>Ga0172371_10013054_pt1 | contig 10854 bp, 7 predicted proteins | sample Lak12m_FD_114543 | JGI IMG/M metagenome (GOLD analysis project Ga0172371, IMG submission 114543) | Freshwater microbial communities from Kabuno Bay, South-Kivu, Congo - kab_022012_12m | ecosystem: Environmental > Aquatic > Freshwater > Lake | place: Democratic Republic of the Congo: South-Kivu... | reverse complement strand
GTACAATACCTGTTACATTTTTCATCTCTTTGCCGGCAATCATTTTACCTGTAAAATCATAAACAGAAATTCTTATATTTTTGTTTGCCCCTGCAAAAATATTTACCAACTCATTGGCAGGATTAGGATAAATGTTAAATAAAGTTTGGGTATCAGGATTAATTCCTACTGTTCCGCAGTTAGCTCCTGTTGGCACATTTGGAGCGCCTGGTGTAATGCACCTGCGACCAAAATCAATGCTGTTATCATTGGCATCTGAACCATCGGGATAACGTGAAATCCCAATCTGAGCATCATTATTGTAATCCGAATTAAAATAGGTGATCCCGGAAGTTTCAACAAAAGGTGATGCGCAACTGCCTTCATAACTAAGAGCGTCAACAATTGTTGTTGTACCTGTAAGTTGAATTGCCAAAGCATCAGGTGATCCGCTGCTTTGCGTAGCTGCTGCGTTCTGAACAATGTCAAAAGTATCAGCCATCAATAAATTATAGTTGGGAACCCATGCACCTGCTCCGCAAATAACATAAAAAGCTCCAGGGTTAAGGTTATAGGAAGGCAACTGTAATGAATCATAAAGTAAAGTAGTAGCTCCATTGTAAAACAATATCCGGTATGCGCTCAAGTCTATCACTCCCGAACTTGCATTGTATAATTCAATGAATTCAAGTGAATCATTTCCAGCATGGTCATAATCCACTTCATTGATTACAAGGGTGCTTTGCGCATAAGAAAATAAGGATAAAGTAATAGCTGCTGAAAGGAGTAAATGTTTTCTCATATTGATTTGAATAGGTTAGATTACAAAAGTAGTAGAAATGACATACCATCAGATGTTATAATGAAATATTAATAAGATCGGTTAACGGTTATTATAAACTAATAAAGAAACATCTGAAATAACCTCTGCAAGATCATCAAAGTCATTGCCCCTTGTCATCAAACACAAAATATAAGGTGATGCATCAGGTTTATAAATAATTCCGCAATCATGCAGTTGTTTTACATTGCTGTCTGCAAATCCTCTTTCACCAAATTTATGAGAAACAACAATACCTTGTGGAAGTTTGCCGGATAATCCTTTTTTAAACATGGATTTACTAAGGATTTCCAGGGCTTTTTCTGACATTTCTTTATTCAGGTATGTAGCATTATATAATATCCTGAAAAAAGAAGAATATTCCTTTACAGACATAAAGTCTTCAGGTGTTCTTACATCAGGGACATCAATTCCAAGATCAGAATATGTTTTGTCTAAAATCTCATTGTCAATGTTTTCAAGTAATAAGTTTTTTGCTTCATTATCAGAAAAAACAATCATTCTGTAAATAAGGTCTGCAACATCATAACTGTTACCAGTTTTAATTAATGAATCGGGGATATTTGGATTTGTTGTATCAGTAGAATGATGGGTATAATTTATTCTCTTGTCAAGAAATCCGGGAGATTTTTCAGCTTTCTTCAAAGCAGCAATCATTATCGGAACTTTCAACAGGCTTGCCGGGGAATAAGGTTCGTTTTCCCCTATCCCAATCCAAGGTCCGTTACTCAAATCACGAAAATAAACTGAAACATGTGAGGCTTTTTTTTCGCCAATTTTATCAGCAATAAAATCTTTTATTTTCATCTCAAGGATTAGCATGCTTTTCCTGTCGGAAGCAATTAAATCCTGACATTCAAGAAGAGGACTTATAAACTTATAACCACTTTCTCTTATTTCCTTTATCTCATGTTGTTTTTCAACTATTGCATCTTCTTTCCCTTTTGATTTTCCGGTATATCTTCCAACCAGGTAAGCTGATGCTGAAACAAAAAAAATAAGAACTACAAAGAATATTTTATTTTTAAACATTGGTTAATTATCGCAGAGCAGAGGTATTCATTTATCAATTGCAATATTAGTGAGATATTGAATCCGATAAATTAGAGCACAGTTAAATTCGACAAATCAGAAATTATGATAGACGAAAAAGTATAGTCCGCTGTAGAAAACAGATGAATTAATCCTAACTTAAATTTATTCTTTGTTTGATGATTTTTTTGGCTTCTTTTCCTTCTCTTTCTCACCTGCTTTAATAATGTTAATGCTGATTTCTTCTTTTTTTGAATCAAAATCAACATTAATCACATCGCCTTCGGTAACCTGCGCTCCGATGATTTGCTCAGCCATCGGGTCTTCAAGGTACCTCTGAATAGCCCTTTTTAATGGACGCGCTCCGAAGTTTGCATCATATCCTTTATCCGAGATATAATCTTTTGCTTTATCTGAAATGCGGATTTCATATCCCAAATCATTAAGTCTCTTATAAAGACTTTTTAATTCAATATCTATAATTTTATGAATGTCTTCTTTCGCAAGCGGGTTAAAGAGCAATACATCATCAATACGGTTAAGAAACTCAGGAGCAAAAGCTTTTTTAAGTGATTTTTCAATCAGTGATTTTGCATCTTCAGTTACCGCTGCTGTTCTGGCGCTTGTTGCAAAACCAACTCCCTGTCCAAAATCTTTCAACTGACGGGTTCCGATATTTGAAGTCATTATAATGATAGTGTTCTTAAAATCAATTTTTCTTCCAAGGCTGTCAGTCATTTGTCCGTCATCAAGCGCCTGCAATAAAATATTAAAAACATCCGGATGCGCTTTTTCAATTTCATCAAGCAAAATAACTGAGTAGGGCTTACGCCTTACTTTTTCTGTCAGTTGTCCTCCTTCCTCATAACCTATATAACCCGGAGGCGCACCAATCAAACGCGAAACCGAGAATTTTTCCATATACTCACTCATATCAATTCTTATAAGCGCATCATCATTATCAAACAAGTAACTGGAAAGCACTTTCGCCAACTGGGTTTTTCCAACGCCAGTTGGTCCTAAAAATATAAATGAACCAATAGGTTTGTTGGGGTCTTTCAGTCCGGCACGGTTACGTTGAATAGCTTTTACCACTTTTTTAATCGCCTCTTCCTGCCCTATCACTTTATCTTTTATAGCCTCATACATTCCCATTAATCTGCTGCCTTCATTTTGTGCAATACGCTGAACAGGGACTCCTGTCATCATGGCAACAACTTCCGCAACATTATCCTCCGTTACTGTTTCCCTGTTATTGCGGGTTTCTTCTTCCCATTTTTTCTTTTCCAGTTCCAGTTCATCCAGTAACTTTCTTTCTGTATCGCGCAGGTTGGCTGCCTCTTCATACTTCTGACTGCGAACAACTTTATTTTTCAGTTCTTTTATATCCTCAACTTTCTTTTCTAAATCAATAATGTTCTGAGGCACTTTAATATTTGTAATATGAACTCTGGAACCCGTTTCATCCAATGCATCAATTGCTTTATCCGGAAGATGCCTGTCGCTCAGGTAGCGGGCTGTCAGTGTTACACATGCTTTTATAGCTTCATCCGTGTATGTTACATTGTGATGATCTTCGTATTTTGATTTGATGTTATTGAGAATCTGAATGGTTTCATCAACAGTAGTTGGCTCAATAATCACTTTCTGGAATCGTCTGTCTAACGCTCCATCTTTTTCTATGTATTGGCGGTATTCATCAAGTGTAGTAGCCCCGATGCACTGAATTTCTCCACGAGCCAAAGCAGGTTTGAACATATTGGATGCATCAAGCGATCCGGAAGCTCCGCCAGCCCCAATTATGGTGTGTATCTCATCAATAAACAAAATAACATCAGGCGATTTCTCCAGTTCGTTCATCACTGCTTTCATCCTTTCCTCAAACTGTCCTCGGTACTTTGTGCCTGCAACCAGAGAAGCTAAATCCAACGTGATAACCCTTTTGTTGTAAAGAACACGTGAAACTTTTCTTTTCACAATTCTTAATGCAAGTCCTTCTGCTATCGCTGATTTTCCAACGCCCGGCTCGCCAATCAGAATTGGGTTGTTCTTTTTCCTGCGGCTTAAAATCTGTGAAACACGTTCAATTTCTTTTTCGCGCCCTACAATAGGATCCAGTTTATCATCTTCAGCGGCTTTCGTTAAATCGCGTCCGAAATTATCAAGCACAGGTGTCTTTGATTTACTGTCAGACGGTTTTCGCGTGCTTGCCCCAAATGCACCACTCTCCTGGTCATCATCATCATCAGCCGGTGTGCCATGTTCAGCTTTTGGAGGATTGCTGCTCGCAACTTCACCTAACGCAGCTTTTACAGTATCGTAATCTACCTGGTACTGTTCCAGCACTTTGGTTACAATACTTTCTTCATCTTTTAAGATTGAAAGCAGTAAATGTTCTGTACCAATTGTAGGACTTTTAAAAATTTTAGCCTCAAGATAAGTTATTTTCAATGCTTTTTCAGCTTGCTTTACCAATGGCAGGTTATCTAATGTTGGTTTTTTTGCATTAACATTTCTTACAATTTTCACCGAGCCTTCAATTTTTCTGCGAAGATCCATAAGATCAATTCCCATTGAGAGGAGAATGTTGATGGCTTTCCCCTCACCATCACGAATAAGTCCAAGCATCAGGTGTTCGGTTCCTATATAATCATGTCCGAGACGCAATGCTTCTTCGCGGCTGTAGCCGATTACATCTTTTACCTGTTGAGAAAATTTAGCTTCCATAATATTATTAATGCTATATTTTATTAAACTCTATTGTCTGAAAAAACCATAAGACATTCAAACGAAACTGCGCCAAGATAGTTATATTTTCAGGCTTTTCAAAAGTAGTTGACAAATAAATCATCGTTTTGTTTACTGTTGTTAATTACAAACAGAAAATTGTTAATAAAATAACCGTTTTTCATGATGTATATTTGACTACTTTCGGGGCTGTTTTTTAAAACAGGTAATCAAATATAGTGCAAATAAAAATATAAAAGAAAAATATGGCAGAGGGAGAAAACATTATCAGGATAAATATTGAAGAAGAAATGAAAAGCGCTTACATTGATTATTCAATGTCAGTAATAGTTTCAAGAGCATTGCCGGACATAAGAGATGGCTTAAAACCTGTTCATCGCAGAGTTTTGTTCGGGATGTTGGATTTAGGCGTCCTGTCAAATCGTCCGTATAAAAAATCCGCAAGAATTGTAGGGGAGGTGCTGGGTAAATATCACCCGCATGGAGATACATCCGTTTATGATACCATGGTGCGTATGGCTCAGGAGTGGAGTTTGCGTTATCCATTGGTTGACGGGCAGGGAAACTTTGGTTCGGTAGATGGCGACAGCCCTGCCGCAATGCGATACACTGAAGCAAGACTGAAAAAGATTGCAGAGGAAATGCTGGCTGACATTGACAAAGAAACTGTTGATTTCCAGAATAATTTTGATGACACACTGAAAGAACCAACCGTTCTTCCGGCAAAAATTCCTAATCTCTTGGTGAATGGCGCTGCGGGTATTGCAGTGGGTATGGCAACCAACATGGCTCCGCATAATCTTTCAGAAGTGATTGATGGAATTGTAGCTTATATTGATAACAAGGAAATTACCATCGAGGAGTTAATGAAGTTTGTAAAAGCGCCTGACTTTCCGACAGGAGGAATTATTTATGGTTATGAAGGCGTGAAGAACGCCCTGGAAACCGGGAAAGGAAAAATAGTAATGCGCGCTCAAACTTCTTTTGAGCAGTTACCTAACGGAAAAGAATTAATTATTGCCACTGAAATTCCTTATCAAACAAATAAGGCGCTGATGATAAAGCAGACAGCCGACCTTATTAACGATAAAAAATTAGATGGTATTACAGATATACGCGATGAAAGCGACCGCAACGGAATGCGCGTTGTATATGAACTGAGAAAAGATGCCATCCCAAATGTGGTACTGAATAATCTGTTCAAATATACAGGGCTTCAAAGTTCATTCAGTGTGAACAACATTGCGCTGGTAGGCGGCAGACCAATGGTGCTGAACCTGAAAGACATGATTCACTATTTCGTGGAGCACCGTCATGATGTGGTTGTCCGCAGAACAAAATATGAACTTGCACAGGCGGAAAAAAGGGCGCACATCCTTGAAGGTTTATTGATTGCGCTTGACCACCTGGATGCTGTAATCAAATTAATAAGGGAATCAGCAACGCCTGACGAAGCAAGAGAAGGCTTGATGAGCAGCTTTGGTTTGAGTGAAATCCAGGCGAGAGCAATCCTTGAAATGCGTCTGCGTGCATTAACAGGATTAGAAAGAGATAAACTGAAAGCCGAATACGAGGAGCTGATGAAATTCATTGCCTTCTGCAAAGAAATACTTGCCAGCGAAACATTAAGGATGAAAATCATCAAGGACGAGTTGCTGGAAATGAAAGAGAAATATGGAGACGAACGCAGAAGCGAAATAGTTTATTCGGGAGAAGACCTGCGGATTGAAGATATGATTGCCGATGACGATGTGGTTATCACCATCTCGCATCTGGGTTATATCAAACGCACACTATTGAGCGAATACAAAACACAAGGCAGAGGCGGCAAAGGTTCAAAAGGAAGCACCACACGCGATGAAGACTTTTTAGAGCACATGTTTGTAGCTTCCATGCACAACTACATGCTCTTCTTTACCCAGCAGGGAAGATGTTTCTGGATGCGTGTTTATGAAATTCCGGAAGGAACAAAACAAAGCAAAGGAAGAGCCATCCAGAACGTAATCAATATTCCGGCAGACGATAAAGTGGTTGCCTATATTAATGTGAAAGACCTGAAAGACGAGGAGTATATCAACAACAACTACATCATTATGTGCACAAAAAATGGTGTGATAAAGAAAACAACACTTGAGGCATACTCCCGTCCGCGTGCAAACGGCATCAACGCAATAACCATCCGCGAAGGCGACCAACTGCTTGAAGTGAAAATGACCAACGGAAAATCACATATCCTGCTGGCGATAAAATCAGGCAGAGCGATTCATTTCCCTGAAGCCAAAGTAAGACCGATGGGCAGAAATGCAGCAGGAGTGCGCGGGATACGCATGACGGAGAAGAAAGACTGTGTGATTGGAATGGTTTGTGTTGACGACCCGCAGACCACAATCCTTACCGTGAGTGAAAAAGGCTACGGAAAACGCTCCGATGTTGATGAATACAGGATTACCAACCGTGGCGGAAAAGGTGTGAGAGCATTGAAAGTTACTGACAAAACAGGGAAACTGATTGCGATTAAAGATGTAACGAATGATAATGATCTGATGATTATCAACAAATCGGGATTAACCATACGCATTGCAGTGGAAGACCTCAGGGTATTGGGAAGAGCTACACAAGGCGTTCGCCTGATTAACCTGAAAGACGGAGACAAAATTGCCGCAGTTGCAAAAGTAAATGCAGATAAAGAAGAAGAACGCACAGCTATTGAAGGCACAGAACTTCCTCCTGATAACACCCCTGATGAGGTTGATGAGCAAGACCAGAACGATATTGATGAGGGAGGCGAAGAAGGCGCTGATGATGCATCAACTGAAACTTCAACGGAAGAATAACAATTAAAATCAATTATAAAGAATGAAATCACTTTTAACAATCGCAGTGGCTATACTGACAGGTAGCTATGCTGCAATGGCACAGACAGGTAAGGTAACCAGCGCCTACAATTATCTCAGTTCATACAACCAATATAAAGATGCAAACGACCTGCGTGAAGCTGTTGATTATATTGAACCGGCTACCACCAACGAAAAAACCATGGCGAGCGCAAAAACATGGTATTACCGCGGATTGGTTTATCACGCCATTTACCAGGACAGCAGCGAGAAGGCAAAAAATATTGTGGTTGAGCCTCTGACACTGGCGATGCAATCATACATAAAAGCCGTAGAACTGGATGCCAAAAAAGAATACCTGAAAGATGTGGTTTCAAGGCTTTATGTAGCTGCCAACCAGTTTTACAATATGGGAATAAAAGAATACAATTCGAAAAAGAACAACCTGAAAGCGCTGGAATATTTTGAGAACGTAGTAAAAATAAACGCTCTCCCCGTATTTGCCAGCCCAGACAAGGAAGAGTTCCCCTATTATGGTTTCTTAGATACCAACGCCACCAACCTTGCGGCTGTGGCTGCTTATGACCTGAAAGATTATGACCGCGCAAAAAAATATTTCCAGTTGATGATTGACAAAGGTTTCCGTGGCGGACGCCCTTATTCAAACATGGCGCAGGTATTGAAAGCGCAGAACAATAACGATGCTTCTTTTGAAGTGATAAAACAGGGACGAGCTAAATTTCCTGACGATGCTTCGCTGATTATTGAAGAACTGAACTTTTACCTGTCAACAGGAAAAGACAAGGAAGCGGAAGCAAACCTTCAGTTAGCCATAACAAAGGACCCTAAAAATCATCAATTGTATTTTGCGCTCGGCAGCATTTATGATAAACTCTCTACCCCTGCCGATGAATCAAAGAAACCATCAAAAGAAGAATACCAGGCTTTAAGAAAAAAAGCGGAAGATGCTTATACCAAAGCATTAGAAATAAGTCCTGATTATTTTAACGCGGTTTATAACATGGGCGCTTTGTATTTCAATGAAGCAGGCGATACCTTTAAATCTCTCGCAGACATTAAAGACGATGATTTGTATGAAAAAGAAAAGAAAAGAGCGGAAGGACTTTTGCAGAAAGCATTGCCTTATTTAGAAAAAGCTCACCAGCTTGACCCGAAAGACAAAAACACCCTGATATCTTTAAAAGAATTGTATTACCGCAACGGGGAAGAAGAGAAATATAAAGACGTGGTTGAGCAGTTAAAGACGATGTAATCCCTTTATCAAATGAATTATTGAAGACAAAGAAATCCCCGGCACATCAGGGGATTTTTTTTTGCCTGCCCTGCCCCTGCTAAACCATTCCCGATGACCCATAAAGATTATATGCAATGCGCTTTTGATGAAGCCTATTCCGGCATGAGGAAAAATGAGGGCGGACCTTTTGGCGCTGTCATTGTTCAGGGCGGAGAGATAATAGGAAGAGGTCATAACAGGGTAACTTCAACCAATGATCCTACGGCACATGCTGAGATAGTAGCCATAAGGGAAGCCTGCAAAAAGCTGAACGTTTTCCATCTTCCTGATGCGGTGTTATATGCAAGCTGCGAGCCTTGCCCCATGTGCCTCGCTGCTATTTACTGGGCAAACATCAAAACCATTTATTACTGCTACAACAGGAACGATGCCGCTAAGATTGGCTTCAGTGACGAATTTATTTATGATGAAATAAATAAACCCATCAGCGAAAGAACCATGAAATCAGTGCAGTTTACTTTTGAGGGCGCAGAAGAATTGTTTCATGAATGGAACATCAAACCGGATAAGATTGCTTACTGAATGAATGTAGATGGCAAACATTACCGGACTATCCGGGTAAAGGAAAATGATAACAGGGTAATCAGTGTTATTGACCAGCGTTACCTGCCCCACCGGTTTGTTATGGAAGACCTGGCAACATCTGACCAGGTTGTTGAAGCTATCAGAGAAATGCACGTAAGAGGAGCAGGATTAATCGGTGTGACTGCCGCTTATGGTATGTATCTCGCAGCTTTGGAAGCCGCTGATCAATCTTCATTTGATAATTATATTCTTGCAGCAGGGAAAAAATTAATCGCTGCAAGACCTACCGCTGTTAATCTTTCATGGGCGGTGGAAAAACAAATGCTGGCAATAACAAAAGCCGCATCTGTAAAAGAGAAGATTGCTGCCGCCTTTCATACTGCCGGTGAAATTGCTGAAACAGATGCAGCGCATTGTAAAAGCATAGGCGAACATGGTGTTAAACTGATAGAAGAAATCAGCAGGAAGAAACCGGGCAAAACAGTTAACATCCTTACGCATTGCAATGCAGGCTGGCTGGCGTTTGTGGATTATGGCTCCGCTACTTCCCCGATTTATTCTGCTTATGACAAAGGAATTGATGTGCATGTATGGGTGGATGAAACCCGCCCGCGCAACCAGGGCGCAAGTCTTACCGCATGGGAATTAGGGCAGCACAAAGTGCCTCACACGATAATCCCCGATAATGCCGGAGGACACCTGATGCAGCACGGTATGGTTGACATGGTAATAGTAGGAAGCGACCGCACAACTTATACCGGTGATGCAGCCAACAAAACGGGCACTTACCTGAAAGCATTGGCGGCAAAGGATAATCATGTGCCCTTTTATGTCGCGCTTCCTTCTTCCAGTTTCGACTGGATTATGGAAGATGGCATCAAAGAAATCCCGATTGAAGAAAGAGATGGCGATGAGGTGAAATATATGGAAGGGCTTTGCGAAGGAGAGATAAAAAAGGTGCTGCTAACTCCGGTAGGCAGCAGGGCGGCAAACTACGGCTTTGATGTAACGCCTGCAAGATTAATCACCGGCTTCATCACCGAGCGCGGAATTTGCGAACCCAACAAGCATAGTATTCTAAACCTGTTCCCTGAAAGGAATAAATAACAAATGGATGAAGGTTATATAAAATTCAACTGCAACTGGGTAAAAGCGGAGCCTGTGCCCGCAGAAAACATCAAAGAAATTAATAAATGGAGAAGCACCTTATATTACTTCAGGCTGATAGGCGCTTATCCTGATGGCATTGGCTACGGCAATATCAGCATACGCTACGATAAACATTCGTTTTTAATTACCGGTTCGGCAACAGGCAGTTTAATAAAGCTGAACCAAAATCATTATGCGCTGGTCAATGAATATAACCTTGCGCAAAACAGCCTCACCTGCACCGGTCCGGTGATGGCTTCTTCCGAATCATTATCGCATGCAGTGATTTATGATTGCATGCCCCAAGCCAACGCGGTGATACATATTCACAGCAGGGAAATGTGGAAAAGACTGCTGCATAAAGTACCCACCACAGATAAAAAAATACCTTATGGCACGCCTGAAATGGCTGAAGCCATAAAAAGCCTTTT
>Ga0172371_10013053_pt1 | contig 10855 bp, 11 predicted proteins | sample Lak12m_FD_114543 | JGI IMG/M metagenome (GOLD analysis project Ga0172371, IMG submission 114543) | Freshwater microbial communities from Kabuno Bay, South-Kivu, Congo - kab_022012_12m | ecosystem: Environmental > Aquatic > Freshwater > Lake | place: Democratic Republic of the Congo: South-Kivu... | reverse complement strand
CATTACCGCACCCGGACTGGGCTTTGTCAACGGCTACGGCGATCACATTTATCACGACGAGACGGTCGCCTCTTTGGTCTATCAGTGGAAATATCTGCTGCTGCAATTCGGCAAGGACAGCAATCGTTGGGGACCGGGCCGACACGGACAGTTGAGCTTGTCGGATCAGCCGACCTCCTATGATTTGCTCAAATTTCAGGTCACGGGAAAGCCATTCAAGTTCACCAGCATGCTGGCATTTCTCCGTCAATATCCGACGCTGATCGTCAACGGCGAGCAGCGCGACAAAACCATGGCGGCGCATCGCTTGGAGTTTTCCCCCATTCGACAACTCGACGTTGGCTTGCATGAGACCGTCATCTACTCTGGACGGAAAATCGAGCCGGCCTACTTGAACCCGATTATGTTCTACCGCTCCGCCGAACATTATCTGGGTGACCGCGACAACGCCACCATGGGCGCGGACATTGAGATCAAAGTCATACCAAAAACCAAGCTGTACGGCGAGCTTTTCATCGACGACCTCACCACCGGCAAGCTCGGCACCAGCTATTTCGGCAACAAGTATGCGTATTTGGCCGGCCTGCTTCACGTGGACTTGTTTGGCCTGCCAAATTGGGACGTTAGAATAGAATACGCCAAGGTCCGGCCCTTTACCTACACCCATACCGAGGAGTTTAACACCTACCGGCATTTCATTACCAATCTCGGGCATTGGATGGGACCGAATGCGGATGATCTTTTCGTTGAAAGCCGGTACCAATTTTCCCGGCGATTGTGGTTGGAATCGTTCTTTGAAATTCTGCGGCACGGCGCCAATTCACCCACGCAAAACTTTGGCGGAAGCATATTTGCACCGCATTTCGTCTTTCGCGATCCTTTATACGTGGATTTCCTGCAAGGCGTTTTCGAAAAGACCACCTCCTTTGGCCTAAAGCTCAGCTACGAAATTGTGCGTAATGGGTTTGTTAGGGTGAATTATCGGTATGATCGCGGTGATCGGGAATCCCTGCAATCCAACAACGACCGATTTTCTGGAAGTCGCTCAGAGTTTGGAGTGAGACTGACAATCAATTATTGAGGGAGGCGTATGCAATCAATATTCTCGATTGATGTCGAAGACTGGTTTCACATACTGGATGTCGCAGCAACTCCACACCTATCCGAGTGGGGGACTCTGCCCTCGTGCGTTGAAAAGAACTTTCTAAGATTATTGGCGATACTGTCCGAGCACAAGATAAAGGCTACCTGTTTTTTTCTTGGCTGGATAGCTCAGAAATATCCAGGCCTTGTTAACGAAGCTATGGCCGAAGGTCATGAGATCGCCTCACACGGTTATTCGCACGAATTAGTATACAAGATGAACAGAAACGCCTTTATAGACGATGCAGTAATGGCGCGGAAGATAATAGAGGATGTTGTTGGCAAAGAGGTAATCGGTTACAGATGTTCCGGTTTTTCCGTCACGGAAAAAACGCCTTGGTTTTTTGAAAGTCTTGTTGAAGCTGGTTATCAATATGACTCATCGGTATTCCCGGCAAGGAGAGGACATGGCGGAATGAGAACTTCCTTGAAAGAACCCTATAAAATAATCATGGACAACAAAACCTTCTTTGAATTCCCGATTACAGTGACAGAACTGTTTGGAAAAGCACTTTGCTTTTTCGGAGGTGGCTATCTGAGACTTTTCCCGTACTGGATAATCAAGTTAATGGCCCAAAAAGTGTTGGCTGAACAAAGACCAGTCATTTTTTATGTGCATCCAAGAGAGGTCGATCCTGACCATCCAAGACTGGATATGAACTTCAAACGACGATTCAAATCCTACGTCAATCTAAAATCCACTGTTCCCAAAATCACGAGTTTATTTGATGATTTCGAGTTTACTCGCTTTAGCGATTTCCTTCAGACGCACGATATCAAGGAGGTGCAAAGTTGTCAACAGACCGAATGACTGACTTTTTTGACAGTTATGCAGAAGATTTTGATGCAATATATGGGACCAAAAAGTCGGTATGGCAGAAGGCCATCAATATGCTTTTTCGCAAAAGCATGAGGCTCAGATTTGAAAGGGTAATGAGCAAAGTTTCGATTGGCATTAACACATCAGTTCTAGATATCGGGTGCGGCCCTGGACACTATTCAATTCAATTAGCTCGGATGGGTGCAGGAAAGGTATTAGGAATAGATGTCGCTCCATCAATGATAAGCCTTGCAAAAAAGTATGCTGAATTTGCTGGGGTATCGGCAAATTGCATTTTTGAAGAAGGGGATTTTTACAAGTATCCTTTTAGTGAGAAGTTCGATTATACAATTGTGATGGGTGTGATGGATTACATCTCAGAGCCATTAGATTTTATTTCTCGCGTAAGCTCGTTGACACAGGTCCAAGCCTTTTTTAGTTTTCCGAAAGATGGGGGCTTCCTGGCTTGGCAACGTAAGCTTCGATATAAATCGCGATGCGATTTATATCTGTACGATGAGAACAAAATAGCTCGTCTATTTGACGAACAGAAATTAGATTATGAATTGGAACGAATCAGTCGAGATTACTTTGTGACTTTATTTATATCGTGAAACTAAGCGGATCGAAAAAGATCTATGGCGATATTACCAAGTCAACTGTAGGCCGAATTTTAGCAGCGACTTTGACCTTTTTGAAGACTCTGTTGCTTGCTAGGCTTATTGTTCCGGATATTTATGGCGAAATCGCTGTAATTTTTTCTTGGGGCTATATAATATCGTCTATAATTGAAGTCGGCAGTGCCTCATCATTCATTGCCTTAGAGAGCACTTCCTTTCCAACGGTTCAACTCGCTGGCTTTTGGCGAATAATCCGAGTCAAGACCGGCATGAGTCTGCTCGCTATTGGGATTGGTTCAATTCTTTTCTTTACCTCACAGCAATTGTGCTCAGCACGAATTCTACCAGCCCTCATCTTCGGGCTTGGGTTGAACCTATGCCATTCGCCAGAATTCTTGCTTCAAGCGCAAAAGGAATTCAGCCGATATGCGTTTTTCGTTGTCTTTGTGGCTCTGCTACAGTTGTTCTGGACTTGGGTAGCGGTTTATTTTTACAGGATCCACTTCTATAACGAACTTGTCCTTTTTGCATGCTTATCGCTTTCAACCTGGTTCCCAACAGTGGTTGCGTTACTATGGATAGCCAAGAAATATGGGTATGTAGGCACGCACCGATTAAGATCTGACTTTGGCTACATTGTAAAGATCTTAGCATTTGGAAAATGGATATGGATGGCTGGCATACTCGCATATCTATATCAAAGATGGGCCGTGATTATTTTAGGCAATTCTGATAGAACTGCTGATGCAGCTGCCTACGACATAGCTCTGAGTTTTTCCCAGGTAATAAATCTGCTAGCGCTTTCAGTGGTTAGTGTATTATCACCACATTTCGCAAGTATGACAGCTTCTAGCGAGGCGAAAGTTGGGCTTTACAGGCTCGTTCGTTTTGGGCTGCCGTTTGTCTTTCTCTCACTTGGCCTCTATTATCTTCTTGGGCCTTCGGCCGTTGTATATCTTTTTGGCCAAGCGTATGCAATAAGTTTAATTCCACTAAATGTGTTGATGCCAAGCTTTCTGGTCACATTGGTAACAGAACCGATCGTCACCTTTGTGACCTTTGGTTTGAAACAGCCTAAGCTTGTCTTCTGGGTTTCCTCAGTCAAGGCTGTGGTTTTTCTTCTTGTTGGGCAAGGGTTGATGCAGCGCTATGGACTATTAGGATTAGCCATATTCCAGTCGAGTGCTCGCATCTTAGAACATCTTGCTCTATCATTCTACGCTTTTGCAAAAAAAGGATGACTGCCAATTGTACCAATTCAATCATGGACAAATCTGTGTCAGTAATTACGACATGTTGTGATGGTTGACAAAAAGAGGTTGCGCTCTTGATCAGATAGTAGGACAATGAGGATAAACTTCATTCTTCCGTTTAAAAGCCTTTCTGGCGGCATCAAGGTAGTTCTTGAATATGCGAATCGGCTAAGTGAGAGGGGACACCAGGTTACTGTAGTTTACCCTATTCTCCCGTTTCGCTTACATGATCGCCTTTTGAAAGCTGCCTATTGGCGAGCCCATGGCTTTTTGGCAAATCTGGTTCGCGGCAATAGGATCGATTGGTTTGCATTAAGGGCAGAGTTGAGAGGCGTCCCACTGATTATTGATCGCTTTATTCCGGACGCGGATGCTGTTGTCGCAACCTCTTGGCCAACTGCTTATTCTGTCGCGGCGCTTGAAAAATCAAAAGGGCAAAAGTTCTATTTCATTCAAGGCTACGAGATCTGGCAGGGCCTTTCAGCTAAGGTTGATCAAAGCTATTGTTTGCCCCTTAGACAGATCGTAATAGCCTCGTGGCTCGAAGACTTGATGAAAGTAAGGTTTAAGGGTAATGTGGTCGCCCTCATAATCAATGGTGTCGATCTCAAAACATTCTACAATCTGGAAAAGGTCTTTAATTTTCCCCGTCGAATTCTTATGATGTACAGCCGATATTGGTGGAAAGGTTTTACTGATGGCTTGAAAGCCTTTCAGATCGCACATGAAGCACATCCTGATATCAGGTTAGTGTTGTTCGGCTTGGAGAAAGGCCGTGATGTTCCTGCGAATGCAGAGTTTTATAGACGACCCAGGCAGGATGATCTGCGTAGATTATATAGCTCAAGTGACATTTTCCTCTCTCCGAGCCGGACAGAAGGATGCGGATTGACGCCTATGGAAGCCATGGCATGCAAGTGTGCTGTAGTGGCAACTAACGTAGGCGGTATTCCAGATTATGCTGTTAACGGCGAAACTGTACTGGCTGTAGAGGCGGGGAACGTCGGAGCAATGGCGCAGGCTTTAGTCACTCTATTGGACGATCCAGTTAAACTAAGACAAATATCTCTAGAGGGATTTAAGCATATTTCTCAATTTACCTGGGAGAAAGCCACGGACAAGTTCGAAGCAGTACTTAAATCATGTTCCTAACTGAGAGAGTACACTATAATGTACATAACCAAAATCCTATTGTACCGCTTTTGCGCTTTCGGACAAGTTCTCCGTTTGGTAAGGTCTCTCAACTAATGGCCCATTTGTATGAAGCAAAAAGGCCCGACTTACAATGAAGTCCTATAGTGCCGGCTATTACAGTCACATTCGGTTCGATCTCCTATCTCTTTTGCCAAAAGGTGCCACGATAGATGCCGCTCTTGACATCGGCTGCGGCGCCGGCGTCACCGGCGAGCTGCTGAAAAAGCAATACGGCGCTCAATTCGTGATCGGCTTGGAAATGGATGCAGATGCGGCTGAGGCTGCCAGGCGGCGCTTGGATCAGGTGATCACCGGCAGCGCCGAACAGGAAGATTTGCCTTTTGCCGCAGCCCAGTTTGATCTCATTGTAATGGGCGACGTACTGGAGCATTTAATCGATCCCTGGCGTGCGCTTGCGCGTTTCGCAACCTATCTCAAGCCTCAGGGGATTTTGCTATGCAGCATCCCCAATGTTCAACATTGGCGGACCCCGCTGCAGTTGTTCCGAGGCCGCTGGGAATACACGGCAGGTGGGACCTTGGATCGAACGCATCTGCGCTTCTTCACGCGCCGCTCGATTAAGGCCATGTTCCGGGATGCCGGGCTGAAGATTATACACCTGCATTCGAAAATGGGAATTGAGTCCCGGGTTTTGAACTACCTGACGTTCAAGCGGCTCAATGGATTGTTCGCTTATCAGTACCTTATCTTAGCGAGCAAGGAGAGGTAATGCCGCTTACGCTTTTGCAAGTACAAATGAGTGAGAGCCAAATGTGCCGGCAATAACATGAACAAGCTCTGTACCATTATCATCGTCAACTGGAATACTCAAGACTATTTGGACAAGTGCTTGAGCTCGATTTATGCGCTTTATTCGACAGGCGAAGTCTCCATCATCGTCATCGACAACGCCTCCTCCGATGGCAGCGTGGAGATGGTTCGCACCAAATATCCTCAAGTCGTCCTTGTTTCGAATGAAGAAAATGTTGGATTCGCCAAAGCATGCAATCAAGGAATCCAAAAGGCGGAGACCGATTATGTACTTTTGTTGAACAGCGACTGTGAAGTCACCTCTCCCGATCTCCTGAGAAACGTCGTCGCAGTATTTGAACAAGATCAGACGGTTGGTATCGCCGGGCCGCTCATTCTCTATCCTAATGGAAAGATTCAATCGGCCGGAGAGCGATACCTCACTTTGGGGAGAGTGTTTCGCGAGCAGATCCTTTTCAGCGCGGCACCGGTTTTTGCTAAACATGTTGCAAGAGAGGAAGGGAAATTAGGCGCCAAACCATTCCGCGTGGATTGGGTAAGCGGTTCTTGTCTTTTTGCGCATAAGAAAGTTTTTGCTAAAGTGGGCCTCCTGCGAGAGGATTTTTACATGTACGCTGAGGATATGGAATTTTGTCACCGCGCGAATAAAGCTGGCTACGCATCTGTTATTGTGCCATCTGCTTCCGTAGTGCATCATAAAAGCATGAGCACCAACAAAAACTTGTCCCGTGTGTTGAGGTACAGCATACGGAACAATTGTCATTTCATCAAATTCAATCAAGGCATCATCGCAGCTCTGCTGGCTTTGTTTTTCTATTCGATAGGGATACTGTTGCGGTTTTTCCTCGCCTATTTTAGAAAAGGGGCATCTCCTTTCGCCTGGTTTGGGCTGTTGGTAGCCATGCCGGGCATAACACGGAAAGTCGTAAAAAGCAAATGGTGACTTACCTTTTTTCTCAGCTTTTCGGAGCTAAGCGACTGAACCTTGATAAATCTATCCTGCACGTTTTCGACAAATGCTAAACAATGATCCAACCGCTCCCCCAAAATAAGCGCTCTCTTGTGCCTGTCCTGCTGGCGGTCGGATTGCTGCCTCTGGGAGTGGAAGCCGGCTTGGTATTGCTGTTGATCAGCGTTCTTTCAGCTTATCTGGTGGCCGGCAATAAGAATTTCGGCTCGAATCTCAGTTATGTGCTGCTTGCAGCATTCCTGCTGAGGGTGGTGGTGGCTCTCGCCGATCACCTTTTCCATTTTCTTCCCTATGCATGGGATGATTATGTGACGACCGGGCTACAAATCAAAACCAATCTGCAATACGGTTATCCGTTGTTCTATGGAATTGCCGAATCCATTCATGTAAAGTCTTATGCGCTGGTCAACGCCGCCATCTTTGCAATTTTCGGCGATTATGAAATTCTCGTTCGCATCCTGAATTGCTTCTTGGGCACTTTGGTGGCAGAGAGAGTATACAGGATTAGCAGAGAGCTGGACGGCAGCGAAAAATCAGCGATGCTTGCAGCCGGGCTTGCCGCGTTCTTCCCGTCGTTTGTACTTTTTAGCGCCCTGAATATGCGCGATGCTTTGATTTTCTTCCTCTCCGTGGATGCGTTGTGGCGAGTCATGCTCATTTTGGAGCATCGCAAGAAAATGAATTATTTGGTCGTGTTGCTGGAAATAGTCGTACTTTACACTTTGCGAATTCAAAATGTTCTGCTCTACGCAGCCATTTTCATGATCTTTTTGATGCTTCGTTACTATCTGAAATCCGGCAGGCGACCGGCCAATGCTGTTCTGCTAATCACGGTGACCGGCGTTCTGTTCTTGCTATTTGTAGGGGGCGACTTTGCTCTCAAGGTGCTGGAATACACCACCGCCGAGCTGCAATGGCGGGCTACCGGCGGCTCGGCATACTTGACCAATGTAACCTATAACTCCTGGTTCGATGTGATCCGCTGGCTACCTGTTCGATTTCTTTATTTCACCTTTGGGCCATTTCCTTGGGAAATTCGCAACGCCTTTATGCTTTTAGGATTTCTGGAATCACTAATAATTCTACTCCTGTTTGCAGTTTTTCTGATTTCCCTGCGCGGGAGAATTCGTGCGCCCGAAGCGAATTTGACGCTTTTGCTCATTGCTTTTGCAGTGGTCGGCTTGGCTGCCAATTCGATCATCGATTCCAATTACGGAACCGCCATCCGCCACAAGATGAATTATATTTTTGTCCTGTTCGTCTTTGCAGCCCGGTACCTTGAACGATTTAGCATTCGCCTTGCTTGAGAACTGACGCGTGGTGGACACAGGGAAGAGCAGAAAAATGAAAATCCTCTATGTCATAACCGGCCTACGCTTCGGCGGAGCGGAAAGACTGCTATATCTGACCTGCAAATGGCTCAAGCAACGGCACGATTGCGATCTCGAAGTTGTCTACTTTGATCCCATTGCCCCGATGCTGCCTTTGTTTGCTTCAATCCCGTCGCCGACCCGGCAATTGCCATTTGGTCTGAAAAGCTTAATTGCCATTGCCAAGCGAATCCGCAACGGCGAATTCGATATCGTCCACACTCATTTGATCCATGCAGATGTACTGGGGCGACTGGCGGCGTTGATATCCAGCAATGCGCCTGGAGTGGCAATAATATCGACCGCTCACGGAACTGACTGGTTTCGCTGGCAACCCGGCCTATATTGCGAGGCTGTGCGAAGGCTTGACCGGCTTTTGTCATTGCCGGTTAATTCGCAAGTATTGGCTATCTCAAAATCCGTAAAGGAGATGTTAATCAGGCGAGAAAGAATCAGTTCTACGAAACTATCCGTCTTGTACAATGCGGTGGAAGTGCCAGCTTTAGCTGGGAGCAGCGACCGCGATTTAGAAATGAGGCAAGGATTTAATTGTCTATATGTCGGACGCCTATCCAGGGAGAAGAATATCCCTTGCCTGCTGCGAGCGCTACATGAGTTGGGCGACTTGCCGATACGGCTAACTATTGCTGGAGCGGGACATGAGGAGTCCGAGCTCAGACGTCTCACTGCTGAGCTTTCCTTGATGGATCGGGTTTTCTTTCAAGAACCTATCACCTATACTGAAGTCCTGTATCGAAATCACGATGTCTTGGTACTACCTTCCATTTATGAAGGACTTGGATTAGTCATTTTAGAGGCTTTCAGCTTTGGCCTGCCGGTCATCGGCTCCAACGTGGATGGCATCGCTGAGTTGCTGGCGGAGGATCGAGGGCTGCTCTTCAAAAGCAATGATCACCTCGACCTTGCCCGTTGTTTGCGATTGCTCTACCTTGATCATGAGAAACGGACTTGTTTGGGCCGGCGTGGCTACGAGCATGTCAAGCAGCACCACGACATCAAGGATTATGTCGACAGGCTTCACTCGATATATGCGGAAAGCATTATCAAAAGCACTCAGAAGCGCGCGCCACAGATTGAATCGGATTGGATTCCATAGCCTCATGCACGGCCACCGAATAAGAATTTGTCACATACAATTGCTCCCTCTTTTGTCAGGCGTGCAAAGAACCATGCTGGAGCTGCTTCAGCACTTGGACAGGACCAAGTTCGAAGTCTTTGTCATCTGCAAGGAAGAGGGCGACATGACGCGCGAGCTGGCGCGGCTGAACATCAAGACGTTGTTCGTGCCAAGCCTGGTACGTCAGATCAATCCGGTGCTGGACGTTCTGGCGCTGCTAAAATGCGCGCAACTTTTTAAACGGCACAAATTTGATATTATCCACACTCACTCTTCCAAGACTGGGTTGATCGGACGAATTGCTGCTCGGTTGGCGGAGGTGAAATATGTTTTTCACACCGTGCACGGCTTGCCTTTTCATGAATTCTCCGGCGCGCTGTTGACGGGATTCTACGCCTTCTTGGAACGTATTGGCAGTTATTTTTCGACACAAATCATTTTCGTGAATCAGGAGGAGCGGCAATTAGCGATCACGAAAAAGATGGTGCCTGCCGCAAAGGCTAAAACCATCTACAATGGGGTAGACCTGAAGCTGGTTAAATTCTATGACAACGTATCTGCTCGCCAGTCATTCCGCAAGGAGTGGGAGATAGCACCTGAGGATTTTGTGGTGGCCTATGTGGGCAGATTGTGGGAGCAAAAGGATCCGGACACGCTGATCAAAGTGATCGATTTTTGCCGGGAAGCGCCGGTCAAGTTTGTCATCGTCGGCGATGGTCCTTTTAAAGAAAAGTTTGCCAGGGAATTCGGTGACAATTGCAGGGTCATAATGACGGGCTGGATGGCCGATCCCATGTCCGTATATCCTGCCATAGACCTGTTGATTCTTCCGTCTTTGTGGGAGGGGCTATCCATGACGCTCATCGAAGCGATGGCTTTCGGCAAGCCGCTGGTCGCCAGCAACATCAAAGGAAATCGCGAATGCGTTTGGCCGGGCAAGAATGGCTTTCTCTGTACGCCGAGAAAAGCTGAGGAGTTTGCGCAGGCAGTCAAAACGCTCGCGGCAGATCGCGACCTTTATCAGCGCATGAGCAAGGAATCACGACGGCTGAGCTCCCAGTATTTCGACGCGGAGAAGAATTGCCAGGCCGTCATTGATTTGTACAATCAGATGCTATCATAGCGCCTAAATTTTGCACGCCTGAGAATGAATTCGCAGGCTCAAAAATGCAAGCCGCCTTTAGGCGGCTACCACCCGTTGAGAGACAAGTCACCTTTAGGTGACTTTAACTTTGAGCCGGCAGTTTTAGTCGCAGGCTGGTCTGCGTCGGCAATGAAATCAGCCGTCCAATAGCGATTATGGGAGGTTGGAAAGAATGCGAAGGACATCGAGGAAGAGCCTCTGGTGCATTATCATTGGTACGTCCTTTTTTCTAAACCGTCCGGCCGTTTGCCAATGGCCTGCAAACGAGGTGAATGCGCCAGTGGTTTCGCAGAAGGCCGTAGAATCGGGGGACAGCTCCTATTGGAAAGCCAGGCCGCGACTGATGCTGGGAGCCATCTATCTCCCCAAGTTCGATTATCCTTATTCAACCTGGTATGCACTGCCGTCGATCAACCTTCGCACCTCCAGAGT
>Ga0172371_10013050_pt1 | contig 10857 bp, 7 predicted proteins | sample Lak12m_FD_114543 | JGI IMG/M metagenome (GOLD analysis project Ga0172371, IMG submission 114543) | Freshwater microbial communities from Kabuno Bay, South-Kivu, Congo - kab_022012_12m | ecosystem: Environmental > Aquatic > Freshwater > Lake | place: Democratic Republic of the Congo: South-Kivu... | reverse complement strand
CCGGCTGCTGGTGGGGCCAGGCGTAGAGATGCTCCAGCCGCGCGCGGCCCGCGCGGCCGTCGCCCTGGATGCGGTACGAATAGCGCAACAGCGGCCGGTCCTCCAGGCTGCAGCCGCTCAGCCGCACCGAACCGCCTTCGACCCGGTAGGGCGCGAACAGGTGTGGAGCCAGCTCATGGATACTGACCGGCTGGCCGCGCGGCGCGGCGTGGAACACCGCGCCCCGCCGTTGGAGGCGAGCCAGCAATTGCCCGCCCAGCGGCGAATCCACGGCCAGGATTTCGGCCGGGCTGTCCGCCCCCTCCGCCACCTGGCCGCCGTCCGGCCCCCAAACAAAGCCCACGGCCTCCCGCTCGGCGAAATCCGCCCGCTGCTCGAGCGGCACGGCAAACTCGTAACCGCCCGTCGCTGTCCGCCGGACCGGCAACTGCAACGCGGCCAATACCCAGAGCCAGAAACGCTCCGCGGCCGGAGCCGATTCCGCCGGCGAGGAACTGCGGACGGCAGACAGGGCTGGTTGAGTTTCGCTCACGGATTGGGCTCGCAGGATCTCGGGTGGCCCTTATGTTGGCTCGCCGCCACGCGAATTGCAAGCCGGGCACAGACGCCCGGGCACAGACGCCCGACTGGGCACAGACGCCCGACGATCGGACGCCTGAGCCGGCCCGGCTCGATCCCGATCTCACTGCCTTGTCTAACGGCCCGGTCGCACAACACGGTTCCGGAGAATCCCCAACCGTTCCACCTCCAGTTCCACCACATCACCGGGCTCCAGCCAGCGATCCAACTCCAACCCGCAGCCGCCGGGGATGGTCCCGGCGCCCAAGAAGTCGCCCGGATACAGCGTCTCGTCTTGCGAGACGAAAGCAATCATCTCCGCGAACGAGTAGTACAGTTCCGCGGTCGAACCGCGCGACCATTCTTCGCCATTCACCCGGGCCAGGGCGGTCAATCGCCGGGGATCGGGAATCTCGTCGGCTGTCACCAGATAAGGGCCCAGGGCATTCCCGGTATCGAAGTCCTTGCCTTTCGCCGGGCCCAGCCGCCCGGCCATCTCGCGGAGCTGCACGTCGCGGGCGCTGAAGTCGTTGAAGATCGTATAGCCCGCCACGTGTGTCATCGCCTCGCCGGCAGGGATGTTCCGCCCGGCACGGCCGAGGAACACGCCAAACTCCAGTTCATAATCCAGTCTCTCGGTGTAGGCCGGCCAAAGGACGTCCGCCTCCGGTCCCACCACGCTGTGCGGATTGCCTTTATAGTACAAGGGCCGCTCGTACCAGACCTTCGGCGGCCTCAGGAATCCCTTGCCCAGGCATCTGGACAGCCAACGGTCCACTGCGGCCGCGGGGCGGAATCGCCAGCGGGCAACTGTCCGCATCGCGTTGACCAGGTGCTGTTCGAACGACATGCAATCGCGGATCGTGCGCGGGCGGGGGACCGGGGCCAGCAGCCGGACGGCATCCCACGGCCTCAGCACGGCCGGTTCCTGCCGCGTCCCCGCCGCCTCGACCAGACGCTCGGCGTGCTCGCGGGCGGATTCCCACGCCTCCAACAGGTCCAGCATGCTGGCGAAATACTCGGGACAATGACCGTCGATCACCTGGGCTGCGGCGGCCAGGTCCACGACGAACAAGCTTTCCGGGAGCACGGCCCCGACGTGCTGGCCGGGGGTCCCGCGGGGAAAGCCTGCCGGTCTCCCGGAGCCCGGCGTCCGGCTGGCCGGCGTCCCCTGCTCGTCCGAACTCGCCGGCGAACGCGCCGCAAAAGTCACGAGCTTCATGCCCTTCCTCCCGTCTCGGCCACCAGCGCCACCACGCGTGCCGGGCCGGCGGAACCGCGTTTTACCTTGACCGGAAACGCGCACACCTGGAATCCGACAGGCGGCAACTGGTCCAGGTTGGCCAGACGTTCCATGTGGCAGTACTCGTGGTCCACGCCGACGTAGTGTGCCGACCAGAACACATCGCTCCGGCCGGTTCGTCGAGCCTCGCGAGCCTGCGCAGCCAGGGGGCGATCCCAGCCCCAGGCGTCGATCCCGCTCAGCCGCACCCCCTGGTCCAGCAGCCAGCGGGTCGCCTCGTCGCTGACGCCCGGCCCGCGGGAAAAGTACGTGCGCGAGCCGAGCAGACGATCGTTCCCGGTCTGGACGAGGACGATGTCGCGAGGCTGGAGCACGTGACCGATTCTTGTCAAGGCGTCCCGGAAATCGTCGCTGCTGGCCGCCGCGTCGGGGGCCAGATGGCGAATGTCCAGGACCACGCCCGGGCCGTAGAACCACTCCAGCGGGATTTCGTCGATCGTGCGGGCCGGCCGGCCCGCACACGTGGGCCCGTAATGCCAGGGAGCGTCCACGTGGGTCGTCCCGTGCGTCGACATCGCGATCATCTCGTTGGCCCATCCCAGCCCCGTCCGCAGGTGCCGCGAGCGCACACCGAACAGCAGCCGGATCACAAACCGGCCGAACCTGTGGCCCTGGTACTTGACGCGATTCCGCGCCCAGCGCGGAACCCCGGCGCCGTCGTTTTCCAGGGGAACGCTCAAGTCGATGATTCGCATAGCCCCTCGGTTGCGAGGAATCGTCCCGCCATATCCGCTGGTTCGAGGGTACCAAGGGCCTGCAAGACATGCAACCAGCCACACTGCTTGGGGTACCAAGCAGTGCCACAGGTTCGAGCGTACCAAGGGCCTGCAAGACATGCAGCCGCGGCTGTCTGCGGCCTGCGGCTGCAATGCGCCCGCAGGCCTTGGGCCGTCGTCGACAGCCGCCCGCGGATGTTGTATCTTTCCGTAAATGGGCAGCCGCAGGCGACAGGCGAGGCGTCGTTGGGGCGCATTGGGTACGCCGACGCCTGCGGCTCGCCGCCGCACGAGACACGATCCCACCCCGGAGCCCGCCATGAATTTCCCCGCCCGATTTTCGTTCGCTGTGCTGGTCCTCACCTGGCTTGCGGCATCCGCCCGCTTGCCCGCGGCCGACTCGCCGCCGCTCGAACTACCCGACGCCGCGCGGGTCCTGGCCGACCTTCGGCCCGGCCATCCGCGATTGATCGCGGCGGGCGAGCGGTTTGCCGAACTGCAACGGGCGATCAAGACCGACGCGACGTTGACTCGCTGGTTCGAATCCGTCCGCAGCGACGGCGAAGGCATCCTCCGCGCCCGGCCGTCGCAATACGAAATTCCCGATGGCAAACGGCTGCTGGCGACCAGCCGCCGAGTGCTGGATCGCGTCACAACCCTGGCCCTGCTGCACCGGATCGACGGCGATCGCCGCTGGGTCGAGCGGGCCTGGCGCGAGTTGGAGACCGCGGCCCGATTCCAGGACTGGAACCCGCGGCATTTCCTGGACACGGCCGAGATGACCGCCGCCTTTGCCCTCGGCTACGATTGGCTGTACGACCAGTGGACGGCCGACCAGCGGCAGGTCCTGCACACGGCGATCGTGGAACTGGGATTGAAGCCGGGCTTGAAGGTCTATCGCGGCTCCGGCGGCTGGCACAAGTCGCAGCACAACTGGAACCAGGTCTGCAACGGCGGGCTGACGCTGGGCGCCCTGGCGCTGGCCGACGTCGAACCTCAACTGGCCGGCGAGATCCTGGAGCACGCCATCCGCAGCGTGCCGCTGGCGATGCGGAATTTCGCGCCCGACGGCGCCTGGGGCGAAGGTCCCGGCTACTGGTCCTACGCGACCCAGTACAACGTGCTGATGCTCGCGGCGCTGGATGCGGCGCTGGGCACGGACTACGGGCTGTCCACGATATTCGGCTTCTCCGAGGCCGGCACGTTTCCGCTGTACCTGACCGGCCCGCTGGACCGGACGTTCAATTTTGCCGATGCCGGCGCCGGCACGCCTCGCCCGCCCCAGCTGTTCTGGCTGGCCCGCCGGTTCCACCGGCCCGAGTATGCGGCGTTTGAACTGGCCCATGCCGAACCTTCGGCCATGGACCTGGTGTACTACGATCCGAGCGGAGACCAGGTGGACTTGTCCAAGCTGCCCCTGGACAAGCTCTTCCGGGACGCGGAAGTCGGCTTGTTCCGCAGTGCCTGGGGCGACCGCAACGCCCTGTGGGTCGCCTTCAAAGCCGGCTCGAACGCCGTGAACCACAGCAACTTGGACCTGGGCACGCTGGTGCTCGAAGCGCTCGGCGAACGCTGGTTCGTCGACCTCGGGGCGGACGACTATAACCTGCCCGGCTACTTCGGCGCCCAGCGATGGGACTACTATCGGCTGCGGGCCGAGGGCCACAACACGCTGTTGATCAATCCCGGTTCGGGGCCGGACCAAGACCCGCGCGCGGCCGCCAAGATCGTGCAATTCCAGGCCGGAGGAGACCGGCCGTCGGCGACGCTCGATCTGACGCCGGCTTACGCCCCGCAGGCCGTCCAGGTCCAGCGGACGATCGCGTTGATCGACCGCCGCGCGGTCTCGGTTCGCGATGAGATTCAAGCCCAGTCGACCGCCGAGATCTGGTCGCTGCTGCACACGCCGGCCGAAGTGACGCTGGACGACAACGGCCGGGCGGCGACGTTGCGCATCGGGCGCCAGACGCTGCGGGTGGAACTGGTGCTGCCGGCGGACGCCAGGCTGCAAGTCCTGCCTGCCGCGCCTCTGCCGACGTCGCCCCAGCCCGAGCGTCAGGCCGTGAACAAGAACATCCGCAAACTGGCCGTGCACCTGACGGGCGCGGCCCAGGCAACGATCGAGTTGCAGCTGAAACCCGTTTGGCCGTGATTCCGGCCTTACAGCTGTCCACAGTCGGCGATCGCGATCTTGGCCCGGGTCCGGCCCGAGTCCGTCCCCAGGCTTTCGACCTTCTGGACGACCTCCAGGCCCTCGACCACGGCCCCGAAGACGACGTGGCGGCCATCCAGCCACGGCGTCTTGGCGGTGCACAGGAAGAACTGCGAGCCGTTGGTGTTCGGGCCGGCGTTGGCCATGCTCAACACGCCCGGGCCGGTGTGCTTCAATTTGAAGTTCTCGTCGGCAAACTTGGCTCCATAGATCGACTTGCCGCCCGTGCCGTTATGCGCCGTAAAGTCGCCGCCCTGGCACATGAAGCCGGGAATCACGCGGTGGAACGTCGAGTTCTTGTAGCCGTACCCTTTCTCGCCGGTGCACAGCGCGCGGAAGTTCTCCGCCGTCCGGGGCACCACGTCCGAGCGGAGTTCGATGACAATTCGCCCCAAGGGCTTGCCATCGGCGGTGATATCCAGGAAACACCGGGGCAGTTTCTCCGCGGCGACGGCCATGTCCGCCGTGACCAAGGCGGTCAGCAAGCCCCCCAGGGCGACGATGGCTAGCATCCGAGTCTTCGAGCACAGGGTCCGCATCACAGGTAACTCCTCCTCCGTAAAGTAGTCTTCTTGGCCTGGGCAGGAACGCCTGTTCCCGCCGCCCAGGAAACCGATGAGGGGCGGATTATAGGGGATCGCACCGAGTCCAGCTACCGCGGTTCCTCCGCGTGCCACGGATCAAGCCGGGCGGACGCGGCTCAGTACGAGAACTGGTGCAGCACGTCTTCCTCACTCAACCCCCATTGCTTGGCGAGCCCTTGGACGTAGCCCGGTATTTGGCGGAAAAAGGCCTGTTCTTCGCGCGGCGTCAGCGGCTTGAGCCGGCTGCCTTCCCTTCCGCGCATATGCAGGAAATCCCGTGCCGGGAAGTACTTGTCACGGTACTGGCCGTCCTCGCCTTGGGATTTTGTGCCGACGTAGGCATCGCGGAGTTCGACGCCATGCGTGCGGAAGTGCTCCAAGACGTGCAGGAGCTTCTCGGGCGTCGGCTTGTAGTGCCCGCTCGCCGTCGTGACACACAGAAGCTTGCCGTCGGCGAGCGCGATCTCACCCGCGCACAGGACGGCTTGCCCTGCGGTGTACGTCGAATGGGCGACCTTCTGGCCTTGGTGCTGCTCGAAATGCCGCGTGATGTAGATCTCGCGATCCATCCGCATGGCATAGCCGGCAAAGCCGGGCGTAATCACATTGGGGCTGCCAGCATCTCGCGTGCTGGCACGGATGAGCTTGAGAGATTTCGTCCCGCGGAACCAATCGAACATATGAATCCGGCCCCCTTTGAAGGTCAGGCGGTGCATCGCGAGTTGATTGCGGGACAAGAAACTGGCGTCCGACGTCGCGATATCCCTGTGCTCCGGCCGTTGTTCCTCGTCGGCCCCGAGGTCAGTCCTCTTCCCGATATCCGCCTCCCATTTTTCCGGGTCGATGCGCTGGCCGAAGTATTCCTCGAGCTTGAATGGCAAGACGTTCAGTGTTGGGCAATCGAGCATGGACGCCAAACGCTCGACGGTCGCGCGAAACAGGGCTTCCAGATGTGGCGTCCGACGGGCTTGCCGCTTCGAGCGGCTGAAGTCACGGAGCCACGCGTTTGTACAGAAGTAAAGTTCGACGAGGCAACGGAGCCGGCGGTCGTCGTTCTTGGCCTGCCGCGCGGCGCGGTACTTGTCCAGCAGTCGCATAATCCGGATAAGAAGGGGCTGATCGCCCTCGTCGCCAACGTCCTGACGGAATTTCACTGAAGTCGGGAGTTTCTTGTACTCTGGCATCTGCCCCTCGAATGGCCAACATCAACGGAAACCAACGAACGTCGCCACATTCTAGGAGCGTCACCCGGCGCGGATAATGACAAAAAAGGCAACAAAACACGGCCGCCTCGCCCGTAGTAATGGACAAGCAGTCATGCAGGTGCGATTCACGGGAACAGAGATGCCGTGTCGAGCGGCTTGGGCTCGAGTTTCCTGAAACGGTGCTCACCGCGGCTTGGGGCTTAGCTTGCGGGACGCTTTCTCGCGCCCCGGCGCCGCCGCCGCCGCGGCGGGTTGGCTGGCGCTGTCGTCGGGGATGGGCACCGGGAACACGGCGTTCTCGCTGACCTCGCGGCGCAGGAGTTCCCGGGCCTGTTGGATCAGGTCGGGCCGCGTCGTGGCAAGGTCGTTGGCTTCCCCGCGGTCCTGCGACAAGTCGTAGACTTCCCAGGCCCCGGGGGCCTTCGTCTTCAGGCCCTGCCGGACGACTTTGAAGTCGCCGATCCGGACGGCAATCTGGCCGCCGTACTCGGGGAAGACCCAGATCATCGGCGGGCGCGCGTCCAGCGACTTGCGCTGGCCCGTGAGGACCGGCCAGAGGCTTTGGCCGTCCAAGCCGGCGGGCTTGGCCAGGCCTGCGGCGTCGCAGAGCGTGGGGAACCAGTCGGCGAAATAGCCGGGCGTGTCGTTCACCGCGCCGGCCGCAATGCGGCCGGGCAGGCGGGCGATCATCGGGACGCGGATGCCGCCCTCGTACACGCTGCCCTTGTAACTCCGCAGGTCGGCGGTGCTGTGGAAGAACTTCGGGTCCGCACCGCCGATATGGAACTGCGGCTCCCCGCGGCCTTCGTGCGTGGCGCCGTTGTCGCTGGTGAAGATGACCAGCGTGCGGTCCGCCACGCCGGCGCGGTCGAGGGCCGCGAGCACCCGGCCGGCGCAGCCGTCGAGTTCGTTGATCAGCGCCGCGTAAGCGGCCCGCGGCCGCGGATGCGGCAGGTAGCCGTTGCCTCCGCGATACGCCTCGGCGTCCCACTCGACGGGAAACTTGTCCACCTCGTCCCGCGGCGGGTGCATGGCGACGTGCGGCTCGATGAACGGCAGGTACAGGAAGAAGGGGTGCGACGCATGGGCGGCGATGAACTTCTCCGCCTCGGCGATCATCAACTGCGGGGCGTACGTCTGGCCGATCCAGTCGCCGAGCTGCACCTCGCCTGCGGGCTGCTTGGCGTGGCCGGGGATGGGCTGGGTATTGATCGTAACCTTCTCCGCGTTTCGCCAGAGGTGCGGCGGGTAGTAGCTGTGCGCGACACTCTGGCAGTTGTAGCCGAAGAACAGGTCGAACCCCTTGCGGTTCGGGTCGCCCGTGCTGCCGACCGGGCCGAGGCCCCACTTACCCATCGCGCCCGTGGCGTAGCCGGCTTGGCGGAACACCTGCGCGATCGTCAGCGCCTGCTCGGACAGCGGATACTGGCCCTCGCTGAACTCCGGGAACTTGGCCCGAGCCTGCAGATTGCCGCGGACTTCGGCGTGCCCCAGGTGCTTGCCGGTCATCAGGACACAGCGCGACGGAGCGCACACGGGCGCGCCGCTGTAGTGCTGGGTGAACCGCATCCCCTGCGCAGCCAGGCGATCGAGGTTCGGGGTCGGGATCTTCTGCTGGCCGTAGCAGCCGAGTTCGCCCCACCCCAGGTCGTCGGCGAGCATGAATACGACGTTCGGGCCACGGGGCGCTTCGGCGCACAGGGCCTGTTTCCCGGCATCGATGGCCAGACCAGCGCTGAAGCTGATGAGTACAAATGCAGCCGCCTGGCGGAGCCAATGGACGGGCAGGTGAATGAGGGCACTGTCAACCCGAATGCATGTGACGGCCATGGCGTGGTGCTCTGAGGAAAGGGATCGGGAACGTGATCGCTGACCACCGACCTGACCATAGCCGGGAAGGCTTGGTGAAACAAGGGGGGCGAGGCCATGACAGGGGCGATCCCGCACAGGCGAATCCCCGTGAGACCGGGAGGGACCCGGCCAGACCTGCGGAACTGATGTTGTGTCGCTGCAAGCAGTGACGGTACAATCCCTACCTCGGAATGAGAATTGCGTGCCCGCCGTTTCGTCCGGCCCCCTGGGGCAAGCTCCGCCAGGAAAGGAGTCCGTCCGTGCTCAACCTCCGCCGCCCGTTTTGCGTTACGCTCGTCCTGCTAGCAGCCTTTGTTCCCGCGCTGACGCTGCGGGCGCAGAGCCAGGAAGAAGTCACCGTCACGAGTGCGACCCAGGTCCTGAACGAGATCATGGCGATCCCCAGCAAGCAGATTCCGCAGTCGATGCTGGCCAACGCGTTCGGCTTGGCGATCGTGCCCAACGTGGTCAAAGGCGGGTTCGTCGTGGGCTTGCGGTACGGCAAGGGCTTGGTCGTGGTCCGGGACGGCACCGGCGCGTGGCGGCCGCCGATGTTCATCACCTTGACGGGCGGCAGCCTGGGCTGGCAAGCGGGAATCCAAGCCACGGACTTGATCCTGGTGTTCAAGACCGAGAAGAGCGTCCAGGGCTTGATGAGCGGCAAGTTCACGATCGGGGCGGACGCCTCGGCGGCGGCCGGTCCCGTCGGGCGGCAGGCCTCGGCGGCCACCGATGCTCAACTGAAATCCGAGATCCTCTCGTATTCGCGCAGCCGCGGCCTGTTTGCGGGCGTCGCCCTGGACGGGACCGCGCTGCAGGTCGACGCCGTGGCCAACCAGGTCTACTACGGCAACTCGGGCTATACCCCGGCCGGCACGGTCTTGCCCCAGAACGCACAACTGCCTCAATCGGCCGTCCAGCTGATGAACGTCGTGGCCCAGTATTCCGGCGGCACCGCGCCACAGCCGGTGGCCCAGGCCCCGGGTGCGGCTCCCGGCATGGTCCCGCCCGGCGCACCCGTCGCAACTCCGGCCTCGGCCACCGCGCCCGTCGCGACGGACTTGGCCGCGGTCCGAACTGAATTGGCCAAGCAGTCCCAGCAGCTGCAAGCGATGCTGGATGACACCTGGAAGCGTTTCTTGGCGTTGCCGCCCGAAATCCTGTCGGGAGCGGGGCAGCCCTCGCCGGCCGCTCTGACGGATGCGATCAGCCGCTACGAGAGCGTGCTGCGGGATCCGCAGTACCAGGCGCTGACCCAGCGGCCGGAATTCCGCGGCACGCTGGAACTGCTCCGCCGCTACCGCGAATTCAGCGCCGTGGTCGCCAATCCCGTCCAGTTGCTGCCACCGCCGCCCACCGGCCCCCAGACCGGAACGGCGCCGGTGACGTTGCCGCGGTATTAGGCACCCAACGGGATCTCGGCGGGGCGTCTAGGAAATCACGGTTTCGCCCAAGGCTCAGACGTACAGAATTCAAAATGGGCCGAGCAGGGTTCGGAACCAATGGTTGGCGATAACCTCGGCCAATTTTGAATTCTGTACGTCTGAGCCCGAACCGCAAAAGGCGTCACGACGCGAACGACACCAGCGGACGCTCGTTTCCCGCCTGGTGTTGAGCACCCGGCCGGGGTCACCACTTCCATCCGTCCCGCAGCGTGCGGTTGACGACGCAGTGGTCCGGCCAGCGGCCTTGATACAGGTCGGCGATGCACTGGGCCGCGATGCGGGTCATCGCGACTTCGGAGTACTCGTCCAGTCCGCCGGCGTGCGTGCACAGGACGACGTTGTCCAGCTGCAGCAAGGGGCTGTCCAGCGGCAGCGGCTCCTGCTTGAAAACATCCAGGCCGGCCCCGAACAGGTGCCCGCTGCGGAGCGCTTCGCATAATGCGGCTTCGTCCACTGTCGCCCCGCGGGACATATTGATCAGGATCGCGCCGCGCTTCATCTTGGCCAGCGTCCGGGCGTTGATCAGGTCCGCCGTCGCCGGCAGGCTGGGCATGTGCAGGCTGACCACGTCCGCTTCGGCCAGCAGTTCGTCGAACGACCGCAGGCCGATGCCGTGCTGGCGGGCGAACTCGAGGTCCGGCTGCGGGTCACAGGCGATCACGTTCATCTGCAGGCCCAGGACCCGCGTGGCCAGCGTCTTGCCGATCCGGCCCAAGCCGACGATGCCGAACGTCTTGCCGGCCAGTTGCGGCAGGGCTCGCCGTGTCCAGACGCCCGTCCGCACCTGGCGGTCCCGTTCGAGGATCCCGCGCGTCAAGCACAGCAGGAGGGCCAACGTATGTTCCGCCGCCGAGACCTCGACCGCGCCCGGCGTGATGGTGACGACGATCCCCAAGTCGGTTGCGGCGGCGATGTCGACCGAGTCGTAACCGACGCCCGCGCGGGCGACGACACGGAGCTGCGACTGGGCCAGGATTTCGCGG
>Ga0172371_10013049_pt1 | contig 10859 bp, 10 predicted proteins | sample Lak12m_FD_114543 | JGI IMG/M metagenome (GOLD analysis project Ga0172371, IMG submission 114543) | Freshwater microbial communities from Kabuno Bay, South-Kivu, Congo - kab_022012_12m | ecosystem: Environmental > Aquatic > Freshwater > Lake | place: Democratic Republic of the Congo: South-Kivu... | reverse complement strand
CTTCTCGCAACGGCTGCACGATCCCCGCGAAGAGGCTTACCTGTTTGCCAAGCTCAAGGAACGCACCCACGAGGCGGATGCAGAAATCGCCACTCTTGAACAGCAGCATGCCGAGAGCGCCGCACACACCCAGCGTCTGCAGCAGGCGCTAGGTCAGGCCGAGGCCGGGGTTGCCGGTAGCCTCGCCGCCTTCGTTGCCGCGGTCGAGGCACATGCCGAGCAGGCGCGCCAGCACATGGCCCTGGAAGAAAAAGTGGTGATCCCGCTGGCGAAAAAGCACCTGACCCCCGAGGACTGGCTCACCATCGCTGCTGCTTTCGGCGAGGAGGGCGACCCGCGCTTCGGCGCCAAGCCGGAACACGAGTTCCGCGACCTCTTCAGCCGCATCGTCAATCTCGCCCCGCCGCCGATCGGCGTTGGCCCCGCGCTCGAATAGTCGACGCCCGGCCGGTCCGGCACGCCATGCACCGGACCCGCACGTTCTTACCCGATTACTTGCCCGCCTTGCCGGCGTTGCGGGCATCCTCATCCATGTGCTTCCTGGCGAAGTTGAAGATGAAGATGATGAAGAAAGCCGCGAAGCCGATGGTGAATACGCTGAGTAAACCGATATCGGTGCTGAACAGATCTTTCAACGCTTGCATGTCGTTCTCCTCAGTGGAAAAAACCGTTACCCACGGACGTCCCCGGTCTGGCGGCCGATCTGCAACTCGCCGGCCGCCGGCAGCAGGACGCTGCCCATCAGTCGCCAGGATCGGGTATCGTCCTCGACGACAATCAACCAGTGGCCGGCAGCCGGCAGGCGCAGCCGGCCAACGTAGACTCCATCCTCCGGCTTCAATTCGGCCTGCTGGTCGATGCCTGCACGGGTCGGATGGGACAGAGTCACGATCAGGCCACGTGGCCGGGCCGCCACATCCTGCCCGGCGGCGTCGAGGCGGATGCGCACCTCGTCGCTGACCAGTCGCAGCCCGGCGACGATGCCGAGTTCTTCGGCGCGCCGACTGCGTGCCAGCGTTTCGCCGGCCGCCAGCCCCTTGCGGTAATAGTCCTCGGCGACCAGGCCGTCGCTGCTGGAGACCGCCAGCCAGGCCGTGAACAGCGCGGCGACGATGACCACCAAGGGGCCAGCCATCAACAACCAGGGCCAAGGCTCACGGTACCAAGGACGCGGGGGACGCGACAGCGAGGTCATGGCAGCTGCAACCTTCATGGCATCAGGAAAGTGGCCTTTTCATGGACCGCCATGTCGCCGGCAGTTTCCGCCCGGACATCGAAATAGATGGTGTGCGATCCCTTGCCAGCCGACTCGGGCGGCACGCGCACCGCCGCGGAGAAGCTCGCTGTGGTTGCCGGGGCCACCTCCAGGCTCTGCGCACCCTCGAGGCGAATGTTGTCGAGGCCGGAAACAGTCACCGAATAGCGGTGCGCCTGTTCGGTGACGTTCATCACCTGCAGGCGATAGACGTTCTCGATCAGGCCGCCCGGCACCTCGCGCGCCAGCACCGCGCGGTCGCGGATGACATTGACGCGCAGATCGGCCTTGTGGGCCAGACTCCAGATCAGTGCTGCAATGATACCGAGCAGGATAGCGGTGTAGATAATGATGCGTGGCCGGAAGATATGTCGGGAAACTTCCCGGCTGCCCCAGTGCCTGGCCAGCGCATTCTCGGTGGTGTAGCGGATCAGCCCCTTGGGATAATTCATCTTCGTCATGACATCGTCACAGGCGTCAACGCACGCGGCGCAGCCGATGCATTCGTACTGCAGGCCGTTGCGGATATCGATACCGGTCGGGCAGACCTGCACGCAGATGCCGCAATCGATGCAATCGCCCTTGCTGACAGTTTTCGGATCGACCCCTTTCTTGCGCTGGCCGCGCGGCTCGCCACGCTCGGGATCGTAGGTGATGATCAGCGTGTCGGGATCGAACATTGCGCTCTGGAAGCGCGCGTAGGGACACATGTAGAGGCAGACCTGTTCGCGCATGATCCCAGCGAACAGATAGGTCATGAAGCCGTAAAAGAAGATCCAGAAGGTTTCCCAGGGGCCCAGTTGCCAGGACCAGAACTCCTCCCAGAGCACTTTGGCCGGCGTGAAGTAACTTACCAGCGTAAACCCGGTCCACAACGCCAGCAACATCCAGAGCCCGTATTTTGTCGCGCGCAGACGGAGCTTGCGCGCATCGAGCGGCGCCTTGTCGAGACGCGCACGGGCGATGTGATCGCCCTCGACGAGCTTCTCGATCCACATGAAGATTTCGGTATAGACAGTCTGCGGGCAAGTGTAGCCGCACCATAGCCGCCCGGCCACCGCGGTGAACAGAAACAGCGCGTAGGCCGAAATGATCAGGATGATGGACAAATAAAAAATATCCTGTGGCCACAGCACCAGGCCGAAGATGTAGAACTTGCGATTGACGATGTCGAGCAGAACCGCCTGGCGTTCGTTCCACTGCAGCCAGGGCAGACCGTAATACAACAGCTGGGTTAGCCAGACGAGCACCCAGCGCCAGTTGGCGAACAAGCCGGTCACGGCGCGCGGATGAATTTTCTTGCGCGACTTGTAGAGGGAGATTTCGGCTTCGGCGGGTGCCTGGGCCTGGGGGAGTGGTTCGGTCATGATGGTCAGGAGAGGGCGGAGGCGAATCGGTGGTGCGCTGCTCACAGCGCGGCAAGACCCGGCGGTGATAAATCCACTCGTGGTTTTGGGCCAGCAAGTGAGCGGCGCGCTAAATCCATTCTATAGCCGCGGCGATCCCTCCCCCATGGACGGGAGAGGAGAGCCCGGCCGCACGCCCGGGCCCTCCGTGCTGACAATAGTTACTTCTGCTCTGCCGGCTTGGCTTCTTCCGCGGGCGCGGCCGCCGGTGCGGCAGGTGCTGCGGTCGGCTTGACGCCGCCGCCCAGGCCCCAGACATAAGCCGTCAGCAGGTGCACCTTGGCCGGGCCGAGGAATTCGCCAAAGGCCGGCATCTGGTTGGTGCGCCCCTTGGTCACGGTCTCGATCATGGTTTCCTCGCGCGAGCCGTAAAGCCAGACATTGTCGGTCAGGTTCGGGTAGCCGGCTTCGGGATTGCCCTTGGCATCGGGGCCGTGACAGGCTGCGCAGGCCTGCGGGAACAGTTCGGCGCCACGCTGCACGCGCACCGAATCGGCCGCCAGGCCGGACAGCGAGCGCACGTAATGAACGACATCGCGCACCTGCTCGGCATCCATGTCGGGCTTGGTGCCCTTCGGCGTCATCACGCCCATGCGCCCGCCGGTGATGGTTTCCTTGACGCGCTCGGGGGAACCGCCCCACAGCCAGTCACCGTCCTTGAGGTTGGGGAAACCAGACGCACCCCCGGCATCACCCCCATGGCACTGGGCGCAGTAGGTCTGGAAGAGTCGCCCACCCATTTCGCGTGCTTCGGGATTGGCCGCCACGGTCATGACGTCCTGTTCGAGGAACTTATTGAACTTCGGACCATAGGTCTGTTCGGCCTGCTTAATTTCGATGTCATACTGGTTGCGCATCGACCAGCCAAAGCTGCCGGTGAGATTGCCCAGGCCGGGGTAAAGCGCCAGATAGACGATGGCGAAGACAACGGTGATGTAGAACATCCAGCGCCACCAGTTCGGCAGCGGGTTGTTGTACTCCTGCAATGTCTCGTCCCATTGGTGCCCGGTCACCTCACCGGGTTTGAACTTGGCCCCGCCCTGCGACCAGAGAAACACGCCGCAAAAGATGACGCTGAGCGCGACGATGACGACGACGTAGAGGTGCCAGAAACCGACCAGGTCGCCCGTGTTGTTGAAATCCATAATGAATTCCTTTCAGTTGTGCTGTGCGCCCGCGCGCCCGTCCGGCACCGCGTCGTCGTCATCGGCGAAGGGCAGCCGGGCCGCCTCGTCGAATGCACGCTGACGCTTGCCGGACCAGGCCCAGCCCACGATGCCGACGAACGCGAGGAACGCCAGTACGGTGGAGATGGTGCGCAGGTCGTTGATATCCATCATCTCATCTACCCGTCGTTCAGCGCGACTGCTTGAGCGCCAGACCCATGCCCTGCAGGTAGGCGACCACTGCCTCCAGTTCGGTCTTGCCTTCGAGCGCCTGCGGCGCCTCGGCAATCTCCTGGTCGGTGTAAGGAACGCCGACCTTGCGCAGTGCCGTCATCTTGGCGCCGATCACCGGGTCCTTGAGCGGACGGTCGAGCCAGTAGTAGGCGGGCATGTTCGACTCGGGCACGACATCGCGCGGGTTGAGCAGATGGATGCGGTGCCACTGATCGGAATAACGACCGCCGACGCGTGCCAGATCCGGGCCGGTGCGCTTCGAGCCCCACTGGAACGGATGGTCATAGACGAACTCGCCCGCCACCGAATAGTGGCCATAACGCTCGGTCTCGGCGCGGAAGGGACGGATCATCTGCGAGTGGCAGTTGTAGCAGCCCTCGCGGAGATAGATGTCCCGCCCGGCCAGACGCAGCGCGTCGTAGGGCTTGACCAGCTCATTGGTCGGCGTGGTGGTCGATTTCTGGAAGAACAACGGCACGATTTCGACCAGGCCGCCCCAGATCACCGCCAACAGGGTGAAGATGATGAGCAGCGTATTGCTCGACTCGACTTTTTCTTGCGTCAACATGATGTTTTTCTCCCTGACGATCAGTGGGCATGCGCCGGTTCGAGGATCTTGGCGTCATCGACAGCACGACCCGCGGCGATCGTCTTGAACATGTTGTAGGCCATCAGCAGCATGCCGGAGAGGAAGAGCAGCCCGCCGACGACGCGGATGGTCCAGAACGGATAGGAAGCCTTGACCGACTCGACAAAAGCGTAAGTCAGCGTACCGTCGGCATTGGTGGCACGCCACATCAGGCCCTGCATGACGCCGGAGATCCACAGTGCGGCGATATAGAGCACCGTGCCGAGGGTGGCCAGCCAGAAATGCACGTTGATCAGGCGGGTCGAGTACATCTCACTCTTGCCAAACAGGCGAGGCAGCAGATAGTAGAGCGAGCCGATCGATACCATCGCCACCCAGCCGAGCGCACCCGAATGCACGTGGCCGACGGTCCAGTCGGTGTAGTGCGACAGGGCATTGACCGTCTTGATCGACATCATCGGGCCTTCGAAGGTCGACATGCCGTAGAAGGACAGCGAGGTGATGAGGAACTTCAGGATCGGGTCGTCGCGCAGCTTGTGCCAGGCACCCGAGAGGGTCATGATGCCGTTGATCATGCCGCCCCAGGACGGTGCCAGCAGGATCAGCGAGAAGACCATGCCGATCGACTGGGTCCAGTCGGGCAGCGCGGTGTAGTGCAGGTGGTGCGGACCGGCCCACATGTAGGTGAAGATCAGGGCCCAGAAGTGCACCACCGACAGCCGGTAGGAATACACCGGCCGACCGGCCTGCTTCGGCACGAAGTAGTACATCATGCCGAGGAAGCCCGCGGTCAGGAAGAAGCCGACCGCGTTGTGACCGTACCACCATTGCACCATCGCGTCCTGCACACCGGCATAGGCGGAATAGGACTTGGTGAGCGTCACCGGGATCTCGGCACTGTTGCCCAGGTGCAGCAGGGCGACGGCGATGATCATGGCGCCGAAGAACCAGTTCGACACGTAGATGTGCTTGGTCTTGCGGATGCCGATGGTGCCGAAGAAGACCACCGCATAGGCAACCCAGACGACCGTGATCAGGATGTCGATCGGCCACTCGAGCTCGGCGTACTCCTTGCCGGTCGTCAGGCCGAGCGGCAGCGTCACGGCAGCCAGCAGGATGATCAACTGCCAGGCCCAGAAGGTGAAGGTCGCCAGCCCCGGCAGGAACAGCGAGGTGTGGCAGGTCCGCTGCACCGAATAGTAGGAGGTGGCGAACAGCGCGCATCCGCCAAAAGCGAAAATCACCGCGTTGGTGTGCAGCGGGCGCAAGCGACCGTAGGAAAGCCACTCGACGATATTCAATTGCGGCCAGACCAGCTGGGCGGCGATGATGACGCCGACCAGCATGCCGACGATGCCCCAGATTACGGTCATCACAGCGAACTGGCGCACGACTTTATAGTTGTAAGTCGCTTGCGATTGCATGATGGTTTTCACCTCTCTCACATTGAAAAATTCGAACTTCCCTGTGGCTTGCCCGACCTGCCAGCAAGTCGGAACGAAGGATACTTGACTGAGGATGCGACAAATTGACTCAGGTCAACTTTTTTGAAAGACAATTATATTTATAAGGTTATTTGATACTTCTTATAATCCGGTTCGCGGCGAAAAAAAAGGGTGCGCACGAAGCGCACCCCCAACCCCAACAGAGAGACTAATCCTTGACCTGGACACCTTGGAAGCCTATGAAAGCCATGCCACTGAGCCAAATCGAACGGGGCGCAGTATGCGGACTCCGGCCTTCAAGGGGTTTGATCTGTGTCAACAGATGATCGCTTTGCCTCGATCGGTCGACCCGCCTCGCCGTCACGGTCATCGACGACCGGCCGCGGCGCGTCGTCATCCATCAGGATGCGGTACGCCGGCCCTTCGAGGTCCTCGAGCTGGCCACTCCTGAGCGCCCACCAGAACACGACGCCGATGGCGAACACCAGCAGCACGGACACGGGGATCAGCACGTAGAGGCTTTCCATGATCTTTAGCGGGGCTGCAGGCGCAGCGCGTTGAGCACCACCAGCAGAGAACTGGCCGACATGCCGATGCCGGCCAGCCACGGCGTCACCCAGCCGGCCATCGCCAGCGGAATGGCGATGGCATTGTAGGCGAAGGCCCACGCCAGGTTCTCGCGGATGATCGCCAGCGCGCGTCGCGCCACGCCCACCCCGCGCGCAAGCTGCAGCGGATCATCGCCCAGCAGCACCACGTCGGCCTGGCTGCGCGCCAGGTCGGTGCCGCCGCCCATCGCCACCGAAACATGGGCCTGCGCGAGCACTGGCGCATCGTTGACGCCGTCGCCGACCATCGCCACCGTCGCGCCGGTCGCCTGGATCTCGCGCAGGCAGGCATGCTTGCCCTCGGGCGTCATGCCGCCACGGTGATCCTCCACGCCCAGTTCGGCAGCCACGGCGGCCACGGTCTGCGGTGCATCGCCGGACAAAATCGTCAGCTGCGCGCCTTGCGCGCGCAGGTGCGCAAGCGCAGCGGCTGCGCCCGGGCGCAAGGCGTCGGCGATGCCGAACCAGGCACGCCAGCCAGCCGCATCGCCCAAGGCGACGACGCTATCGCCGGCAGCAAGCCAACTCGCCATCTCGTCCGGCACCGGTTGACCATGCAGTTCCCCGACGAATGCCGGAACGCCGATGCGCAAGAGCTGATTCTCGACCCGTGCCTCGATGCCCTTGCCGGTCACCGCGCGCAGATCCTTCGCCGACGCCGTCTCGCCAGCGCCGACTTTTGCGATCAAGGCCTTGCCGAGCGGATGCTCCGAGGCCTGTTCCAGCGCCCGCACCTGCGCGAACGCGGTGTCCTCAGCCACGCCGGCAGCCAGCCGCAACGCCACCACGGCGGGGCGCCCGATCGTCAAAGTGCCGGTCTTGTCGAAAATCCAGTGATCGGCGCGCGCCAGGGTCTCGATCGCATGGCCATGCGTCACCAGCACGCCCTCGCGCGCCAGCGCTCCGGTCGCCACCGTGAGCGCCGCCGGCGTGGCGAGCGACAGGGCGCACGGACAGCTGACCACCAGCACCGCGACGAACACCCATAGTGCCCGCCCGGCATCGACATTGAGCCAATACAGTCCGGCCGCGCAGGCCAGCACCAGCAGCACGACGACGAAACGCATCGCAATGCGGTCGGCCAACTGCACGAGGGCAGGCTTCTCGGCCGCCGCCTGCTCCATGAGGCGGCGGATCGAAGCCAGCCGGGTGGCTTCGCCGACTTTTACGAGCCGCACCACCAAGGGACTGGCCACATTCACGCTGCCGCCGGTCACCGCGCTGCCGCTGCGTTTGCCGACCGGGTGGCTTTCCCCGCTCAGCAGCGACTCGTCGCAGCTTGACTCGCCCTCGACCACCTCGCCGTCGCCGGGAATCACCGCGCCGGGCTTGACCCGCACGCAATCGCCGGCCCGCAGGTCAGCCACCGCGACGCGCTCGCCCGCGCCGGCCGCAGGCCAGTCCGGCAGCCGCTCGGCGAAGGCCGGCAACGCCTTCGCCAGTGCCTCGACGCCGCGCGCCGCCTTCTGGCGAGCCATCATTTCCAGATAGCGCCCGGTGAGCAGGAAGAACACGAACATCGTCACCGAATCGAAATACACCTCGCCGCTCGCCGTCAGCGTCGCCCAGACGCTCGCCAGGAAGGCACTGCCCACCCCGAGCGCCACCGGCAGATCCATGCCGACGCGGCGCAGGCCGAGGTCGCGCCAGGCGCGCTGGAAGAAGGGCGCGGCCGAATAAAGCATCACCGGCAGCGTCAGCACCAGGCTCGCCCAGCGCATCAGCTGGGCGATATCCACCGGCATGTCGCCCCCCTCGCCCACCTGCGCCAGGTAAACCGGCAAGGCATACATCATCACCTGCATCATGCCGAAGCCGGCGACGAACAGCCGCCACTGCGCGCTGCGCCGCTCCTTTTGCGCCAGCTGTTCCGACTTCGTCACGTCGTAGGGATGCGCGCGATAGCCGATCGCCTGGATCGCCTCGAGGATCGCCGACAGCCTGGTAACGCTTTCATCCCAGCGCACCCGCGCGCGGCGCGTGGCGTAGTTGATATCCACCGCCGTCACGCCCGGCTGCTTCGCGATATGCGACTCGTTGAGCCAGACGCAGGCCGCGCAGGTGATCCCCTCGAGGATCAGCGCCGCCTCGCGCTCGTGTTCCCCGACCGGCCGCACGAAGTTCTTCTGCACGTCCGGATGATCGAACAGGCCGAGCTCCTGCAACTCCGGCGGCAGCGCAGCACGCGGGCTTTCCGGCAGTGCGTTACGATGCTGGTAGTAATCGGTCAGGCCGTTGGCGACGATCGCCTGCGCCACGGCCTGGCAGCCGGCGCAGCACATCGCGCGCGGCTGGCCGTCGATCTCGACCGTCAGATCGAGACCCTGCGGGATCGGCAGGCCGCAGTGATAACAATCGCGATCAGTTGCCAATTACTTCGGCTGCATTCTGATGGCGCCGTCCAGGCGGATCACCTCGCCGTTGAGATAGGGATTCGTGACGATCTGCGCCACCAGCGCCGCATACTCGGCCGGGCGGCCGAGGCGCGGCGGGAACGGCACCATCTGCCCAAGGGCCGCCTGCACCTCGGGTGTCATGCCGGCCATCATCGGCGTTTCCATGATGCCCGGCGCAATGGTCATCACGCGGATGCCCATGCGCGCCAGGTCGCGCGCGATCGGCAGCGTCATGCCGACGATGCCGCCCTTCGAGGCGGCGTAGGCCACCTGGCCGATCTGGCCGTCGAAAGCCGCCACCGAGGCGGTGTTCACGATCACGCCGCGCTCGCCCTCGGCATTCGGCGCATTCCGGCCCATCGCTGCCGCCGCCAGGCGGATCATGTTGAAGGCGCCGACCAGGTTGATGTCGATCACGCGCTTGAAGCTCGCCAGCGCGTGCGGGCCTTCCTTGCCCACCGTCTTCTCGCCCATCACGATGCCGGCGCAGCCGACCAGTCCATGCACCGCGCCGAAGGTCGCCTGCGCCGCGGCCACGCAGGCCTGCGCGCTCGCTTCGTCGGCTACGTTGGTTTCGACAAAGCGGGCGGCGGGGCCCAGCTCCGCCGCCAGCGCGGCGCCAGCCGCCGCGTTGAGATCGGCAAGCACCACCTTGCCACCCTGCGCCGCCAGCAGGCGCGCGGTGCCGGCGCCGAGCCCGGATGCGCCGCCCGTGACGATGAACACACTATCCTTGATCTGCATGGAAATCCCCCCGCGATGGAAACTGCGCGGGATTCTACAGGCGCCAGGAAGAGCGACAGACGGCCCGAAACGCCGTCCCGCCGACGCCGACTTTGCAACCCGGAACGGGCGAGGACCATCAAGGCGCACGCAAAACGGAACTCTTTATTTTCAATTTGTTACGATCTACATCTCCAGCCGTTCGTTGCATAAACCCCACACCGCGGCGGCACCGGCAGCCCCAAAAAGGGCGAAGGCGCTGTCGGGCGGGCCGGCATCTGGGAAAATGGCGCCAACTTCCAATCAGGGAGTTTCCGCGGTTTCAGTGGCCAACCACGTGGAGTCATTGAAACCGCAATCTTCAAACCAAAAGGAGATTCATATGCAGAAGAAAATCATCGCCCTGGCCGTCGCTGGCCTGATGTCCGGCGCCGCCTTCGCGCAGTCCAACGTCACCGTTTATGGAAAATTGGATGTTGGCTATCTGAATAGCGATGCCGATACCACTACAGCTGGTGTTACCACCAACACGAAGATGACTTCCACTGGTTTCAGCAAAGGCGCGCTGGCCTCCAGCCGACTTGGCTTCAAGGGTTCGGAAGATCTGGGTAGCGGCCTGAAGGCCAATTTCGTTTATGAGCTTGGTGTCTCCGATACCGCCAAGTTGGGTGCTGATGTTGGCACCGATTTGGCCGCACCTTTCACCACCCGCATTTATACAGTGGGCCTTTCCGGTTCTTGGGGTGCAGTCGACCTCGGTCGCCAACCCGTTGCCGTGGATAAGGTTTGGGGTGCAAGTGCTCCCGGCCTGGGCAACAACGCTGTCGGCAGCCTCTATGGCGACTTCGGCAAGATGAACAACAGCCGTAGCGACGAACTGATTTCCTATACTTCCCCGAATATGGGCGGTTTCCAAGCCAACCTGCAATACGGTCAAGGCAAGACTGCTACTACCACAACCAACAAGCATACCGAGACTGGACTCGCCCTGACCTACGCCAATGGCCCGATCAATGTTGGCCTCGGCTATTCGACTG
>Ga0172371_10013047_pt1 | contig 10860 bp, 10 predicted proteins | sample Lak12m_FD_114543 | JGI IMG/M metagenome (GOLD analysis project Ga0172371, IMG submission 114543) | Freshwater microbial communities from Kabuno Bay, South-Kivu, Congo - kab_022012_12m | ecosystem: Environmental > Aquatic > Freshwater > Lake | place: Democratic Republic of the Congo: South-Kivu... | reverse complement strand
GTTCGGCCTGATCGTCGGCGACATCGCCTACGGAGTGATCCTCCTGGGCGCCGCCTGCTGGCTGCGGTGGCGATACGGGCACCAGCGGCTGGTTCGAGCCGCGGGCACGATCGGCATGTACTGCGCGGCCAGCGCGGTTTTCTTCGGCTTGTTGTACGGCGAGCTGTTCGGCTCGCTGGGGCACTGGCTGGGGCTGCATCCGCTGATCCGCCGCGATCGGCCGGAGGACCTGATCTGGCTGCTCAAGCTCGCGGTGGCCGTGGGCGTGGCGCACGTGGGGTTGGGGTTGTGCCTGGGGCTGTTGGCGGCGCGGCAAGTGGCGGATCGCCAAGCCTTTCACGAGCGGCTGGGGCAGTTGTTGTGTCTGGGCGGCGCGGTACTGGTGGCGGTTGGACTGGGGCTGGGCCAGCCGTGGTGGCTGGCGGGCGCCGCCGCGTGCCTGGTCTTGGGCGGGGGCGTGTTGCTGTGCGGGGCGGGGATCGTCGGGCTGCTGGAGGTGTTCAGCTTGGCGGGCAACATCCTGTCGTACTCGCGCCTGATGGCCCTGGGCATGGCGTCCGTCGTCCTGGCCCTGGTCGCCAACCGCCTGTTCGCTCGGCTGGACTATGGCCTGAGCGGCCTGCTGATGGCCGCGGCGCTGCACGGTCTGAACATTCTGATCGCCACGTTCAGTCCCACGATTCATACCCTGCGTTTGCACTACGTCGAGTTCTTTACCAAATTCTATCGGCCCGAGGGACGCGATTACGTGCCGTTTGGGGGCCGCAGCGAATCGTTCGAACAAGGATAGGAGGCTCGTGCCATGTTGGCTTGGTCCCGCAGACGTCTCTGGACGTTTCATCTGTGCCTGGCCGTCAGCGGCATGGCGCTGGTGGCGGTGGGATTGGCCGTCCAGGCGGCCGACAATCCGCCCGCCGCCGCGGCGTCTTCGCCGGCCTTGGGCGGCCAGCCGACGGCGTCGCCGGCGCCGGCCGCGGTGAGCTGGCCGGACGTCATGAAGATGCTCACGGCCGCCGTGGTGATCTGCTTCACGGCCTTGGCGACCGCCCTCACCCAATGCCGGATCGGCACCGCCGGCATCGGCGTTCTGGCAGAGAACCCCAAGCTGTTCGGCAGCGTGCTGGTGCTGCTGGTCGTTCCCGAGACCATGGTCATCCTGGGGTTCGTGGTCGCGGCTTTGATGTTGTTCTAGCGTGGGGGGAGGGGGCTCAGACGTACAGAATTCAAAATTCGCCGTTGCGCGGTTTCACTCCACAAGTTGCCCCAGCCGGCGAATTTTGAATTCTGTACGTCTGAGCCTTGTCCAGAAAGGTGTGTGTCATGGCCGAACATCGCCTGCTCGCCGCGATGGAAGAAGAGGTCGCCGCCAAGATCGCCGCGATCCAGCGGCAGGCCGACGCGGCGATCCGGGAAATCGAGGCGACCGTCGACCAGACATTGGCCGCCGAACAAGCCGAGGCCGAAGTCCGGCTGCGCGAGCAATTGGACGAATACGAGCGGGCCACCCGCCGCCAGCGGGACAGGGAATGGCGTTCCCGCATCCGGGAGCTGCAATTCGAGGTCGTCACCCAGGCGTTCGGCGACTTGGCCCGCGGCGCCGCCGAAATCCGCGCCCGCGACGACTATCCCGCGGTCTGGTCGTGCTGGTTTGCGGAAGCCCTGGCGGCATACCGCAGCGAACGCGGCGAGTGCGCCGAGCCTCCCATCCTACGGACAGCCCCCGCGGACCGGCACCTGGCGGACCAGTGGGCCACCGAGATGGGCGGCGTCGAGTTGCATGGCGCGCTCGCGGACGGGCTGGAATTGGTCAGTCCCGACCGCCGGCTCCGCATCGTCAATACCTCGGCGTCGCGATTGCAGCGCGGCCGCGACGAGTTTCTGAAGATGATCTCGGAGACGTTTCAGGAGCAAGTGAAGTCATGAAGCCGCCGGCCCTTGCAAGCCAAAGCCAAGCGTCTCGCGTTCGCACGGACCTGGGCTATGTCTGTGCCCGGCTGCGAGCCCGCCGCTTGCGTCTACTGTCCGCCGGGGCCTTGGAGAGCTTGCGAAATTTGCCGGAGCTGGCGGACTTGTTCTCCGCGCTGCTGCCCACCGAGTACGGGCCGTCGCTGAAGGACGCCGTCCTGGACGTCAACGACCTGAGCGAATGGGACTCCGCCTTGACGGCCACCTTGGCGCGCCGCGTCAGCCGGGTTCGGACCTGGATCGACGCGAGCCGGCCCGCGTACGCGTACCTGGTGGACGGAGAGTGGGACGTGCACCATTTGCGAGCCCTGCTGCGGCGGATCGGCCGAGGGGAGAGCGGCCCGGGGGAAGCGAGTCACGGCGTCGGCGACGCCTTCGTGCCTTTGGGCGTCTTTACCCGCGAGCGCTATCGCGAGGCCCAAGCGGCGGACTCGCCCCGCGACCTGTGCGCGCGGCTGCAGTCCTGGCTGCCCGGGTGGTCGGAAACGCTGCGTTCGTTCCTCGATCCGCCCGGTCAGCCGCCCGTCGGCTTGCGCGAGTTGGAGTTGCAGTTGGACGACGAACACTTTCGCCGCCTGGCGGGCTGCGTCCGGCGGATCGGGCGGTGGGACGATGGCTCGATCCTTCGCCGCTACCTCGCCCTGCTGGTCGACCTGACCAACGTGCGCACCGCCCTCAGGTTCCTCGGCCGGCCCCTGCCGCCCGACCGCGTCGCGGCGTTGTACCTGCGGCGGGGGACGCTGAGCGAGGCGGTCTTTGCCGGCCTGATGACGGCGGACAGCGTCGAGGAACTTCGCCGCCGACTGCCGCGCGGAGCGCTGCGGGTGGCCGTGACTCAGGGGCTGGCCAAAGCGCCAATCGCACGCTGGGGTTTGGCGTTCGAGCGGTTGGGCGACCAGCAAGTGCGGAGACTGGTCCGCCGCTTGGTCCGCCGCTGGCCCGTGTCGGTGGCAATCCCGCTGGACTACCTGGCGCGAGCCCGGAACGAATGGGTCAATCTCAAGCTGATCGCGTGCGGGATCGGCTACCGCTTGCCGGGGGAGCGAGTTCGGGAGGGCCTGGTGTATGAGTGACGTCTTGGTGCTTGCGCCCGGCGAGATGGTGGCTGGCCTGCGGTTGGCCGGGATTCACTCGCTGCCGGTACGGAACGCGGGGGACCTCGCCGAGCGGCTCCGCGACGTTGCCGAGCGGGGCGATGTGGAACTGGTGCTGGTGCCCGAGGATCTGCTGGCCGGCCTGGAACCGCTGGCGTATCGCCAGGCGTTGGACAGCGATCAGCCTTATGTCGTGCCGCTGCCGTTGGCGTGGCGTGCGGCGACCGACGCCTGGGCGGACTTCGAGGCCCGCCTGACCCGCATCCTGGGCTGCCGGATCAACCTGGCGGCCGCGCTGCGCCGCCGGGGAGGAGGGCCACCGCCATGAACGTCGCCGCGCCGGGACGCATCGTCAAAATCGCCGGTCCGGCCGTGGTGGCCGACGGACTCGAGTCCGCCAAGCTGGACGATATCGTGTGGGTGGGCGAGGATCGGCTGTGGGGCGAAGTCATTCGCGTCCAACGGGAGCGCGCGGTGCTGCAGGTCTTCGAGGACACGACGGGGTTGCGGGTTGGCGAGCCTGTCGTCAATACCGCCGCGCCGCTGTCCGTGACGCTGGGGCCGGGGTTGCTAGGGCAGATCTACGACGGCGTCCAGCGGCCGCTGGAGCGGTTGCTCGAACTGCACGGCGTGTTCCTGTCCCGCGGCGTTACCGCGCCGGCCTTGCCGCCGGGGCAGGGCTGGGACTGGGAGCCGCGCGTCCGGCCGGGCGAGCGGATCGAGGCCGGTTCCGTGCTGGGCGAGATCGAAGAGCGGCCGGGGCGGATCCATCGCGTCCTGGCCCCGCCGGGGGCCGCGGGCGAGGTCGCCGAAGTGTTGGCTGGCCGGCGACGGGCCGATGAGCCGGTGGTTCGGCTGACTGGCGGCCGGGAACTGACGCTGACGCAGCGCTGGCCGGTCAAGCGCGGACGGCCTTATCGGGAGAAACTCGAGCCGAGCGAGCCATTCCTCACCGGCCAGCGAGTGCTCGATACGCTGCTGCCCGTCTGCCTGGGCGGCACGGCCATCATCCCCGGCGGTTTCGGCACCGGCAAGACCGTGCTCGAGCAGACGCTGGCCAAATGTTCCAGCGCCGAGATCATCGTCTATGTCGGCTGCGGCGAACGGGGCAACGAAATGACCGACGCGCTGAGCGAATTCCCGCGACTGAACGATCCGCAGACCGGCCGGCCGCTGATGGAGCGGACGATCCTGATCGCCAACACGTCCAACATGCCGGTGGCCGCTCGCGAAGCCTCGGTCTACGTCGGGCTGACGATGGCCGAGTACTATCGCGACATGGGCTATCACGTGGCCCTGCTGGCGGACTCGACGTCCCGCTGGGCCGAAGCGATGCGGGAGATTTCGGCGCGGCTCGAGGAGATGCCCGGCGAGGAAGGGTATCCGACTTACCTGGCGTCGCGGCTGGCGGGATTCTACGAGCGGAGCGGGCGGGTTCGCTGCCTGGGGCAGGACGACCGCGTCGGCTCGGTGACCATCATCGGCGCCGTCTCGCCGCCCGGCGGCGATTACTCCGAGCCGGTGACTCAGAATTCGCAGCGGGTGAGCGGTGCCTTCTGGGCTCTGGACGCCCCGCTGGCCTACCGCCGGCACTTTCCGGCCATCAGCTGGTCCCGCAGCTACTCGCTGTACGCCCGGCAACTGGAGCCGTGGTTCGCCCGGCACGTGTCGGCGGATTGGGCCGAAGCGGTCCGCGCGGTCCGAGAATTGTTGCAGCGCGACGCCGAGGTCCAGGAAGTGGTCCAGTTGGTCGGTCCGGAGGGGTTGCAGGATCAGGAGCGGATGGTGCTGGAGACAGGCCGCATGATCCGCGAGGACTATCTCCAGCAGAATGCCTACTCGCCCGTCGACGCCCGCTGCTCGCTGACCAAGCAGTTCGCCATGCTGCGGGCGATTTTGACGTTCCATCGCGCTGCCGCCGAAGCGGTCCGCCAAGGGATCGGCGTCGAGCAATTGGTCGCGTTGCCGCAACGCGAAACGCTGTCGCGGATGAAGGAGATCGCCGACGAGGAGATCGAAGCGTTTGTGAACCGGTTCGAGCAGGAGTTGCACGTGGCGATTGGAGAGCTGGGAGCGTAGGGCTCAGACGTACAGAATTCAAATTTCGCGGAGAAGGCCAATACCCTTGGCGAGAACGTTCGACCGCGAAATTTGAATTCTGTACGTCTGAGCCTGGGAGCCGACTGACATGGACCTGGTGACCACCTACTACCGCAATCTCACGCACGTCTCCGGCCCGCTGGTGTTCCTGGAGGGCGGCGGGCGATTCGGCTACGGCGCGATGCTGGACCTGGTCCTGCCCGATGGCGAGGTGCGGACGGGCCAAGTGCTGGAAGCTTCCGACGAATTGACGCTGGTCCAGGTGCTGGAGGGCACCTCGCAGATCGGGCCCGCGGGCACGGAGGTGACGTTTCGCGAAGCGGCGGCTACGATCAAGCTGTCGCCGTTCCTGCTAGGCCGCGTCCTCAGCGGCAGCGGCCGGCCTCGCGACGGCCGGCCGGAGGTCATCTACCAGCAGCGGCGGCCGATCCACGGCGCCCCGTTGAATCCGGTCGCCCGGCAGCCGCCGCGGATGTTCATCGAAACCGGCCTGTCCGCCGTGGACGGCTTCAATACCCTGGTCCGCGGACAGAAGCTGCCCATTTTCTCCGGGCCCGGGCTGCCCGCCAACGAGATCATCGGCGTGATCCTCGAACACGCGCGGATTGCGGACGCGGGGGAAGCGCAGAATCTGGTCGTGATCTTTGCGGCGATGGGGATCACGCACCGCGAGGCGTCGGCATACTTGTCGCGGCTCCGCGACACGGAAGCCAGCCAACGGTTGCTCACGTTCCTCAACCTGGCCGACGATCCGGTCATCGAGCGGTTGATCACTCCGCGATACGCGTTGACCGCGGCCGAGTACTTCGCGTTTACGCTCGGCATGCACGTGCTGGTGGTCCTGGCCGACATGACGAACTACTGCGAGGCGCTGCGCGAAGTGTCCGGAGCCCGCGAAGAGATCCCCGGCCGCCGCGGGTATCCGGGCATGATGTACACCGATCTGGCCTCGCTGTACGAACGGGCTGGGGCCGTCAAGGGCTCGCCCGGTTCGATCACCCAGATCCCGGTGGTCACCATGCCGGACGACGATATCACCCACCCGATCGTCGACTTGACCGGCTACATCACCGAAGGCCAGATCGTCCTCAGCCGGGCCCTGCACCAGAAAGGCGTGTTCCCGCCGGTGGACGTGCTGCCCAGCTTGTCCCGGCTGATGAACAATGGGATCGGCGCCGGCCACACCCGCGCGGACCACCGCGCGTGGGCCAACCAATTGTACGCCTGCTATGCCAACGGCATCGACGTGCGGCGGCTGGTGTCGATCATCGGCGAGGACGCGGTGTCCGAAGCCGACCGCCGCCACCTGGTGTTCGCCGAGCGATTTGAACGCGAGTTGCTGCACCAGGGAACCGCTCGGCGGACGATCGCCGAGACGCTGGACAAAGGCTGGGAGCTGCTCCGCATGCTGCCCCGCTCGGACCTGACTCGGATCGACCGCCAACTCCTGGAACGGCATTACCCATGAGCGAAATCGCTCAACCTACGCGCATGAACCTGCTGGCTCGCCGCAGCCAGGCACGGCTGGCTCGCCAGGGGGCAGACCTGTTGAAACGCAAGAAGGACGCACTGCTGGTCGAGTTCTTTGCGCTGGTCGGCACGGTGTACGAACTGCGGGCCCGGCTGACCAAGTCGCTTCGTCGCGAGATGACCGAAGCCGTGCTGGCCGACGCGGTCCACGGCCGCCACGCCTTGGCCGCGGCCGCCGACGCCGCAGAGGCGGAACTGCACATCGAACTCACGCCGCGGCGGGTCTGGGGGGTGCCCGTCGTCGATTGGCACGCGGAGTATCGGCCGCGCGGGCTGCTGGCCGGTCCGGCATCGCCGCGGAGCACGCCGCTGGCCGTGGACGAAGTCGCGGCCGGGTTCGAGCAGATCGTCCGCGACATGCTGGACCTGGCCCCCCGCGACTTGCGACTGCGGCGGATCGGCGAAGAGATCCGCCGCACCAATCGGCGGATCAATGCCCTGGAACAGCACGTCATCCCGAGGCTGGAGGCCCAGATCCGCCGGATTTGCGAGGTCCTGGAGGAACGAGCCCGGGACGACGTCTTGCGGCTGAAACGGCTGAAGCACAAGCCGGGGATGTCCCGACGCCCCGCGCCACCGTAACCCGACGCGTCAGCGAGGATCCGTCGTCGGTCGGTCCTCGCTGACGCGCCGGGTCAGGCCGGTCCTCGCTGACGCGCCGGGTTAGGATGGAGCGGCCAATCATCCGGGCGAACCGCGTGTCCAGTCCCTCGGCCTGTTGCACTCGGCCGCCGGGAGCTTACAATTCGGGCAGGTACCTGAGATGCACCCTATGCGGTTTCGACTGCTCACCTATAACATTCACAAAGGCATCGGCGGCGTCGACCGCCGCTATCGGCCCGAGCGGGTCGCCGCCGCGATTGCGCACTGTCAGCCGGACATCGTGTTGCTGCAGGAGGTTGACGAAGGTGTGCCGCGGTCGAATCACCATCGCCAGGTCGACCTGCTGGGCGACTCGCTGGAGTTGCCCCACCGGGCCTACCAGGCCAACGTCACGCTGAAGCAGGGCCACTACGGCAATGCGATCCTCAGCCGGTTCCCGCTGCACGACGTCCGGGACCTGGAACTGACCGTGCCGCTGAAGAAACGCCGCCGGGCGTTGATCGCCCATTGCCGCCTGACTGTCGACGGGCATGTCCGGACGCTGATCGTGTTCAACTTTCACCTCGGACTGGCCGGCTACGAGCGGACCATTCAACTGCGGCGGTTCCTGGGCAGCGACGTGCTCAAGTACTCGCACCACAATACGCCCGTGGTCGCGGCCGGGGACTTCAATGATGTCTGGGGCACGCTGGGCCGGCGGTTGCTGTTGCCGGTGGGCTTCCGTTCGGCGGCCAAACGGATCAAGACATTCCCAGCCATCCTGCCGATCCGCCCCTTGGATCGCATTTTCTTTCGCGGCGACATCCAGCTGGATCGTAGTTACGCGTCGCGGTGTGAGGCGGCTCGGCAAGCTTCGGACCACCTGCCCATGGTCGCCGACTTTTTGCTCACCAACGGCGTGGCACCCGTTGGAGAAACGCCGACCTAAAGCCACAATGCGTGTTGCGGTTGTGGTGATTTCTTGAAGACGCTTTCTGGAGACTCGATGATGCGACGTGTCGTGACCCGCTTGCTGTGGGGACTGACCTCCCTGGTGTTGCTTGTCCTGGTGAACACGGCGGCCCGCGCGGCGGACAGCGAAGAGGGCTTCGTGTCCATGTTCAACGGCCGGGACTTGACCGGCTGGGAAGGCAAGGCCGGTTGGTGGTACGTCGAGGACGGCGCGATTACCTCGCAGAGCACGCCGGAGAAGCCGTGCGTGAAGTGCAATTACTTGATGTGGCGGGGCGGCAAGCCGGGGGATTTCGAGTTGCGGCTCAAGTACCGGATCGTCGGCGGCAATTCGGGGATCCAGTTCCGCAGCCAAGAGCGGCCCGACTGGGACACGTACGGATACCAGGCGGACATCGACGCCGAGGGACAATGGGCCGGGGCCCTGTTCGAGCACGCCCGCGGCGGCGTCGCGATGCGCGGCGAACGCGTCGCGATTGACGGCAGCGGCCAGAAGCAGGTCACGTCGCTGGGCGATTCCAAGGAACTGGCCAAGTCCATCAAGCCGGAGGATTGGAACGAGTACCGCATCACCGCCCGGGGCCACGAAATCACGCTGGCGATCAACGGCGTGGTCATGTCCCAGGCGATCGACGATGAACACGGCAAAGCCGCTCGCGACGGGATCATCGCTCTGCAAGTCCATCCCGGCCCGCCGATGAAGATCCAGTTCAAGGACTTGAGAATCAAGGTGTTGGACCAAGCCAATCCGTAACCGGCGAGGGAGAACCCGCACATGGCATCCGAGCAACCGACAACCGGCCCCGCCGAGCATCCGCAGTCGCGGGGCCTGTTCGATCCCGACTTTTGTGAACTCCGCTGTCCGATCTGCACGCGAGCCAGGAAGGGCAACCGGCTGGCCCGCTTTCTCCAGTCGCTGGAATTGCTGGTTACCTTCGGCGGCTGCCCCTGGGGGCGAGCGCGGCAGCGGAAGTACGGGGTGAAGCCGGATGAAGTGCGCGTGGAACCTCAAGCCAGCGTGCGGTCGTAATTGAAGCGGTACGCCGAGCGGTTGCGGCCGCTTTCCAGCCATTCCCCGACAGGGTCAGTGGCACCGACCAGATCCACCACCAGATGGCGGACATGGATCCGGTCGTTGCGTTCGTCACGCAGGTCGAACGGCTCGGCGGGGCGCAGGACCCACAACCCGTTCTCGCGCCGCGGGACCACCTGCGTCTCGCGGCGGTCGACCATCCACTTGCCGTCGAAATCGTCCGGCAAGGCGACCCGGGTGATCATCAGCGCCGGGCGGCCGTACACGACCAGCGAGCACGGCACCGGACAGCGGTCGGTCGCGTTCTCCAGCTGGCGGCGGTCGGCTTCGACCGCCAGCGTCACACACTGCAGGCCGGCGTTGCCCAGCACGCGGGCGGCCAGCGAGTTCAGGGCCGGCAGGAACGGCCCGCCCTCCATCCGGACGCCGGCCTCTTTGGCCAGCAGCCAGCCGCCCCAGCTGTTCACCTCGACGGTCACCCCGTTCCGCTGGCAAGCTCGCAACAGTTCGCGGAGCGGCCCGAGATCCGCCTCGAAGCACACGGGCGGAAGGGCCGCAATCAGGTTGGACCGGCGGCACAGCGAACGAGCTTCGCGGACACGGTCGGCGGTCAATCCGTCGACGATGACGGCATCGGGCCGCACGGCGGCGACAAACGACTCGACGGCGTCGGCTGCCAGCCGCACCCGATCAGGCGGTTGGCCCAGCGCCGTGCGGTTCGACGGACTCCGCTCGTAGCCGTCCAGGATTTCGCGGACGGCCTCCGGCAGCTCCGTGCGTTGCAGCCGGGCGTGGACCTTCTGCCGGTGCTGCAACGCCTTGGCGATCCGCGACGACAGCTCGTTCACCTTCCGCGGGACCATCAGGAACTCGGGCTGGTTCGTCGAGCCGCCGGCCAGTTCGCAGCCTTGGATCTGCTGCATGCTCAGAAAGTCCAGCAGGTTGCCGATCGCCACGGCCTTGTGCGGCCGGTGGACGACCGTCTTGGGCATCGTCCATTCCGTCGTCTCGCCTAGATACCGGACGCGGCACACGATGCCTTGCGGTTCGACGTCGATGTCCAGTTCGTACGACGAGCGATCGGCGCGGGGAGCCGGGCCGGCTTCGGACTCGCTGTCCGCGATCGTCTCCGCATCGCGGTCGGCGGACGCTCCGCGCCGCTCGCGTCCCGCGGCGCCGGTCAAGTCGTCGTAGTCGCCGTCCAGGAAGCCGCTCGTCAGCTCGCGGCCGGTATAGGCCCCCAGTTCCTCGGCCTGGGCCGCCAACTGCTCGACGCCTTCGCCCGCCAGAGCCCGCCGGTACAGCCCGACGGCTTGGGAGACCCAGTCCGAGGTCTTCATGCGGCCTTCGATCTTCAGCGCGGCGACCCCCGCGGCGCTGAGTTCGTCCAGACGCTGGACCAGCGACAGATCCTTCATCGACAGCGGCGTGCTCAGGTCGCCGCCGGCGACAGACCAGGGCACTCGACAGGTGCTGGTGCAGGTGCCGCGATTACCGCTGCGCCCGCCCACCCAACTGGACAGCATGCAGCGCCCGGAAACCGAGAAGCACAATGCGCCTTGGACGAACACTTCGGTTTCGATC
>Ga0172371_10013046_pt1 | contig 10860 bp, 6 predicted proteins | sample Lak12m_FD_114543 | JGI IMG/M metagenome (GOLD analysis project Ga0172371, IMG submission 114543) | Freshwater microbial communities from Kabuno Bay, South-Kivu, Congo - kab_022012_12m | ecosystem: Environmental > Aquatic > Freshwater > Lake | place: Democratic Republic of the Congo: South-Kivu... | reverse complement strand
TTTTTTCCAGTATATTAAAATCTATGCCGGGCCTTTTTAAAAAATCAAACATACTGACTACATTGCTGATAGGCGCTATATTCAGCTTTTTTAACCTGCTGTTTGTTCTGGCATTCGGGTAAATCTTTATGCTTTTTAATGTCTCCAGCGCCTTGCCGATATTACGTTCCTTTAAAAGCATCTTTTTGTACTGCCCTCTTTTTATAAGGCCCAGCTTTTTATAACCTGCTCCCATAAGGCGCTGATCAGCATTGTCCTCCCTTAGCAAAAGCCTGTATTCCGCGCGAGACGTAAACATCCTGTAAGGTTCGTTTGTGCCTTTTGTGACAAGATCATCTATCAGAACGCCTATGTAACTTTCTGAACGGTCTAATATAAAAGGCTCTTTCCCTTTCACCTTCAAACTTGCGTTTACTCCTGCGATAAAACCTTGCGCCGCTGCCTCTTCATAGCCGGTAGTGCCATTTATCTGCCCAGCGTGATATAAATTATTGATTAGCTTTGTCTCGAGCGTTGGCTTAAGCTGGGTAGGCTCAATAAAATCGTATTCAATGCCATATCCGGGCGCAAGTATCTCTGCCCTCTCAAGGCCTTTAATGCTTCTCACCATTTTTAACTGAACATCCAGCGGAAGGCTTGTAGATATGCCGTTAGGGTAATACTGGTTTGTTTTCATGCCTTCTGGCTCTATAAATATCTGATGGCTGTCTCTGTCGCTAAATCTTTTTATTTTATCCTCGATAGATGGGCAGTATCTGACCCCTGTAGACTGGATCTTTCCCGTATATAGCGGAGAACGGTCCAGATTATCGCGTATGATGTCATGCGTTTTCTTATTTGTATATGTGATATAACATGGGGCCTGGGCCCTGTCTATCCTTTCAGTTGAGAATGAAAAAGGCATAATATGTTTATCGCCTAATTGTTTTTTTAATTTAGAAAATGCGATTGTCCTTCCGTCTAACCTCGCAGTAGTCCCTGTCTTAAGCCTTGATATGCTGAATCCGAGAGATTTTAAATTTTCTGAAAGGCCCAGAGAAGGCGCGTCACCTAACCTGCCGCCAGGCATATGCGTAAGCCCTATATGTATAAGCCCGTTTAAAAAAGTCCCGGGAGCGAGGATTACTGTTTTAGATTTTATAGAAGCCCCGTTTGTAAGATTCACTCTGTTTGCCGAGCTGTTTTTAACAACTATCCCTGATACTGTAGCTGCTAATAAATCCAGATTTCTAGTTTTTTTGACAATGTTCTGCATGTATTTTAAATACAGCTCCCTGTCTATTTGAGCCCGGGAAGACCATACTGCATGGCCTTTGCTTCTATTTAAAATACGAAATTGTATGCCGCAACTATCAGCGGCCTTTCCCATTTCCCCTCCCAGGGCATCAATCTCTTTAACAAGCTGGCCTTTGCCAATACCGCCTATGGCAGGATTACAGGACATATACCCTATCTTATCTAAATCCATAGCGATAAGCAGTGTCCTTGAGCCCATCCTCGCCGCAGCCAGGCAGGCCTCTATCCCTGCGTGTCCCGCGCCAACAACTATAACATCGTATGCCTTTTTCATTAGAACTTTATAATAACAGATATGCCTGATTCAGTCAATTTGCCTGACTCTACAATTTGTAATATTAAAATAGATGGATAACACTGTTACCTTTAGGCCGAGTCCTGAGGCGTCTCAGAAAGGATCATTTAATAAGCTCGCCCATAGCCTGTTCTATGGACTTCTCAAGAGCAGCTTTGCCGCTTTCGGTGAGATGCTTCATGACATTTTCTTTAAACCTTGTGGAGAGCCACTTCAGCTGCGGGGAATTTATAAATCCCCCTATCTCAAACTCAAAATCCTGGTACGGAAACCTCTCACCCACAACAAAGAACAAAAGCCTTAATTTAAAAGACTCTTTAAGGAGCCTTGTAGACAGCCTGACAGATAAACTGCCATTTACCTTTTTAGTAGTCTTGAGTTTTATGTCTCCGTTCAAAAACATACCTTCTCCATCGACAGTGAATTTATTAAACAAGAGGCTCCTATCTGCCCAGGAAAATTCGACCAGGGAAGAAAGGCTTTTAAAATAAGTGTTTCTAAGAGATGGCACGTTCAAAAAGTCCGAAACCATGCCTAACAGCCTTATGTTTTTCAAATACCCGTCCGAGACATCAACCCTCCCGGATAAACACGGATTGATCTTGTTATTAAAAACCCCTCTGAAATCCATGCTGCCTTTTAAATCATATCTTAGATCCTGCGCCTCTATAAGCTCCGCTATATCAAGTTTATAAATTTTAAAATCTAACAGCAGTTTCGGAAATCCTTCATGAAAATCCAGATAGCCGCCCGCCTTCATAACTCCATCATACATTGATAAATTCAGGCGGCTCAAATAAATTCTTTTCTTGCCCGCGTATAGCAATGCCTGCAGATCAGACGCCTTTAAGTTAATCTTTCTATCCAATGCGTCTGTCTCGCATACAATATCCTTAGCCAGCATAGACAATGTCTTCTTTGAAAAGGCGCATGTTAAGTCATTTATCACTGCCCTGGCATAAAAGGTTTTTTCAGGGTTAGCTGGCGCTGATTTCTGCATTTCAAATATCATTTTGCCTTTCACAGAATTCTTACGCCCAGCGCCTAAAAAATTAAGGTTAAAGTTCAAAGGCCTTAGCCTTCTGCTGTATGCGTCATAACCAGGATATGAGGCAAGGTTAAACTCGATCACAGGGGACTTAAAATCAGATATCCTGCACCTTACGCCCACAGGAAAATTATTTACAAAGAAATCCAGGTGATTAATAACCAACTCATTCCTCGTTACCTTAATAGCGCAAGAGAGATTGCTTATCATGCCTGCGCATGGCGCCTTTATCTCCTTTGATGTGATATTAAAATCTGCGGAAGGGTTTTTCAGGTAATTATTAATATTGCCTTTTATATCTATATCAAAACTGTCGGAATCAAGCTCCATATCGCCTATCGATATAACATCAGGGGCCACTATAGCGTCCAGCTTATAATTTACCTGCCCAATAAAACCAGGCTTTTTAAATACAGCCGAGCCTTTAAACCTTATATCTTTGTTTTTTTTAAGCGCACTCTTATTCATCAAAAGCTGGAATATATTAAATCTTGCGTCTAATCTTTCTATTTCTACGCAAGAGACATGGCTCTTCTTATCTTTTATTTTTATGCCATTTAATATTATCCTGCCATAAGGCAAAAACCCTATATCGCTTATGACAACATCTTTGTTTAAGATCTCTTCTGATTCTTGCTCTATGGTATTTTTTAGTTTCAGGAACTGCCTTGTGAAAATAACAGGTATATTAAAAGAGGCTATTACCAGGGATATGATAAATAAGATAATTAAAGGCTTACTGGGTAATCTTGATGAATAGCTGGCCATTTCTATAGACCTCGATATTATCTATATAATACCTGATCTTAAATCTATTCAGCGAAGCGCTCCTGTATGAGGTCTCCCTGTATTCTTTAAAAAGGAGGAAAAGGGGCTTGGAAAAAAGTTCTTTTTTAATATCTTCGAAAGCGGTCTTTTCTTCCCATGTAGGATTTTCAATCTCTCTCATTATCTTTAACAGATACGCCCTTGCAAAGACATCCTCCTTTGAGCCAGGGTAGTTTTTTATATATCCTGTGAAATCCTTTATGGCGTCATAATATATCTTATTGTCGTAGTAATACTCGGCTATTGCGAACATTGACCTTTTCGCGAGAGGGCTTTTGGGGAAATCCCTTGCGACGTTTCGGAACTCCATCAACGCGAAATCAGGCTGATTGTTTTTCATATGCCTGACAGCCGCGTCATACCTTGCCCTCGCAAAGCCTTCCGCATAGAGCTCCTGGGAGCTAAAAATAACGATTAACCCTACAATAAATAAAATAATATTATTTATTTTCATCATAGAAGATTTCCTTTTGCAAGGCATTCGCCATTCCAGCAGTAGGTGCAGAGTTTCTCGCGCTGGACGCCAATCGCCTTTATCATATCTCCAAGGGTTTGATAACGCAGAGTTGTCACGCCTATATCCTTTCTGATCCATTCTACCATCCTCTGGTATTTTTTAGTAGTATGATTTATATACTCTGACACATCTTCCGCATCATGGCCCTCTATATCTTTTATAGCTTTCCTCGCTGACAGCTCGTGTATAGACCTCGTTGAGAGGCAAAATTTGCATGGATACATGAGAGGCGGGCACGCGGGCCTTACATGTATCTCTTTTGCGCCATTATCCCAGAGTTTCTGGACAGTAAAGTTTTTAAGCTGTGTGCCGCGCACAATAGAGTCCTCGCAGACAACTATCCTCTTGCCTTCAATCACGTCTTTAATCGGGATAAGTTTCATCTTGGCTATGCGGTCCCTTATCTCCTGAATCGGAGGGGTATAACTCCTGCCGTAACCGGCTGTATATTTTACAAGAGGCCTCCTGTAAGGTTTGCCTGACTCCATTGCGTAACCTATTGCGTGGGCAATCCCTGAATCAGGTACTCCCGTAACCACATCCACTTCTATATCTTTATCGTGTCTCGCCAGATATGCGCCGCACCTCTCTCTGACCACCTCAACATTTATGCCTTCATAACTTGAAGCTGGAAAACCCGTATATACCCACAAAAATGAGCATATCTGGTTAGCAGTCTTATGGCCGGGCCTAACATCTTTAAGCCCATTCTCGTTTATTAAAACTATCTCACCCGGCAATAAATATTTATATACCTGGAATCCTGTATTTGGGAAAGAGCTGGATTCCGAGGCAATCGCGAAATCCTCTTCGCGCTTGGCAATAACTAAAGGTGTATACCCAAATCTGTCTCTCGCGGCATAGATACCATCCTTACAGATTATTAACAGGCTGCAAGACCCTATAATCTTGGTAAACATATATTCTATGCCGCTTACAATATCATCCCCCATACTGACAAGCTTTGCAATTACCTCTACAACATTCGGATAACCATCTTCTGTCTCGCTGAATGAGCAGTCCTTTTTGTGAAGCTCCGCTACTAATTCTCTGGTGTTTTCAATAAGCCCTGTCATACATATAGCAAATGAGCCGAATTTTGTATTTAGGAACATAGGCTGGGCATCTGAATCGCTTATAACGCCTATCCCGCATCTACCTTCCGCCTTTCTATAATCCTCAAAAAACTTTGACTTAAACTGGCTCTGCGATATATCGTGTATCTGCCTGTAGATCCTCTTCCCACATAACACAGCTATGCCGCCATACTGGGTCCCGAGATGAGACTGGTAATCAATCCCGTAAAATAAGTCGTTTACGCAGTTTTTTTCTGACACAACCCCGAATACCCCGCTCATATTCTCCTTTCTAACCTAACCTGTCCCGCTGCGTCGGCGGGCAAAGCCCGCCGACGCAGCTGGACAGAGGTCATTAAATGTTAAAAAACAAACTCGAAGACGGTATAGCGTCTGTAGTAAAATTTATGCCAAGCTTCCTCAAACCTGATTCATCCCCGGGCGTAGGCAAATGTGTGCTATGAAGCTCGCAGTTTCTCAGCTCCTTAAGCCTTGAAAGCGCCTTTTTCGCATTATTATCTGTATGCGCGCTTATTGAAAGCGCCACAAGTATCTCATCCAGATTAAGGCTTTCAGAAGACAGGGCCAATATCTCTTTTTTTAAGCGCGATAAATCATTCATGATCTCCGGCTTAAGGATATACGAAGCATCGTTAATCTCGCCAAGATATTTTATCGCGTTTATAACCGCGCTGGAGGCTGCGTGCATAAGGGAAGAGTTTTTGCCTGTAATAATCCTGCCATCTTTTAGCTCAATTGCTGCTCCACAAAAATAACCTTTATTACCTTTGCCCTTTTCCCTGCATTCTTCCGCGGCCTGCCTGGCAGGCAGGACAACAGGCCTGTCTTCAGGCTTTGCGCCAGAGGATTCCATAATAGCCTTTGCCCTGTCAAGCTCCTCTTTTGTGCCGCTCCCTGTCGCAAACTCTAAATTATGCCTGAAAAATCTTCTTATAATCTCCTGCCTTGCCGCATATTTCGTCCCTTCATCATCTATAATACCAAAACCAGCCTTGTTTACGCCCATATCCGTTGGGGAATTATAATAGCTATCTTTGGAGCCTGTTATTTTCATTATTATATTCTTTAAAATAGGGAATGCCTCTACGTCGCGGTTATAATTAACAGATACCTTGTTATATGTCTCCAGATGATGCGGGTCTATCAGATTAAAATCTGCCAGATCTACTGTAGCCGCCTCGTAAGCGATGTTTACAAGATGTTTTAACGGGAGATTCCATATGGGAAATGTCTCAAATTTCGCATAACCTGAATTTATGCCGCGTTTATGGTCATGGTAAAACTGAGACAGGCACACTGAAAGTTTTCCGCTCCCTGGGCCAGGCGCAGTAACTATTACAACGGGTTTTTTTGTTTCAATATAATCATTCTTGCCATATCCTTCAGGCGAGACTATCTTTTCAACATCAAAAGGATAGCCTTCTATCCTGTAATGCCTGTAAACCTTTATGCCAAGCCGCTCAAGTTTTCTCTGAAATTTCACCGCAGACGGCTCATTCTCAAATCTCGTCAGCACAACAGAAGTCACGTTCAGATGCCACGCCTTGAGATCATCGATAAGCTTCAAGGTAGCGAGGTCATAAGTAATGCCAAAATCCCCTCTCATCCGTCCCTGCTCTATATCCTTTGCATATACGCTTATAACTATCTCCGCGTGGTCTTTGAGTTTCTCGAGAAGCCTCATCTTCACATTTGGGTCATAACCAGGCAAAACCCTTGCGGCATGATAGTCAAAACAGATCTTGCCCCCGAATTCAAGATAAAGCTTATTACCAAATCTTTTGACCCTTTCCAGGATCTCTTTTGTCTGCTCTTCGAGATATTTATTGTTATCAAAACACACGCCTTTAACCATCTAACCGCCTCCACCTCTGGGGTGTATTTTTACGGTCACGCTATTTCTTTATGATACTCCTGCAGAGATTTTACACTCCCCTTATTCTCCAGGAACGCCTTAATGCCATCGCTTGCGGCAAGCGCGGCCGCTATTGTGGTGAGATATGGGATTTTATATTTTATAGCAGCTTTTCTTATATAGGAATCATCGTATGCCGCTGTCTTCCCTATAGGGGTATTGATAATTAAGTTTATCTCTTTATTATGTATCGCGTCCACAATATTCGGCCTGCCTTCCTGCATCTTATTTATGAGCTCCACTTCTAAGCTGTTTTTCTCAAGATATTTTTTTGTACCGCTTGTCGCAATAACCTTAAACCCAAGGTCTTTTAGCCTCCTGACAGCCTCTACTGTATTTTTCCTCTTGTCTTTATCGCTTATTGTCACAAGCGCCGTCCCTTTTACAGGAAGCTTTTGTCCTGCCGCTTCCTGGGCTTTGTAATACGCCAGGCCAAAAGAATCCGCCATCCCGAGCACCTCTCCCGTAGAGCGCATCTCAGGCCCTAAAACAGGATCTGCCTCATGAAACATGTTAAAAGGAAACACAGCCTCTTTTACGCCAAGATGGCTATATTTTTTTTGTTTTAAATTCATGTCTTTTATCTTTTTGCCAAGCATGATTTCAGTGGCTATCCTGGCCATTGAAATGCCTGTAACCTTTGAAACAAGCGGGACGGTCCTGGAGGCGCGGGGATTCGCCTCTAAGACATAGACCTTGTCATTAGCGATCGCGTATTGTATGTTCATAAGCCCCACTACCTTTAATTCCATCGCGATCTTTTTTGTATATTCTTCGATTGTCTCTATGTGTTTTTTCGGGATTGTCCTTGGCGGCAAGACACAGGCTGAATCGCCTGAGTGTATGCCAGCCTCTTCAATATGCTCCATAATTGATGGGATAAAAACTTCTTCGCCGTCAGAAATAGCGTCCGCCTCTGTCTCCATCGCGTCCTCAAGGAACTTATCTATTAAAATCGGCCTGTCAGGCGAGATCTCAACAGCCTTATTCAAATAATCTTTCAGCATTTCTTCGTCATACACACATTCCATTGCCCTGCCGCCTAAAACATATGACGGCCTGACCATAAGGGGATAGCCAATCTGTTTGGCTATCTTAAGCGCCTCGTCAAATGTCCTTGCCATCCCGCTTTCTGTCTGTAGTATCCCGAGCTTTTTCATTACCCTCGCAAATCTCTCCCTGTCTTCTGCCAGGTCAATACTGTCAGTTGATGTCCCAAGTATCTTTACCCCTGCGTCTTCCAGGGCCTTTGCGATATTAAGCGGCGTCTGGCCTCCAAACTGGACTATCGCGCCAATTGGTTTTTCCTTATTATATATACTCAAAACATCCTCAACTGTCAAAGGCTCAAAGTATAGCTTGTCAGACGTATCATAGTCGGTTGAAACAGTCTCTGGATTGCAGTTCACCATAATGCTTTCACACCCCATTGCCTTCAAGGCGTATGACGCGTGGCAGCAGCAATAGTCAAACTCTATGCCCTGGCCGATCCTGTTCGGCCCGCCGCCCAATATCATTATTTTTTTCTTATCGCTGACCCTGACAGAGTCTTTCGCGTTATAGGTTGAAAAATAGTACGCCGCGTCTGCCCCGCTCACAGGCACTGCTTCCCATGCCTCTACCTTCCCAAGTTTAATACGCCTGTCTCTAATCTCATCTTCTTTAAGTCCGAGTATCTGGCCCAGGTATCTATCAGAAAATCCGTATTCCTTTGATTTGATTAAAAGGTTATCTGGCAGTTTTTTGCCTTTATATCTCAAGACCTCTTCTTCTAAATCCACAAGCTCTTTCATCTCTTTTATAAAATATCTGTGTATCCTGGTCTTTTCATAAAGCTCGTCTACAGTCATGCCTTTTCTTAGCGCCTCATACATAATAAATTGCCTTTCTGACGTGGGATACGCCAATAAACCTTTTAGCTCATCCAAAGATAATTTATTGAAATTTTTAGCGAAACCCAGGCCATATCTCCCTGTCTCAAGGCTTCTTATGGCTTTCTGAAATGCCTCTTTGTAGGTCTTTCCTATAGCCATTGCCTCGCCAACTGATTTCATCTGGGTGCCCAGATGATCCTGGACATTTTTGAATTTTTCAAAGGCCCAGCGCGCAAATTTTATTACAACATATTCGCCTGAAGGCGTGTATTTATCCAATGTCCCGTCTCGCCAGTATGAAATATCTTTCAGGTCATCCCCTCCGGCAAGTTTGGAAGAGACATACGCTATTGGAAACCCTGTGGCTTTGGATGCGAGGGCCGAAGAACGCGAGGTCCTGGGATTGATTTCTATCACCACAACCCTGCCGTCTTCTGGATTATGGGCAAACTGGATATTGGTCCCGCCTATAACACCTATCGCGTCCACTATTCTGTAAGAATAGTCCTGCAGTTTTTTCTGGAGTTCTGGTTTTACAGTAAGCATAGGCGCCGCGCAGAAAGAATCACCTGTATGGACACCCCTCGGGTCTATATTTTCAATGAAACATACCGTAATCTTGTTTGACTTCGCGTCCCTCACGACCTCGAGTTCCAGCTCCTCCCATCCTATCACAGACTCTTCTATCAATATCTGCCCGATAAGGCTGGCTGAAATGCCTCTTGAAGCCACAACCTCAAGCTCTGCGTCGTTATAGACAGCCCCTCCGCCTGTCCCGCCCATTGTGTAAGCAGGCCTTACAATAACAGGGTATTTCATCTCATGCGCAATATTAAGCGCCTCTTCCACAGTATAAGCAGGAGAACTCTCTGGCATTGGTATACCAAGCTTACTCATAGTTTCTTTAAATATTATCCTGTCTTCGCCTCTTTCAATAGCGTCTGCCTGCACGCCTATTATCCTGACCCCGTATTTCTTTAAAACGCCTCTTTTTGAAAGTTCACTCGACATATTCAGGCCTGTCTGGCCGCCTAAATTCGGCAGAAGCGCATCAGGCCTCTCTTTTTCAATTATAGCTGTAAGAGAATCTACTGTTAATGGCTCTATATAAGTATGGTCTGCCATACCAGGATCGGTCATGATAGTCGCCGGGTTGGAATTTACCAGAATAATCTTATACCCGGCTCTTCTTAGCGCCTTACACGCCTGGGTCCCGGAATAATCAAATTCGCACGCCTGGCCTATAATGATAGGGCCAGAGCCTATTATTAAAACCTTGTTTATATCTTTTATCTTGGGCATTGCTCTCCTTTTTTGTAGGCATCTTTATGCGAATAATTATCTGTTATCTTTACAAAAAAATCAACAAAAAACTCGCATGAGTCTGAACCTTGTCCCGCTGCGTCGGCGGGCAAAGCCCGCCGACGCAGCGGGACAAGGTAAGGCCTATCCGACCCCGTGGGTCGCCATACAGTGACCCACGGGGTAAGATAAGTATTCCTGTATAGATTTTACCTGAAAATCGTTATTCAATGTAGCTTCTATCCCGTTCACTGCTGCCTGAGCGCCTGATATGGTAGTTATGCAGGGGATACCGCGCATAACTGCAGCGTTTCTAATAGGTTTTGAGTCGGACTGGCTTCTTTCGCCTGACGGGGTATTTATTACAAGTTGTATCTGGCCCTGGCAGATATAATCCAATATCTCGCTATGCCCTTCTCCTATCTTCCCGACCAACTGGGTCTTTATGTTATTTGAGCGAAGGGCTTTATATGTACCTTTTGTGGCGAGGATCTCAAAATTCATATCTTCTAGCTTTTTAGCTATAAAAATTGTCGAGTTTCCCCAAATTTCAGCCATCAGATTCTATAACTCATTATAAACGATAGGATAATAAAAATTAGAAAGTGAAAAAGGCTTACTCCCTTGTTATAATACTTTTAGACAAAATACGGGGAAACAGTTTCCCCAAAACAAAAGGAGCAAGCCT
>Ga0172371_10013045_pt1 | contig 10862 bp, 10 predicted proteins | sample Lak12m_FD_114543 | JGI IMG/M metagenome (GOLD analysis project Ga0172371, IMG submission 114543) | Freshwater microbial communities from Kabuno Bay, South-Kivu, Congo - kab_022012_12m | ecosystem: Environmental > Aquatic > Freshwater > Lake | place: Democratic Republic of the Congo: South-Kivu... | reverse complement strand
TGTAGAATTTCTCAAAAACATCTTCAATTTGTTTCTCTGTTAATTTCATGGTGATAGTTTTTGGGTTTCTATTTATGCGCCATAACGGTCGAGTGTATGTGCCGTAAGGGATTGCGGAGTAGTTTCCTGTCCACCGACACGAAAGTTTAAGCGGGTTAAAATGCTTGAATACCCACTAAAACCCTTATGGCATATACACTTTGTTGGCGTTTCGTTGTTTATTTTTCCTGTCATTTTTTCATTCATTTTTGCTGCACTGTCTTGTCCTCCGTGCGTTGGCGTGGGACGGGCTGGAAGGCTCTTTGGCAAAATTTGGTTGTAACGTTGGCTTTGTGCGTTTTGCCAATGTGCCTGACAGCGAAGGGAAGGGTGTGTTGGGCTGTTCATTGTCATTTCTTTGTGTAATGTTTATCAAATTCAACAACAATGTTTGGGTCATAAAAAATCTTCTTACCGCCCTTTTTCCTTTTAAAGTCCAAATATCTTTCTCCGCAAAAATTCGGATTTTTCTCCAATTCGTTTATTATGCTGCGGAATCTTCTGTCAAAAGCAATAGCAGTATATCTCTCTTTGAGTTGTGGAACTAAATCGTCACGGAAAGTCCATTTGTACTTATCTGCAAATTTTTCTTCGGAATCTATCGAAATTGTAATTGCTCCATCTTCTTTGGAGTATCTTACTGGTACTGCATTTATTGATTTTGATTTTACAAACTTGGTTTCAAGTATTAAACTGATATTATGCTTTGCTCTTGTATCAGAAGGGAATTTTTTCTCAACTTCGGCAATGTATTTTAGTAAATTCTGGTGTTGCGTATCTTCTTGATTTATTGAATAGCTTTCCCATTCGTGAGGGTGGTAAAACGAAAGGGGCATCAAATAAAAGTTGTATTGCGACAAATCATATACAAACCATTCTTTTACACATTCAACGTAGCTTTTCAATGAAGCTGTACCAATCTCAAGCACTTTTTTCTCAAACAATTTGCTATCGTTAAAAAAGTGAATTGCATTGTCTCGAATTTCAACAAGCAAGAGGATATTTTCTTTTAGTCTTTCCTCTAAACTCAGCAGATTCAATGCTCTTGTGATTTCAATAGTTAAAAAGTTTCCTGCACGATTTGTCTTGAATTTTGGCGATTTAAAAGGCGTTCCGTTTTTTCGTTTTTGTTCTTTGTCAATGATATAAAGCGATTTTAAATCGTTGTTGTTGTCTTGAAGTATTTTTGCTTTTAAAAGTAATTCCCAAGCATTTACCATTAATATTGAAAAGCTTTCCTCACGGTATTTAAAATCGGGTTTATTATAAACCTCAATTGCCGAAAGTGCAGCCTGCACCGACTTTTCAAGTAAATAATGGTAACGTGCTTTTCTTGACATGGCTATTCGGTTTCAACGGTTTCTATTTTTGTAGTAAATGCCTGTTTTACTACCGCTTGCATTATTCTTTCCTTATACGAATCCCGCTTAACGATTTTCTTTTCCAACTCATCACAAAAATTAAAGAATTGATTAACTTTTGCTAATATTTCTTTTTGTTCTGAAAGTGGTGGTAATGGAATTGGTATCATTGAAAGAGCTGTACTTGAAAGATTTGATATACCCATTCCTTTTCTATATTTGTTTATTTCACCAGACAAATTAATTTTTTCGAAGAACCTAAATAAAAAGTATGAATCAATCTTCCCAAATGGTCTAATTCTGTGGATATGATTTTGAAAACAAATTTTTTCAGAGTTTACCCATACAGCAGCACGACCAGCTTCTCCTCCCTCGCATACTAATAAATCACCAAATTCTGCTTCACAGCGATTTAATTCCTCATCTTTTATGAGCATTTCTTTTATACTATCTAATTTGAAATAGCCCCAATAAAGATTTGAAGTTGTAATATATTTTCTTGGAATACCCTTATTTCTTTGACCATCTAAAGTCTTACCTGAGTTATGTTGTGCAATAACACCTATTCGAGTCCATTCCCAACTTTTTGGTAATTCATAAGATATTTCACTTTCAGAAATATTAGGTAATGATTTTACTCTATTAATTTTCCCTTCTTGAATTAACTTTTCCTTCTCAAAATTAATCTTCTCCAATAAAACACTTACAGGTTCAACATTTGGATTTTCTCCACGCCATTTTGCGGTTAATTTACCTTGCATAGCCATTTGTAAAATTGATTGGCGGAGTTGTTTTAAATACTTTTGTTGTTTGTCTGTGTGATTTTTTAATAAATCAACATTTGTTGTAACCTCTGTATAAATCTTTGATAACCTTAGTTGTTCATCATAAGGTGGCAGGTTTATTTCTACAGATTTTATTCTGTTCATTGGTAAAGAAACATTTGCCATGCCTTTCATTAAAGGAACAAAAATCCGCTCTTTACCCATATCAAGAATATGGTACAAATATTCAGGGTCGTATTCGCCTTCGTTTTTAGGAATTAAAGCACAAAGAATTGAACCTAAAGCAAACTTGCCCTCTTGGTAATGGATTCTTTTCATGCTTGCATGACCGTGCCCTGTTGAAGAAACCAAGGGAATAATTACAGCTTTACAATCAAACTGGTATTCATTATGCGTTTTGCGTTCTTCGGATAAAACTACCATAGGATATTCACCTGGAATGGCTTTCATTATTCCGGTTTCGCCTTTTACCACATGGCAAATATCTTCTATTTTGACTATTCTATTTGCCATTATCCAAATCAATTAATGCCTTAATTTTATTTACAATTTGAGAAGATTCTGCAAAGGATTTTTCAATTTTACCTATCAGAACATCAAATTCAATATCATCTTCCTCATACTCAATGTTCGGATTCTTAATATCCAAATCAAACGCTGCATAATAAATACTGTCGGCAGTTTGTTTTTCAATTCGGGCGTTGGTTTCAGTTTCCTGTAATGAAGATTCAAGTTGCTTTATCTTTTCTTGCTGTTTCTCAATTTTTGTCGTTTGGTTTTTATCAATCTCCTTTAAAACGGTTTTTTCAACGCTTATCTTTTCCTTCAGGCTGTAGGCTTCCCGTTTTAGTTCTTTTTCTTTCTCATAATGTGGTTTTGCGTTTTCTATTGCCTTTTCAATAATTTCTGAAAGATTGATTTTCCAAGCGGTTTCGCTCTCGGCACGGTTGCTCCACCATGCTTTTTCAGTTTCAAATTCTTCCAGTTTTATCGGATTGGTCATTGAATAACCTTTGCTACCTTCGGGCAACTGGTGTTCATAGTACCAAATCTCTTTGGTCGCAAATTCTTCCTGTTCTTCCGAAGGACTACTTACCCGCTCGAAAAACAATAAATTGGTTGAAACGCTTGCGTAAGGCTTAAATACAGAGTTTGGCAAACGAATAATTGTGTGAAGGTTGCAATTTCGCAAAAGCATTTCACGGATTCGGGCTTTTATTCCATCGCCTGTAAGCGAACCATCGGGCAAAACAATGGCTGCCCGTCCGCCTTGTTTCAAATAATTTACCATCATTACCAAAAACAAATCGGCTGATTCTTTGGTACGGAAACCAACGGGAAAAGTGGCTGCCGTTGCATCGTCCACATTTCCGCCAAATGGTGGATTGGCAAGAATTACATCAACCCTGTTTTTTGGTTTTATAGATTGGTTACGAAGTAATGAATCTTCATACGCAATATCAGGAACCTCAATATCATGTAAAATTAAATTGGTTACTGCCAACATGTGGGGCAATGGCTTTAATTCAAAACCATGAACCGAATTTTGAAGTTGTTGACGTTGTTCCAAATTCTCTACACCCGATTTACGGATATGTTCAATGGCTGCGGTTAAGAATCCACCTGTACCACAAGCAGGGTCAAGGATTCTTTCGCCCAACTTTGGGTCAATAGTCTGTGTCATAAATTCGGTTACAGCCCTTGGCGTGTAAAACTCTCCCGAACTCCCAGCCGATTGTAATTCCTTTAAAATGGTTTCGTAAACCTGACCGAAAACATGGCGGTCTTTCGAAGCGTGAAAGTCAATTTTATTCAGTTCGTTTACTACCTGACGGAAAAGCTGTCCGCTTTTCATATAGTTGTTGTTTCCCCTGAAAACATCACGAACCAAAACAGCCCGTTTATTATCCTGAATTTTCAGATTGCTTAAATCTGGAAATAATTTGCGGTCGATAAATGTAATTAATTCATCGCCCGTAATACCTTCGTCATTGGCTGCCCAATTTCGCCATTGGTATTCTTTCGGTATTGGAGAAACATATTCGCCAGTTTCGTCCATGTCTTCCAATTCCTCGTCCTTGGCATCAAATATTTTAAGGAATAGCATCCAACCCATTTGCTCCAAGCGTTGTGCGTCACCATTAACGCCCTTGTCCTGACGCATTATGTTTCGGATACTTTTTATTACTGCTGATACATTCATATTTTCTTATGCTGTCTTGTAAATTTCGTTTTCTAATTCTTTAATTGCTTGCAAATATTGCTCTTTATCGCCAAAGAAACTGTATATCTCTCGTGGAGTTCCAAAATCCTTTAGAGGGTCAATTGTCAATACTTTCAGGCTTTCAATGTTTTCAACGCCTTCATCAGCGTACTTATCCAAAAGATTTTCTAAAACCTTTCGGGCATTTTCGCCATATTTTGCAAAATAATTCCGCTTTTTAACCTTTTCTGCTCTTTCTTTTCTGGTTAATGGTGGCATTTCAAAAGCAATATGACAAATCAAATCAAATGGGTCTAATTCTTTGCCAACTTCCTGTTGCAATTCATAAAGCAGAATTCCTTGTTCCTGCAATTCATCAATAATTGCTTTCTTTTTTTCGGCACTTTGCCATCGGTTTAAAAACTCATTCAGACTTTTGTATTTTTTCAAAACATTTTGTTTTGTAAAATCGTCAAGCGATTGTGTTGTAAGCTTTCCATCGTGTCCGTAATATTGGATTCGCTCATTTAAAACAGTTACTTCAACACCATTCACATAAATTTTTCTGCTTCTTGGTTCTGTAACTTCGCCACCCCCAGTTTCATTGTCAGGGTCTGTTTGCGTGTCTTTGAAATCTTCGGGATTTGGTTCTTCTCCTGTTTCCTCGTCTGTTTGGTCTGTATTATCAGGTTCGGGAACATCAATATCATCGTCCTCGCCAAAATGTTCATCTTGAATTGGTGGTCCATCGAAATCAGGGTCAGAGAATTTTCGTGCATTTTCCCTAAAGTCAACTATTGTAAAATAATATTTCCCAAATTCAGGTGATAATCTTGTTCCTCGTCCAATGATTTGTTTAAACTCAGTCATTGAACCGATATTTGCATCCAAAACAATGAGTTTGCAGGTTGGAGCGTCAACGCCAGTAGTTAAAAGCTTTGAAGTTGTAACCAAAACAGGATAACGTGATTCTTCATTTTGGAATGGGTGTAATTCTCGTTTGCCTTCGTCATTATCGCCTGTAATTTGCATTACATATTTTGGATTCTTTGCAACCAAATCTTGGTTTTCGTTACGCAAAGCTTCTGCCATGCGTTCAGCATGGTCAATGTCAACACAAAATATTATGGTTTTTGCAAAACGGTCTGTTTTTTTTAGATATTCAGAAAGTTTTCGTGCTGCTACCTGTGTACGTTCATCAATTACAAGGCTTCGGTCATAATCTTTTACATTGTATTCCCTGTCATCAACCAAATTCCCGTCTTTATCGGTTTTACCTTCTTCTGGTCTCCAACCTTCTAAATCAACATTTAGCCCAATTCGTAAAACTTGATAAGGAGCTAAAAAGCCGTCATCAATTCCCTGTTTTAGTGAGTAAGTATAAATAGGGTCGCCAAAATAATCTATGTTTGAAACTTTCGAGGTTTCTTTTGGGGTGGCAGTTAAACCAATATGAGTAGCTGAATTGAAATAATCTAAAATTTCTCTCCATGCACTGTCAGCGGCTGCACTGCCTCTGTGACACTCGTCAATTATAATCAGGTCGAAAAAGTCTCTTGAAAATTCCCTGAAAGCGTCTTTGTCTTCATCGTAGCCAGTTAAACCTTGATAAAGTGCAAGATATATTTCAAATGACTTATTGATTTTCTTTTTCTTTATTACAGTCATAGCCTCGCCAAAGTGCTTGAAATCGCCAGTTACCGTTTGATTTATCAAAGCGTTTCGGTCGGCAAGGAATAAAATCCGTTTTTTCATCCCACTTTTCCAAAGTCGGTAAATGGTTTGAAAAGCAACATAAGTTTTACCTGTTCCAGTTGCTAAAACAAGTAAAATTCTATCTTGTCCTTTTGCAATTGCTTCTACTATTCTATTGATTGCAACTTGTTGATAATATCTTGGTTTCTTTCCTGTACTGTCGTAAAAATAATCTTGTTCTGCAACTGAAATTTCTTGGGGTTCTTCAATGTTATTCAGTTTTTTGTAACGTTTCCAAAGTTCTTCTGGTGTTGGAAATTCGTCTAATGGTATTTCTCTTTCTATTTTCCCGTTTGCAGAAGTAAAATCATGTTCAAAAAAAGCATCACCGTTTGAACTGTAAACACAAGGAACGTCTTTTAATAATTCTCTATATCCCAAAGCTTGTTGAATTCCTGACCTTACAGAATGATTATTGTCTTTGGCTTCAATTATCGCAATCGGAATATTTGGTTTATAATACAAAACATAGTCAGCACGTTTCAATTTTCCTCTTGCAAAAAGGTTTCCACGAATAAATATTTTCCCATCAGTCAACGGAACGTCTTCACCTAATTGAGTCATTCTATCCCAGCCAGCCTTTTCAATTGCAGGTGTGATAAACTTTGTCCGTATGTCTTGTTCTGAAAAATCTTTTTTTGAAACCATCTTATAATCAATTATCTATCAATATAGCAAAACCCTCGCAATCAGCAGGCGGGTCGGCAAGAAAAGCATGTGTGTGGCTGCGAAGGGACGGTTGCAGGGAAGGGCAGCCACACTCTTGCTTTTGTGCGTGGGCTTTTTCCTTGTTTTCTTTTTTGTCTTTATGCAGCAAAAATTCCATATTATTCTGTCGTCTGTTTCTGTCTTTTTACAATGAACGCCAACGGTAAATTGTATGAGCAGTAGCGGATTACGTGGTACTTAACTGTCAAACCACTGTGAAGTTTGTGCGAGGTACAATGCTCAAATTAAGTGCTTTACCCGCTATTGCTTATACAAAATGTTGGCGGTATGTTGTTTTTATCCACCAGCAAGAGTTGCTATAATATTTATTAAAACCCCAATTCCAAACCCCCAAAGAGCTGCATGACAAGCTGATTTTGCTTTATTCGGATTAGTCCCTTTGTTATTGAAATAAATTATTGCACCTGCGATAGGAATGCAAAAAGATAGCACTTGTAAACCTGTACTAAGTTTGTCGTCAGGATTACTTTGTTGATTCAATTGATTTTGTTCTGTCATAAAAAAAACTTTTAATTGATTAATAATAATATTTGATTTCCAATGTATTTTCCTATAATCGAGACTAAAGACATCATTCCAATACCAGACATTAAACCAGTAATAAATCTTCTGATATTTGTACTCTCAATATTCAGGTATGCTTGAATTAACCCATCAATGTATGTAGGGATAATTATAATTATTGTCCAAAGAAGATTTATCTCGAAAACGCTAAACACAAAAAGAGGGAATGTAATATACCCAACGTGAATACCTGTGCATCTTGCACAAACAGGAAATTGTTTTCCTTTCCAGAAAAAAGAACGCTCAGGTAGTCTGTGGCAATAAGTAAAATTAAATTGCTGAAATAAATTTATATGCAACTCCTTCTTATCTCTATCAGGCTTATAATACTTGTATTGAATTTTTTGCTTCATGCTCATATTGAATTATCGACCAGCTTCTTTTGCAAGTACCATTATTACTGCCAAAACTAATAGCACAACAAAACTTACTAGAGTTAAGGAACAAACTTGATTTGATTTTTTAACAAAGCCTTTTGACCTATACTTGAAAAACATATAAAGACCAACAGCACCAGGAATAATAAACCAATTTCCCAAAAATATCCATGCTTTATCTTCAAACTCTAATTCAGCATTTCTAACCAAGTTGTTAACTCTTTCTCGTTCAGCTTGTTCTTCTTTCTTTTTCTGGTCATATTCTTTTCGCTGATTTTCTTTTTCTGTATATGATTTTGATTGTTTGTTTTCAGTTTGGTTTTTATTTGAGGTTGTTTGATGTGCTTTTTGTTTATTAAAAAATACATCATATTCATTATCATAGCGTTCCTTTTTTAGAGGTATTGTTAAAACTTCATAGGCTTCTTGAATTTCTTTAAACCTTTCTTCAAAAAACTTATCTCCACCGTTTTTGTCAGGATGAAATTTTGTTGCAAGCTTTCTGTATGCTTTTTTTATTTCAGGTAATGAGGAATTTCTCTCGATACCTAATATTTGGTAATAATTTTTCACAGCAGCTTAAAAGTTTCAAAGGTTTTACGGTAAATAGGCTCATAAACATCAATATCATCTTTTTCAGCATTTCCTTGAAAATAATATAGTTTCTTTGTTTTCGGGTTGAGTAAAGCATACATTATTTGAATACCTGAAAGTGTTTTTTGTAGATTTGTTGAAAAAAAAGAAAATGACATTTTGAAATAGTATGTATCAACTCCATTAATTCTTTTCTTTTCAAAATCGTGTAATTTGAAGTCACTATATTTCTTCCTAAATTCATAAAGAAAATCTTCTTTGTCTATCTCATAAACTGATTTAGAATTAAATTCAAAGTCGGTTATAGTAGGGTCGATTTCGAGCACTGACATAAAATGCCCTTCCTTTGACGCTGTAACTGTTAAGACAGATTTGTCTGAATTTGATATTTCATCAACATCCCAATCAATTGGAAATGTTATAGCGAATCTATTCGGGTAACTTTTAAATTGACCAAATTTTTTGTCATCCACAGAATTTATCTCATTCCCAGTTTTGTTGCAGTTTGATTTTATGAGGTCGTATGCATCCATATAGCCAAGTTCACCTGCTTTACTTAAATTGGAACATCCTTTTTGATTATTACCCTGACTTAAATATAGTACTCCCAGTTTATAATAAGTCTCACCTGAATTGTCACCATATTTTATTGAATGCTCATATTGTATAACTGCATTTCCACCGTCTTCAAGTAATTCATAGGCTATACCTTTAGTTTTGTAAATCAAATAAAACTCTTTGTTATAAAAACGAGCAGTGTTGCAATCAGAGATTGCACTTTTATAATCACCAAGTTTAATTTTTAATTTTGCTCTCTCAACGTAGGTTTTGAAATTTGTTGAATCAAGAGAAATTGATTTTTGAAAATTTATAAGTGCAGAATTGTAATCTTCTAGTTCAGATTCAACAATTCCTTTTAACTGAAAAGCATCAGAGTTACCATAAGCTAATTTCACTAATTTTTCAACATCTTTTTTTGCTTCCGAGAATTCTTTGCTCTCAATTTTAGTTTTTGTGTCGTTAAATATTTCATCAACACTTCGTTTGTCTTTACATCCTGATAACAAAATCAGAATGGATGTTAAAATCAATAAAAGTTTTTTTTCGTTATTCATTGTCTGTTTGTCTTTTTTACAATTACCGCCAACGGTTGGCCAGCAGCCGCTGGCCGGGCGTTACTTGGGGTGGATTTTGTTTTCGTTCTTTCTTCATTTTACTCCTATCCGGCTTGCTTTGAATCACTTAGCCCGGCTTGCGGATGCTGGCTTGTTACAGGGCGTTTTTAAATTAGTGAATAATTAGTACCAGGGCCAGCTCCATATTTCTCAATCAGATTTCTTGCTATTAAACTTGCCAGAATGCGCTTAACCGTTGGATTTGGTATCTCTAACCCCTTAGCAATGTCGCCAGATTTGCAACCTGGATGGTTACCAATAAAGGTTAAGATTGATTTTTCCTTCGGCGAAAGCTGCGATTCCATTCCTTTGCTCTCTAATTTATACATTAATTGGCCTTGTATTTTCAATAAAGCATCAATGAAGAAATTCATCCATTCACTTACATCCTCATTCGGTCGTTGTGCCTGGCACCCCATTAAAACCCGATAGTATTCTGTTTTCCTGCTCTCTATTTCATGCTCAAAACTCACATACTGAATCCACTTGTACCCGTTTTTCAGTAAAAGAAGTGTTGCAAGTAATCTGCTCAACCTCCCATTTCCATCCTGAAAAGGATGAATGCTCACAAAATCATATGCAAACAAAGCGCTTTTCACCAGTGGATGTGTCTGTCTATCGTTATTGTACCAATCAACAAGTTGTTTCATGGCGATTTCAGTTGGGAAACCCGGATCCGTTGTTTTAAAGATTATTTGTCTGGATCCATCAGGAAAGGTTGCCTCGACCGTATTGCTTTGTTTTTTATAATCTCCCTTATGCCAAGCATCCTTATGACTGTATTTCATAAGGATCTTATGTAGGTTTTTTATACTGTTCTCCGTGATTTCAATCTCGTGATATGATTCCGAGATTAAATCCATCGCTTCGAAATAGCCAACAATCTCTTGCGAATCTCTATCTTCAAGTTTGGTTATATCAACCTTATTAAGAAGTACTTCAACTTCTTCGTCGGACAATTTAGAGCCTTCAATCCTGGTTGACGCCCCAACACTGCGCACTGTCGCAATAAACTTCAACTGTTTTAAACTTTGGCCTTCTCTTTTCTCGACTGAAGCCCATGAAGAATCAAATCGGTCAATTCTGCTTATTAGATTGATTAATTGCCAATCTAATTGAATCCTAAAAGTGTGAACAAGATTTTCCATACCGTAAATTTACGAAACATTTTTACTTATGATACGATATGATTCGTTTTTATTTGATGTTGATACGAAAGAATTGATACGATATGGTCCCAAAGTATACGATTGTTATATTAAAATGCCCTGTAACGGTCG
>Ga0172371_10013037_pt1 | contig 10866 bp, 14 predicted proteins | sample Lak12m_FD_114543 | JGI IMG/M metagenome (GOLD analysis project Ga0172371, IMG submission 114543) | Freshwater microbial communities from Kabuno Bay, South-Kivu, Congo - kab_022012_12m | ecosystem: Environmental > Aquatic > Freshwater > Lake | place: Democratic Republic of the Congo: South-Kivu... | reverse complement strand
TTTCGATTTGTTCTTGAGCTTGTTCCAAATGGTCGTTATATAGATGAGTGTCTCCCAAATTCCCAATTAATGTTTCAGGAACCATATTCAACAATTTGCCGAGCAACATAAGTAGTAAGCCGTAAGATGCAATGTTGAATGGCAAACCCAAGAACGTATCTACTGAACGTTGATTCCACATCAAAGAAATTGCTCTTTTTGGTGCGTAATCCAACGGGTCAATATTTTTGATATAGCCCGAATTTTCATATGCTTTCACTCTTTCTTCTATTGTCAGCTCTCTTGTATAAACTTGAAATCCGTAATGACAAGGTGGTAGAACCATTTGGTCTAATTCTGCTACGTTCCAAGCGTTCACTATCATTCTTCGACTATCTGGTTCAGTTCTTAGTTGACTGATAACCCGTGAAATTTGGTCATACCATATTGAGCCCATTTCCCCTTGTGATGTGGTCATCCAACCTTGCCATTTTCTCCATTGCTTACCATAAATTGGTCCTAATTCACCCCACTTCTTAGCAAACTCATCATCGTTTTTAATTCGTTCAATAAACTCATCTTTAGAATAAGGTTCAATAGTTGGTACTCCTTTTGTGTCTATTGAATATGATTTTAAGTAGCGAACAATATCTTTATCACGAATTACTTTATGTAAGTAGTTCTTATAAGCATCTCCATCCCAAATGTGGCAATTGTTGTCTACAAGAAACTTGATATTAGTATCTCCTCTCAAAAACCACAATAGTTCGGTAACAATTGTTTTCCAAGCCATTTTTTTGGTTGTAAGTAAAGGAAAACCTTCGGACATATTGTGTCGTATGGTATAACCGAAAATTGATTTTGTGCCTGTTCCCGTACGGTCACTTTTTTGAACACCGAATTCGCTGATTGCTTTTAAAAGTTCTTGGTATTGATTGTCTATGTTGTTCATATGGTTTTGTTGAGACCCGCGTGAAGTTTAGCATTATCCAAAGAAAGTTTCACTGCGTCGATTCTTTCCATCCGAGGATTCAATTGTAAAATACGTGCTGTTGTTTCGAGAACCTCTTCTTTCAGTCTCAACCTCTCTGCTTCAAAAAGCAATTCTTCTATAATCTCTTCGTTTGTCATTAGTCGGTTTGATTTTTGTATTCTTCAATTATGTAGTCAATGTTATCAGAAAGGTAATCCATTTTTGATAACCAATTAAGAACATCTTCAGCGCCGTCCTTTTTTCCTTTGATATAACAGATATCCATTGCTTCGATGCAGCCGGATTGGTCCAAGAAAATTGAGGACAAATTGTTTTGAACAAGTATTTGTAGATATTCTGGTTTCATCTCGAAATAATCATATTAGTGTTACAGATAGGAAAACGTGCAATTGGAAATCTTTGTTTATTATCATCAGCTCCAATAACTTCTTCCATAATCTCATAATAATTTTCTTCTTTTTTTACGGTAGGAACGTTATGAAAGCGATAGAGAACCTCAGAACCTTCCAATTTTCCTGAGTAGAGGGTTGCGGATTTTGTTGTTGTGTTGAATAGTAGTGTTTGCATTTTGTGGGTTTTAAAAAGAGGATGGAATTCTGATTTAGGCGATGAGTAAATTACCAAGATACTACCGAAAAACTCGAATCCCACCCTGTTGAAACAAATTTAAGAAACTATTTCCAATGAGTAAAATATTTATTTGAAAATATCATTATGCAAATCTGGAGCACATCAAGAATTTCGAATGAAGAAAAAGAAAACATTTTGTCAAAACATAGAGAGGTCTATAATGGATATCAAACAATGCAACCACAAACAAACAATACACAACCCCTTTATATCCAAGATTTTGCAAAAGATAAAGTCGGTGCAATGGTTAAAAATGACGGCACTGTGACCCCATATACAAACTATAGAATTAACGAATCACATGTTATGGATACTCGTGAACAGTGTGGTGGAAACCTCACGGAAAAAGAATGTATGGAGTGTGGATGGAAAATGGAAGAGACAAAAGAAGAATCAAAAGAGGGATACAAGACGGGAAAATTGGACGATATCTACGATGAAGAAGATTTAAATATGGGTGATGATTTTGATTATGTAGAGGGTGGTGGAAATGACTATGGTACCTTCGAAAAAATGCACCATATGAAAGGTATTAAAACGGAGGCAACCGCAACTTCAAATGCTCCCCTCTCTTATGGTAAACACTACAATGAAATTGATGAACCATATGATTTCAAATCTAATGGACCTGTTGGAGATGGAGGGACTCTGAGACAAAAATCTTTGAAGGAAGTTGGATACACGGGAGGTGGAAACGCTCCAGATTTTGATGTAGATTTTGAGTCACCAGGATATGATTTTAAATCTGATGGGCCAATTGAAGACACATACACAGAGCCGGCCGATGATATGGATTTAGATTCGAGTGAAGTAAAAAAACCATTTGATTTTGTGTCTGATGGTCCTGAAACGGGAGACTCGTATCCTGTTTTCGAAGAAATGAAATCTGCGTGGCATGAAGAAATCGATGAAGTAGACATCTCAGGAGCACAAGCATCACAAGACTCAGCAAAAAAACCGTATGCGTTTGTAAGTACTGGCCCTGGTAAAGCGGGTCCATATCAAACTCACAGTTGGGGTGGAGAGCAATTGAGCACAAGTTTAGATGAACAACCCGAAGATGAAGATGTTTACCGTGTAGACGACTCAGAAGAGGGTGAATTGGATTTGGATTTGACAAAATTCAATCCTGAGGATAAGTCTTGGGAGGAAATAACGGCATACACAGGAGAAGACGAATTTTCACATCTGAGTGAGAACCTCCAAAAGCAACAAGACAAGATTTTAGAAATGTTCGAAAGATTCAAAAGGTTCAATTAAATGAATTGGACTAATAAATTGTAAAATTTTTCGATAAAGTCATCTTTTTTGAGGTCTTTCCATTTGATAGACAACTCGAACACAGGTTTTGGTTCATAACCTAAAATAACAACATCACAAATTTGTTCATTCAGCAAATTTGATTTTTTGAGTGTTTTTTTAACTTCTCTTAGACCGTAAAACAAATTGAAGTTTTGTTCGTGGGAATTATAAATTTGTTTATTGGGTAAAAATATATTGATAGTTTCTAAATTTTCTGTCTCTGAAGTTTCATCGTATCTGTAATCTTCAGTGAAATTAAAGTTGAATACTCTGTTGTAGATATCCAAATAATCTTTTTCAACTTTGATTTGATACATATTGAAAATTATGAGGGATTTACCCATCAGATTTTCTTCATAATTGAATTGATTCAAAAAACTGAAATCAAATGGTATCTCTGACTCAAAGTCCGAAAAGTATATTCTCCTATTATTTTTAATAAATTCAGGGCTTAAACATTTCGAAATTGTCGATAGTAATTCATTTTTATCTATTTTGATATTCAGTTTTTGGAGACTATCGATAATTTGTTCCTCAGATTGAAAATATTCGAAATTGTATCCGTTGTCTATCATATTGAAATCGTCTGAAATTTCCTTGTCTTTTAATTCTCTAATAGAAGTTAGTGTATGAGGTCTACTGAGAATCATAGAGTAAGATGTACATAAAGTACCAATGTGTCTATTTTTTGTTTGTTTTGTGATATTGAAAACAAAATTTGTGTTTCTAAGAATAATTGGCTCAAAGGATAATGATTCGGAAACAACTTCGAAATCAGAGAATTCAGGTAACTCGGTTATTTCAGAAAAACAAAGAATATCTTCGAAACCAAGGTTGAATTTTTTCAAAAACTGAAAAAAATTTTTACAATTGTCTTTATTAAATATATTTTCCGTGTCATCCGTTTCGTAAATGTGAATTTTATCAATCCATTTAGAAATTTGATTTTTCACATAAGATTGGTTCAAATTTTTGTTGGCGATAACCAGAATGATGTTTGCAACCTTGTCATAACTATTCGAAACCCTATGTTTTAGTAAATTGATGTTATCTCTGAGGAATATAACATCCACTATTTTTATTTTTTTCTTTTCGGGTATCATAGATATTTGATTTTAAAGTATTCCAAATTATAATTAAGATACAAAAAAATTATATAATGTCATTATCAAGGTACTTTCTGAATGAGCAAAGAACTCAACTAAATCACATGAATTATTATTATTTCACCGACGCATTCACCAAAGATGAGTTGGAAAAAATACGAATAATCGGAGACAAAACTCCAAAAATCGCTGCCACAACTGTTGCAGATAAGGATGAAGTAGTTTCGGATTATAGAAAAAGTGAAATCGCTTGGTTAGACGATAATCAAGAATCAAGATGGTTGTATGACAAAATAGCTGAACTTTGTAAAACTGCCAACAAAAATATGTGGAACTTCGACATTTGGGGGTATCAAGATAGTTTTCAATACACCGTATATTACGGAGACGGTGGACATTATGATTGGCATGTAGATATGGGACCTGGTATTTCAAATAGAAAAATTTCTTGTGTTCTGCAATTGTCAGACCCTGAGGAATATGATGGGGGAGATTTACAAATGAACCCTGGCGGTAATATCATGACAGTACCAAAAGGATTGGGATATATTTGTTTTTTCCCGTCTTTTATGCTTCACAGAGTAACCCCTCTAAATGCTGGTGTGAGAAAGTCTTTGGTTAATTGGTTTTGTGGTGCAAACTTCAGATAGGGTATGACAGTAAGAGAAAAAGTAGGAACAAATGATTTCAGAAAAATTGCGTCCAATCACCAATACTTCATTTGGCATTTCTTACAGCGCAATCAAAATGAAACTAGATTGGGACTGTTTTCGTATTTTGATAAAAGCCCAAATGACGCCCGAATAAATCAAATAAAATATCTATTGGAAAACATTGAAATACCCTATTTCGAGTCATATGTAGAGGACAGTATGGATTTTCTAATGGACCTCGGACTAAGTCCATTTTTTTTATACAAACCAATAAAACACAATGAATCTTTAGAAAAGTCGAGGAAATACAGTCCTTTATTTTTAGGTTTCAATAAATTCAAATTGATTGGAGGTTCATATCAAGTTTGTTACTGTCCCGAATATTTTATTGAGTTAGTTGCCAAACTAAATCCTGATTATATTTTGAATTCTACGTTTGATTAACGTTCAGTGTTGAAGAAAAATACTTGGAAAAGTCGTCCATCAAACATATCTTTCCCAAAATAATCCAAAGAAACATGATAGTTATCTGCTCGGTACATTATTAATCTATTAAACACATTTCCGATTCTATCAACAAGTTCCCATTTTGTATAATCTTGCATGTCATCACCAGGAGGGGCGGATTCTTGATAACCTGGCTCATTTTCCCTTTTATAATCGAAGTGCATCCAACCTGTAGCTTTATGGCGAAATATCCCTGTACCTGAACTCAATGGGGCGTCTGGGGTCAGATACAAAACCGCAGCCCAATCAGTTGTGGAATCGGCGTGAATCCACGACCTATCTCGGGCGGTTGTATACTGAAATGAACCTGTATAATTATTTTCGGGGTCATTGCTTCCCCAATAAGTAATTTCACCAGCAAATGGATATAATATTTCTTTAAGTTTGTTTTTCAGAGGGTCATTTAGAAATGATTTGGTTCTTTGACCAGGATAATTTCCTCTTACTTTAAATTCTTGTTTTAACGCAAAATCTCGGACGTAATCTGGATTTTCATAGAAATTATCGATTGTTAGTGAATTGAATCTCATATTTGGAATTTATAATAGAAAGATAAAAAAAATATTTCAAACACAAATACAATTTTGAATTGTCTTTTGCTTCTTTACTTCATATTTGTTAATAAAAAGAAAGAGATGGAAATCAAAGAGATAATATCGTATTTTTTGAATGTTGAATCCAACATTTTGGAAATTTCATTCAGAACAATTGAAGACAATGACGAAGTTTTACGTTCGGACAATATAGACTTTTCTGTTACGGAAGATTATGGTTTTGAACTTGTAACAGAAAGTTTTGATTTTTTTGATGACGATTTTGAGGAAGACGAAGTGGTTGTTGAAAAAGTTGAACTCGATGAAGAAGAGTTGATTATATTCCTAAATGAATATTACACTGTAAATCCACATTCATTACCAAACGCTGATTTTTATTAAGGACCTACCCTTGTCCAAAATAATGTGAGAATTTGCTTCTCACCAAATTTGCCTCGAACCCAACTACCAGTACTTTGAAGTTGGAGACTTTCAATACCATCTTCTTCAATGTGGAAGGTGAGAGTTTTTGAACCAGTCTGATTTTCATAGTCAAACTGCAAGTATCCGTGATTATAAGTATTATTGTTCAAGACCCTATAATAAATGAAATTGGGAGAAGTTCCATATTCCCAAATGTCAGAACCTGATGGGTTAACACCCAAAAGATTCATCCTTAATGTCGAATAATCTAAATGGATGTAAAACCTATTGATTATCAGACTATCGAATGGTTTTGGTAGGTTTCTATTAACGTAAACACTTCCTGTTCGATACAACGAATCAGAGGTGATATTTTGGTCAACGGAGGTGACATCGAGTAGTGTTAATTTGTACTTTCCACTCAGAGTTAAGTCAGAAATAGGCAAGGCATACCTCTCACAGGAACCTAAAAAAAGAAGAATGAATATTGAAATTATTTTTTTCACGAAGCAAAAATATGTAAATTATTTGACTCAACCAAAATAATTATAGTTATGAACCTTAACGTCGACTCTTTAATAGATTTTTTCAAAAAATATTCTGAACCCCGTAAGAACGAAATTGGTGAACAAGAGGAAGGTGGTGCTACGGGTGGAGGTAAAGGAAACAATCCCTCTAAATGGGCCGACACTGTGGGTGGTCCCGTCAGAGGTGTGGCGAACAGTCTACCGAAAAAAGGACAGTATTGGGCCCAAATTCACGGTGGACCAAAAAGAGGACCTGCTAACAAGTTGGGGACTGCTTAAATTTTTTTTGTTGAGTTCGTCGAGTTTTTTATTGAAAGACACGATGTCACAATAATCAGGTATCACTGATGATAATTTTTTAGATAATATTTTTTCTTCGTCAATTGTAAGATTTTTTTTACTTAATATTTTTTCGAAGAAGTAAGCAACTAAATTACTATCAACTTCGATAATTTGATTTACAGGATAGCAATATCCATCGGTTGTAAATACAACTTCGATGTTTTCATGTGTCTCAACAGATTCAACAAAATGTTCTGTATTGGTTATGAAATTGAAAATTTTTTGGTCTTTTTCTAATCGTTCCATATTACAAATTTGACTGTTTTTTTTGAGACTTCAAAATATTTATTGATGTATTTCTACGCTTATGAATCTGAACGAGCAAGTTTTGAGAATTCAAAACCTAAATTATTTTTTGTCGGAGCAAATTTTTGCTAATCCTACACCTATAACTTCCTCAGATATTGTAATCCAAGGACCTTTTGAACTAAGAGGGGATGGAAACGTATACAATATGAGAAAGGATATTACTTTAGCTAAGGGTGCGACTTTGAAATTGAGATATAACGTTCGAAACAATTATACCGACACGGTAAAAATAAAAAATTTCAAGTATAATGGAGTCGGGTTGAAAAAAACTGAATGGAGTAATACAACAATAGAGCCCAAATCATTTACGTATTTAACAATCACCATAGGTACGCAAGAGAAAAAACAACCTGATTTACCAGGTATGGATGGGGCGAGTAATAATTGGGGTGAAGTCAATCCCTCTTATTTGAACAATAGTACATTTTCAGGTAGATTCGAGGTTGAGGGTCCTAAAATTGCGTCAGCTTTAATTGGTGTAACATCAAATCAAAATTTTGTCACCAAAGAACTTCCACCTGTTTCAATTAAAGTGCCTGTGAGTTATTACTTGGTCGACCCGAAAGAAATGGGTTTGGATAAAGTAGAAATACCGGTTCTTGGTCCTGTTTTTGATTGGATGTCTTCATGGGACCATCATGATTGGTTACTTTTCGCCGAAATCGCCTTCTCGATACTTTCAATGATGACGCCCGCGGGATGGATTGCGGGTGCTATTGCGTTAGGAGCTGGAGGTGCAAATGCATACAGCTATTTCAAGGAAGGGGATAATTTCAACGGATGGTTCAATTTAATTTTCTCTATTATTCCTGCGGGTGAATTGTTTAAGGCAATTCCAGTGGTTAGCAAATACGGAGTTGAGAAGTCATTACAGATTCTTTGGAGGGCAAAATCGGCAAAAATTACAAAGGCGGAATTTAAGTGGTTGAAAGAATTCATGAAACAAAGTAGGTTAAACAAATCAACGATAGAATTCTTATTGAAAAGTAATTTAGCGAGGAAGTTCATGAAATTTATTTATTCACTACCCACGAAAAAAATTTTAGCTATATTGGTGACGCTTAAAAAAGTAGGAATTTTTACAGGAAAACTTGTTCTTGTGGTCGGAGGTATTTCACTTGGTTTGGAATATGTTTTATACCTTTTGGGTGTTGAAGAAAAGGACGTGAAAAAAGGAACAATGCAAGAACAAGATTGGAACTTGGTTCATAACAATAAAGATGATATAAAAGAACAGGCGACGTCACTACTTGAAACTGGTCTGGAAAAATTAGATGAAGAGGAAGTAATAAAGGCAATTGGTACTACCGGTCAGGTAAACGAAGGTCAGTTCAATAAAACTTTGGATAGTATAAATTTACAAAATAAAAAATATTTTGACTCACTTGCAAATGTTAGAGTCAATGTCACACCGATACAATAAATAATAGAATTATGAATACAACAGCATTACTTTTACATGAGATGAAGAGAAACCACGAAATAATGGGTTTGATTAATGAAGCTGCACCTAAAAAAGCTGCTTGGGTTATGGATTTAATAAAGTTTCTCGAAGAGGCTAGAGCTACGGGAAGATTATTTGGTGCGAATGCTAATGAACTTAGAAATGCTATAAGAGCACTAAAAGAAGCAAAACCTGCGGATGTTCTCTCTGCACTTGCAAGAATTGCTAGACTCTCACCAGAACTCGCAAACGAGATAGGGCCAAGAGTATTTAGAGCTCTTAAAACAAGGGCCAATTACAAGTCAATTTTTGATGCAATTAAAACTACAGGTGTGAACAACCTGAAAATGGGAATGGACGAATCAAAAATGATTCAACAAGTAGATGATTTATTGGAAGCGGGAATAACAAATCCAGAGGTACGAGGAATGGTAAGAAATCAAATAATTGATGAAATCAAAACAACTCATGCTGCTTCAGGAGGAACTGTGACACCACCTGCACCAGGTGGAGGAACGACAACTCCTGTGAACGTAGGACCTGGAGGTACATCAACCGTACCAGCCACAGGACAGGGAGGGACCGCAAATAATATGGCCAACCTATGTGCCGCAGGAAATGAGGAGGAAGCGGCAACAGAATTCATTAAGATGTTGAAAAAAAGAGGATTAAAAGTTTCCGCAAAAGACTTACAGGAAATAAGAGCGGCAATAAAAGAATTTAATCTTAGAATAAGGGGTTTTATAAATGGTTTTTCAGGAAATCTCACCTCTTGGGCTCAGTTTGCGGACGAAGGTATTGACATACAAAGAATTATGGCTGATTGGGAAAACCTACCCGTGGGTAAACAACAAGAAATTATCAAGGCTGTAAATAAACAAATGGAAGAAGCGTTTGGTAAGTGGATTGCAGGTTTCAGAATGAGTGAAAGTTCTCAGAATATTGCCGTACAATTTTTCCATAATTTTTTCTACAAAAAAATCATCATGTTAGGTAAAACACCTAAAGGATTCGGAGATTGGATTTCTTGGTATTGGTCTAGTTTCCTTTGGTCTTTCTTTGCAATGACTATAGCGGAAGTTATTTCATGTACCAAGAATGGTTTTTCGAGAGGATGTTTGAATATTATTACAGGAGCACTTGATAGGCTGACAATTTCGGTAATTCCATTTATTAATATGGCTTGGGGTGGCGCAAATGTAATGTATCAAGGAATTATTTCTCTACTCCGTGGAATTATCAGTTTAGGTAAAGCTAGTTGGGGGCAAGATGATGAAAGAGAAAATAGTGTTATTTCGAGCGACCTTTCGGATGAAGAAGCAAAAAGTTTTGTTGAAAATGATATGGGTATTTCTAACTTGTTACCACCAGGATTTGACCTATCCAAATACCAATTTGTTTATAAACAGGTGAAGGGTAAAAATAACCAAGTTGATGTTTATTTGATGGAAACAGGAGGTAAAGAAGAAGATGCTGAAAAAATTACCACACTAGAGAAGGTTTTAAGTCCTGGTAATCAAGGAGGTATAAAACTTTATAGAATACGAACTAAATGATGAAAAAAAATAACATTTTTGAACAAACAAATCCATGCGGAAACCCCACAACCGTTGCTGAAGCAAATGGCCTTGGTTATGTGACCACAGTACCTGACGATTTCAGTACTTCGATTTATTGTTTCAAAATTATAAACGGAGTTTCTTACTACAAGAGAAAAGATGGAAAACCTATAGTTCCCCAACAAACAGTTGGAGGAGTTAATTATACCGGTTTTTATAAAGCTTCGAAAGATTTTATAGGTACTTTTGAAATAAGTGCAGAAAACAACAAACTATATTACAAATTCAAACTCGGTAAAACAGAACTGACAAAAAAATCTGAAAACAAGTTCGAAGGTAAAATATTGGGTGTAAACTACACAATAGAATTCACAGTTGTAAACAAAGAAGCGAGTGGTGGAAAAATTATTACAAGCCTCGCCGGAATTATAACAGAGGTCCCTTTTACAAGAACTACCAATGCACCTGAACAAATAGAGGAAATAACTTGGGAGAATGTCACGAGACAGGCATGGGAAAGATTAAAGAGTTTGGGATATTGGGTAAAAGAAGAAGGTG
>Ga0172371_10013036_pt1 | contig 10867 bp, 7 predicted proteins | sample Lak12m_FD_114543 | JGI IMG/M metagenome (GOLD analysis project Ga0172371, IMG submission 114543) | Freshwater microbial communities from Kabuno Bay, South-Kivu, Congo - kab_022012_12m | ecosystem: Environmental > Aquatic > Freshwater > Lake | place: Democratic Republic of the Congo: South-Kivu... | reverse complement strand
GCCTGGCCGGGCAACATCCGCGAACTGTACCACACCTTGGAACGTTCGCTGCTGGTCGGCGGCGGGCAGATCACGGCCACGCTGCTGGAAGCGGAAATCGGCGGCCTGCCGTCGGACAGCGAACCCGCGTTCCGCAACGGCTCGTCCGGCTCCATGGCGGCCGGCGGATTCAAAGCCGCGATGGATTATGCGGAAAAGCAACTGCTGCTGAACGCCCTGGAAGCCTGCGCCGGCAACAAGACCGCCGCCGCCCAGTCGCTGGGCATGAAGCCCTCGACGTTCCGCGACAAGCTGGCCAAGCACGGACTGAAGTAGCCGAGGGTCGCGGGTCCATCGGGACCTCCTCGAAATCACGGTTCGGCCCCAGGCTCAGACGTACAGAATTCAAAATTGGCCGAGTCACGTTCGGAACCTATGGCTGGCCCCCACCTCGGCCAATTTTGAATTCTGTACGTCTGAGCCCGATGCGTGCAGAAGCGTGACGACATCCACGACACCAGCGGCGGGGCGTTGGCTGGCTGCGCTCTGCCGCACGCTTTGCTCACGGCCAGGGCAGGAAAATTTTGCCGCGCCCCGTGGCCGAACCCAAGCTCCTTACTACGATTCACCGGGTGCCGGGAATCGCCCCGGCCGCGGAACGATCCGCGGCCGGCGATCGTCCTGGGCCCAGCACGGACCGCGGACACGTGATCCGCGAACTCGTCCAGGGAACACCGAGTGGCACGCCGGTCTCCGGCGCAACAAATCAACGATCCGCATGTCCAAAATTCGCATCTTCTACGGCAGCTCGACAGGCAACACGGCGATTGTGGCCAAGATGATCCAGGCCGAACTCGGGGATCAGGTCGAGCGAGTGCAGAACATCGCCGCGGCCAAGCCCGAGGATTTGGCTACCGCCGAAGCGCTGATCCTGGGTGTCTCGACGTGGGAATACGGCCAGCTGCAGCAGGATTGGAAACGCTTCCTGCCGCAGCTCGAGCACCTTGACTTGACAGGCAAGACCGTGGCCTTGTACGGCTTGGGAAACGCCGGCGGCTTTTCCGGCGAGTTCGCCACGGGACTGGGCACCTTGTGCGAGATCGTCAAGGGACGCGGCGCGACCGTCGTCGGTGCGTGGCCCGCCGACGACTATCAGTTCCAGCGTTCCGGCGCCTTGGACAACGGCGTATTTGTCGGCCTGGTGATCGACCAGGAGAGCGAGTCCCACAAGACGGAATCCCGCGTCAAACAGTGGGTCGCCCAGATCCGGCCGCATTTCGCCGCGTGAAGCACCGGGTAACGTCCGACAGCCGCAAGCCTACTTCAACAGCCAGTCGATCGCCCTGTCCGCCTTGGCGGCATCCCCGGCGGCGGCCGTCAGGGCTTGCGGCGCCCCCGCGGCCCGATACGCGGCCGCGACGACGGCGGGCGCCTCGGCTCCGGCGTCGGCGATCCACAGCGGGGTCGGGGCCGCCAGGGCCGCCATGCCCGGCAGGTCAAAGTACTTGGCCCCGCCCGGCAGGAAGTCAGGCGAGTGGATGTCCAGCACCTTGCCGAACCGGAACCCGCCCAGATCGATGGCCGCTTTGGCCACCGCCCCGTCGGCCTGCGCCAGCGCCGCGGCCGCCCAGGGTCCGGTCCCTTCCAGGCCCACCAGCAGGACCGCCGCGTCGTCGCGCCGAGTTCGGGCGATCCGGATCGCGTTCACGACGTCCTGCACCCGCTGGGCAAAGACGGCCGGGTTGTAGCCGAACGTATAGGCCGCCGCCTCGCGCGGATTCTCGACGCGGCGGGTCTTGTCCAGCGTCTGGCCGGGCGGCAGGAACTCGCCCTGGTAGAGCAAGTCGACGCCCACGACCGTCACGCCCGCCGCCAGCAACCGGGCGACCGCCGCTTGCGGCTTGCCATCCTCCGCAAACAGGCCCGCCTTGCCGTGCGGACTGAGCCAGACCGCAACCCGCGCTCCGGCCGCTTTCGGCTCCAGCACCAGCGCCGGCAGCTCGCTGCCCTGGGCCGGGTTGCGCAGCAGGCCGGCCACCGTCCGGAAGTTCTCCTGCTCGGTGGCCGCCGTCGCGTCCAACCGGACCTCGTCCCCGGCGGGTACGCCGGCGCCCAGCACCACGTCGACCGCCCCGCCGACGACCTCCCGATACCGCTGCCCGGACGCGGCGTCCTGGGGAACGAGCTGAGCCAACTGCGACTGGGCATCGTCGTTCCACCAGCGGAGCACCGCCCGCTCGACGTCGTCGCCGCCCTGCGGCTTGGGATGCGCATCGTCCCAGACCGTCAGTTCCGCAGCGGTCAACCGCGGATAATCCTCCTCGACAATGGGCGTCGGCAGTCCCAGCTTGAAGTGCTGGTTCAGCCAGAGGTACATGCGGGCCCGGCTGACGTAGTTATAGTTGTGTTCAAAGTGCAGCAGCGGGTTGAGCTGCACGTTCTTCTCGGCTCCCAGCAGTCGGTAGTGCTCCTGCAACTCGGGAAACCCCTTGGTGGGCATTTCCTTGGTCCAGTCGTCCGCCGCCAGCAGGCACTGCGGCTTGGGCGCGAACAGGGCCGCGAATTCGACGTTGCCCGTCCCCACGCGAAACAGGCACGCGTTCTCGCACGTGCAGCCGCCTTGCATCGCGGTCGAGACCATCACGGCGGGAACGGAGACCGCCACGCGCGGGTCCAAGGCGCCCAGCACAAACGTCTGCGTGCCGCCGCCGCTGGCGCCTGTGACCGCGATCCGCTGCGGGTCCACGTCGGGCAGGTCCAGCAGGAAGTCCAGCGCGCGAAGGGAGTCGTAAGCCTGCATGCCCATCACCGACTGCAGATGCGACTCGGCCGCCGGGCTGAACAGCCCCCAGTTGTCGACCGTGTTCATCTCCGGCCGTTGCTTGGCGAACCCGTGCGCCAGGGCCTGCGAAATCTGCCCGCTGTCGGCATAGCCGATCATATCATAGTGGAACACGACGCAGCCCATCCGGGCCAGTTGCACACAGCGGGCCTGCAGCGGGCTGCGGCCGCCGTTCTCGAACCGCTCGGCGCCTTGCACGATCTGCTTCCGCACGCCGGCCTCGCCGACATCGTAGAACCGGCCGTCAGCCCAGTGGCCATGCGGGCAGAGCACGCCCGGCAGCTTGCCGGACCTGCCCTTGGGCCGGTACAGACTGCCCGTCACGTAGAACCCGGGAAAGCTCTCGAAGTAAGCTTTCTCGACCGTGTAATCGCCCTGGTCGCGGCAGCCGTGCACGACGGCGTTCAGAGGTGTCTTGGTAGGCAGCGGCCACAGGCCCAGCGCGACCAGCATCTGCCGCCGCACCTGCTCGGCCCGCCGCTCCCATTCCTCACGCGACTTGGCCGGCGTGAACGGGAAGTACCCGTTCAGGTCCTTCAGCTTGTCCAGTCGCTGGTCCGCCGGCCGTTGGTCGGGCGGCAGCACGCGGATTCCACCCGCCTCGGCCGCCGCCGCGGTTCCCACCAGGAGCCACAACCCCGTCGCCAAGGTCCACCGCAGGCCAAGCCGGCTGCGCTCTGTCGCCAACGCTGCTGTCATCGTCGGTACCTCCCAGGCCCAAGACATTGGGAATCAACCTGCCACACGAGCCCGTAGTCTAGCGCATCGGCCAGCGAGTTGCCAGCAGACACCCGGCGCCCGATGACACCCGGCGCACGCGCTGGCCGGCGTTTCGGCCTCGCACCTTAGCCCGGAGTAGTCAAGACCACACGTTCGCCGGCGGCAAGGTCTTTGGTGTGGGGAGTCCAGCTCTATCTTGCCCGAAGCGCCGCGCGGGTTTTCGGAGCCTTCATCTTGCGTCGCAACTAGATGGTCAACGCTAATCGGCAGGCAGTCGCGGCAGACCGCGGTGACAAGGCCTGTTGTGCTTCCCTACACCAAGAGCCGGTTTGAAATGTCCGCATTGGCAATTCAGCATCGTTCGAGAAACAGCTGCCCGGTGCCCCGTAAGCGGCACGGCACGAGCCAATCACTGCCAGTCCGGACGGTGATACCGGACGGCTCGCGCGGTGCCGCTGCGAAGCTCTGGAACGGTGCTGACCACTGCTCTGGGAGGTCATCAAACGGCTGCTGCATCAAAGCTGGACGAAGCCGAACGGGTCGGGGAATAGACCCGCCAGTTCCGCCAGGTTGTCCGCGTGTCCGTACCCGTCCAGGTCTTCGAAGTCTTCGGTCAAGATCCGGGCGAACGCGTCGTACCGCAAGGCCTGGATGTGCAGGTGCGGCGCCCAGTTTCCGTTGTGGGGCGGTCCGCCCACTTCCCCCAGCACGGTTCCCGCGGGAATTCGGCTGCCGGGAACCACGGCGATGTTCTGCAGATGGGCATAGATCAAGACGACGGCCGGCCGATCGGCCGGCTCCGCCGGCAACTCCGGTTTGAGAAAGATCCGCTGCCCCCAGCCGCCGTCCTGGTCGCCATCGTCATCGACCAGGACGACTGCGGCGGGGCACTGGGTGACGAACGGCGTGCCTTGCGGGACATTGAAATCGACGCCCAGGTGGATGAAGGCCCCGGTCTGCTCCAAGTAGCTTCCGCGCCACAACCGCGCGCGATTCTCCAGGTATCCGCCATAGGACCAGGCGAGGCCCCGCCGCGCATGCAATTCGGCGACGAACTGCTGGCACAGGGCCGGATCGAGCAGCGGGCTGCGCGGCTGCCGGCCATGCGTTCGTTCATACGCCTGGATCCAGCCCTCGGCCTCCCGATCCAGGTGGACTTCCGCGGACTTGGCGCCGGCCAGGGTGGGAAACAACATGGGAAACGGTAGCCTCCTTTGCTCAGGTCTCGCGCTGCGGATCACAGGCCTGAATATAGCGGCAAATCTCCTTGGCCATCTCCGACTGGAGCTGGATCTTCGCATAGTCGATCGCGACGTTGTTCAGGTACTGCAGAATCAACGCCTCGCCGATGCGGCTGCCGGGCAGGATGCCGGCGAAGAAGAAGCCAAGTTTCTCGAAGTCGGCGGCGTAGACGTAGGTGCCCGGGTCCTCCAGGTTGAGGAACAGGTTGATGCAGGCGATCTGCCGCAGGCAGAAACTCCGCAACAGCCTCCGGACCTCCTTGACCACGTCCGTCCCGGGCGTCTTGACGAAGATCTCGGCGCAACTCTCCAGTTCGTTGCAGGACGACTCGATCTCCCCGAGTTGGCTCTGCGGCGGCGAATCGGCGTCCGCCGCCCGATAGCGATGCTCCGTGGCGCCCAGGTTCTGGTACAACCGCTCGACGATCGCCCGATGCCGCTGGGGCACGTACAGGTCCTTGGCTTGCGGGGGCTCCAGGTACTTGAAACTCAGGACCACGCTGATCCGTTGGGAGCCATCCCCGGCAATGCCCTTGAATTTCCAGGAATTCGGACTGGTGGCCAGCAGCAGGCCGCAGTCATTAATCCCGTACCGCATCATCGCCTTTTGGGTGAACACGTGATTGGCGACGGCATAGGCGTAGATCCCAGCCAGCGGCCGTTGCTTGGGACAGGCGAACAGGTACTCGATCAACCGCTTGAAGATCCCCTGGCCGCGGTACTCGACGTTGACGAACACGAAGGTCAATTCGGCGATGGCCTCGTCCGCCGACTGGTAGAGAAAGGCGGCGTGCCCCATGAAGCGATTGTCTTCCGTGACCGCCACGGCGGAGATCATCTCGCCGCTGGCATTCAGCGACACGAGCCGGTCCGGATAATAGATGTGATCGTCGAAGAAGCGGTAGCCGTGGGACTTGTAGGCGCAGCGCGAGATCTCGATCGCCTCGGCGGGGTCCAGGCCGCGGACGATGTAGGGGATCTGTTCCTGAATCACCTCCGGCTCGAATCCGTCTGCCGCCGGTTCCGCAGCCGCTTCCGCGTCCTCCGCGGCGCCCGCGCGATACTTGATCAGGATCGTCTGCTTGCCGCCCGGACCGAGGTTCTCGAACCGGACTTCGTTCATCAGCTGGCGAATCAGGTGGGTGCCCAGGCCCTTGGCCGGCATGGCCTGCAGCCCCTCGCCGGGACGATAATCGCCGAGTTGTCCGGGATCGAAGGGAATCCCCGTTTCGTGGACGACGATCTTGATTCCCCGAGGAATGCGTTCGCAGGCGATTTCCAGGGGTTCGTCGCGCTCGAAATGCTGGCCGTGAGTAATGACGTTGACGAACGTCTCCTCCAGGGCGACTTCCATTTCCAGCAGGTCCTTGCCCGTGAAACCGTCAATCACGGCTGTTTCCCGGACAAACGCCTGGGCCAAGGGCAGGTACGAGGCATCGTTGGGCAAAGTCAATTTTACCAGTCGGCGATCCATAGGTTCGGTCATTCCTTCACGGAGAGACGTGTTCGCAGGGCAGGACTTCATTCATAGCCCGCCGCAGGGCGACCAGGGTCACATCGTCCTGCCCTTCATTCCGGCGATGCTCGTTGACCTCCCTCAAGACGTCCTCACAGATCGCCCCGACGGACTTCGCGTGCAGGCGTGCGAGCAAGGCCGTCAAGCCGGCGTCGCCGAAGAACTGCCCCTGCGGGTCGCAGGCTTCCGTCACGCCGTCGGTGTACATCAGCAACAGGTCGCCCGGTTCGAGCACCATGCGGCCTTCGCCAAACTCGGCTTCCGGAAACACGCCCAGCATCGGGCCCGTCGAGTCGCACGTCAGTTGGACGCGGCCATCCCGGCGGACGAGCGCGGGTGGATTGTGACCGGCGTTGACGTACACCAGTTCGCCGCTGGGGATGTGGTAGTGGCCGTAGAAGATGGTCACGAACATCATCTCTTCGTTGTCGGCGGCGATCAGGCGATTGGCCGTCAGCAAGACCTCGCGGGGGCTGCAGCCGGGCGTCGAGAAGTTGCGGAGCGTGGTGCGGGCCACGGCCATGAACATCGCCGCCGGCACGCCCTTGCCCGAGACGTCCGCGATGACCACGACCAGGTGCTGGTCATCAAGCAGCCAGAAATCGAAGAAGTCGCCAGCCATGAACTTGGCGGGCTCGTTGTCGGCGTGCAAGGAGAATTCGCGGCGATGAGGGAACGGCGGGCGGAGCATCGGCAACAGCGACGTCTGGATCTGCCGGGCCACCTGCAGTTCCCGCTCGATGGCCTCGCGGGCCGCCGTTTCCCGGACCGTGGCTTCGATGTTCGCCTTGAGGTCGATGACCATCCGATTGAACGTCGCCGCCAGTTCGCCGATCTCATCCCGGCTGCGAATTCCCTCCAGCTGAATATCCAGTTGGCCCCCGGCCACTTTCCGCACGGCGGCCGCCAGACGCTCCAGCGGCCGGGTAATCCAGCTCGAAAGCAGAATGATCGACGTCAGAATGACACCCAACCCGGCCAGCATCACGTACAACTGGTGGCGGAGCCGGTCGCGCATGGGAGCCAGGGCCTCCTGCTCGGGAATCATGGCGCCCAGCGACCAGCCGGCGGCCGGGACGCTGGCAAAGGCACACCACTTGGGTTCGCCGGTCTGCGGGTCCAGGATCCGGACCACGCCCTGCTGGCCGGCGATCATCGCCCGCCCCACCTCGGCCAGTTCCGGCTGATGATACCACTCGGCCAGGCTGAAGACGGACTCGGCCATGACGTAGGCTTCGTTCGGATGATAGACGAACGTTCCCGTGCTGCTGATGAGGAAGCGATACTCGCCGCGATAGTGCGTCTGGCAGACCTGCCGCCGGACGCGTTCCAGGGAAACGTCGGCGACCACAACGCCCTCGAACTGGTCGTTGCGGAGCAGGGGCACGGAGTACGAGCACATCAGGATCCGGCCCAGGCCTTCGTCGAAATACGGATCGGTCCAGGCCGGCTGCCGCAGCAGCTTGGGCAACAGGTACCAATCGCTCCGCAGGTAGTCGTAGGCCACGCTGGCGATGTCCATGCTCCGCAACTGGGCGTCATCCGGCGAGCGGCAGACGTAGTGCGCCAACCGTCCCGCCGCCCCCGCGGTTTCGGGCGCCTCGAGCGCGACGCCGAAACCGAAAAGCTGGGGCTCGGCCAGCACATGCGCCCGGGCCAGCCGCTCCAGGTCCGCGCGGTCCCGCGAGCCGCTGGACTGGAGCAGCCGCTCGGTGGTCCGCGCGATCTGGGCGACGGACGACAACTGTTCGTCCAGCGCCAGGGCTTCCTGGGCGCTGACCTTGGTCAGATACTGCTCGACCTGCCGGAGCGTCTCCTGCGTGCTGCTGCGGTATTCCAGCAGCAGGACCGTCAAGTACACCGCCAGCAGCGGCAGGCAGATGGCCAGGACCAATTTGACGCGCAACGGGAATCTCATGAGCCGGTCCTTTGCGTCTGCGGCGCCGGCCGATGAAATTCCATCCACGGGGGCACGGCGTCCACCAGTCCCTGGCGGAGCAGCTCCTGGCCGACGGCTTGATAGACCTCCGCCGGCAACTCGCCCCACGCCGCCGCCGCACCGTCGGACCGGCGGCGAATCAGGCCGGCCATCGAGCGGAGCATCCATTGCTGGTGGTTGCGGCTGGTCCGCACCTCGGCCCGGCGACAGTAGTCCATGACCACATCCAAGGCTTCCGCTTCGTGCGCCAGGGCATAGTCCCAGCCCTGCTGGATCGCCCTTGCCATCGCCAGGCAATGGTCGGGGCGTTCCCGCCACAGTTGAGCGTGGCAGTACACGCCGTCCTCGGGAAAATCCAGCCCGTAGTCGGCCAGTTGAAAGACCCGCAGATCCTCGGGACGCAAGCCCGCCTCCAACAGCTTGTGGTACTCGTTATAGTGCATCGCCGAGGCGATGCTGACCGCGCCGCGAAGAAACGGGACCATGCTGCTGCTCTGCGGCACAATCTCCGGCTGCACCTGGAACTTGCGAAAAAAAGCCCGGGGCAGGACGTCGAAGTCGCCGCCCCACAAGCCGACCCGCTGGCCGTTCATGGCCGCGGGCGTGTCGATTCCATCGGCCCGCCGCGTCACCAGCAGCATCGCCGACTTTTGCGTGACCTGAACCAGGTGGACCAGCGGTGCACCGTGCGCCCGCCGGACGAGCGCATCGCACAGCCAACCCGTGCAGAAGGCGGAGCGGTGGTCGGCCAGCGTGTCCAAGCTGCGCTCGCCCGCCGTCGACCAGCGAATCTCGACGTCGCCAGCCCCCGCGGCGCGGAAGAACCCTTTCTCCTGTGCCAGCAGGTAACCGGCAAACTGGGCCTGGGGATACCAGTGCAGCTTGAGCACCACGGGGGCGGCCGCGCCCGGCGACGATGCGGCAGGACCCTCGGAGGCCGCCGCGGGCGCGCCGAGGCTGGCCCCCAGCAACCAGCCGGCGATCACGCCGCTCGTCAGAACCCTCCACGGACGCGGCCGGAGGCCAACGCACCCGGGCGAACGGACGGTACACCGCAGGGGACCACGTATCATGTCATCCGCACTCCACGTCGGACATCGGGTAACTCCACCTCGGACATCGAACACCGAACGGTAAACGGGCCTCCGGTGGCGGCGTTGATGCCGTCACGCTCGTGCGCCAACCAGGCTCAGACGTACAGAATTCAAAATTGGCGGGCGAGCGGCCTGCACTTGGGCAGAGCGACAACCCCGCCAATTTTGAATTCTGTACGTCTGAGCCTTTGGGCCGCATCGTAATTTCACCCAGAGCCCGCGATAGCCACAGCTAGCGCCCGCTCGCCGTCGGGACTCGGCCTGTCGCTAAGCCGCCCCTTTTCTCCGGTCCTGAGCCGTGCTAGGTTAACTCCTTGAATGCCTCGATGCAACGCCAACCGCAAATCATCTCTCCTACCATAAGACGACGGTAAAGGTGTAACTCGATGGAACTACACAACGAACGCCGCGGCGAGTCCCTGGTCGTGCGCATCTCCGGACGTTTGGATGCCGTCACGACCCCGGCGTTCCAGGCCCACTGCCAGCAAGCGGTCGCCCAGGGCGAACGCGCCCTGACCCTCGATTTTGCCCCCCTCGAGTATATCAGCAGCGCGGGCCTGCGGGGTGTGCTGGCCGTCGCCAAGGCGTTGGGAGCCGTCGGCGGGCAACTGTGCCTGGCGAATCCCCATGATCTGGTCCGGGAGGTGTTCGAAATCTCCGGGTTCCTGCGGATGTTCCGCGTGGTCGATCTGGCAACGCCGGCCGACCCGGCGTGAACCCTGCTGGCGCATTCAAACATCCGGGGCTCCTTCCCGATTCGCCGCCGACAGCGTCAACACACCCAGCGGCGGCTCGGCAAACAGTTCGACACCCAGCGCCCGCGCCAAATCCAGCGCCGGTACAGCGCCCAAGACGCACGACGCCAGCCCAAGCGCCGTGGCGGTCAGGCTGAGCGTTTGATACAGGCAGCCCAGGTCTTGCAGCACCAGCCGCAGCGTCAGACTCTCGTACTTCCAACAGTCGCGCAGGAACCGGGACGTGACCGCCAGCTTGATCTGCGGCAAGCCGGTCCCGGGCTGCATCGCAAACGGATTTTCCGCCAGGTAACGGCGTACCAGGGCGTCGTCGCCCGCCACTCGTTCCAGCCGGTGCGCACGGGGCTCGTAGCGATACGCGCCGCTGTCCAGCCCGTCGCAGGCTCGGACCAGCGGGTAGATTTCCAGCGAGTGCAACGCCCCGCCGCTGGGCGACGGCCGCAGCGAAGCCGGAGCCGGATGCGCCGGATCGTCCAGCAGGCGTTGGATCCGGGCCGCGGCGTGCAGCAGCGTGCTGAGTTCGGCCACGGTGATCCGACGCTCGGCCGCCTCCCGCCCGCTGCGGCGGGCTGCGAGTACGTCACACAACGGCGTTCGCAGCCGCCGCTGCAAGACCTCCGTCGGCGCGGGCAACGGCAGGCACTCGCCACGGCACGGCTTGCACACCGGCGCGGGGGGATAGCGGCCTTTCAACCGCCACGTGGCGCCCACCGGATACGGATGCGTCCCGCTGCTGCTGCGGTGATAGAACCACAGGTCGTGCAACTCCCACGCGTCCTCG
>Ga0172371_10013035_pt1 | contig 10868 bp, 13 predicted proteins | sample Lak12m_FD_114543 | JGI IMG/M metagenome (GOLD analysis project Ga0172371, IMG submission 114543) | Freshwater microbial communities from Kabuno Bay, South-Kivu, Congo - kab_022012_12m | ecosystem: Environmental > Aquatic > Freshwater > Lake | place: Democratic Republic of the Congo: South-Kivu... | reverse complement strand
TTAAAAAAAAGAAAAACGGCGTGTACAGCCACCTGTGTTAAATAATAAAATTCAATAATTATGAAAAAAATCTAAAAATGAAAAAGTGTGATTTTTTTGGGGGGGGGGGGGGGTAACGATATATATATGTTAGGAAGTTGCGTGAGATTGCGAAAGGTTGTGTAAAGTTACAACGCAACATCAAGTAACGTAAAAAAAGGAGGTGACACAAAAATGGCAATAATCAGCGGCATATCACGCAGAGCATTTTTAAGAACAGGGCTTACCGCCTTGGCTGCATTGGGTTTGGGGAAGATGGCGGGATGTTCAAAGCAGGAGTTCTGTGAAGCTAAAAACACTTTTGCGCCAGCTGTCCAAGTATTTTTCGTCGCAAGAGTTAAAGGATATGACTTGGTCACTAAGAGGGTGAATATTGATCCTGTCAGAATCATCTCGGCTTTTGATTATCGAACAAAAGAAAGGTTGGGCGAAGAGGCGGCAAGGGAAGCATTAATGTTGATCCCCGCTATTGATGTTCCCGATGCTGTTATGGCTGAAATCCAATCAAATCCTGATGTGCGGAGCGGGAAGCAAAATGTTTACATTGAATTGGAGCTGGGGAATCCGAAAGCTGATTATACTGGCGTTTTGTTCGTAGATAGGACATTAACAAGTTTTTCTGTTTGGAATAACAAAGACCAATAACGATGCGGCACGTGTTCGAAGAGGTCGGACAACTTTATTTAAAGAAAGCTCTTACATCGTCCCAAATGGCCGGGTTTTCAAGAATGCCGGCAAATTCCTTGAGGTGCGTCCGAAGATATTTTTTGTCAGCCCTTGGGTGAAGCTTTAAAATTTCCTGTATGTCAAGCATGTCTTGTGGACGATGGGCAACCGCCTTAAAAATGATCAAATCTTCCACTTTAGGCAGGCGCAAGGAAATACCGCCAATCTTATAAGCTTTGCTGTTCTTTATAGCAGTAAACTCAAAAGGTAAAAGCCCTAATGAGATGTCAATTCCAATACCAGTTAGTTGATGCTTCAGTAAAACTACCCGGTTTTTACGGGCAAAATCTTCCGCGTTGCTGAGCCGGGGTATAAGCCCATGCTTTTGAGCTTTTTTAAAAAAACGCGAAATCTCATCGTTTTTGAGCAAAACAACCGCGTCAACGTCCGCGGTAAATCGCGGCTTCCCTAATATAGCGGCAGCAATCCCCCCGATCAACATCCAGGGGCAGCCAAAATCATCCGCGAAATTTTTTAAGGCAATCAATACTTTTACAAGGTTTGGATTTTGGGCAATGTTTGTTTTTTTCACTTTAGATTTTTGACTTTAATAAGGTCCAATTTGTAAACAAATGCTCACCTTTGTTAAAATCTGTTCCGAGGCGTGATCCAAATAACATAAGTGCGGCTACCTGATTAAGCTTGTTTTTCAGCGATAACTTTCTTGTCTCTTTGTCGGATAGTTTATTGACCGCTTCGTAACGCTTTAAATATTGAAGGCAAGTATCTTTGTCCATAACAATATTATAACACATCGAAGGCCGAAGATATATTAGGTTACCCCCGCAGCTCTTTAATCTTTTTTGTCAGCAGCGGCACGTATTCGAAGAGGTCGCCGACAATGCCGTAGTGGGCAACTTTGAAAATAGGGGCGTCAGGGTCTTTGTTAATGGCAACAATGGTATCTGATGACTGCATGCCGGCTAAATGTTGGATCTTTCCTGCAATGCCGCAAGCAATGTAAAGTTTTGGGCAAACGGTTTTTCCGGTCTGACCCACTTGATGGTGGGCAGAGATCCAGCCCGCGTCAACAGTAGCGCGCGAAGCGCCCACCGCGCCGCCCAACACAGCTGCCAACTCTTCAATCAGCTTGAAATTCTTAGCCTCACCCAGGCCTCTGCCGCCGGAAACAATTATTTCCGCGTCAGCCAGATTAACTTTAACTGATTCATCCTGGATGATTTCCAGCAGTTTAACAGCCAGGTCTTTTTCGTCAATAACCGGGGTGAATTTAATAACATTACCTTGTTCGGATTTTGGATTTTGGATTTGGGTTTTCTTGAAAACCTTTGGTCTGACAGTGGCCATTTGTGGGCGATGTCTGGTTGTTTGAATAGTGGCCATAATATTGCCGCCAAAAGCCGGCCTGGTTTGCAGTAAATGTTTCTTTGCCGGGTCAATATCTAAGCCCGTGCAGTCAGCTGTTAAGCCCGCACCAACACGGATGGCTAATCTGGCGGCTAAATCACGGCCCAAGGTTGTGGCGCCCAGTAAAATAATTTCCGGCTTATACTTATTAACGGCCTCTGCCAAAGCCCGGGTATAAGGTGCGGTATGATAATGTTTAAGTTCTGCATGCGTTACCAAATAAACTTTTTCAGCGCCGTAGTTAAACAAGTACTCAACTTCTTCTTCAACATTAGCGTCGCCTAGTAACACTGCGCAAAGCTTGCTGCCGCAGTCAGCAGCCAGTTTTCTGCCTTCAGACAACAGCTCATAAGCAACTGACTGGATTTTCCCTTCCCTTTGCTCGGCAAAGATCCAGACATCTTTGCAATGTGACAGGTTAACATCGCCTCCGCCCAGGTCTTTTTTCAGGTCAATAGCCTTGAATTTACAGCTTGGCACACAGGCGCCGCAAAGCGTGCAAGTGTCCAGATTGATTACTGCTTTTTTATTTTCTATTTTAATTGCGCCAAACGGGCAGGCTTTGACGCAAAGCGTACAACCCGTACATTTATCTAATAAGATTTTTATGCTCATATAATTTTTCTATCTTTTAATTTGCCGATTAAAATATCTGTAATTTCGCCGGCCTCCCCAGCTAATATCTCGCCGCCGCCTTTTGGGGGCGGGGTAAAAATTCTCACCACGCTGGTGGGAGAAGCGTTTAAGCCCAAATTAGCCGGGTCTGCGCCAATATCCTGAGCTGACATTATTTTAATGTCTGTTTTTTTAGCGCGCAGCATGCCTTTTAAAGACGGGAGGCGGGGTGTATTCATTTGTTTGACTGCGGTTACGACACAGGGCAATGGTGATTCAACTATTTCATTGGCTTCTTCCAGCATGCGCTCCACTTTGGCTTTTTTGTCATTTATTTCAATTTTTATGGCAAAGGTAATTTGGGGAATGTTAAGCCACTCGGCAATGCCAGGGCCTACTTGGGCAGTGTCTCCGTCAATGGCTTGCTTGCCGCAAAGGATCAAGTCGAATTTACCCAGTTTCTTAATGGTTTGGGCTAGAGTATATGAAGTTGCCCAGGTGTCAGACCCGGCAAAAGCCCGGTCAGACACTAAAAATGCTTCGTCAGCGCCCATGGCAATGCAGGTTTTTAAAGCTTCAGCTGCTTGCGGCGGGCCCATAGTAATAACAGTTACTTTGCCGCCGTGTTTTTCTTTAAGCTGCAAAGCAGCCTCAACCGCATTCTCATCGAATGGGTTAACAATCGAAGGCACACCTTCACGGATTAAAGTGTTGGTTTCCGGGTTAATCTTAACCTCGGTTGTATCAGGAACCTGTTTTATGCAGACGATGATGTCCATTATTTCTTAACACTTTGCTTGATCAATGACAAACCAATCTGATTTCTCTGGATTTGGTTGGTGCCTTCATAGATTTGGGTGATTTTAGCATCTCTGGCCATTTTTTCCACTGGATATTCTTTCATATAACCATAACCGCCCAAGATCTGAATCGCATCAATAGTAACTTTCATGGCCGTGTCTGATGCAAATAATTTGGCTTGTGAAGCAGGCAAAGTATAGTCTTTTGCTCCCGCGTCAATCATTCTAGCGCAAGAATAAACCAGAGCCCTGGCTGCTTCCACTTGAGTGGACATGTCAGCCAGCATATGTTGAATAGCTTGCAAGGTTATAATTGGTTTACCAAACTGGACTCTTTCTTTGGCATATTTAATGGCTTCGTCCAGCGCGCCTTGGGCAATACCAACTGCTTGAGCGCCAATGCCCGGCCTGGTTAGGTCCAGTGTTTTCATTGCCACAATAAAGCCCATGCCTTCTTTGGCCAACAGCTGGCTTCTGTGGATTTTACAGTCCTGAAACACTAATTCGCGGGTAGCAGAACAGCGAATGCCCATTTTGTTCTCTTTTTTGCCAAAAGTAAATCCAGGAGTACCTTTTTCAACAATAAAAGCTGACGCGCCTCGCGCGCCTTTTTTCTTATCTGTGATTGCAATTAAAGTATAAACATCTGCTTCGCCGCCGTTGGTAATCCATTGCTTGGTGCCGTTTACTATATAATAGTCGCCGTCTTTTTTAGCAGTTGTTTCAAGACCGGCCGCGTCAGAGCCGGCATTAGCTTCGGTTAAGCCAAAAGCAGCCAGCTTTTTGCCGGCAGCAATCTCCGGCATATACTTTTTCTTTTGTTCATCAGTTCCGAATAATAGGATAGGGGTTGATCCCAGTGCAGAAGCAGCAAAAGTAACGCCAACACCGCCGCAAATTCTGCTGATTTCTTCAGTGGCCAAGCAAAAGTTGAACACGCTTTGCCCCATGCCGCCCAGTTCTTCCGGGATATAAAGCCCGCAAAGGTCGGCTTCGGAAAACGCCTTCATCGCTTCCCAGGGGAATTCGCCGGTTTCATCCCATTCCGCCCGCTTCGGCAGTACTTTTTCCAGCGCCACTTTTCTGGCCAGATCTCTTATCATTTGTTGTTCTTCGGTTAATAAGTAATCAAGTCCCATTTTATCTCCTCCATTTATCTGTTATGCGCAATAAGTAGTAATTATACCAAAAATAAAGTTAGAGGAAAAGGTGAAATTTTCTCCCGCGGAGACCGATAATAAATCAGGAGGATTTCAAATGGCGGGTTTTGTGGCAAACATCGGCGGACAGTATCCGTTACGGTTTAGAAAAACTGACGGCGTGGTAAGCAAGCGAAGGGCGGCGGAGATATTATCCGACCGGGCGGCCGGATGTTCAAGGCAAATAAGAACTGCTGATGCCGGGACGCTGGCAGACTACGAGAAAGTAAGAGCTCCCGCAGAGGAGCGCAGGCCTTCCATTGTCCCGCTTGAACTCGTAACGACAGTGAATTTGGGCGACTGGGTGCCGGAAGTCATTCGGGGTGAGGTGGAAAAACATATAGATCTGCTCCAGCGCATTCCCTTTCAATATTCTTCAGTCGATCGAGGAAGTTTTCTGGATGTGCCGGTTTCTTTCCGGCTGGGACGAGTTTTAAAAAACATGGAGGTTGCCTTTCTGGCGGATATTTTGCGGTTAAGCAACCAGGACTTGTTAAAAACAAAAGACCTGGGAAGAAAAGGCATAAAGGAACTGGGCGATTTAATGCAAAAATTGACGGAAATTATTTCAGAACAACAGCTTACAGATGGGGTTCTTGGCGATTGGATAAAGGCGGATGACCTCAGAGAAAAAGTGCGCTTATATCAGCATCAGATAGCGCCGATTAAACTTGCAGAAAGGCAAGAAAGCCGGACAGGGAATTGGTGGAGATGGGTTTTCTGTCCGCCCGGAATTGAGATTCCAGTTAGATTGCAGAATTGCTTACGCCGCTGGAGCTCGGGAGCAAGGACAGGAAATGAATCCTCCGAGTCCATAACCGCCTTAAAAGATATCCTGGCTCTCTCTACTAAAGACTTGCTGAATATTATGAACTTTGGCAGTAGAACGCTGTGGGATTTGAGGGCCATATTGCAGCAAATTATTGATAAAATAGAACAGGGAGATTATTCCTGGCTGCCAGCGGATCAAATTAGCCAAGAGCTAAGGAAATAGCATGGAATCTTTCGACAAAAATCGACCCCCTTCCAATCGTGATCAAGAAAATGAACGGAAGTTCGACGGGGCGTTTTCAGCTTTTATGGATACAGTTTATCAACGCGACCCGGCAGGAACTTGGTTCAGAAAAAGAACAGCTTGAATATATTGCCAATGTTATAAAATATTCAGGCCCGGCAGGCGATAAGCAAAAAGCCGCCGCTTATGTATTAGAAGTGGAAGCGGCCAGGCAAATGTCCTTAAGCAATAAGGCGCAAGCTCTGGAATTTTTAGATGGCCTTAAAGAACAAGGTTTTGGCCTGCCGTTTGAAGAACTGGCGCAATTATTAAATATCAATGAGGCTGATCTTATTTTTAGTTTTTTGGCAAAATGCGGCAAAGAAGATGAATTATGCTGATAACGAAAGATTTAAATTCTTTGCCGCGATTGCGAAGGGGCTTCAATATGATATGAAGCAGACGGCACATTTTATTTTGGGTGTGGCTGAAAAGACCGATGGGATCTGTCCGGGCATCGGGCGACGCAATAATAGCCTTTTATTTTTCAATAGCACGACAGGCAAGCTTGGCTTTCGGCTTTGACAAGCGGCAAAATAAAGAATTCTTATTAAGGTTTATCAGGGCGGCTGCACCGCAGTATTGGTAAAGACGAAATTATGGCCTATCTGAAAGTAAGGCGGCCAGCAAAACAAGAAGCCGAAAGGTTAATTGCCGCTATTGCCGAAGAGAAGAAATTGGGAATTGTCCAAGCCAGATCTTTGGCCGAAACCGCGGCAGAAAAACTTGGGTTTGATGCGCGTGATTTTGTCGCAAGAGTGTTTAGCTTGATGCCAATTAGCAATGACGACGCGGTTTTAGCCTATCTTGCTTCTTTGATCGGCGATTAAATTTTTTACAGCTTAATCAAATTGGCGCCGCAGGCCCATCAAAAGCTTAAAGCATTTTTCCAATAATAGTTATTAACCAACTGTTTAATGGTGAACTTGTCTTTCGCTCTTGAAATAATTGAAGCTGATGCCGGCTTATCTTTTAGGTCCGCAAAAGCGCGAAGTAAAGGGGCGGCGTGTTTAGCCAGAATGGTCATGGAACTTTTGATTTCAAAGAGATGTAATTTGCCGTTTATCTCCAAGATAAGATCAATTTCCATGCCATCCTGTGTTCTCAGGTAATACATTGAGGGCATTTGACCGAAGTGTAAAAACCTTTTTAGAAAATCAGTGATAATCATGGTTTCAAAGAGATTGCCAAAATGGGGACTGTTAAGCAATGTTTCCTTGTCATTGATCCCCAGAAGATAAGTTGCCAAGGCCGTATCATTGAAAAAAAGCTTAGGACTTTTGATCAAACGCTTGCCAATATTTTTATAATAAGGATAAAGCAGGTAAACCTGATAACTGGCTTCAAGAAGCGAAAGCCATCTTTTTACCGTTGGAACACTGATCCCAATATCTTTGGCCAATTCGGATAAATTAAGAATGCCTCCCGTGCGCGTGGCGCATAACCTTAAGAAACGTTCAAATTGATTCAGGTTCCCGACATTTAAAATATTGCGGACATCCCGCTCCAAATAAGTGGTAATGTAAGAGCTGCACCACAATTGGCGATCAACAGTATTGCGGCTGGCAATTTCAGGGTAATTACCCCGCAAAATCAATTGGTCAATAGTTAATTTATTATTGCCGGCTGAAATTGTGTTTTGTTGTTTAGTCCATTGTTCTGCGCTTTTTGCCGCCAATCCCTTATTAATCCTTTCAGAAAACGAAAAAGGGAGCAGTGAAAGAATGGCGGCTCTGCCGGCTAGCGATTGGCTGATGCCGTGCATTAAGGCGAAGTTTTGTGAGCCGGTCAGCAGCCATTGTCCCGGCTTCCTGTTTTCGTCGATTGAGGATTTGATATATGACAATAATTCAGGGACATATTGAATCTCATCAATAATTACCGGCGGCTGATGCTGATCCAAAAAACCTTTTGGATCATCTTTGGCGCGCATTCGCACATCCGGGTTTTCAAGGGAAACAAAATTATGGGAATGCGCAAATAAATATTTTAAAAGAGTTGTTTTTCCGGATTGACGCGGCCCTGTAATCACAATTGCCGGGAAAGATTTAATTGCCCTCTTAACAGCTTTTGCCAGTGTTCTTTTTTTCATATTGTTTCCGAAATTATACACCCTTGATATTTAACATGTCAAGTTAAATAATCGGGGTTGATCACCACCTAATCAAATTAGCGCCGCAGGTCAGGCCCGCGCCAAAGCCGGAAATTACGAGAATATCGCCTTTTTTGAGTCTCCCAGCCTGAACTGCTTCGTCCAAGGCAATGGGAATTGAAGCGGCCGAGGTGTTGCCGTATTTTTGCAGGTTGACAAAAACTTTCTCCGGGGGAATTTTTACCTTTTTAATCACATGGTCAATAATCCTGATATTGGCTTGATGAGGAATCAACAGATCAATGTCTTCAATTTTTAAGTTGGCTTTTTCTAAGACTTTACAAATGGATTCTTCCAATACCCTGACCGCAAATTTAAAAACTTCTTTGCCGTTCATAGTAATAAAGCCTTGGACAGGCATGATTAAATTCTCCCCTAAGCGGCCTTCGGCTTTGAGCCAGCTGGCTAAAATGCCAGAGCTGTCATCTGACGCAGCTAAAACCACCGCACCAGCGCCATCGCCAAATAAAACACAGGTGCCCCTGTCTTTCCAGTCCAAATGCTTGGTCAAGGTATCTGCGCCAACTACCAATACATTATTATAAGTGCGGTTTTCTATAAATTGCGCGGCAGCGGTTAAAGCAAAATTAAACCCGGCGCAGGCAGCTGAAACATCAAAAGCCGCTGCTTTGGCTGCGCCAATTTTTTTCTGAACGATACAGGCAAGCGATGGGAAAAGAGTGTCAGGAGAAGTAGTTCCAACCACGATTAAATCTAGGTCCGGCGCTGAAAGCCCGCTGTTTTTCAAGGCTTTTTCCGCGGCAGCAGCCGCCAAATCAGAAGTCAAGGTTTTTTCGTCGGAAACCCTTCTTTGCTCAATGCCGGTCCGGGTTCTAATCCATTCATCCGAAGTGTCAACTGTTTTAGCCAGATCGTCATTGGTCACTATTTTAGGAGGAAGCTCTGAGCCCACCCCGATTATTTTTGTTTTCATTGGTTTTCCTCTTTTTTAATGCATTCCACAATATCTTCTTTAACTGATTCATAAGCAACGCGAATAGCATTTTTAATGGCTTTTGCCTTTGCGCGGCCGTGCGCCTTAACGCAGACTCCGTTAACGCCTAAGAGCTGCGCGCCGCCGTATTCATCATAATCAATCTGCTTTTTTAAGTTTTTCAAGGCAGGCAAAAGAAATAATGCGCCGATCTTGGCCAGAAAACTTTTGGCAATCTCTTGCTTAAGCATTGTCATAATCCTGGCGGCAATGCTTTCAGCCAGTTTTAATACCAGATTGCCCACAAACCCGTCGCAGACAACCACATCCACTCCGCCGGTTAAGACTTCTTTGCTTTCAACATTGCCGATAAAATTAATATGCGCTTGTGAGAGCAGCTCCCAGGCAGCTTGGGTTAATTCATTGCCTTTTTCTTTTTCCTCGCCAATATTTAAAAGGCCGACGCGGGGATTTGCAACGTGGAGCACATGCTGGGCATAAAGCGAGCCCATTTCCCCAAATTGTTTAAGGTGCTGCGGTTTGTTGTCAACATTGGCGCCCATATCCAGGAGCAAAACACGCGAATTGCCGGCAGGGAAGACCGTTGCAATGGCAGGCCGCTCAACCCCTTCAATCCTGCCCAATTTAAAAAGAGCTGAAGCCATAAACGCGCCGGTGTTGCCGGCTGTAACAACTGCATCAACACTCCGGCCTTTTAATTCTTCCATGGCAACATTGATAGAAGCGTCTTTTTTCTCCCGTACTGCTGACACTGGCGGCTCATCCATGCCGATTGCCTGTGTTGCGGGCTTAATGCTTAAGCGGGGGCAAAGTTCTCCCTTTTGCAGAAATTTATTTATCTGTGCGGGGTCGCCAACTAAGACAAGGTTAATGTCTGGAATTTCTTTTAAGGCTAAGAGGGCGCCTTTAATAATTTCCGCGGGCGCATGATCTCCACCCATTGCATCCAGGGCGATCTTGATCATATTTTAAGCCTTTTCCTTGCCTTTTTTCTTTTCTTTGGGCTTTTTAACTATACGGCCCTTGTATGCTCCGCAGGCGGGGCAGAGGTGGTGGGGCAGGGTTAGGGCGCCGCATTCAGGGCATTTTTTAGTGTTTACAGCAGAGAGCGTGAAGTTGGAAGCTCTCCTTTTGCCCTGTCTGCAGTTGGAATGTTTTTTCTTGGGTTGCGGCATTTTATTTTATCCTTTCAGTCCCTGGCATTTTTCTTCGCACAATGCTTTGATGGGCAGGGCCAGGAACAAGCTTTGGCTAATTATATCAGAAATATCAATACAATTGTTCTTGTCAATGGGCGAAACAAAATCTTCTTCGCGCAGCTCAAAGCCTCCTTTGACGCTGGGCAAGTCGGGCAAAACCTTGGCAAAAGCTTCTTTTAGTTCAAGCTTGAGCGGGTACTTAAAAGCTTTTAAACAGCGGCTGCAGCTAAGCTCTGCTTCTGTTTCCGCTGCGCCTTCCATTATCACCCGGCTGCCTGCGTTAACAAGGTGCAAGTTAATCTGGACCGGCTTGGTTAGCTTTAAGCCCTCTTCATCAAGTTTTAGTTTAAGCTCAGATTTAACATCTGACTCATTGCCTATATCACGCAATAGTTCTGTCAAGTCTATTTTCATGTCAGAAACGTCAATTATACTGGAATTTTAAATAACTTTCAAGCGCGGGGGTGGGCTTTGTCGTAGACTTTTTTCAAATGTTCTTTGGTAATATGGGTATAGACTTGAGTGGTTGACAAGGAAACATGGCCTAAAAGCTCCTGGACCATCCTTAGGTCTGCTCCTCCAGAAAGCAGGTGAGTGGCAAAGGAGTGGCGCAGGGTATGGGGAGTGACTTTTTTGTTTATTCCAGCTTTTTTGGCATAATATACCAGCATGCGCTCGATAGAGCGGCTGGTAATCCTGCCCCCGCGCTGGTTAAGAAACACAGCCTTTTCCTTTTTATTCTTTAAAAGCTTTAGCCGGCC
>Ga0172371_10013034_pt1 | contig 10869 bp, 10 predicted proteins | sample Lak12m_FD_114543 | JGI IMG/M metagenome (GOLD analysis project Ga0172371, IMG submission 114543) | Freshwater microbial communities from Kabuno Bay, South-Kivu, Congo - kab_022012_12m | ecosystem: Environmental > Aquatic > Freshwater > Lake | place: Democratic Republic of the Congo: South-Kivu... | reverse complement strand
TATGCCGGCAGGAGTGAGATATACCCGCTTTTTGGCTCTAAATTGAAAAATGACGTAATTTATGTTTCTGTTAATGATAAACCGAACCTTCCGCATTATTATGCAGATGGCTTATACCGGAAGGATAAAGATTTTAATGCCTGGGTAAATAACCTGAAAAAAGAGAGGATTGATTTGTTATTTATCGGCTTACCGCATAAAATTAATAATGAATCTGCCGACCCGGGGGAATTCCCCATTGAAGACCGGTGGGCAAAAGAGCATCCTGAATTGTTTGATTTGATATTCAGCAACTCACTCGTTCACATATATCAAGTTTCTCTATATAATTAAGGTTTATTAAAAATGAAAGAGATTGCTAATACGGGTGAAAGAATACTCTTAGAAAAGGAAACGCCTTTGATGATTGCCCGGCATTTCTGCGCCTATAAGTTTGCCAAGAGTTATATATGCGGAAAAGATGTCCTGGACATAGGATGCGGAGAAGGGTATGGTTCTGATTTTATGGCTGGCTATGCCAAGAGCGTATTGGGAATTGACTATGATAAGGATGCTATTGACTACGCAAAAAATAAATACCATAAGCCGGATCTTGAATTCTCTGTTTTGGATATCAAAAACCTTGATAACTTAGGCAGAAAGTTTGATGTTATTTGTTCTTTTCAGAATATAGAGCATATCCGCGATACCGGGAAGCTTTTAAAAGATATATCCGGTTTATTAAATAATAATGGGGTATTTATTTGTTCCACATGCAATATAAAGGATGCTTCTCCGGGCAGGAGCGCGCCGTTTAATAAGTTCCATGTTAAAGAGTACCTGGCGCAAGAATTTAAAGATTTGCTTAAAGCGAATTTTAGGCAGGTGGAGATGGTTGGTTTGAACAGGGGCCTGGCTTTAAGGGCCTGCCGCAGGCTAAAAAAGATAGGTTTATTTAATTTGCTGCCTGATAAACTGGACCCGGTAAAGAGATTCTTTGCGAGAGCTGATTGCGGCTATTTTTTCTGGGCCAAGAATAACCTGGATAGTTGTTTAGATTTTATCGCTGTTTGCAGCAAATAGAAAGGATGTTAGCTTAAATGAAGGTAACCCTAGTTTATCCGCCATCTCAGGAGTTGAATCTTAAGGGGTATCCTCTGGGGCTGGGGTATTTATCATCATCTTTAAAAAGGAAGCACAAGGTGGATATCTATGATTATAATGGCTGTGAATTCAGCAAGAGCCTGAGTTCATTCTTTGGTTCTATTAAGAAAACTAAGCCGGATGTAGTGGGGGTATCTTTTAATTCTTTTAATCGCTGGGGAGCTTATAAGGTTATTAAAGGCGTAAAAAGAATCAGTAGGGACATTAAAGTTGTCCTGGGAGGGGTGCATCCCTCAACTATGCATAGCCAGATGTTTGAATATTTTTCTGATTACATTGATTTTATTATTCAATCGGACGGAGAGGAATCGTTTTATAAACTATGCAACGTTTTGGAAGCATCTCAGGACTGCAAGAATATCAGCGGTTTAGTCTATAAATATGGCGACAGAAGTTTTAAGGCAAATCCTGTTACCGAGAAGGTGGTTAATCTTGATGATTTGGCTATGCCGGATTATTCTTATGCCTCCAAGAGGATAAAAGATACCGAATTTGCCTATCTTATTACTTCCCGCGGTTGCCCGGTTAACTGTTCATTTTGCTCAACTTCTTCTTTCTGGGGGCAGAATGTCAGGATGAATTCTCCTCAGAGAGTAGGAGAAGAAGTGGATTATGTTAAGAGTTTAGGCGCAAAAAGATTTTTCTTTTATGACGATACTTTTAATTTAGGAATTGAAAGGACGATCAAGTTATCCGAAGTATTAAAAGAAAAGAATATTGAGTATGCAATTTCCTGCCGCGTCAGGCCGGTGAACGAAGAGATGATCGCTAAGTTGGCTGAATCAGGATGCAAGCATATAACCTGGGGGGTAGAAAGTTTATCGGAAAGAATGCTCAAGGCGATTGAAAAGAAGATTACCCGTGAAGATGTAAAAAATGCTTTTGATATCTGTGCGAAATATTCAGATAAAATGTCTACCGGGGCTTTTTTCTGCGTTGGGGCTCCGGGTGAAACTGAAGAAACAATAGGCGAATCAGTTGGTTATTTGAACAAAAATATTAAGTCTACCCACGGGCCGGGGGCCTCCATGCTTTATATCCTGCCAGGAACAAAGATTTACCGCGATATGATCAAAAATAAGGAATTTGATGAAAATACCTGGGTAAACACTGATTCAGTCTATTATTATACTAAAGAGAATAGCTTGAAAACATTGAATAGGTGGCGGAAAATGATTAATAACAGCGGAATAAGATTGCCATTTAGTTCTAAATACTTTTGGGATTATGCTATGATTGAGAGAAAGGAAGAAGCCGGAGCTTTAAGGAAGGGGTTTCGTAAGAATATCAAAAAAATAATCAGATTTATCAATATGCTGCGCAATAGATATTAATCCTATGTTTATTTTTCTTCTTCTTAACATTTCTGTAATTTATAGCTCATTTCTTATTGTTTATAAGGCCTTAAGGCCCAGGGGGGTTGTAGAAGCTTTTCTTGCTTTGTTCATAACTTATTTTTCCCAAATTATTTTAATTGAGCTTGTTTTGGGTATATTTAACCAACTGTATCTTAGAAACGTTATTATATTATCGCTGGCCATATTATCGGTTTTCCATTTATTGACTAAGAATATGACGTTTTGTTTCCCGGAATTAAACTTTGGGTATTATTTTAAAAAAATATTAAGCAATAAGCTTTATATTCTTGTCTTTAGCGTTGCGGCTTCATTTTTATTGGTAAAAATAACTGTTAACCTTTTAAATCCTCCTTTTGGCTGGGATTCACTTAATTACCATTTTACATTTGCCGTGGAATGGTTAAAGAGCGGCAATTTGAATACCCCTATAGTCGTATTTGACGATATAAGCCCGACTTATTATCCGTTAAACGGAAGCTTATTTTATCTCTGGTTGATTTTTCCTTTTAAGTCGGTATTTTTGGCGGATTTGGGCCAACTGCCATTTTTTGGCCTGGCGGTTATATCTGTTTACGGGATTGCGCGAAAAATTAGGTTAAGCAAAGCGTATTCGTTTTACGCAGCCTTGCTGTTTATGCTTATTCCCAATTTCTTTAAGCAGCTGCAGATAGCTTACGTGGATGTAATGGTGGGGGCGTTATTTTTGGTTTGCGTAAATTACCTGCTCTTGTTAAAAGATAAATTTAACTGGCAGAATACCCTGGTTTACAGCTTAAGCCTTGGCCTGTTGATAGGAGTTAAAACTACGGCTTTGCCTTTTAGTATCCTGCTTATAGCTCCGTTTGCCGTAATCTGCCTTAAGAATTACCGGAAGGCTGGCCTGGGCCTGCTTTTTATTCTTTGTGTTATTTGTTTAGGGGGCTTCAGCTATATCAGGAATTTTATTGAAACCGGCAATCCTCTATATCCGCTGGATTTCAGCCTGGCCGGGGTAGATATTTTTAGGGGGGTAATGGGTAAAAGTACGTATGCCGGGCAGTTTATTTCCTGGGATTATTCTTTGAGCAAAATGCTTTTTCATGAAGGCCTGGGAGCGCAGGCATTGTTGTTGATTTTGCCCGGGATTTTCTTAACACTACCTTTAGCATTTATTAAAAAAAGAAAGGAACTGAAGCTTAATTTTGTCTATTTCTTATTGCTGCCTATATTTATTTATTTTATTTACAGGTATATTGTGCCTTTGGCTAATGTGAGGTATTTATACGCGATGATGGGGTTGGGGGTTATCTTTGGCTTCTATTTGTTTGAGTTGTTAAATGCAAAGAGATGGGTGGTTAATCTTTTGGTTATTGTATGTGTTTTTTCTTCAATTCCTTCATTAGCCAAGCGCCAGGAGCTGGTTTTTTCTTTAATCCTATCACTGGCATCCTTTTTGATTTTAGTAAATTCAAATAAAATAAGATTATTTAAGAACAAAAAGTTGAACTTAATTATGCTTATCCTGTGCGCATTCGGTTTACTTGCCTGGGGGGAAAAATATTATGATGAAAACGAATTCCCGCGTTATCAAGAAATGGTTAAATATTCGGGATTTTGGCCTGATGCGGCTAAGGCCTGGGATTGGATGAATAGCCAGATTGACAGGGGCGCCAATATTGCTTATACCGGCAGGGCAGTACCTTTTCCATTATACGGAAGTGGTTTTAAGAACAACGTTTATTATGTTTCGGTAAATAATACACAGCCGGCAAAGGTGCATTATTTCAAAAACAGCAAATATGAATACGTTAAAGGTTTTGAAAGCCTGCTTCAGGCGATAGAACAGGAGAATAATTACCGGGGCAGTCCTGATTATAACATTTGGCTGGATAATTTATTTAAATCCGGGGCTGATTATTTGTTTGTATATTCGCTGCAGCAGACAAAAAGCACCATATTTCCAATGGAGGATAATTGGGCAATTTTAAACAGGGATAAGTTTGAGCCGGTTTTTACTAACAATACCATACATATCTACAGGATAATTAAATGAAACTTTCTATAGCAATCCCCGCGCATAACGAAGAAGAGAATATCGGCCAGGTAATTGAACAGATTGAAAGCAGGATCCGGATCCCTTTTGATTTAATTGTAGTAAATGACCATTCAACTGATAGGACCGCGGAGATTGTTACGGGCCTGGTTAATAAGTTTAATAATATAACTCTGGTGGAAAATAAGCTTGCCGCGGGTTTTGCTAACGCGGTTAAGACGGGCCTGGCCAGCGCAAAAACCGAAGTCGTTGTGCCGGTAATGGGGGACCTCTGTGATGACCTGGCTACTATACCACTTATGTTTGAAAAGATTGAACAGGGGTCTGATGTGGTTTGCGGATCGCGTTATATCAAAAAGGGCGCGCGCATAGGCGGCTCAAAAATAAAAGGGTTTTTCTCCTTTTTTGTAGGCAGGACAATTTCAATGTTTACGGGAATTCCCACGCGGGATGTGGCTAATGCCTTTAAGATGTACCGCAAGGAAGTTATAGATAGTATAAATATTGAATCAGCGGGTTTTGAAATATCAATGGAACTTCCGCTTAAGGCTTATTTTAAAGGGTTTAAGATTACGGAAGTACCCACTGTATGGAGGGAGAGGGAAAAGGGGAAGTCCAGTTTTAAGATGTGGAATTTGGCGCCGAATTATTCCAGGTGGTATATCTGGGCGCTCAAAATGAAAGTGAAAGGATTGATTAATGCAAAAGTTCATTAGAGCAATAGGAAAGATTAATTACTGGGCGATTGTGTTGCTGCCGTTTTCAGTGGCTATTGCCCCGGGTGTTGCCAATACGGTTATTGGTATTATGGCAGGGACCTTTTTGATAGAGAAGATAGCCAGGAAGGAAAAGTTTTGTTCATTGACTCCTTCGGTAATTGCTTTTTTGGTATTTATGGCTGTAGGATTACTTACATTTATAAATACAGTCAGCGTTAAAGACAGTATCAGCGGGATGTTTAAGCTGGTTAAGTTCTTTATGATTTTTGTTGTTTGCAGCGAGAATATAAAAGGCAGGGAGCATTTTAAGAAGATTGTGATTTCCATTGCCTGCGGAATTTCGCTTATCGGTATTGACGCCCTCTGGCAGTTGATTACAGGAAAAGATTTTATCCGCGGAAATAGTATTTTAGAGGTAATTGGGTTATCGCGGCCGACAGCGTCTTTTCCTAATTGTAATGTTATGGGGGTGTATCTTACCGCTTTAACCCCGGTAATTGCCGGGCTGGCTATTTTTCTCACTGGTTCAGGCAGCCGGCTGCTTTTAATTTCCGCGGCGCTGATTGGGAGTATGGGTATTTACCTTTCTTTGTCGCGCGGAGCGGGATTCGGTTTTTTCATAAGCGTGCTTTTATTGAGCTTAGCAGGGAAGAAGAAAGTGGTAACCGGATTGCTTATTTTATTAGTTTTGGTTTTTCCTTTTGTTATGCCCCAGAACATTAGGGATTGGGCCAGGAGTGTTAAGTATAACCCTGTGATTTTATTAGCCTGCGAGACAAGGGCGAGCCTTTATCAGAATACACTGAATATGATAAGCAAACATCCTTTTATCGGGGTGGGGATTAATACTTTTTCAAAAAACTATGGTAAATACAAGTTAGAGTCTGTTGAGGCGGTTACCAAGACCGCTGACACTATTTACTCGCATAATAATTTCCTGCAAATGGCCGGAGAAATGGGCCTGCTGGGGTTGGGGGTTTTCTTAACCTTTATCGTCCTTAGCTTAAGGTCAATTTGGTCGGTTTTTAAAAGAAACGAGGATTTATTTTTAAAAGGATTATCTATTTCTGTTTTCGCGGCAATTGTAGCTTATTTGATTAACGGGCTTACCGAGACAAGCCTTTATTATTCCAGGGTTGCTATGATTTTTTGGTTTTTAATCGGAACGGGCTTGGCTTTAACCAGGAGAGAATAAAATGCTTTCAGTAATAATACCGGTTTTCAACGAAGAAAAGACTATTGAGGAAATTGTCAATAAGGTGAATAACCTGCCTATTGAAAAAGAGATTATCGTGGTTAATGATTGTTCAAAAGACCGCACCACCGCTATTCTAAGTTCCATCTCTTTTAATAATTTGAAAGTTATACATCATGTCAGCAAGAGGGGCAAGGGTGCTGCGGTGCGCTCAGGCTTGGAGAATGCCTCGGGCGAGTTTGTTATTATCCAGGACGCGGATTTAGAATATGACCCTAATGATTATCTTAAGCTCCTGGAGGCGATAAAGAACCAGGGGGTGGATATAGTGTTGGGCGCCAGGTTTACAGAGGGTTACCACGGGATAATGCTTCCTAAGGCAGGGAACCGTTTCCTTACCGGCCTGATGAATAAACTGTTCGGCGTTAAATTGAATGATTGTTTTACCTGCTATAAACTTATGCGCAGGGAGAGTATTCTGGGGTTAGGGCTTAAATCCAATAGTTTTGATATTGAAATTGAGATATTGGCAAAAGCGATAAATAAAAAGATGCGGATATCAGAGACCCCTGTTTCGTATAACCCCCGAACTTACAAAGAGGGGAAGAAAATCAGGGTCCTTGATGGTTTTTGGGCGGTAGTAAGAATATTATATTTTAGGTTCAGTTAAAATGTTTAATAAGATACTTATTGTACGTAATGACCGGTTCGGGGAGTTTTTGCTGAATATCCCGGCTATCTCCGCCTTGAAAAAGGCATACCCGCAGGCAAGGCTTGTCCTGGCGGTAAGCCCGGAGGTTTATGAATTAGCATCCGCGGTTGAGTGTGTTGATGAGGCCGCAGTTTGGAATGAACAATTCCGAAAAGGTTTGCGTAAGCAGAAATTTGACGCCTGCGTTGTTTTAAATCCTTCTAAAGAGGCGCACTGGGCTTGTTTTCGGGCAGGGATCCCTGTGCGCGTCGGCTATGATAGAAAATGGGGTTTTTTACTGACGCATAAGTTAAAAGATACCAAATGCCAGGGCGCGCGGCATGAGGTGGAGTGTAATCTTGAGCTGGTTTCTTTAATCGGGGCAAGCGCGTCTGATAAAATACCCAAGATTAATGTTGATGGAAATCTTTTTAAGGAGCTTGCCGGAGAGAAAATTGTGGCAATTCATCCATTTACCAGTGATCCGGTTAAACAGTGGCCGGTTGAGCGGTTTAAAGAGCTGGCCCTGCGTATTAAGCGAGAATTGGGAGTGAAGGTTATTATAGTCGGGTTATCGCAGGAGGATTTTGATATTAACGAGGGTATTGTTAATATGGTTAATAAAACTTACCTGGTGGAGTTAGCCGCTTTATTGAAGCATTGTTCTTTGCTCATCTCTTGCGATAGCGGGCCGATGCACCTGGCGGCAAGCGTGGGGACGCCAGTGATTGCTTTATTCAGGAATGATTTGCCCGGCAAGACCGCCAAACGCTGGGGGCCGAGGGGGGAGGGGCATATGGTTATAGAAAGCGGTAATTTAGCAGATATAAGTGTTGAGGATGTGTTTAACAGGGTTAGCTTAAAACTTCTTGACAAAACGAATATATAGATTATACTCTATATAGGATATAGCTTATAAACTATAGGGCAGGGATAAAATGGATAGGGCTTTAAGGAGTTTTCAGCTTGAAGTTTTGGATATTTTTAAGGGTATAAAGAGCAGTTTTGCCCTTGCCGGAGGCACCGCGCTTGAGATTTATTACCTGCAGCATAGATTTTCTTTGGACCTGGATTTTTTCTCAGCTACTTTTAATAAAAATGAGATTAAAAAAATAGTTTCGGCTTTCAGGCGGCTGCCCGGAGCCAGCCTGAAGATGGAGAATGAAGTCAGGATTGGCCGCGCAGCCAGCGCTATATTTTATACACTTTCCAAGAAAGGATTAAAGAGGCCGTTAAAAGTTGATTTTATTGAGGATAATTTAATTAGCCGGCCTAAAATTGTTAAATTTGGGGGAGTGCCTGTTTACAGCGTTAAAGATATTTACGCTCAGAAAATATACGCTGTATCCGGGACAGCTATGCGTTATGATGATGCCGGCAGGGATTTTTTTGAGGGTCGCAAAGAATCCAGGGACATATTTGATATTTATATGCTTTCAAAGAAGGTGATGCCCCTGCATAAGTTTGTAGAGGAAATGCCAAGGCAGGCACAGCGGGGGTTGCTGCATTGGTATAATACATTCTCAAGGCATGATTTTAAGATAGGGCTTATTGATTTGGATATTTATGAGAAAGATTTTAATTCTCAAGAGATACTTATTTATCTTGAAGGCGAGGTCAAGAAGTTTATTAAAAGAATAGCCATATGAAAAAAGAATTCGCTAAATATTTCTGGGGATTTAACGATAAGGCCTTAGGGGAGGCGAGTGAGGCATTAAGGGATATAAACCATGCGCGTTTCGCGTATTACGCGGTAATTTTGCTTTCGCGCTGCGATGAGCCAAAGGAAGTTTTTCGTTTTATCCGTAAGGACCATTTTGCTTTAGCCTGGCCGAAGATAAAATCTTATTGGCGCAGGCTCAAGGAAAATTCAGAATTCAGGGATTGGTGGCAGGCTATTTATGAAAATATACTTGAAGAGAAAAACGGGAAAACGCGCGCGCCTAAAGAGAAAAGTTCATCTTATTTTAAATCTATTGGGGCAAAGATAAGGGAAAGCCGGATTAAATTAAATATGAGCCAGAAAGAGTTGGCAGGATCAAGCGGGATAAGGCAGCCGGATATATCAAAAATAGAAGAGGGAAAGAAGAATATCACGCTGGAAACATTAATCAGGATATGCAAGATTGTTGGATTAAAGGAAATAAAAACATTTTAAAAGGATGTTTGCGGAAATATTTGTTTTGTAAATTTTTGTTATTACAAATACTTACGTAAAGCGTCTACTATAACTATGACGTATGCGGTTATTTTAGCCGGGGGAGTGGGAAGCAGGTTCTGGCCGTTTTCGCGCTCCCTGGAACCAAAACAGTTTATGAAGATTATCGGGGAGGCAAGCCTTTTGCAGGCAACTATCCAGCGATTAAAAGGCCTGGTGGAGGCGCGGAGGATTTATATTGTTACCAATAATATTTATTTTTATGAGGTTAAGGCCCAGGTTGCTAAATTTGGAATCCCTGATGTTAATATAATTTTGGAACCTCAAGGCAAGAATACGGCTCCGGCGGTTGGGCTTTGCGCGCGGCTAATCAGCAAGATAGATAAGAATGCCCTGCTCCTGGTATTGCCTTCTGATCACTATATTAAGAGTGTCGAAAATTTCAGGAAGACGGTTAAGAAGGCAATTGCCTGCGCAGGTAAAGATTTTCTGGTTACGATAGGGGTTAAACCGAACGCTCCGTCAACCGGATATGGATATATAAAAGTGGGGGAAAAGAAAAACGGATATTTCGCGGTTGAGAAATTCCTGGAAAAGCCGGATTTAAATAAGGCAAAGAGGTATTTTAAGGATAAGGAGTTTTTCTGGAATAGCGGAATGTTCATCTGGAAGGCGTCGGTGTTCCTGGATGAGGCCAGGAAATACTTACCTAAACTATACGCTGATTTGCAGTTGATTGATTCATCGGAAGATATTGCTGAAGTTTGGCCGAAGATTGAGCCGATTTCTGTTGATTACGGAATTATGGAGCGTTCCCGGAAAATAGCGCTTATTCCCGCTTCGTTTTACTGGACGGATTTAGGGAGCTGGGAGGCGCTTAGCGAAATATTCCCGAAAGATAAAAAGGGCAATATTGAGAATGTGGATACGTTAAATATGGACAGCCAGGGAGTATGTGTATTTGCCAGAGGCAACAGGTTGGTTTCAACGATCGGGGTAAATAATCTGGTTATTGCTGATACCCCGGATGCCTTGCTGGTTTGTGACAGGAGCAGGACCCAGGATGTAAAGCAGCTGGTTGAGAAATTAAAGACACTTAAGCGTAAAGAGCATCAGGTACATTTGACTGAACGCCGGCCATGGGGTTCGTTTACTATCTTGCAGCAGGGGCCGGGTTTTAAGATCAAGCTTATTGAGCTTTCGCCGAAGAAACGCCTTAGCTTGCAAAGGCATAAGAACCGGGCTGAGCATTGGGTGGTGGTTTCGGGCATGGCAAAGGTTACTAACGCAGGCAAGGTTGTTTTTGTGCGTAGTAATGAGAGTATATATATACCTAAAGGCAGGAAGCACCGCCTGGAAAACTCCCTGCAACAGCCTTTAAAGATTGTTGAGGTGCAGACGGGCCTGTATTTAGAAGAGGATGATATTGAAAGATTTGAAGATGATTTTATCAAAGAATGCAGGTAAGATAAGCCGCCGCGGCCCTAAGTTTTTGATTGTTAATCCTTTCGGGATCGGGGATGTCTTATTTACTACTCCGGTTATAAAGGCGATTAAGGGGCATTACCCGGAT
>Ga0172371_10013033_pt1 | contig 10869 bp, 4 predicted proteins | sample Lak12m_FD_114543 | JGI IMG/M metagenome (GOLD analysis project Ga0172371, IMG submission 114543) | Freshwater microbial communities from Kabuno Bay, South-Kivu, Congo - kab_022012_12m | ecosystem: Environmental > Aquatic > Freshwater > Lake | place: Democratic Republic of the Congo: South-Kivu... | reverse complement strand
CGGCGTGGGGGGGACGGTGATGCCGCCACAGGTGGGTCCGCCTATGACCCCACCGATGCCCCGATGTCACCAGGAAGCGGAGGTGCCAGCTATGTTCCAGGCACACCCACCTATCGTGGCGGGAAGGGCGGTGGCGCGGTCTACATACAGGCATCCGGCACCGTAACGATAGACGGGGTCATCACGGCGCGCGGTACAGACTCGGAACAGTACAGCGGCGGCGGTGCCGGGGGTTCCGTCTACATCACATGCAACACCTTTGGCGGAACGAGTAACGGCCTGATTTGCGCTGACGGCGGCAATGGGCATGCCGCAGGGAGAAGTGGCGCCGGCGCAGGCGGCCGGATCGCCGTGAACTATGCTAACCTCGGCGCACAGCACGCCGCGCGATTCAGTACCGTGCCCGGTTCACAGGGCTGGCGCCAGACGGAAGGCAACTCCGGATGGAACTGCGCCGCGCAGCGGGGAACAGTGTGGCTGCCTGATACCAGGCTTCTGTCGGGGAATCTCAACAGCTGGCTGTTCAACGGTGTGCGGCTCTATCCCGGCACGACTCAGTGGGGCGTCAGCAGCCTTGCGGTGAGCAACTGCTCGGTCGTTTTCGGGGCATCGGGGTTCAAACTGACCGTGACGAACTCCCTTGTTATCGGGGCAAATGGCATCCTCGGCGTAGGTTCGCTCAGCGGCACCAACAGTTCCGCATTTCTGCGGGTGGGACAGAATCTTGTCCTGACCAACAGCGGAGACCTCTTTGTGTATGCCGGCAGGACGAACGGCGCCGGGCCCGACTACGGAGTATACGTGGGCGTGACGAACACGATGTACGTCGGACCGGGATCCTGGGTCTATCCTTTTGCCAACCAGACAAACGGCGGCAGTCCCCTGTTCCGGGCCGCCAATCTGACCGTTACGACAAATGCAGGCTTCAATGCGGATGAAAAAGGATTTCGCAACGACATGGGGCCGGGAAAAGCCGTCACGGATGTCTACGGGGGTGGGGCCGGATACGGTGGCAAGGGAGGAGACGGCCGGGTGGTCTGCGGCGGCGCCTACGGTTCGTCGGCCAACCCGGTGCAGCCGGGCAGCGGCGGCGGCAGCTACACATTGAATGAACGCGGCGGCAATGGCGGCGGCGCCATCAGGATGATCGTCACCGGCACCGCGCTGGTCAACGGCACTTTCACCGCGCGCGGCGGTGATGGCGACAATGCGGCTGGCGGCGGTTCCGGCGGCGCGATCAACCTCAACTGCGGAACGCTGGGCGGCAGTAACGGCCAGTTCAGCGTGAACGGCGGGAACCCCAGCACACAGAACCCATCCGGAAGCGGCGGAGGCGGAAGAATATCGATCGCGTACACCACGCTGCTTCCGGGCCGCAGGTTCCGCTGCAACTCCATACCGGGAGCGGGATACTGGGAATGCTACCCCCGCACTGGTGACAGGCGCGGCCCGTCGATGGGTACAATTTACTTCTCCGGCACGAACCTGCTGAGCACGAATCTTGACCTGTTTCACGGCTACGTGATGGCCCCGGCTTTCACGTCGTGGTCTCCAAAGGCGTTGTTGATCACCACCGGACTGGTGGGCTTCGCTGACGGGTTCAGGCTGAGAGTGACCAGCAACATGGTCATCACGGGCACAAACGCCGGCCTGGTACTGGGCGGCAACGCGAGGCTGGATGTGGGGGGCAGTCTCATCCTGACCAACGGCGGGCAGATGCGGCTCTACTCGGGGCCCACGAATACCAGCCCGGGCGCATACGGTCTGTTCGTGGGCGTCACGGGGACCGTGGTAACCGCCGCGGGCTCCTGGATCCATCCGTTTGCGAACAAGGACAACGGCGGGGCACCATTGTTCCGTGCAGGTCGCTTCGTGGTCATGACCAACGGAGGCTTCAATGCCGATTCCGCCGGCTACACCAACGACGCCGGACCCGGGCATGGCGTGACGGGAACCTATGGCGGCGGCGGTGGACACGGGGGCAAGGGTGGCGATGGGTCCGGAACCGCCGGTGGCCCGGCCTGCGGATCATCAATCGCGCCGGTTCTTCCCGGAAGCGGCGGCGGCAGTTACCAGCAGTGGATCCCGCAGTGCAGAGCGCCGTACGGCGGCGGCGTGGTGCGGATGGAAGTTGCCAATGATGTGCTGCTGCAGGGCCGTATCTCGGCTAACAGCGACAGTGTCAACCTCGGCAATGCCTGTGGCGGAGGATCCGGCGGATCGATTTTCATACTATGCAAATCATTCACGGGCAACGGGACCATGAAGGCCGAGGGCGGTGTTTTCAATAACCAGGGGGGAGGAGGCGGCGGCGGCCGTGTTGCGGTGGGTATCGGCCTGTCGAATGCCGACCGCGTGAACCTGCTCGCCGGGAGTCCGGTCGGCAACCTCTGTACGTACCGCGATCATGTGCCATTCACCGGTACGATTTCCGTCACCAACGGCACCGGGTACTACAACGGGCCTCCGAACGGCGCGGGGCCCGGGACCAGGCTGTACCTCGTGACCAATGCCACGCTCACTGTTGCCGCGACTCCGGCCAACTACGGTTCGCCGTACCCGCGGGTTTATGGAACGCACATCGACATCCCGCGCGGAATGTGGGTAACCAACGACATCGACAGCCCCGTTGATGAGCAGGCCGGGTCGCGCCACGTATGTTTCAAGTATACGCTGGTCGACTCCGCCGAACACCTGCTCGCCGAGACCATGGCCCTCCACGCGGTATTTCAGCTGAACACGAACCTCACCCTCACGTGGCACTGGACCAACCAGTACCAGCTCACGGTCTCTTCCGGTGCCGGCGGCTACGCAAACGGCGGCACGGTGAACGGTTGGTACACGAACGCGTTCGTTGTGACGAACATAACCGCGACGGCCTCCAACAGTTACGAGTTCTTCAAGTGGACAGGCGCAGTGCCGCCGGGGCAGGAGTTTGCCAATCCGATCTCGGTGACCATGACACAGGTCAGATCCATCGTGGCGAATTTCGCCCTGAATACTGCCCAGACCAATTCGTGGAGTGGAACGGGACGGTGGGAGAACACGGGCAACTGGTCGCTTGGCGGGATGCCCAGCACAAAGGACATGGCCATCATAAGATCCGGCTCGGTGATCCTGGGCACGCCTGTCACTCTTGCCAGGCTGGTGGTCAGCAACGGTGCGTCGCTCATGTTCACCAACTGGACAACCGTTCTGACCGCTAGCAACGTGGCGGTGCGCAGTGGCGGAGCAATTACCCTGGCGCCGGCGTTCGGTGCGTTGCAGATGTCCAATCGCGTGAATGTCGTGTGCACCAATTTTGTGCTGGAACCGGGTGCGTCAATCAACGCCGACGGCAAGGGCTATGCGTGGGACGCCGGTCCCGGAAAAGGCCCTGGGGTGAGCGAGTGGGGCGGCGGGGCAGGCCATGGCGGGCGCGGAGGAGACGGATCCTCCACCGTGGCCGGCAACATGTACGGCTCCCCGGCGGCCCCGGTTGTGCCCGGGAGCGGTGGGGTCAGCTACCAGTCCGGGACTCCGCCCAATCGCGGCGGGCCGGGCGGGGGTGCTGTGAGGCTCAACGTGCGCAACACGGCAACTATCAACGGGACTATTTCCGCCAACGGTTCAGATTCAGGATGGGCTTCCGCCGGCGGGTCAGGCGGATCGGTCTATATCACGTGCGGCACCTTTGCGGGGACCAGTGGCCTTATCCGGGTGTGCGGCGGAACCGGGAGCACGGCCGGCAACGCCGGCGGGGCAGGTGGAGGCGGCCGTATTGCAGTCAGCTACACCAGCGTGTCTGTGCCCAACACCGTCCGATTTGCGGCCACGCCCGGAACGAACGGCTGGCACGCGAGCAACTGGGACAAGTTCTGGCGCCATGCGGCCGAGGCAGGCACTCTCAGCCTGCCGGACACGAGGTTGTTGTCTCCCACGCTGTCCGGAAACAGGTTCCGCGATGTAAGGCTTGTCATGGGCGTGCCGGCATGGTCTGTCGACAGCCTTGTCGTGAGCAACTGCGCCCTCTGGTTTGAAGATGCCGGTTTCCGCCTGAAGGTGACGAACGACATGACGCTCTACGCCGGCACTGTCGGGCTGGGGCCGAAGAACGGTTCGACGAACTCCGTGGCATTGAACGTAGGTGGCAACCTGGCGTTCCAGGCCGGGAGCCGGTTGTATGTCTACGCCGGGATGACGAACGGTATGGGGCTGGAGTACGGCGCGCTTGTGAGTGTTACAGGCGGAGTCACAATCGGTTCCGGAAGCTGGATCTACCCGTACGCGCACGCGGACAACGGCGCGGCTGTGCGAATGCGCATGAACAGCCTGACCGTATCGGCCAACGGCGGCATCAATGCCGATGCAAAGGGGTATCGCTATGACACGGGCCCGGGCAAGGGGGGTGGGATTGCCGCCTGGGCAGGGGGAGGCGGCTACGGTGGCCGGGGCAGCGACGGAAGTGATGTCGAGGGGGGGAACACGTACGGCTTGGCAGAAACACCGAAACAGCCGGGAAGCGGCGGCGGCAGTTACCAGGCAACATTGAACTGTCGCGGCGGCTACGGCGGCGGCGCCATCCAGCTGGATGTATCCGGTGCGGCAACTGTCAACGGGACGCTTACGGCTGTCGGTGACAATCCGAACTGGGCCTCCGGTGGGGGATCGGGCGGCGGTATCTGGCTCAGTTGCGCCACATTCAGCGGCAGCGGGGGACTGCTGTCTGCAAACGGAGGGGACGGGATTGACGCCGGCGGGAGCGGTGGAGGATGCGGAGGAGGGGGGCGGATCGCGGTCAACTACGGATCGCTCGGTGCTGTTTCGGAAATGCGGTTTTCGGCAGCGTCGGCGACCACCGGTTTCAAACACGCTACACCGGGAGACAGGGGAGCGGCGCGACTCGGCACCGTGCGTTTCCCGGACCTTGCGTTGATCGGCACCAACCTTTCGTTCATCAGCGGTTACATCGTGGTGCCGGGATTCTCGTCGTGGAGTCCAGCGAGTCTGCGGGTGACGAATGCGATGGTGGGGTTCCCGGGTGCCTTCAACCTGAGTGTTGCCGGCAACATGGTCATCACCGGCGCGGCGGCAGGGATCGTCATGGGTACCGGCGCTGTTGTTTCGTGTGGCGGGAACCTTGTGCTGGGCGGCGGCGGGCAACTGCGGATGTACGCCGCGGCCACGAACTCGACGCCGCGAAAATACGGCTCGCTGCTGGGCGTGACCGGGCAGGTGACGATATGCAACTCGGCCTGGATCTACCCGTACATACATGCCACGAACGGCGGGGCCGTGCTTCTCCGGATGGGAAGCCTGACGATTGATGAGGGCGGCGGCATCAAGGCTGACCAGGACGGGTACGGACACGGAAGCGGACCGGGACACGGTGGCAACGGGACATATGCCGGCGGGGCGGGCTACGGCGGAAGAGGCGGAGACGGATCTGCCTATGAAGGTGGTCCATCGTACGGGTCATCGAATGCCCCGATACTCCCGGGCAGCGGCGGCGGCGACTATGTGCCGGGTTACCTCACGACGCGCGGCGGCACCGGCGGCGGTGTGGTCTGGATCGATGCCGGGGGCCCGGTGACAATGAACGGAACCATCTCCGTGAACGGGCAATACCCCGGCAACGCTTCGGGCGGCGGGGCTGGCGGGTCGATATGGATTCTCTGTGATGGTCCTTTCGCCGGAGGCCTGCCGGCGATCATGCGGGCAAACGGGATGAACGGGGTCAACCAGGGCGGTGGTGGGGCCGGGGGCCGGATTTCCGTCTGGTACAACATGCCTTCATACCTGCGACAGGAAGCTCTTGCCGGCAACCTGGTCCACGTGGCCATGTCAAACCAGTGCCCGGCTTTCCGCGGGAGCATTACCGTGAACAAGGGGACCGGCTGGTACAACCTGCCCGATCCGCGTGGCGCCCAGCAGGGCAGCGTTGTCTTCTACGCAGCGGCGTACAGGTCCGGCATGGTCATCATCGTGCAGTAGGTGTGGTTGGCAGACGGGTAGGGCGAGGCCTCCCAGCCTTCGTCCCGAGCACGAAGCGTCTCGGGACTTCGGCGGAGCAGGCCTGGCCGGGCCGGAAGAGAAGAAGAAAGACGGCTCACCCGGAGGGTTCGCCCTACCATTGCGGAATTGGCCGGGTCTCAATCCGATTCCGGAAATCCTGTTATCCTGTCAGTTCCGGCATCCGCGTCGGCGGCCGGCTACTCCAGTCCGAGGTCCAGCAGCCGATTGGCATTGCGCCACGTGATCTTCTCGTAGACGGCCTGTGAGATGTTCTGCTTCTTGAGAGCGTCCGTCAGCCACTCGATATGCTGCATGTTGTTCTTGATCGAGCAGTAGTCCAGCCCCAGCAACAGTCGATCCTGGAATTCATCCATAAACCGCCACGCGTGGGCGGGATCGCGCGCGAGGGAGTTGAACCCGCTGCCCGCCGAAAGGTCACCATTCAGCGCAGGATATTTGCGCAGGAGGTCGATCAGCCTGCCACCAGGTTTGACCGGTCCGTTCGGGTATCCGTTCTTGTTCGCGGCCGAAACGTCACCGCTGATTTCGCTCCAGAACCCCGGGCTGTGGCCCAGGAATACCAGCTTCGGGAAACGTTGCAGGACTTTCTCGAACTTGGGCAGCCCGATTTCGTCGATGATGCCGTACGAGTCCACGTCCGCCGTAATCGTGTGGAAGGTGATCGGGAAACCAACCTTTTCCGCGGCGGCGAAAAGGGCGTTGAGCCCAGGGTCATCCCAGGGCATTCGGGGAGTCATTTCCCCGATACCCTTGAACCCCAGCTTCCGGCACTCTTCAAGCAGCGGGAGGAAATCATCGACCGTGATCTTCTCCGGCAGGCGGGGCAGGCGCGGGTCCATGTTGCAGAACGGGATGAAGCGGCCGGGATACTTCTCGCAGATGTAGAGAATCTCGCCGAGGCTCTGCTGCTCGCATGGCGTCTCGGGGCTGACTATGGGCAGGATAACAGCTTTGTCCACCCCCTTTCTGTTCATTACTTCGATCTGCTGCTCCATTGACATGAAGGTGCCGCCGCGGGTCGATCCCCGTTTCGGCCAGGCGAACACATGCGCGTGAACATCAATGATCATGACTGGTCTCCATACGATTGCCGTTGACGGTACACGACGTGTCGCGCTGTGTCACGACCGGATCATGATTCGGCGCCAAGGGATTGACGCCCTCCATGATGCAGTCAGGCGTTTGACGTGGGGTATGGAGGGCGGCAATCCCTTGCCGCCATGCACAAGGCAGAGTAACATCCGCCTCCCGTATTGCGGACGTGCCGCGCCGTGTGGCAGAGTGACGCGACGATTGCTGTTCTGTTGACCACGGAAACGGAGGTGTGTTGTGGCGAGACGGAAAGATGAAGACACAAGTCGCGTGCGGTTGCAGGCGAGCCGCAAGGGCGTGAAACGTTTTGTCGAGGCTGGTTTCGGAATGTCGGTGCACTGGGGACTCTATGCGTTGATCGGGCATGGCGAGTGGGTGTATTTCCAGGAGGGGATCCCGTTCGAAAAGTACCGCGCACTGATGACGAAGTTCAACCCGGTCCGTTTCGACGCGAACGAATGGGCGGACCTGATGGTTGAGGCGGGACAGAAGAGCCTCGCGATTACCTCTAAACATCACGACGGGTTCTGCATGTGGGATACGGCGCTCACTGATTTCAAAGTGACCCGGACCCCGTTCGGCAGGGATGTGCTGGCCGAACTTGCCGTTGCACTCAGGGAACGCGGGATTGCGCTGCATTTCTACTACTCACTTGTGGACTGGACGCACCCCGCCTACCGGACTGACTGGCCGCGCTATGTGGAATACTATCATGGCCAGCTCCGCGAACTTTGCACCAACTACGGCCCGATCGGCGGTTTCCTGTTCGACGGGTACTGGCCGAACTGGGACATGGACAAGAAGACGGCAAAATACTGCGCGCCGCGCGGGGCGTGGGACTTCACGGGTGCGTACGACCTGATCCACAAGCTCCAGCCGGACGCTGTGATCACGAACAACTCGCACCGGTTGCCCCTGAAAGGCGAGGACTACCAGGTCTGGGAACAGGACCTGCCCGGTGAGAATCGTTTCTTCCGGAGCAACTGCACGCAAGTTGGAACCAAGCCGACCGCGGCCTGGTGGACTGTACAGCCGGGCTGGTCGTACACGCCGCGGGACCACAATCCGAAACGGGCGGACGATCTCATAGAGTTCTACCGCAGGGCAAAAGCGAAGAAGGCGGTGTTCATGCTGAATGTCGGCCCGCGGCCATGGGGCGACATCCATCCCGACGAGCAACGCGTCCTGCGCAAAATGGGAGCGAAGCTCAGAACACTCGGCCTGTAACAGATCCGGTGAGGGTGGATCGGCGAGTCTCTCGTTGTCATACCGGGCCCCGACGTCGAAAAGAGGAACGGCTCGGCAAGCCTCGCCCTCCAGTTTTCGTGGCAATCGCGTGCATACCGATGGAGGGCGAGGCTTGCCGAGCCGCTCCGCGCCACCCATAACTGAGGCATCACGTTTTATTGCGGATTCAGGGCGACGTATGGCAGAGTCTGGCGCGAGGGGGGACTAGTGGGAATATGAAGCCAAAAGCACTGGATTTCTTCGACTGCAACACGTGGCTGGGACGGCCCATGAACATGCCGTTCGCGCATCATCGGCCGACCGACTTATCCGCAAAGGGACTGCTCAAATCTATGGACAGGGCCGGAATTCGGCGCGCGCTGACCTGGCATATTTCCCAGCGTGACATCTTCCCCGTAACGGGAAATAGACTCGTCGACAAAGCCGTCCGCGGACACGAGAAACGGCTTGTGCCGTGCTGGACCATACTTCCGCCCGACAGCGGTGAACTCGGTGACCTTGACGACTTCTTCCGTCGTGCCGGTCGCGCCGGTGTCCGTGCTTTCCGCGCTTTTCCTGACATCAACCGCTACCTGTTGCGGTACGACGTGATGGGTGAACTGCTGGACCGGATGGTGGCGGCGCGTGTGCCTCTCATCCTCGCGGTGCCGGGCCATACGAACTGGGAGAGCGTTTATGATTTGCTGGCCGCCGTACCGGATCTCGTCATGATCATCACGAACATGGGCGCATGGGGCTGCGACCGCCAGTTCAGGCCGCTTGTCCGGCGCTACCCGAATGTCTACATAGAGACCAGCGGCTATATCACGGACGGCGGCATCGAAGCGTTTGTCGAAACCTACGGGGCGGAAAGGATGGTTTTCGGGTCGAACTATCCGGAGGCGTATCACGGGGCGACGATGCTTGCCATTGCCCACTCGACAATCCGGCCCGACGAGAAACAGGCCATTGCCGGCGGGAACCTGGAGCGGATTCTGGGGGAGGTGCGGCTATGATCAATCGCACCAGCAAACTTGCGGCGGAGTTCTGGAAGCACGGCAAGACGCGCAGTTGCCCTGTCATCGACATGCACGGGCACATGGGGCCTTTCAGGGGGATCTATTTCCCGCGGGCCTCGACCGCGGACATGGTCAAGACGCTGGACGAATGCGGCGTGCGCATGCTCGTATTCTGCCATCACGAGGCGCTGTTCTGCCCCGAGATAGGCAATACCACGGCCATCGAGGCGGTACGCAAGTACCCGAAACACCTGAGGGCTTATCTCGGGTTGCTGCCGCATCATCCTGAACAGATCGCGCGGGACCTGGCAACGTATGACAAGTATCGCGACGTCTACGTGGGCCTCAAGTTCCTCGCGGGATATTTCCAGATCCCGTGGGATGCGAAGGTTTGGGAATGCGCCTGGCAGTTCGCCAACGAACGGAAACTCATCGTCCTTGGCCACACGTGGGGCGGCAGCCAGCATGACGGCCCCGGCCAGGTACGGAAGGCAGCCGAAAAGTACCCGGATATCAAGCTGCTCTGCGGGCACAGCATGTTCGGGGCATGGGACGAGGCTGTTGCGGTCGCCAGGGACCTTCCCAATGTCTACCTGGAACTCACTGCGCTTCTCTCGTACCGGGGTCCGCTTGAGAAGTTCGTCGATGCCGGACTTGTCGACAGGATTCTCTTCGGCACGGACCTCCCTTGGTTCGATCCGCACCAGGGAATCGGCGCCGTGCTCTCGGCGGACATCACTGATGAAGATCGCCACAAGATCCTGCACCGTAACGCGGAGAAACTTCTGAAGGGTGTCGGAGTGCGGATCAGTCATCAGTGATCGGTCGGAGGGACTAGTGGGGGTGGTGTCCATCTCTGTCCGTCTTGTCCATATGTCTTTTCGACAACGGAGGCCGGATGAAAATACGACATGTTGTGGCGCCAGTTCTGCTGGCCCTTTCCCTTTCTGCTTCGGCGGCGACACTGGCGTTGAAGGACTTTCCCGAGGCGGAGAAGAAGCTGGCGGACTCGGTTGACCCGTGGGGGTTGACCTTTGCCGACCAGATGGTCCGTTTCCAGTCGTGCTTTGCCACGACATCTTCCCCCGAGTTCGTGGTCGGCGTTACCCATAGCCTGGTTAAAGTATTCGAGAACAAGTACTGGTTTCGCGGCGATATCATATCCCCACTAGTCCCCCAGCCGGTGCTCAAGCCGTTGTGGGGCGTGACCGATTCGACCGTCAGTTTTCAGCTCGCGGTACTCCCACGAACGGGGGCGGAAGCCGCGGCCTATACGGTCCAGCTGAAGACGGACGGCGGCGCGGCGACCACCGTCTGGCGCGAGGAATATGTCAACGCAGGGCAGGCGTGTTATCCCCGCCTTGAGAGCGAATACTGGCCCGATCCGCTCGTGCGCACGAACCGTTGTGAGCTCTCCGGCGTTGCGGGTGGTGTGTTCCTGTGCGAAGTGGCGGTTCCCGCCAGGTTCAAGGGTGACAGGCTGACCTGCTCAGTCGACGTTACCAAGGTGGACGGT
>Ga0172371_10013032_pt1 | contig 10870 bp, 8 predicted proteins | sample Lak12m_FD_114543 | JGI IMG/M metagenome (GOLD analysis project Ga0172371, IMG submission 114543) | Freshwater microbial communities from Kabuno Bay, South-Kivu, Congo - kab_022012_12m | ecosystem: Environmental > Aquatic > Freshwater > Lake | place: Democratic Republic of the Congo: South-Kivu... | reverse complement strand
GGGAGGCGGGTCAACCCCCATTTGCAGAGGATCAGCAGCTTTCCAGGTGTCAGGATCATGGGGTCAGCGTATTGAATTTACTCTCATATTCAGTGACAAAGCGCCGGATGATCCCCTGGTCTGCGAAGCTGTAATAGGTGTTGTTGCCGATGATGAGATGGTCCAGCACCTGGATGGTCAGGAGCCTGGCCGCCCAGACCAGGTCCCGGGTCAGACGGTGGTCTTCGGGGGAAGGCGACGGATCTCCCGAGGGATGGTTGTGTACAAATACGAGGGAGGCCGCCTTGCAGTCCAATGCCATGGAGAGAACCTCCCGGGGATACACGGCGCTTCCGGTGAGGCCCCCCTTGAATAGATCCTGATCGGCAATCAGCTCGTTCTTGCGCGTCAGGAAAAGGACCTTGAAGACCTCGCGCTTGAGGTCGCGCATGGAGTGAAACAGGTAGTCGAACACCGCCTGAGAAGAGCCAAAGAAGGTTTTTCCGGCGATCCTGTCTTTGAGATACCGGTTGGCCACCTGATGCACCAGCCCCAGGTAAAGGGCATTCTTGGGGCCAATCCCCTTGATGCGGGTCAACGCTTCCAGGGGGGCCGAAAGGACACCCGACAGATTGCCGAACGCCTTGAGGGCCTCCCGTGCCGGCAGCTTCTGATCGCCCCTCGGCGTCCCCAGCGTCAGGAGGAACTCGACGACCTCCTCATCGCTGAATCGATCGAGCCCTCCCTCCAGAAACCGCTGCCGCAGTCTTTCCCGATGGCCGATCCCCCTTTGTTGCCAGTCTTCTTTGTCCATCTCCCTGGGGTGTCCTTGAATTGACGAGGCTGGGTCTGCATCCCTGCGGATTGTACCAAAGGGCCAGGAAAATTCAAGAAGAAGGTTGCCGAAGCGAAAAGACTGATTACCATTGTGGAAAATTGTCAGCCCGCCCCGCTGTTAAGAATTAAAAAGTTGATAACAGGGACCAGATATGTTACAAATCATTATTTTAAATTTGGTCTTATAGTCAAGGAGATTCAAGGATTCAGATGTTCTTGTTAAAAATTGCTGTTTTTTTGGCTGCTTATATCATCATCCAACTGATAGACACCGGATTCGCCCTGGCCTGGGGACCTGGTGTCCATACCGCCCTCGCCCTAAGCTCACTCGACTCCGCCAGGCTCCTCCTGCCGTCGATCGCTCAGGTCATCACCGGATTTCCTATCGAATATATGTACGGGTGCCTGTCGGCCGATTTTTTCATCGGCAAGGGGAAACGGACATACAAGAACAACCCCCATACCTGGGAGGGGGGATTTGAATTCCTGCGCGGGGCCACGGATGATCGTGAACGGGCCTATGCCCTTGGATTTCTGTCGCATCTGGCAGCCGACGTCATTGCGCACAATTTCTTTATTCCCAACCTCCTGAGCGCCTATCCGGGGAGAGGCAAGATGGGCCATCTCTTCTGGGAGGTCCGGGCGGATTACCTGATCGGATCGTCCTACACCCGAATCGCCAGAGGCGTCTTGGAGATGGATCATCAGATCTGCGACGACCTGCTCAAGCTGATCGCCGGAAAGAAAAGAAACGGCTTTAACGCAGGAAAGGGGTTTTATGCCGGGACAGTGAGACTTTCCGATCGACTTCACACCACTCGGGATCTTCTGTTTGAGAACAGGGCGGTTCGGTGGCGCCATTTTCACGGATTCCTGGCCCTGATGCTGGACTTATCCAAGGGGGTGGCCAACGACTTCCTGAAGCACCCCGGGACATCCCCCTGCCTGCTCCATGACCCGATGGGGGCACACAATCTCCTTCTGGCCAAGAAGAAGCGAGTCTTTTCCAGGTTATCCAGAACCCCCCGTCCGGTGCGACGGTTTGACGTCGATGAAGACCTCCTCTACCTATGAACACCATTCGAATCCTCCCAGAAACGCTGGCGTCCCAGATTGCGGCCGGGGAGGTTGTGGACAGGCCCACCTCGATTGTACGGGAACTGATAGACAACAGCATCGACGCCGGTGCAGACCGTGTAACGGTCAGGATTGAGAACGGGGGAAAACGGCGCATTCAAGTCAGCGACAACGGCGCCGGCATGTCCAGGGACGACCTGTTGTTGTGCGTCGAAAGACATGCCACCAGCAAGATTCGAACCGCATCCGACCTCCTAAACGTCCGGTCCCTCGGGTTTCGGGGGGAGGCCCTTTCGAGCATCGCCGCGGTTTCCCGCGTGCAGATCACCTCTCTTCCCAAAGATCAGTTGACAGGATACAGACTCAGAATTTCGGGCGGAAAGCTCCTGGACATTGAGGAAACGGGCGCCCCTATGGGGACGACCGTCGACGTCAAAGACCTTTTTTTCAATATTCCAGCCAGACGAAAATTCCTCCGTGCCGAGAGAACGGAGACCGACCACGTGATAGACACCCTCTCCCGAATTGCCATGTCCTTTTCACACATCATGTTCAGACTGGACGACGGGCCGCGGAACATCCTCCACCTGCCTGCTTTCGAGGATAACCGTGACCGTATCGCCGGACTCATGGGCCGAAAAACGGCGGAGGCGATGCTGATCGGGGAAGAAAACAGCGGCGAGCTGTCCGTCAGGGTCTATGCGGCCCCCTCGGATTTCGCAAGAAACAGGGGAGATCGCGTGTATCTATATGTCAACAAACGACATATTCGGGATCGTCTCGCGACCAAGGCCATTATGGAGGGATATGGCCGCCGGCTGATGAAAGGCCAGTACCCCCAGGCGGTGGTATTCATCGACATCGATCCCCTGGATATCGACGTCAACGTCCACCCGACCAAGCAGGAGATCCGATTCCGAAACGCCTCCAGGGTGTTTCAGGCGATCGTCTCTGCAGTCGAGAGGGGGCTGGGGAGGTCTCCCCATCCCATGGCGAGAGAGGTCTCTGTGGACCGTCCCTTTACCCCTCAGCGCAGGGACTCAAAGGCCGTCTCAGAGCCCCTGTGGGAATATTTTCCGAGGCCCGCTCCCTTGGAAACCGAGGCGGCGCCCCTCGGGCCGCTCCGACCCTCTCCTGACGCCCCCGCGGTCCACGAACCTCCCCGGATCATCGGGCAGTTGGGTGATACCTACGTCCTTTGCCAGACCTCGGAGGGGCTCATGATCGTGGATCAGCATGCGGCCCACGAACGGATTGTCTATGAACATCTCCAGAAGTCCTTCGCTGCTGAACGCATAGAAACCCAGGCCCTCCTCATCCCTCAGGAACTGGAACTCTCCAACCAGGAGACCCGGATCATGCTTGAAAAAGGAGAGACACTGAGCAGGTTCGGAATTGAACTGAGCCATTTCGGCGGCAATACCTTTCTGCTGACGGCAGTCCCGGCCCTGCTGAAACGCGTGGACTGGCCGTCCTTCGTGTCCGAGCTGATCCCTGAACTGGCGGAAGGCCCCCCTGACCAAGGCGCCCCGTTCGACGGCTGCCTCATGTTGATGGCCTGCCACGGCGCCATTCGAGCAGGCCAGCGGTTGAGCCAGGAGGAAATGACGCATCTTCTGAGGGAGCTGGAAGGGATGGACCTCCCCACCCACTGCCCCCACGGCAGGCCCATTTGCAGGGAAGTCACCTATGATGAACTGGAAAGGATGTTCAAGAGGGTATTGTGACCATCGAACATGCAACATCGAACGTGGAAATCGATCGACCCAACCCTTAAACCCTGAACCCTTGCACCTCTGAACCTGTCTTCACCATGTCCAATGAGAGACGGCCCAAGATTGTTGTGATTGCAGGCCCCACCGCCAGCGGCAAGAGCGGTCTCGCTGTGAAGCTGGCCCATCTCCTCTCAGGAGAGATCGTGAATGCCGATTCGATGCAGGTCTATCGGGGAATGGATATCGGAACGGCCAAGCCGACCCTGGAGGAGCGGCAGGGAATTCCCCACCACCTGTTGGACGTGGCATATCCCGATGAGCCTTTCAACGCCGCCATCTATCGTCGAAAGGCCCTTCCCGTGATCAGGGACGTCTGCTCGCGAGGAAAGGCATGCCTGGTCGTGGGCGGGACCGGCCTTTACATTCGCGCCCTTCTGGGGGGGCTGATGAAGGCCCCTCCGTCGGACCCGGACCTGAGGGAGAAGCTGAGAGAAGCATGTGAGACGCATGGACCCGCAGCGCTCCACGACAGGCTGAAGGATCTCGACCCCGCCGCCGCGGCCGCCATCCATCCCAACGACCCGATACGCATCATCAGGGCCATCGAGATTATTTCCCTGTCCAACCAGCGTGCGTCGGATCTCATGAAAGCACACCGATTTCAAACCCCGTCGGTTGATGCGCTGACGATCTGTCTGGACGTGGACAGGGATAGGCTCTACCATCGCATCAACGAGAGAGGTCAACGAATGGCAGACATGGGCATCCTGGAGGAGACCCGAGCCCTGCTGGACCAGGGGTATTCCCCCGATCTAAAACCGATGAAGGCGATCGGCTATCGGCACATGCTCCGCTGTCTGCGGGGAGAGACTTCCTTTGAAGAGGCCCTGGATTCCCTCAAACGGGATACCCGGCGATACGCCAAACGCCAGCTCACCTGGTTCAGGGCCGAATCGAATGTCATATGGGTTGACCCGAATGCGGTCGATATGGTATCAAGCACAATAATGTCGTTTCTCTCTGAAACCGCTTGACTTTCTGACCACTCTCCTCTATGGCAAAAGGCAGAGGGAAACCGAGCATGCCACTGAATGCCCTGAAAGGCGGTACGTAACAGCCTGTCAATGGAGGGATCCTGATGAATGTCACCCGCTGCCACATCCTTTCCAACATGGTGGTCTTTTTTTTTCTGGCCGCCTCCTTTCTCATGGGTTGTTCGTCCCAACCGCCGATTCCCGAGAGCGCCCTGGACACGCCGGAGCATCATGCAGCCAGCGGTCTTAAACTGCTCAGCAAAAACTACATCGATGACGCCCGGAGAGAATTCGAACTGGCCCTTCAGCTCAATCCCGACTGCTCCGATGCCCATCGAGGCCTGGGGCTCGCCTACGGCGAGGAACAGCACTTCGAAGCCGCCCTCGAATCGATGCGCAAGGCCAGGGACACCGCCAGGACGAATCAAGAGACGGCCCTTGCCTATGTGGGATTTATGCGCATTTATACCCTGGAAGGGGGAGATCTATGGTTGGACAAGGTGAAGGCCCGATTCCTGGATGCCATGCAATTCCAGAAAGATATGCCGGATGCCTATTTTTATCTGGGCATGGCCTATAAGAAGGCCAATCAGTCATCGGAGGCGGAAGGCGCATTTGAAAAGGTTCTGGAGATCAACAACGGACTCGTCCCGGAGTCTGAACATGAACTCAAGTCATTGCCCCCGTCCCGATAGGGCTTATTCACCACGTCCGCTGCCATGACCATTCCGAACCTGATCACGACGCTGCGCATCATTCTGGTCCCCATCTTTATTATTTATTTAATCAATGACCGCTTTATGGCCGCGTTGACGGTGTTTGTGGTGGCCGGATTGAGTGACGGGGCCGACGGACTCCTGGCCAGACTCCTCAATCAAAAGAGCCGGCTCGGGTCTTTCCTGGACCCTTTGGCGGATAAGTTCCTCCTCATCGCAGCCTTTGTGGTCCTTGCGGTCAGGGGCGTCATGCCCGCCTGGCTGACCGTCACGGTCATTACACGGGATATTCTGATCCTCTTAGGCGTCTTGATCCTGTTCTTAACCAAGCAGGACATTGCCATCAGGCCCTCTCTATTGAGCAAGCTAACCACCTGCCTGCAGCTCGGGACGGTCTTTCTGGTGCTTACAGGAACCCATTTTCAACTCTTTTCCGACATCGTTCCCATCCTCTACATTGCCACCGGAATATCGACCATTGCATCCGGACTTCACTACATGCGCTCCTGGTTCCGCATGATGGGCGAGGAATCTCAAGGCGATCGAACGAATTGATAAGGGATCATCAGGGGGTGCCCCATGAGCGCCATCAAACAGCAAGAGGGAAGGATCCTGCCATGCGGCCGTGTGGATCCTCTTCCGGTCCCTTCATGGGGGCATCCCCTGACGCCAACGATTCGAGCCCCTATCAGGGCCATTCTGCATCTGCTGACGGCCTTCCTCGTGGCGCTTCCCCTGTTTGCCTGCGACCTGAACAAATCCGATACCGACACATGGGACAATCTGCTCGATAAGCAGCAAGGCGAACTCCACGAAGTCTCGACTACCACCGACAGGTTGGCCGGTGAACTGCCGCCTCGACTGACGGAGATGCAGAAAACCGTGTACATGCTCCGATCGCGATTTGACAAGTTGATGTTCTACTTCCGACTCAGCTCGTCAAATCCGCTTGTTTTGAAAGACATCTTGGGTGTCATCGAATGGTTCCAAAACGAGCTGGCGCGATCAATCAGACCATTCCAATCCCAGATCAAGTGGCTCGACCGTCTCACGGAAACCGTGACAGACCTGTCTGAAAAGGTGAGGCAGGACTGGAATACCATAGAAGAACAGATGCAGCCCGATACAAAGGAAAAGGCACAGGCCTTTCGAACGAACATCGAACAATTGCATCAGCGCATCGAATCCCTGCAAACCGCAATGACCGACGGTCTGAAACCGGCCGAATCCTTTGCCTGTCTCCTCCAAAAAAACCGGGATGACATCGGGGCCACGTACAATAAGGCCCTCGCTACCCACCTGGTCAATCGGTCATTCAGCTATTTTGCCCCAGGAGCATGGTCCCAAGGGGTAGAGAGCGCCCGAAGATGGGCCTCTCAGTTCGGCATTTATCTGCTGGAACCGGTCTATCTCAAAAAATCTGGATGGCTGACATTTGCAGCCAAAATGGTCGTGCTCTCGGCTCTTTTGATGCTTGTTTCATGGATGAGCCTGGGACGGATTCAAAGGCGGTTTCCATCCCTTAGCGGTGACACCGGGCTGTTCCTTTTTTCCCTCTGCTGGGCTGTTGGGTTCGGTGTCCTGATGGCGATTGAATCGACCGGATTGTTTCCTTCGTCATTCTTTTTCACGGCCGTGAGCGTCATCCTGGCCCTCGGCCTCCTCATCCTTTCGAGGAGCCTGGGGCGTGTGCTTTTTTCCGACACCACCTTCCCATTCCAGGGATTGATTCCGCTATGGGCAGCCATTTCCATCACCGCGCTGCTGGAGGCTCTCCATGTTCCGGAAGAATCCCTGACGCCCGTTTGGGCGGCCGCACTCCTGATCCTGTGGTGGCACTATTCCCGCCGGCGATCGGGCGATCAGAGCAGGCCCGGCCCGCTGAGAACGATGGTCACCTGGTCCATGCCGGTCCTGGCCCTGCTGGCCATGCTCGGATGGAGTTCCCTGTCGCTCCTGATGGGGATGTCGCTTTTTCTGATCTTGCTGAATGTCCGGCTGGCGCGCTCTCTGAGCAAAGGGCTGGCAAGGGTGGGGGTCAGGCGGCAGCGCATGGAAGCGGATGACGCTTCACCTCCTCTCATGAGCTCCCGCGGTCTTGGATTTCCCCTTATTTTTATCTCGCTGTTCCTGGGAACCGCGGCATGGGTCTTCATCTTTGTGGGGGGCGGGGTCCTTTTTCTGGAGGCGATCCGCTACCGGATCGGTTGGAGTCACTTCACCTTCAGCGTCTACCGTGTGATCTGTATCTTTGCCCTGTTATTCGCCGTTCGGGCGGGCATTGCCCTCGCCCGTTCGGCCATTGCGAAACTGCCGCAGCGGTACCGCGATCTGGATCCCGGATCGGTACAGTCACTGGACACCCTGATTGCCTATGGGCTCTGGTCACTGTTCTTAATTTCAAGCCTCGGGCTTCTGGGCATATCCTTCAGAAATCTGGCCGTCATCGCCGGCGGACTCTCCGTGGGACTCGGCTTCGGCATGCAGACCATTGTCAACAACTTCATCGGCGGCCTCATTCTCCTCTTTGGCAGGAGCATTCAGCCCGGCGACCTGGTGGAGATCGACGACACGAGGGGCTATGTCAGGAAGGTCACCATTCGAAACACCCTGGTTCAGACCTTCGCCGGGGCCACCATCTTCGTGCCGAACTCCCTGCTGGTTTCCCAGAAGATGATCAACTGGAGCCACGGTGATCGTAAATTCAGGCAGGAGATCAAGATCGGCGTCGCATACGGCTCAGACGTAGAAAGGGTTACCGAGCTCCTCTTGGAGGCAGCCAAAGAGAGTCCCAAGGTCCTGGCCATCCCGCCCCCCAGGGTCCGCTTTCTCGATTTTGGGGACAGCACCCTGATTTTTTCCCTCAGGCTGTGGATCAAGGGCTGGGCCGACCGGTATGCCGATTCGGAGGTGAGATATCACATCAACCGTATTTTCAGGGAAAACGGGATCGAGATATCGTTCCCGCAACTGGACGTTCACCTGAAATCCGCAAAAGGCCTCAAGACCCCGACCAGGGATGATCCCCCGTAACGGCGCCTTGGGTTCGATGATCCGGACGAACTCACCCAGGCGGCCGGGATTCGTAAAAACATCACCCAGACCTGGTCGATTTCATCTGATGGATGGCCGACAGAATGGCCTCCAGCACTCCCCCCCCGATGGCAAGGGCCTTGTCCGAAATGATCCAGCAGGATTCCCGGTTGTCCCGGGGGTCCACATCCCCGCTCTTGAGCCCTTTCTCCACAGGGACGCCGTCATGGAGCAATCCGCGGAGCATTCCCGAAATGGACGCCAAAACAGGAGCCTCCCCTGCGTAGGCTACGATATCCCCCTTCTCCACGTGCTCGCCGATGGAACGCATCCCCTTGAAAATACCGGGGCCGGGGGCCCGGATCACCCGTTCTGCGCCAAATCCCTTGACGTCTCCGGGAATGCCGGTGTTGGGCAGGGCGGCCCCATTCCAGATGACCCTCCCGAGGGTATGCCCCCGTTTCGTTTCAATCACGGCATGCACATCCCTGCCCGCTTCGAACCCGGGACCGAGACCCACGACGACAGGGGCATCCTCCCTGCGGGTATGGAGGTTCCGCTTCGCCATAATGGCATCCACCACGGCAAATGGCTTCAACTCCCCCACAATGGCTGCATGGGGGTCCACCCGCACCGGAATCACCTCCTCTTCCCACGCCTTCAGGATTTCGTCCCTTTCTTGCACCCGCCTTGCCGTTACACCCTCCACAGTGGCTTCCCCTTCGTACACCGCCTCAGAGAATGAGACGGTTCGGCGGACCGTCAGAGGACATTCGATTTCGGTCATCACCACAGGAAACCCGCTCCGCCATAAACGCGCAGCCACCCCGGTGGCTATATCCCCAGCGCCTTTGACGACGATCCTTTTCTTATCAAACATCTATCCGTCTCCCTCCCCAGCGATTCCCTGGTTCTTGAACCGCACCCGTTTTTCCCATAGACGCCTCGCCGCGACTGGGATGAGGGGCTTCGCTTGCGCAACCCGTCAGGCAGGCACCGCCCGATCGCCCGTTGGTCCTGCTTCATCAGGGAACCGGCCAGCACCCCAACGTCCTCTGAAGCGCAGAGATCGATTGACACGAAATAGGGCCATGCTGTATGGTGTTCCCGCTGACCGTGCACACTATGCAGACGCCCCCTGACATGTCAAGACAAAACCCTCACCCCGTGATGCAGGCGTCCGGAGGGAGGATCTTAGAAGGATGGACGCCGTCAAATCCTGCTTCTCCCCTGCCGGCTTCAAGACGAACGGAGGATACCGGGAGCGTTCCACATCCAGCGGAAATTTTGCATTGCGTCTTTCGAATGAAAGCTCCCCAATGTCCGGAGCTGCCGGATTTTCCATCAAAACAGTTACCAAAAAACAATAAGACGACCGAAATGGTTCAAGTCCGCAGATCTCCGTGAGAGTATTCGGGCCGCGGCCTTTGGGCCGTTGTAAAAATGGAGGGACTCGGGACATGTCGAAGACAATTCGCTGGGCAAAGACCCACTGCGCCAGGATGGACCACGGCGGTTGCGGGCTTCTGGTGGGCGTTCAGGACAATACCGTTGTAGAGGTGAAGGGGGACCCGGAAGGTTATTTAAACAAGGGATACACCTGCTACAAGGGAAACGTGTCCCACGATCGGCTCTACCATCCCGATCGCCTCCGTTATCCCCTGAAACGCGCAGGGAACCGGGGCGAGGGAAAGTGGCACCGGATCTCCTGGGAAGAGGCCTTGACTGAAGCCGCCGACAATCTTCTCAAGATAAGGGAGGCATACGGCGCCCGTGCCGTCGGGTTCGGCGTGGGCATGCCCAAGGGTCTGGAGCATTTTGTCCTGATCCGGCTGGCCAACATCTTCGGTTCGCCCAACGTCATTGCCTCGCAGGATGTCTGCCATGCCCCCCGGGAGATCACGGGCGTGCACACCTGCGGGTTTTATCCGGTAGCTGACCTGCACCACCCGACCCGTCTGGTCCTCTCCTGGGCCAGCAACCTCCTGGCCACCAGCGAAGAGGGGCAGATCGCGAGCCTCCTGCTGGATCAGCTTCGAAACGGAGCCGAACTGATTGTCGTAGACCCTCGCAAAACCGAGCTGGCAGAGCGGGCCGACATCTGGCTTCAGCTCCGGCCGGGGACCGCACAGGCACTCGCCCTCGGGTTTCTTCACGTCATCATCGAGGAATCGCTTTACGACAAGGCCTTTGTGGAGAAATATACCTATGGATTTGAGGACCTTTCAGCGCACGTGAAGACATACAGCCCGGAGGCGGTGGCGGACATCACCTGGGTCCCGGCAGACCTGATTCGTCAGGCCGCCCGCCGTTACGCGGCCGCCCGACCCGCAGCCCTTCAGTGGGGGAACGCCATCGAGCATGACATTCATGCCTTTGACGCGGCCCGTTCCCTGGTCTGCCTCATGGCGGTCTGTGGAAACCTGGAGGTCAGTGGGGGCAATGTCAACGCCCACGACCCCGATATCATGGGACTGGG
>Ga0172371_10013031_pt1 | contig 10870 bp, 11 predicted proteins | sample Lak12m_FD_114543 | JGI IMG/M metagenome (GOLD analysis project Ga0172371, IMG submission 114543) | Freshwater microbial communities from Kabuno Bay, South-Kivu, Congo - kab_022012_12m | ecosystem: Environmental > Aquatic > Freshwater > Lake | place: Democratic Republic of the Congo: South-Kivu... | reverse complement strand
TGGAACGGCCGGCCGGGGTCTGCCCTGAAGCGCGAGCCGCTGACCTCCGTGGTCAGTCCCGATGGGCGCACCTGGCAGGCAGTGCCCATGCAGGACGCCGCCGACGAGGGTTTCGCGAAGGAGATGCGCGTGCCCCTTGTCGGTCCCCGCACTCACGTGGCCCACCTGGTCCCCTACAACGACACGGATCTGCAGGCGACCCTCAGGGACCTGGCCGGTTGCCCGGACGTGCGCGTCTATCCCATTGGCGCCAGCGTCGAAGGCCGGTCTCTGGAGATGGTCGAGATCGGCGCTGCCGACGCCCCGGGACAGGTCCTCCTGCGGGCCCGCGCGCACCCTTGGGAGACGGGCGGCAGTTGGGTGCTGGAGGGCCTGATGCGCCAGCTCGTCTCGCCGGCCGCAGCCGACCTCCGCCGCCGGCTCTGCGTCTGCATGATGCCCATGGCCAACAAGGATGGCGTCGCCCGGGGCTTGAGCCGCTTCACCGTGACCGGCGTGGACCTCAACCGGGGCTGGTCTGCCGGCCAGCTCCATGACCCGGTGCTCTGTCCTGAGAACGCCTGCCTGCAGTCGTGGCTGAGTGACCGCCAGCGTCAGCACCGCCTGCCGCGGCTGGCCATCTGCCTGCACAACGACGACGGCGGCAACCTGCACCTCTCCCACCCGGCCCGTGACCCGGACGGGTACGCCTGCCGAATGCGCCGCTTCGAGGAACTGCTGCGGGCCATGACCTGGTTCACCGAGGGCACCGCACACGCCGGTTTCGTCAACTCCGGTAGCTTCGGCGAGGGCCTGTGCGAGATCAACGGCGTGGATGCCCTCATCTACGAACTGCGTGCCTGCCATGCCAAGGGCCTCGGCCGTACCCCCATGCCCGCGGACTGGATGGAGCTGGGCCGCGCCCTCGCCTTTGTTCTGGACCGCTACTGCGCCACAGCCTGAGGCCCGCTCGACTGGAGAACCCGACCTATGAAGCGTTTCGAGGAGCTGTTCGCCGAACTGCAGGCCAAGGCAGCCCGGGGCGACCCCACCTCGGGGACAGCCAAGGAACTGGCTCAGGGCCGGCACTTCATCGGCAAGAAGATCCTCGAAGAGGCGGGCGAGGTCTGGCTCGCAGCCGAACACGAAGGGCGCGAGAAGACGGCGGAAGAGATCTCACAACTGCTTTACCACGTGCAGGTGATGATGCTGGCCTGCGGCCTGAGCCTGGAGGATGTGTACCGGTACCTCTGACCTGGAATGCCCGGCTGTCCGCGGTTCGTAGTCGAGGCTTCAGCCGGTCTGGGGCCCGGAGCCCGGAGCCCGGAGCTTGGTGCTTTGTGGACGGCCACGCTGCGGTAGTATGCGCCCAGGGCGGTCTGGGAGCAGCGCACCGTCATGGCGGCCATGCGCAAGGCCTCGCGCACCCGGCTGCAGCCCAGGAGCTTGCGGTTGCGCTGGTGAAGCGGCTTGCCGCCACTGCTGGCCTGCCTGGGTGCGAAGCGCACGCAGGAGACGAACTGCTTCTCGCTTTCGAACCTGGCCAGATCGGGGCCGATCTCGCTGCGGATGGTCTGGGTGGTCTCCACGGAGATGCCGTCGATGCGCGTGGGATCAGCGCCGCCCATGCCGAAGAGCGCCTGGCGCAGGGGGCCCTTGCCGCGCTTGCGCAGTCGGCCGCCTTGTGGGCGGTCTTGGCCGCCGGCCACCCCTTGTCTTGACACAGAGGCCTCTGGCGTGGTAATGCAGCAGCCCACCTGCTGACACGACCGCAGCGCCGCCGCCAACAGCCCGCAGTGATCCCCATGTGTGGCCGGCGTTGCCATCCTCGACACCCATGCTACCGTTCTCCCCAAGGCAGCCCCACCCGCGGCGGTAGGGCTCAGGGCCCTTCTGTGAAGGAGATTGTGGGAACGGCCGCCACCAGAGCTACAGCTATCCCCATCTGCCCCGGTCTGCCAGGATCCCACGCATTGCGTCCAGGCGCGGGCCCGAAGCACCAACTGGCCACCGGCCACCCGCTGCAGCCAGGAGGTAGCGCACCATGTGTCGCGCGTCCCGTCTTGCCCTCATCCTGCCATTCCTGCTTGCCGGGGCCCGTCCGGTCCTCGGCGTGGAGCCCCTGTTCTAGAGCTTCAGCGACGGCCTGCAGGGCTGGACTCCCGCCAACTGGGAGCGGACCGAGGTGGCCCCGGACGGCCTGCGTGGCGTGACTCGCTACGATGCCCAGTTGCTCTCGCCGCCCCTGGCCATCCGGGCCGAGGACTACCCGCTGATGCTGGTGCTTCTGACCACCGACCGCACCGGTCCCGGCGAGACCTTCTTCGGGGCCCCCGGGCAGGCTCTGTCCGACGACCGGCAGGGGCGCCACGTCATCGCGGCCGGGACTGGGCAGAAGCTCTATCGCACCGACCTGCGGCGCGCCAAAGGCCCCTGGGCCGGTCCCATCGAACGCCTGCGCTTCGACCCGCTCAACCTGGCCGGCGCTACCCTCACCATCAGCCTGATCGCCCTGTGTCCCGATCCTGGCGCCATGCTGGTGAACGGCGACGTTGAGATCCTGCGCGACGGCAAGCCCTTCCAGTGGACCGCCGCAGGACACCCCGGCCGGGCGATCGTCACCGACGAGGGGGCTGCCTCTGGCCGGCGGGCGCTGCGGCTTCTGCCCAAGGGCTCCTGGGAGACCGAGGCGGTCGACCTGTCATTCCTGGGCACCTTCCGCGCCGCCGGCAAGGTACGCGGCACAGGCTGTGTCCTGCAGGTGCTCTTTAGCGGGGCCGAGGGACCCATGAACGAGTCGCGCCAGTGCGCCCTGACTGGGGGAGGGGACTGGACCCCTTCGAGGCCGAGTTCACGGTCCCCGACCGGGCCTTCGACATGGTCCCCCGCTTCGGCCAATCGGGCCCCGGCCAGACGGATATCGATGCCGTCCGTCTGGACCAGGTGCGACGCGGCGACATCGTCCAGCCGCCCCCTCCCAAGCCCACCTGGTGCGCGGCCTGGATCTGGCACCCTGACCTGACCGCCAGAGACCAACAGACCGCCTGGTTCCGCCGTCGCTTCGAGCTGCCTGCCGGCGATATCCGCACGGCCGTCCTGCAGATCACCGCGGACGACGGGTACTGGGTCCGCCTCTGGCGTACCCCACCGTATCGTGCTGTGGCGCGACCTGCTGCGCTGTCCCGAGCTGCTCCGCCACCGGGCGGTGCTGCTGCTGAACCTGTTCCGGCTTGATGATGCCGAGGTCGCCTTCCTCCGCGAGCGCCTCCTGGCCGATGGCCGCCTGGTGGCCATGGTGGGCCCCGTGGGCCTGGTCGTTACTCTCCAGGGCGTCGATCCCAATCGGACGGCCCAGGTCCTGGGATTCGCCACGGCCCTGAGCCCCGTGGCACTACCGCTGCAGGCGACGTTCGCAGGAGGCCTGCCGGCCCCGTGGCAGGGGCTGTCAGACCTCACCTTCGGCACGCCGCAGCCGTACCCCTCGGTGGTCCTGCCCTCCGAGACCGGTGCGGCACAGGTCTTGGGAACGCTTGTCCCCGGCGGCCAACCGGCAGTCCTCTTCAGCGAGGAGCGGAACGCGCGGCTCTTCTGGAGTGCGGCGCCAGGCCTGCCGCCAGCCCTGCTGAGGACCCTCGCCGACATCGCCGGCGTGCCGGTCGTCTGCCGCACCGACGATGCGATCTACGCCGGCCATGGCTTCATCGGCATCCACGCCTCCCAGGCCGGCACCAAGACCGTGCGCCTGCCCCATCCCGGACGCGTCCTCGACCTCATCAGCGGCCAGCACTGGCCGGCCGGGACCACGGAGCTCACCGTGGACATGGCCCCTGGCGAAACGGCCATTCTGCAGACTGGGAAATAGCCTCACGCCGGCCTGGGTTCTGCCCTCCAGAGGCGCGGCGTGTGCCGAGGGCCTGGAGGGTAAGCACAGGGATGGCGTGAGCCAGCCTGGCGCGCAGCCGTTGCTCAGTGGCGATGCGGTGGGCCTCCACCGCAGGCGGCTCCCGGCGTCTGGCCTACGGCGATGGTCGACTTCGCTTGACGCCCATGCGCGAGGTGGGAAAAAGGAGAAGGAGAATGGAGCGGGCGAACGGACTCGAACCGTCGACAACCACCTTGGCAAGGTGGCGCTCTACCAACTGAGCTACGCCCGCTCACGGAAGGCCGGAAACTGGAGCGGGTGAACGGACTCGAACCGTCGACAACCACCTTGGCAAGGTGGCGCTCTACCAACTGAGCTACACCCGCTCGTCACGGTCCCCTAGCCTAGCCCGCACCGCGCGGTTTTCAAGCGTCCTGCCCGGCTTTTTCCGAGCCCGTGATGCGGGTGGTGCCGCGCTCATAGAGGAAGTACTCAACCGAGTCCAGCAGGGCCTGCCAGCTCGCCTCGATGATGTTGCTGCTGACGCCGACCGTTCCCCAGAACGACTCGCCGTCGGTGGACTCGATGAGCACGCGGGTCTTGGCGGCCGTGCCGTCCTCGCCGTCCAGGATACGGACCTTGAAATCCCGCAGGGACATGTCGGCCATGTTTGGGTAGAACTGAATCAGGACCTTGCGCAAGGCCAGGTCCAGCGCGTTCACCGGTCCATCGCCTTCACCGGCGGTGATCTCCGTGCGGTCGCCGACCTTGATCTTGATGGTGGCCTCCGACAGACAGGGCTCCTCCGGCCCGCGCTTCTCGACAATGACGCGGAAGCCCTCCAGGTTGAAGAAGCGGGCGTGGTCATGCATCAGCTTCTTGACCAGCACCTTGAAGGAGGCATCGGCGCTCTCGAACTCGTAGCCCTCGGCCTCCAGGCGTTTGAGCTCGGCCAGGATCTGCCGCACTTCAGGGCCGCGGTTGCTTAGCCGGATGTCGTGCTCCTCTGCCTTGAGGAGGATGTTGCTTCCCCCCGCCAGGTCACTGACCAGGACACGCCGGCGATTGCCCACGGTCTCCGGGCGCGTGTGCTCGAAGGTGGCCGGGTTCTTGGCCACCGCGTTGACGTGCATGCCACCCTTGTGGGCGAACGCGGCGCTGCCGACATAGGGCTGGTGGGCGTCTTCGTTGATGTTGGCCAGGTCGTAGACGAAACGGCTCAGTTCAGTGAGCCGCTCCAGGCGCGGCTGGGCCAGGCAGTTGAGCTTCATCTTGAGGCTCAGCGCGGGGATGACGGTGCAGAGGTTGGCGTTCCCACAGCGTTCGCCGAAGCCGTTCACCGTGCCTTGGATGTGGACTGCCCCCGCACCCACGGCCGCCAGGGTGCTGGCCACCGCGCACCCCGTGTCGTTGTGGCAGTGGATACCCACCGCGACTCCGGGCAGTGCCTTGACGACAGCGGCCGTAGCGGCCTCGATGGCATCCGGCAGAGCCCCGCCGTTGGTGTCGCACAGCACCACGGTGGTGGCGCCGCTGGCCGTGGCGCGGCGCAGAGCATCCAGGGCATACCCCGGGTTGTCCGCGTAGCCATCGAAGAAATGCTCGGCGTCGAAGACCACCTCACGGCCATGGTCCCGCAGGAAGGCGCAGGAACTCCCCACCATGTCCAGGTTCTCGTCGGCCGACACGCGCAGGACCTCGTGCACGTGGAATAGCCAGCTCTTGCCGAAGATGGTCACCACCGGCGTCTCCGCCTCGAGCAGCGTGCGCAGGTTGGCGTCCTGGTCGGCCGGGGTGGCGGCGCGGCGCGTGCTGCCGAAGGCCGCCAGGCGGGCGTTGGCCAGACGGCGTCCGCGCATCGCCTCGAAGAAGCCCATGTCCTTGGGATTCGAGCCCGGCCAGCCACCCTCGATGTAGCTCACGCCGAAGGCATCGAGCTTCTCGGCGATGCGGACCTTATCGGTCTTGGAGAAGGTCACGCCCTGGCTCTGCGTCCCGTCCCGCAGAGTCGTGTCGTAGATGTGTATGAAAGCAGCCATGGCTCATCAGACTCCTGCTTCTCCTGGGTCGTTCCTGGAGCCGCGCGTTGCCCCGTCAGCGACAGCCCCCCCCGGGCTGCCTCACTGCAGATCCTCGATCCGGAACATCACCGGCGCTACCACGATCTCCGACAACCTGCCCATCTCCTGCAGGGCCTGCTGAATCGCTGCCTCCCGCGCCCGATGGGTCAGGATGACCATCGGCACGGAAGGCTGGTCGACCTCCTTCTGAGTCAGGCTTGCGATGCTGATCGCGTGGCGTCCGAGGATGCCACTGACCAGGGCCATGACACCCGGCCGGTCCAGCGCCTGGAGCCGGATGTAGTAGCGCGTCCGCGTCTCGGCCATGGGCATGACCCGCTCGTAGGCGTCGTGGGGCCGAAAGGCCGGGACGCGCCGGTGAGAGCCGTACTTCAGGTTCAGGCTGACGTCGACGACGTCGGCGACTACGGCACTGGCCGTGGCCTCCCGCCCCGCCCCCCGGCCATAGTACATGGTGCCCCCCGCGGTGTCGCCCCTGACCCAGATGGCATTGAAGACGCCGTCGACGTGCCCGAGCAGGGAGCGCACCGGGATCAGCGTGGGCTGAACACGCATCTGCACGGCCCCCTCGTCCTCCTTGATGACCGCCAGCAGCTTGATGCGGTAACCGAGCTCCGCGGCATAGGCGATGTCCTGGAGACTGACCGCCCGGATGCCTTCGACATGGAAGGGCGCCATCCCAAACCACTCGCCGTAGGCCAGTGACGCCAGGATGGTCGCCTTGTGGGCCGTGTCGATGCCGTCGACGTCCAGGCTCGGGTCCGCCTCCGCATACCCAGCCTGCTGTGCCGCTGCCAGGACCTCGGCGAAGTCGGCCTTCTCACGCTCCATGCGCGTCAGGATGTAGTTGCAGGTACCATTCAGGATCCCGACGATCTCCTTGATGCGGTTGGCGACGAGGCCCTCGCGCACTGCCTTGATGCAGGGGATGCCCCCGCCGACGCTGGCCTCGTAGTAGACGTCCGCGCTGGACTTCTCGGCGGCGGAGAAGATCTCCTCGCCGTGGGTGGCCAGCAGAGCCTTGTTGGCGGTAACCACCGGCTTGCCGACCGCCAGCGCCCGCAGGATGAACTCCTTGGCGATGCCCGTGCCGCCTACCAGTTCCACGACCACGTCGACCTCCGGGTCCTCGATCAACCCGAACGAGTCGGTCGTCAGGACTCCCGGCGGCAACGCCACGCCGCGGTCACTGGTCGTGTCGATATCAGCCACCCGCGCCAGGACCGGCCGCAGGCCCGTGCGCTCGGAGATCAGGTGGCCATTGCGCAGCAGGCAGTCCGCCACCCCGGCCCCGACGGTCCCGAAGCCGATGATCCCGACCCGTACTTCCGTCATCATGCGCTTGCTCCACCGCCGGACGGGCGCCAATCCCGCAGCCCCATCGGGTCCAATAAGAAGGCCCTTCCTGCCTCGGGGCGGGAAGGGCCGATATGCACAACAGGCACCGGGCCCCGAGGCTACGCCCCGAAGCCGATCGTAATAGTGCCCTGGACTCGCCCGTTACCCATGTCGCGATCTCACCACGTCAGACGGCCCCACATTCACTCGCCGCAACAACCGTACTATAGGCCTCACCCGCGGGAGCGCAAGGACCCTCAGGCGCGGCGGGCGACGGCGAGGCCGACGCAGGGGATCCCGACCGCCGGCCCGGAGGTGAGGCATAGTGTCACGTCGTTGAGCCCGTTCCGGAGGGAGACCGCGTCACCCGTGAAGGCCTGGCGGCCGGACGCAGCGCTGAGCATGTCGCCATAGGGGTTCGCGTAGAGTGCGGAGACGTCTCCGGAGGGCGTCAGCCGCTGAGCGTTGACGGTACCTCGAGAACGCGGTCGGCCAGCGGCACCAGGGCGCGCACGGCCACCAGGTCGGTACGCTGGGCCGTGTGGTACCCGTTGGACAGGTTGAACATGTCGACCCCGGCCTCGGCCAACCGCACCACACCGAGGCCAATGGGGCTGTACGCGGCGATCGCCGCGGGGATGCGCACGCCCAGGTAGCGCCGGCGGCCCTTCACCGGGCCGTTGTCGAGGCCGGAACGGACCGCGCGGACGAACTCGGACTCGGTGACCCAGGCCACACGTCGCCCCGCGGTGGTCTCCTACTGGCGGAACAGGTGGTCATCGCGCAGGAAGTCGAGTTCCAGGCCGGCCAGGTCGTGGTTCCCGCACAGCTCGCGGACGAGGGCGAACGTGTAGGCGCGGACCTCGGGGATGGCCCACTTCTGCCCGCGCTCGCCGAAGCAGCCTTCCCTCGTAGTGGTACGGATACACCTTGCTCTGCCACCAGGGGACCCAGCCCAGGCCCGGCGACAGCATGTAGGCGTCGATGCCCTTGTCGGCCACCGAGTCGATGGCACCGCGGAGCATGTCGTGGGTGAACACCTCTCCCGGGGTCCACTTCGGGACGTGCGTGGTGTCATCGTTCCAGAGCACGCGGCACGGTGCCTTGGCCGACTCGTCACCGCCGGGCACCGGCCCAGTCGTCCCCTCCGCCCCCACCAGCGCGGAGGGGAAGGCCCCGGCGGCTGCCCCCTCGACGGCCAGCTTCGTGAACGTCCGGCGAGCCACCACGGTCTCCGCGGACCGGGACATGGTCCGTCTCCTCCCGAGCCTCCAGGGATCGGGACCCGTAGGCAATCCAAGGCGACCACCAACCAGCGATGTTCGCCACGACCGCTGCGGTACTTGTCCAGATGGAAGCCGCCCTCCGGTTCCTGAGGCCCTTGGGCACCCACCGCGGCGGCGAGGAAGACGCGGTCCTCCCAGACCGCCGTGGTCTGCCCGTCAGGTCCGCTCCGGCAGGACCGACAGGCCGGCATGAGTCGCCAGGGCGCGCTGACGGTCGTCGTAGCTGAGAAACCGCGCCGGCGCCAACTGCAGGGCACACGCGACATGGAGGATGTCCATGGTCCGGCAGCCGAGCTGGGGCGTCTGGCGACTGAGGAACCGGAAGCTGCTCATCAACGCACTGCGGTCTACCTCAGCAACGTGGTACTGACCGCGGCGCAGACGCTGCTCGAACAGCGCGGTCTGCTGGTCTGCCTGCGCCGGCGTGATGTCGCCCCAGAACGCCTTCAGCCGGCAGGCGTTGAGAATCTCGGCTTCCAGGACATCCCAGACGGGCAGCGGGTCATCCTGAGATGTGACGCAGTTCTGGACGAACTCCGATCCTCCCTCCAGAAAATAGAGCTTCACAAAGGCGCTCGTGTCCAGGTAGATCACCCGCGGCCCTCCCGGTCGTGCGCCACCGTTGCCGCGCCGCTCTTGCCCGGCGACCGGATGGCGGTAGCCAGATGGTCATCCCAAGCCAGGACCTGACGAGGACGGGCTGGCACGATCCGAACGGCCGGACGGCCGCGGTTCAGCACCTCGAAAGTGTCGCCGTCGCGAACCTGCCGCTCCACCTCGGCCCAGTGGGCCTTCATCTCGCGAACCGATATGGTCTTCATGGAACACCTCTGCCTTTATACTGAACATCACACTTAAGATATACAAAGTGTGATCCAAGGTCAAACCCGAGCGCTCCGGAGTGTGCCAGAGCCAGGGCGGTTCGGCGCGCCAGAGCCGGCCGGTGTCCTCGGCGTTGTCCTTGAGGTGGAAGAGCGCGGGTCCGTCGGCGTCGAGACCCCACTCGGGACCGTTCGAGGTGCGGGACCACTGGGACAGGCCGGTGTCGATCCGGTAGTCGCAGCCGCTGGGCGACTTCGCGGAACCGCCGGTGTGCGGGTCGATCTCGCCTACCCAGACGCTGCGGGGCTGGTCGGCGAAGACGACGAGGGCGCCGTCCTGCAGGACATCGGGATCGAGGTACGAGACCTCCGCCGTGCCCAGGCGCTGGTCGTCGGGCGCCCACGCCACCGGTGCGCGAGCCGCGGGCACCTCGGCCCGTGTCGGGACGGTCCGCTCGCGCGCGGACTGCCGAGTCAGTTCCTCGGGTCTGACCGCGCCGTCGCCGTCTGCATCCAGGCGCTGGCAGAGAAACGGTTTCGCGCTCATCTCCTCGCGGGTGATGCGGCCGCCGCCGTCCTTGTCGTACTGGCGCATCAGGATACCGGGGAATACTGTTGGGCGCCGCCCGGCCGTCGAGCTGGCCTGGTTTCCGCCGGCGGGCTGGCGGAGGCGCGGCGCCCCTGTAGGGAGATCACGGCGCCATGGCCATTCTCCTAGCCCGAGTCGCAGGACACGCATCATGACGACACCCCTGCTAACCGCTGCGGCTACCGTGTTGCTGGCGGTGCCGGTCGCTTCAGCCGGCAGCCCCACGCCCGTGGCGTCCATCCGGCTCTTCAACCCGACGGGCTGGACGGGACTGGCCGTCGTGGAGGTCCCGACGGGTAGCCTTGCCTCCCCGGGCCTCATCGACTGGCGGAAGGTGCACCTGAACGCCGCAGGGCAGGAGGTGGCTTCCGCTCGGCGGGAGGGCTGCGCGCACTGGAAGGCGACTCTCAGCGCGCCGGTGGTGGCCCCCCGAGCCGAGGACCTGCTGGTGTTCTCGTGCCGCGTGCCGCCTGGGCAGTGGCTCACGGTGGAGGTGGTGAACGGCCGCCCCAAGCGGGGGTCCGCCCTCCGCCGTGCAGGGGAGCGCCTGACCGTCACCTACCCGGGCCTTGGGGCTGTCGTGGATCGCTCGACGGGGCTTCTGGTGAGTCTGCAGGTCGGCTCGGTGGAGATGCTCACCGGGCCCCTCGCCGTCGATCTGTGGCGCACGGCCTTCCGCGACGCCGCGCCGGGCGAGTTCAACCCGTGGGCACCGTCCCCCCGGTTCGGCATCACCAAGGAGGCGGCGCTGCCGCCGCTGCGCGCGCGGCTCGTTGCCTCGGCATCCAGCGCGGCGTTGACCGAACTGCACTTCGTCATGGAGTCCGGCGCTGGCCCCTCCCTCGGTCTGACCTATCGCTTCCATGCGGCGGGTCTCGTGGAGATCGTCTCGGACGAACGCCCCTGGGAAGGAC
>Ga0172371_10013030_pt1 | contig 10871 bp, 13 predicted proteins | sample Lak12m_FD_114543 | JGI IMG/M metagenome (GOLD analysis project Ga0172371, IMG submission 114543) | Freshwater microbial communities from Kabuno Bay, South-Kivu, Congo - kab_022012_12m | ecosystem: Environmental > Aquatic > Freshwater > Lake | place: Democratic Republic of the Congo: South-Kivu... | reverse complement strand
TTGGCATGTGGATTAGGTTGCAAGACAACTATTGGGTAAGGCAAAGCTATGATGCTATAATAATCTTAAGCCTGCTACTCTTGAATATTGCCTATTACCGAAGCGTCATGAATTTTATTACCAAAGAAATCAAGCGTTTGCGCCGCGTTTATCTGTATTTTGCCAACAAGCGTAGGCAAAAAAAATGACATGTTAGATACAATTTTACACTATCTATTTGCCGGCCGTTATTTGGCCATTTATTTGGGTGCTATATTAGAAGGCCCAATTGTAATGACCGCCACCGGTTTTTTTATAAAAATTGGCTTGTTTAAAATTTTACCCGCCTATATCTTATTAATTTTGGGCGATCTAACTTCTGACATTGGTTGGTACTATCTTGGCTATTTTGGCGCCAACAAAAAAACTTCCAAACTAGGACATTTTTTTGGCTTAACACCAGAATTTAAAGAAAAAATTAAACAGCTGTTTAAAAACCATGAAGCAAAAATCTTATTTATTTCCAAGCTTACTATGGGTTTTGGCTTTTCCTTGGCCACGCTAATGACCGCCGGAGCCTTGCGCATAAATTTAAAAAAATATATATTTTTTAATTTTTTAGGTGAATTGTTTTGGGTGGCCTTTTTATTAACCTTGGGCTATTTCTTGGGAAATATTTATCACCAGGTGGCCACCGGACTGCGCCTGGGCTTTATTGTGGCAGTAGGCATCATTATTGTGTTGGTTCTGCGTGGCCTTAGCCGTTATTTTAAAAAGCAAGTATGATAAGTGTGATTATTCCTACTTTAAATGAATCAACGGGCATAAAAAAATGTCTTGATAATTTAAAGACTGTAAAAAATACTGATTTGGAAATTATTATTTCTGATGGTAAAAGTACAGATGATACTTTGGACATTTGTCGCCAATATACAGACAAAATTGTAGTGTACAACAAACCCGAGCGCCAAACCATTGCCAATGGCCGAAATTTGGGCGCCGAAATTGCCCGGGGCGAATACTTGATTTTTATTGACGCTGATGTTATAATCCCTAACCCTGATGAATTTTTTGCTAAAGCTTTAAAAATTTTTGAATCTAACCCCCAACTTTCAGCCATTACCTGCACCATTAAAATTTATCCGGAAACCGAAACTTGGGCTGATCGATTTTTCTGCCCGCTGGTAAATTTTACCCATTATCTAAACAATAACATTTTAAAAAAAGGCAGTGCTTCGGGTGAATTTCAAATGATAAAAAAAGAAGCTTATAAACAGGTTCATGGATTTAACGACACCTTGGTGACTTACGAAGACAATGATATGTTTGAACGTCTGACCAAGGTTGGCAAAACGCGAATGATAAAAAATTTAACCGTGTATCACTCTGGCCGGCGTATGCACAAAATTGGCTGGCCAAAATTATTGGCCATTTGGATTTACAATGCCATTCACTTTTATTTATTTAAAAAAGCCGCAGCTAAAGAGTGGAAAGTAATTAGATAATATGAAACTCAGTATCATTATTCCAGCCTACAATGAAGAAAAATATTTAGGCAAGTGCTTAGATGCTGTTTTGGCTGAAATTAAAAATAGCCAGCGCGAGGTAGAGGTAATTGTAGTAAATAATGCCAGTACTGACAACACTCGACAGTTAGCACTCTCCTACCCCGGCGTTAAAGTGATTGATGAAGAAAAAAAAGGCCTAACTCGGGCTCGCCAAGCCGGCTTTGTTCAAAGCACTGGCGATTTAATTGCCAACATTGATGCGGACACCATTATCCCGCATGGTTGGATAAATAAAGTGTTCAAACGCTTTGAAAAGCACCAAGACCTGGTGGCGCTTAGCGGACCACAGGCTTTTAACGATCAGTCGCGTTGGTTTAATTTGGCAGTATTTATTTTTTACGCCATTGGCTATGTTTTTTACGTCATTAACCATACTCTAAAAATTGGTGGTATGCTGCAAGGTGGTAATTATATTTTAAAAAGAACCGCCCTGGAAAAAATTGGCGGTTATAATACAGAAATTGATTTTTATGGCGAAGACGCGGATATTGCCCGGCGCATGGTTAAAGAAGGTACAGTGCTGTTTACTTTTTGGCTTCCGGTTTACGGTTCAAGCCGGCGCCTAAAATACGAAGGACTGTTGACTATGGGCGCGCGCTATGGCTTAAATTACATTTGGACCATGATTTTCAAAAAACCCTTTACCAAGAAGTCGATTGATGTACGAACTTAAAATACAGATGACGCTGATTTCTATGCAGATGACGCAGACCACACAGATACTACAAAACCGCCTTGAGGCGGTTTTAAAAAATTATTCATGTTGGCCAACACCCCCTTAAGCCCCCCTCAAAGGGGGCACTGCAGAAGTCGCAAGTTGTCCACAGGCCGCCTCAATATCTCCACCAAAACTGTGACGGCGTGTAGTTGTAATACCAGCGTCCAATAAGGTCTGCATAAATTTGTTAATTTGTTTTTCTTCTGCTGGTTGAAATTTGCCAGTGGGGTTGTAAGGAATAAGGTTAACAATATAGAGCGGCTTGGACATAATCTTGATTAATTTTTCAGCGTGCGACAAGGAATCATTTACATCCTTAATCAATAAATATTCAAACATTACGCGCCGATTTTTCTTAGCTATATAATTATCCACTTCGTGCAAAACCTCCTTTAAAGGGTGTTTTTTATTTATGGGCATCAACTCTCCCCGCAACTTATCCTCAGGTGCGTGCAAAGAAATGGCTAAGTTAATTTGTAAAGAATCTGTAGCCAATTTTTTAATTCCTTCTATCACTCCGCAAGTAGAAATGGCAAAATGTCTGGCCCCCAAATTAAAACCTTGTTGGTCATTTAAAATTTTAATGGCAGACATTACATTATTATAGTTTAAAAATGGCTCGCCCATACCCATAAACACCACATTGCTAACTTTTTTATTTTCATCTTTTAAATGACGAGCAAAAAACAAAACCTGACTCAAAATTTCTGAAACTGTTAAATTGCGTTTAAAACCCATTTGGCCAGTGGCGCAAAAAGCGCAGGCCATGGGGCAGCCTACTTGTGAAGAAACACAAACAGTATTGCGTCCATCATTGTGGCGCATTAAGACAGTTTCTATTTGCGCGCCATCAGCAAAAGTTAGTAAGGCCTTAGCTGATTCACTGTCAGCACTGCCAAAAATTTGACCCTTAATTTCCAGAGGGCATCCTATATTTAATTCATCTCGCAATTCTTTACTTAATACTGTACACTCTTGCCAATTAGTTATCAAATCAACAAACACGGCCTTTTGCGCCTGTTTTAAACGAAACTTTGATTGTGTAGCCAAAACCTGAAGTACTTTTTGCCAATCCATAAAAAATTATTTAGCTAATTCTTACAGACAACTATTATAACAAAGAGTGGGTTAAAATTAAAGAGTAAAATCCACTCTGTTTTAGAGAGTGGATTTTAGACTATTTTTTCTTATTCTTCTTTGGCTTTTTAACCTCTTTTTTGTGAGAGTTATTTCCTTTGGCCATATATTTAAAATCTTAAAAATATGATTAATATATTATACCACAAAATTATTTTAAACACAATTTTTTTAACAAAAAAACAGATTGTTTATCTGTTTTTAGTTCCGGGATTTGGATTCGAACCAAAATAGATGGCTTCAAAGGCCATTGTCCTGCCGTTAGACGATCCCGGAATATATATTAATTTGTAAATTGCGTATATACACCTTCTGCCCAACCCATAATTTTTCTATTCAAATTGGCACTGTTTCTAACCAAAATTCTTACTAAGCCATGATACTCATTACCGGTATTTTTCCTATAGGTTTTAAACTTGTTTGGTTTGTATCTTATTTTAATAAAATTACTTTTGGCTACCTTTAAAATTCGTGACCAAAATTTTTTTATCTTCTCTACATCACAGCCTTCGTGCAAATAGATCTCAAAATAAATATCATCTTTTTTAACATGGCATATTTTTGTAAGCCATACATAAAAAAATTTTATCATTTGAAAATCACTATTAGAAAAAATCACTCCGGTCGCAACATTATGTTCTTTTTGTTTTGAGCCCTCTGCCCAATACAGTGCCGCTCCAACCAACCAAAAAGCTTTTTCATTTAAAACTCCTATTTCTGTCATTGCTTCTCGCTTGATTTTTGCCGACACCTGCAAACGTTGCTGTTTCCTTTTTTGGGCTCCACGCAAAGCTGCCACTAATCGCCTGCGCGTTAAAACCTGCATTTGTGGTTTTGATAACCCCACACATTTAAGCCATAACGATAGGGTGGATTTGGCTACCGGTACCTGCACGAGAATCTCGCGATAAGAAAATCCTTTTTTTCTCAATTCTACCGCCTTTTGTTTAAAGCTATCTTTTACCATATTGAACTACGCTTATATGTTATATAGTATAACACCGTAGTTCATAAATATCAACTACACCCTCAAATGTCTTCTCATTGCTAAAAAGCTGGAAAAGATAGTGAGAACAAACACTGCCAAAAGCTGAATGGAAAGTAGCGAGATTATATGCGAATTATAATAATTTGTCAAGATTTGTGGAGACTGAAAAACCAATGAAACATAGGGCTCGATAAAGTGAAAGGCAAGGGCAATTAGGCCATAGGTTAAGCCCACACTGAGCAAAGTAAAAAATAATGCTTCAAAAACATAAGGCCCGCGCACAAACCAATTGGTGGCGCCTACCAGCTTTTTGATACTAATTTCCAAACGTTGAGTATAAATGGCTACGCGAATGGTATTGAAAATTATCAAAAAGGCAATAATAGCAAACAAAGCGCTCACGGCCGCGGCAAAGCGTTCTACTTGCGTAGTAATAGTTTGAATACGTTCAATAGCCGTTTGTGTATCGCCAAAAGTTTTGGATTCAATAATATTTTGATAATCCGGCACAGATAAGGCGGCGGTAATTTTGGCATAATCGCCCGGTTCGCGGGTTTTGATAACCGCAGTCGGGCCAAAAGGATTGGTGTTTAATTCATCCAAAGAAGATAAAATTTCCTGATTATCCTGGTGTTCGTCGCGGAATTTTGTCAACACCTGATCACGACTAAAAAAATCCACATTAATCACCTCAGGAAAAGACTTTATATAATCCACAATTTGAGCAACATCTTTGTCCGGAGCTTCGGCCGCAAAATACACACTAATATCAATTTGATCTTTCACCGCCTGCACTGCCTTTTCAGTTAACACATTCATAATCAAGAGTGTATTAACAGACAACAACATCAAAACCAAAATTAAAACAGTCATGAAAGACAGCCCCAAATTTCTAACGATATCCTGAAGAGCAAATTTGATAATACGTAATAAAGAAAGCATAAAATAATTTCAGATTTCAAATTTCAGATTTCAAAATACCAATTGGCCATTTTGAAATTTGCAATTTACAATTTGAAATTATAATCTGTATTTCCCTTCCTTCTCATCACTAACCACCTTTCCCTGATGTAAAGTAATTACCCGCTTGCGCAGTTGGTTAACAATCTCGCGGTTATGGGTAACCAGTAGTACCGTGGTACCAAACTCATTTATTTTTTTAAAAATCTCAATAATTTCGGCTGTGTTTACGGAATCCAAATTGCCAGTGGGCTCATCGCCAATTAAAATCTTGGGACGATGTGCCAAAGAACGAGCAATTACCACGCGCTGTTGTTCTCCGCCCGACAGCTGATGCGGATAGCGCTTGGCTTTATTTTTCAAGCCCACAATTTCCAAAACTTTTGGCACCACTTCTTGAATGCGGCTGTGACCGGCGCCTGCCACTTGCAAGGCAAAGGCTACATTTTCTTCAACAGTTTTTTTAGGCAATAATTTAAAATCCTGAAAAACTACACCAATTTGCCGACGCAAAAATGGCACATCATGTTCATGAATGCGCGTAATGTTCCAACCGCCAATTTCAATTTGCCCCGCACTGGGTTTTTCTTCGGCAATTAATAATTTTACCAAGGTGGTTTTGCCGGTTCCACTTTGGCCGACAATGGAAACAAATTCACCCGCATCAATAAACAAATCAACGTCGCTTAAAGCCACACTGTCTTTGGCATAGCGCTTGGTAACTTTGGAAAGTTTAATCATAACGTAAATATTATAGCATAATTTTCAAAAAAATAAAAACACCTCGCATTTGCCGGGTGCTTAGAGCATCTTGTCAGAATCTCCGCCTCATCGGCGGATGCGCCGGAGAGGCGCAGAACTGATCTATCTGAGCCGATGGTGGGAATCGAACCCACGACCTACGCGTTACGAATGCGTTGCTCTACCAACTGAGCTACATCGGCATTAATTATAACGGAACACAGATTACCAAGATTGCCAGGATTTACCATGATCTGTGAAAATCTGGGTAATCTTGGTAATCTGTGTTCTATTACTTATAATTCATCATTTCAATCACATCAATCGCCGGCTCTTCGTAAGGGTGAGCTTTTTTCAATTCTCTAATTACTTTTTTTAAAATTTTCTTGGGGCAAACAGTTTCAATCATCATTTCTTTCACCTGCTCCAATTTACCCACCTTGCCCAAGGCCGGCATAGCCCCTTTTAGAGGCCTAAATTGGCCCTGTACAGGGTAGGAAATTAGGCAGTCGCTATAATTTCCCAGTTTGCCCGCGCCCGCTTCAGATAGGGCTTTTTTAACGTTTTTTGCCTGTTCCACGGGCACGGTAACTCTAATTTTAACATTTGAGGACTCTATCATACCAAGAGGATAATTGCAAGCACCAGTGCTAAAATCAAAATAGCAAAGCCAATGGTGTACAAGGCCAGGCTAATTGCCGGTTTTTTCTGGCCTTCAATAAACAACATCACTGGTTTGCCAAAAATTAAAAGCCCCATAACCGATGCGGAAATCACAAACAATAGTAAAAAGGCCATCATACTTAATATCTGATTACCTTTGCCAAAAATATGCTCTACATTGCTCATAAACAAGGCCACAAGCATAATATAGATACCTGCTCCCAATGCGTGCAACAGACTACGCGTAACTATTTTTCGAATTTCCATATGATTTGAGTTTAAGATTAATACCAAATACTGGGCATACTTTATACTATCACATTACGCACTTGCTCGCAACCGTATAAATTGCTATAATTTTTAGGCTATGGAGATAAAAACCTTATTTAAAAAGATCTTCTGGACATTAAGTATTCCCTTTTTTCCAATTATCCGCGATTTGACGCGTTTTTTGGGCTACAACCCCTACCCCACCCGCCAGCCCTATTTGTTAGGCCATTTGTTAGAGAATAAAACTGCTGTTGATTTTAAAAAATATTTATTATCCTTGGGTTTTAAAAAAGACCGCATTGCTTGGAAAGACAGTGGTGAAATTTTAAGCCTGCGGCTTTTGGAAAATTTTAAATATCAATACCACTTGCGCTTATTTGTTGATCGCGAAATTCGCGGGCATTATGAATTAACCCCGGAATATAGCCCACTGGATCATTTGCATGATACAGAAACCTGTGAGAAGCGGGAAGAATTTTTAAAGATGTTGGAGGGGTGGATAACGAATGAGAAATAAATTTATCTAGACGTGTTGCATAATTTCTCAATGTCAACAACCACATGGAAATTAAGAAACTAAGAAATTTGGAAATTACACAGTATGAATAGAAAATTCAAATGAATAAATTTCTTAATTTCATTAACTTGCTAAAATAATATTTACGAGGTGACATCTGACTTCCTAAAAACATTTTAATCTTTAAACACAATCTTCCACAGTTCCCCTGCTACGTTGCGTGGTTGCCCACGCAACGGATAATGATGTAAATCTATAAACGGTAAACTATTACATTCAATTACTCCGCACTTATCCTGCTCGCGCCAGGATTTTTTTATGTCCGGAATTATAAAATCCACACCCACAATTGGATTATTTAACACGTGCGCAATTTTTTCTAATAGCAAAATATTGTCTGGATGTGCCTCAGCAGTGCAATCTACCAAAGCCCCACCCACTGCCCGACTAGTTTTGGTGTTCAAAACAATTTGTTGGCCAACTTTTGGCACACTGGCCCAAGTTAAATTTTGTCGCGCTAATTCTTTTTCCACACTTTCGTCTGCCGGTAATTTGTGAAACAAGGGGCCATTACGCAAAGGATTTAAATTTTCTTCTATTACCAACTCTCTTATTGTCTTAACCCCATCACCCCAAACACAGGCTGGGTCGCGACGCAACACACCAATTACTTTACCACCAATTACTGTTCCTCGATATACACTACCAACCAGCTCTTCTTCAATCACCACCCAGCGACATAACTGTTTGGCTTTGACAAAAGCTATTTTTAATTCTTGGAGCGAATTAATGTGAATAGTTGTGTGCCGACTGCGCGAACCCCAATTGGGTTTAACAATTACCGGTTTACGCAATTGATTAAACCAATTTTGCGCTTGCTTAAAAGTCACTGCTACGCCCCCGCGCGCAATGGGAATATCAAGCGGTAAAAATCTTTTATTCATTTCCCCCTTATTATCCATCCAATCCAAAGACTCTGGTTCAGGTCCTCGGGGCCTGGGCAGACCTTGAAAAAAAATATACTGATTTTTAAATTCAGCCAAAAAAGTATCATTAGGCAAATTAAAAATTCGCCAGGCCCGCATTTTTATACCACGCTTGTTTGCCTCTTCCCACAAACAGCGCGCCCGCCAGACAGTTTTTTCATCGGGCTCATCTGCCCAGCGCGCGATTTTTAAAATACAAAGCCAGTGCAAAATCTTGGGCCCTAATGGCCTAAACGTTTTTCCCAAAAGCGGAAATAACCAACGGCGAATTTTATCCAAGGGTTTGAGCAAGGGCACCAAAACTACTTCCATTAAAACTGAAACTCTTTCTACGGAGTGATTAACCGGAGCTCCACCGCAGTCGTGACAAGTGTTTGATGGCATAAATTAGGCAATTTGATAATTAGACAATTAGTTTTATTGTTTCATAGTACCACATTTGATCATGGTCTGGCAAACAAAAAATCTCGCTTATTTGGCGAGATTTTTTTGAGCTGTAATTACGAAAAAGTTCGAACGTTTTTTTACGAAAAAACCAGTAAAATTTTCAGGCGGGCGGAAGGGGGGTCTGGGGGGAATTCCGCCCGCCTGTAATTTTGAAAATTCGAAATTGGGGGGCTTTTTTTTGGCGAACGGCGTTTTTTCGTGCCAGTACACTGGCGCGCCGCCGGAATCATTCTAACCAATATACGTATTAGGTATTATATGAAATTGAATCCTACTAAAATGGCCCTGATGCGTTACATCACTAATTTCACCTCCAACTCCAATCGAAGCCACTTTAATACCACCATTTCCAGATTTTGTATTTTCATTATTAGCAACAACTGCTACGTCAAAATTAATGTACCTATAAGCTTTATCACGATTGTGTGGTTCTATACCAAAAGCAGCTGATATGTCTTTACCAAGTGTCTTCCCCTCTCTTTTGGCTATTTCTTCATTTGCCCCTCGGATACCACTAGCAATATTTACAAGTGAGTTTTTTATAAATTCTTCTAATTCCATAAATTTAATTATGATTAAATTATGCCTTATTTTAGCCAATTTTGTCAATACTGTGGACAAATACTTGACACAAATGATGACTTTTTCATTTTTTTAGGTTATAATATAAACAGCTGATTTACCATGTGTAAAAACAGTAACGATATCGCCCCTCAAAAGGCGATATTTGCTTTTTTATTACAATATTCTTCGTATTCCTTCTTCCATTTTAATTTTGTATATTCTGTATAAGGATAGTAAGCAGTCCAAGGTAAAACATAGCCATTACCCTTTCTTAAAACAACCAAGTACTCCCAATCACCATAACAAAGGCAAATATTACTTTTTGCGCCTCTTGTATTTTCCCAAACTTTTACATCTTCATTTTGATCGTTTTCAATAATAGGTTTTGGCCACCTTATTCTCTCGCATCTTCTAAAATCAGGATATCTTTCTGACTCGTTTTTACCTTCCGTAATAAAATGCCAAAAAGTGGCTTCTTTGTTTTTATATTGAGGATGTTTTTTGAGTCCAATTCTTAATCCCCTAAAAGGCTTGGGTTTATTATTAATAAAATCTACCTTGAAATAAGAATAAAGAACTTCCTCGTACTGGTTCCAATCACTATCATAATTTTCAAATAATATTAAATCTGGTAAAACTAACATAGTCAATTTTCTTCGTTAGCTTGCCAAACAAACAAATTTAATTTGTTTTCTTTCAATAAAGTGGTTTTATTCAAATTATAACCAGATCTTTCTTTTATTCTATTAATAATTTTTAATTTGGAGGAACTTGTATTTAAACCTCTAAAATTGTAAGCAACGGCACCGAGAAGTAAGTCTGTAATTTGAATAACGCTAACTTCGTGAGAACGAACAAGTCTTATGTCTTCAACGATATTCCTATCAAAATCGTATAAACTATTGCATAATACTTCGTGTAATTTTTTTATTTTTTGTGAACCACAAGTATCTTTAATATCAACAAAAATTTTATATCTATCTTTCGGATCTAAAATAGTCTTCAACATTCCAAAATACATTTTGTAATAAAAATCGTCGTGGTCTTGATTAAATTTCTCGTGTTTTAATTTTTTCTTGTCAGGTACCACTAGACATCTAAAATGTAAATCATCATCGTCAAAAAAATAATCGACTATGTCTAAGTAAAAATCAACTTTTTTAGGGGATACTTTTGTCCATTTAATTTCAAAATTGGATTTTAAACCATGTTTAATTTTGTATTCTTTAATTCGTTTAAATATTTCTTTGGTCTTTTCGAGAGGACACCAAACACCACCTAAAAACATTGAACTTTGTTGGTCGTTCTCTAAATGACAACTTTCATCACAATA
>Ga0172371_10013029_pt1 | contig 10872 bp, 11 predicted proteins | sample Lak12m_FD_114543 | JGI IMG/M metagenome (GOLD analysis project Ga0172371, IMG submission 114543) | Freshwater microbial communities from Kabuno Bay, South-Kivu, Congo - kab_022012_12m | ecosystem: Environmental > Aquatic > Freshwater > Lake | place: Democratic Republic of the Congo: South-Kivu... | reverse complement strand
GTCAGTCTTTTTTTGAAAAAAGGGGAAAAAGTTTAATAAAATAGAAGAATGGGAAAAACCAACAATAAAGTAATTTTCAAACCCTATGTCATGGGGCAAGCGATGCTGCTGCCGCCCAATCTAGAAGAACTGATACCTGAGAAACACCTGGTACGGGTGATCAACGAATTGGTGGAACAGATGGATATTGGCAGCCTTCTGCGGCAATACCAAGGAGGCGGAACGAGCAGCTACCATCCGCGCATGATGTTGAAGGTATTGATCTACGCGTATACCAAACAGATCTACTCATCGCGGCAGATCGCCAGCGCGCTACGAGAAAACATTCATTTCATGTGGTTGAGCGCGGGCAATCAACCTGATTTCCGCACCATCAACCGCTTTCGAGGACAGGTATTGAAAGACTGCATTCAGCCGGTTTTCACGGGGGTGATTGCGTATCTGGCCGCCCAGCATTTGGTCAAACTGGAACATTATTTTGTGGATGGCACAAAGATCGAGGCCAATGCCAACCAATACAGTTATGTATGGAAGAAAAGCACTGGCAGACATAAGGCAAATCTGCAGGAGCAAATCAAGGCGCTATTTGAGGAGATTGAGGCCATCAACCAGGCCGAGGATGAGGAATACGGGGACAAGGATTTGGAAGAGTTGGGGGAAGACAGCCAGATTGTCGCACGCGAATTAGAAGAGTTAGCCCAGCGATTAAGCGAAAAACTGAAGGGCAAAGCGGAGCAGCAAAAAGACAAACCAGAGAAAGCCGAACAGAAGAAAGCCAAAAAAGCGCTCAAAAAACTGGAACGGGATTTGATCCCGCGCTTGAAGAAATATGAGCGTCAGGAACAGATTTTGGCAGGCAGGAACAGTTATTCCAAGACCGATCCGGACGCCACCTTCATGCGCATGAAGGATGACCATATGAGCAATCGGAATTTGAAACCGGGCTACAACATCCAGATCGGCACAGAAAACCAATTCATTATTGGATTCAGCACCCATCAGAACGCCTCAGATAGTGTCTGTCTGCCGGATCATATTGAACAGGTGAAAGCCAATCTGGGGTTCATACCTGACAAGCTGATCGCGGATGCGGGTTATGGCAGTGAGGAAAACTACCTCAGGTTGGAGCAAGAGCAGGTCGAGGCCTACGTCAAATATCCTGGTTTTCAAGCCAAGCCAAGAGCGCGCAGGAAATCAGCTGAGCATGGGAAATACCGCAATGATCAATTTGAATATGATCAGCAGAGAGATGAATTTGTCTGTCCGCAAGGCCAACGCTTGATCTACGAAAAAACTGAACCAATCACCACTCAGGCAGGGTTTGCAACCAGTCGCAGGATCTACCGCTGTCCGGGTCATCGTATTGGATGTCCGGTCAAAGAAGCTTGCACAACATCCACGCAGGGCCGCAGCATACATTACAGCCCGCGTCTGGAACATTTTCGTCAACAAGCCAGCCTGCGACTCACCTCACCGGAGGGCAAGATCTTACGCTCTCGCAGGTTGATCGAGGCAGAAGCTGTATTTGGTTTGTTGAAACACAATCTGAAATTCCGCCGATTTCATCTACGTGGCAAGGAAAAAGTCAATGCAGAATGGGGATTGCTCAGTATCGCACACAATATGATCAAAATGGCGGCCGCTTGACCTACATCTTTTTATAGTTTTTTGTTCTCTCAACCAATACCTTCTTTTGCAGAATTGACTTTCTGACTTTTTAGTCAGCCTCCTACAAGGTTGTTCAAGCAGATTGACCAATTCTCCACCTGCACCCCGCAGGGGTCTGCCCGACGCTCTTTTTCTATCGGCCGCGATCAATCTCCCAAATAGCGCTCGTAAAATTCCACCGTGCGCTGGATGAACAGCGGATCGGCATCGCCGCTGGCGATGAAGGTGTGCGGTTGTTCTTCATAGAAGTAACATTCATGCTCCCGCCCGGCTTCCTCCAATTGCGAACACAGCGTGCGCGACCATTCCGGCGAGATGATCTCATCTTCCTCGCCGTGATGCACGCTGAAAGCCGCTTCAGTGGCATTCAGGTCATAAATCTTTGCCCCGGCTTCATTGTTGGTGTAACGCTGGCTGACCGCGCCGTACAGCACGGCGGCGTTGATCTCCGGTACCAGGTTCAGCACGCGCAGGGCGATCCCGCCGCCCAGGCTGTGACCCCAGATGCCCATGCGGCTCAAATCCGCGTTTTCAAAGATGCCCTCCTGCCCGGCCATCGCTTTCACGTATGCCAGCATGTTCATCACGTCGGCTGTATAGCCGGTCATGTAATCGCGCACGCGCCCCGGCGAATCGGAGGGCGGAAAATTACGCAGGTTGGGATGCAGGACGATGTAGCCCTTGCGGGCGATCGAATCGGCGTAGCGCGTGGAGTAATCCAGAGTTTCGTATTCACTCGCCGGGATGTAGCCGTGCAGCGCGATGACCACCGGGAACGGCCCATCGCCCTTGGGGATATTGACGAAGCCGTGAATGTTCAGGCCGTCGCTGTCGTAGGTGATGTAGTAACGCGTGAATTCCGTTTTTTCCTGCCAGGCGTATTCCACGCGCAGCTCGCCCTCCCCATACGTGCGCGCGGCCAACGCCTCCAGCGAATATGGATTCAGGGTAGCATCGGCAGGCATAGTGGGGATGATCGTTTCCGGTTCTTGCGCCGCCGGCACTGCCTCCTCCAGCGATTCTTGATCCAGGCTGGATGCCGCGACAGACAGCGCGGGCGAACAAGCGCTCAATGCGAAGAGCGCCAGGAACAATCCAATCGTTTTAATTCTCATTGTCGAGCCTTTTCTTCTCATTTTCATTGAAAGAACCAATCTATTTTCGTTGATTTAATCATAAAAATCCTCCGGTATGATAGCTCACCGAAGGATTTTACAAATCTCTAAGAAAGTACTGGTTGGTTGAACCTAGTCGCCCAGGCAGGTACCCACGCGCCGGGCGGTGTCCAGCCAGACGTGATCAGCCGGCACTGTCCTGCGCTTGTCCACCACGCTTTTCAACGATACCGGTTTCATCGCGTCGCTCTTGACCGCCACCATCACGCCGTTAACGCCTTCCATGATCAGGGCGGCGGCCGACCCGCCCAATTGCGAACCCAACAGGCGGTCGCGCGCCGAAGGCGTGCCGCCGCGCTGCACATATCCCAAAATCGTCACGCGCGCTTCCAGCCCGGTCAGTTTTTCCAGGTCGATCGCCAATCGCATGGTCTTGCCGGTCTGGGCGGCATAGAATTTTGTCAATTCATCCTTGGCGCGCTCGTTGCTTTTCTTGTCCTTGGCTTCCTTGATGTTATCCAGCAGCTGCCCTTCTTTCTTGCGGTCGCTGATCGACATGGCGCCTTCGGAAACCGCCACGATGCTGAAGTGTTTCCCGCTGCGGCTGCGTTCCAGGATGGCCGCAGCGATGTTTTCCGGATCGTAAGGAATTTCGGGGATCAGGATCACATCCGCCCCGCCCGCGATGCCCGCCCCCAGGGCCAGCCAGCCGGCGTTATGCCCCATGACCTCCACGATGATGATGCGGTGATGGCTGTGGGCAGTGCTGTGCAGGCGGTCGATCGCGTCCGTGGCGATGCCTAAAGCCGTATCGAAGCCCAGCGTAACATCGGTGTTGGCGATGTCGTTATCGATGGTTTTGGGCAGGGTGACCACGTTCAATCCTTTTTCCATCAGGCTGTAGGCGTTCTTCTGCGTGCCGCCGCCGCCCATGCACACCAGCACGTCCAGGCGATGTTTGTGGTAAGTCTCCACCATGGCGTCGCGCATATCCTGGAACTTCCCGCCCACCAGCATCTTGCGCGGTTTATCGCGGCTGGTGCCCAGGATCGTTCCACCCAGGGTCAGGATGCCCGATAAAGCAGATTCATCCAGCAGAATGCAGCGGTCTTGCAGCAAGCCGCGAAACCCGTCGTAAAAGCCGACCAACTGCAGGTCATAGCGGTATTCCGCCGATTTCCCCAAGCCGCGCAGGGCGGCGTTCAATCCCGGGGTATCACCGCCGGCCGTCAGAACTCCAACATTTTTGGTCATCGCTCACTCCATTCAAGGTCTAGCCAGGTTAATATTGATTATAGATGATTTAAACTTCAGCGAGTTGGCCGCAACCGGGAAATGCTACAATTTAACGAAGTATTAAAAATACATAGCAAAGACCGAGGAGGTTGAAATGTCCGATTTACCCGACGGGCTGGATGACAATGCCATGATGGCGGCAGTCGCCTGGGAAATTGTCAATTACGCCTATTTACGCACGGCTTACTTCAGCGAACGCCCCAGCGAGGAGGTGTTTGCCAAGCTGACCAATGAGTTCATTCGCGCGCGCCAGGCCATTTATCACGGCAAATATCTCGACGAACCCGCGCGCAAGGTGTAGCCGCCCGTAAAAAAAGCGGCTGGCTCAGGTTCGCCAGCCGCTTAATTCTCATATAACCATGTTATGCCATCTCGCATAGATACCGGTCGATCTCCTGCGCGGCTTGCCGCCCGGCGCCCATGGCGGAGATGACCGTCGCGCCGCCGGTGACAATATCGCCGCCCGCGAAAACGCCCTTGCGTGAGGTCATCAGCGAGTTCTCGCCCACCGCCAGCGTGCCGCGCCGGGTGAATTCCAGCCCGGGCGTGCTGCGCAGTAGCGGGTTGGAGCTATTGCCGATGGCGATCACGGCCAAATCCAGCTCCATGTTGAATTCGGAACCCTCGATCGGCACGGGGCTGCGCCGGCCGCTCTGGTCCGGTTCGCCCAGGCGCATGCGCTGCAGGCGTACGCCTTTCAGCCAGCCCTGCCCGTTATCGATGAATTCCAGCGGAGCCGCCAGGAAGGTGAATGCCACGCCCTCCTCTTTGGCATGCAGCACTTCCTCATGCCGCGCCGGCATTTCCTCTTCTGACCGGCGGTAAATAATGTGCACCTTTTTCGCGCCCAGGCGCAGCGCGGTGCGCGCGGAATCCAGCGCGGTGTTGCCCGCCCCGAAGACCGCCACGACCTTATCCTGGTAGCTGAAAATCGGCGTAACCGCTCCGTTCTGGTAGGCTTTCATCAGGTTCACGCGCGTCAGCAGCTCATTGGAGGAATAGATGCCGATCAGTTCCTCGCCCGGCACGCCCAAAAAGTGCGGTAGCCCGGCGCCCGCGCCGATGAATACCGCGTCGTAACCCTGGTCGGTCATCAGTTCGTTCAGCGTGAGCGTCATGCCGATCACCACGTTCTTCTCGAAGCGCACGCCCAGCCGCCGCAGTACGTTGACCTCGTATTCGACGATCTTCTTGGGCAGGCGGAATTCGGGGATGCCGTAAACCAGCACCCCGCCGAAGGCGTGCAGCGCTTCGAAGACCGTTACGGCGTGCCCCATGCGGATCAAATCGCCGGCGCAGGCCAGCGAAGCCGGGCCGGAGCCGATCAACGCCACTTTTCTGCCGGTTGGCGCGGGCAGCTCGCCCAGCGGCCGGGCGGCGCGCTGGTTGGCGGTCGCGTCGGCGGTGAAACGTTCCAGGCTGCCGATCGCCACCGGCTGCCCTTTCTTGCCCAACACGCAGCGCGCTTCGCAAAACTTCTCCTGCGGGCAAACCCGCCCGCAGATGGCTGGCAGCAGGTTATCCGCCAGCAGCGCGTCCGCGGCTTTCAACATTTCGCCTTCGACGATCTGATTAATGAAGTCGGGGATGTGCACGTGCACCGGGCAGCCCTGCGAGCAGGGCGCGTCCTTGCATTGCAGGCAGCGCAGCGCTTCTGCCTGCGCCATTTCCAGGGTGAAGCCTTGGTTGACCTCATCGAAATTGCCGATGCGCGATTGGGCCTCCTGGGGAGGCATGACGTGCCGCTCAATTTTCATGCGTTCCTTGAGGGGCAGGTCGTTAGGCATTTTTCACCTCTTCGATTTGCGCGTCCAGCTTGCAGGCGTGTTCTTTTTCCTGCTCAATACCGCGGTAGGCATTGTTGCGGCGCATCAGGCTGTCAAAATCCACCTGGTGCGCGTCGAATTCCGGCCCATCCACGCACACGAACACGATCTTGCCGCCCACCAGCGCGCGGCACCCGCCGCACATGCCGATGCCGTCCACCATGATCGGGTTCAGGCTGACGATGGTGGGGGTGGCATGCGCGCGCGTGATCTCGGCGATCAGCTTCATCATCGGCAGCGGCCCGGCCGCGATGACGCGGTCGATCTGCGCGCCTTTTTGATAGAGGTCCTTCAACTGCTCGGTGACGAAACCCTTGACGCCATACGAACCATCATCGGTGGCGATGATCAGTTCGTCAGAAATTTCTTTCAGGTCATCTTCCAGAATGACAAAACTTTTGTCGCGCGCGCCGCTGATGTTGATGATGCGGTTGCCCGCTTCCTTGAGGCTCTGCGCCACGGCGAAAGCCACCGCCGTGCCAACGCCCCCGCCCACAATCGCGACCGTGCCGAATTTTGCGATTTCGGAGGGTTTCCCCAAAGGACCCAGCAGGTCGGCGATGGTATCGCCTTCATTCATACCCGCCAATTGGCGCGTGGATAAGCCGATGGCTTTGACGATCAAGGTGATGGTCCCGGCTGCCCGGTCGGCTTTCATGATGGTCAGTGGCACGCGTTCGCTGTCTTCCAGCGGGCGTAAAACAACGAATTGTCCGGCCTGGAATTTCTTCGCCACCAGCGGGGCGTGGATCTCGAACCGGAAGATATCCGGCGCGATCTTGGATTTTCTTTTTATTTCGAACATGATGGATGACCTGCTTCAGCTTTCTTTATAAATATTGAAATCGCCGGTTAAATCTTGCCGGACTGCACCAGACTGGAGAATTTTTCAAACGAACGGTCATAGTTCCGTTCCACGTCAGCCGGGAAACAGCATGCCGGCAGCTCCCGGCTGCGCAGGTGGTAGCTGATGCACTCGCAGCATACCCCTTTGCGCGAACAAGGTTCATAGCTGCAATTGCACTGCGTCAGATTGGTTGATTTTCTGCATTCCATGCAAAAACTCCTGTCGGGAAGTGTGGCACCGAAATTGCATTATACAACAAGAAGCATTTTTTTTATTGTATGATAAGAGCAAACCTGAATGAGGGTCGAAGAAAGCGTGAAGGAACCGTTGCGGGGCACTCCGGATGATTGGCTGCGTGAAGCCTTGTCTGCTTATGATCAAGGCGATCATGAAAAGGCGCGCGAATACGCGCTGGCCGCCGCGCGTGCCCTGCCCCAGTCCGAACAAGCCTGGCTGCTGCTGGCTTCGCTGAGCGAACCCGCCCAAGCCATGCTGTATCTTGAAAATGCCCTGCGCGCCAATCCGCGCAGCCAATCCGCGCGCAAAGCCGTGCGCCTGGTTTACAGCCGCCTGGCCGTGCAGGAAAAATCACACGCGCAGGAACCGAAAGCCGAAGCGCTCTCAGACACCGCGCCGATCCCCGTGCCGCCCGAAGCGCAAACCGAACCTGAGCAGGAATTTCAACCGGAACCCCAGGCAAAGTATCAAGCGGAAATCCCGAGCGAAGCACATCCCGCTCCCCCTGCCCCCCTTCCCAAACGCAGCCCCTTTCACCGGAACATTCCAGCCAAAAGCGCAATCGAATCTCAAGACTTGACGCAAGCGCCTGAACGGTCTGCCCGGCGTTTGAAACTGGTCAAGAAAAGCGCGCCGCAAGCCGCACCTGAAGCGCAAGCAGCCGAGGAAGTAGAACCAGCCGCCGATCTGGCAAGTCCGACCCCGCTTGAAGCAGCCGCCCCGGCGCAACCCACTCCCATAGCCGAATCCCCAACTGAACCCGAAGCGCCTTTGCCAAACGCAGAACCTCAGGCAGCAGAAATAGAAGCGCCTGGACCAATTGCGGAACCGCTGGCAGCAGCAATAGAAACGCCTGAACCAATGGCGGAACCGCAGCCAACCGAGCCGGTTTTGCCAACCAAACCGCCGCCAGCGGAAGCGCCTTGGGAGACTGCATCCCCTGCCCCTCCGCCCAGGCGAACCATAAAAATCGCCCAACCGCGCAAGTCGGCCCCACAAACCACGCAGGGCGCCGAAAAACCGCGCGTGAAAGCCGACCGCAAATCGGTCAGCGCAACCCCAAAAAAGAACCGTCAAAAAAATAACAAGCAGGTGAACGTGGATGCCATCGAGTTGGTCATGATCTCCATCGCCGCCATCCTGCTGCCGCTGCTAGTTTTTCTATATTTTTACCTGACCCGTTAGTTTGTTGATATACTCAATTCCGAATTCAACATGACCGGAAAGAATATCTTTTTCTTCATTTTCCTGATTTCACTTGCGTTAATGCCCGGCTGCGCCAAGGTACAGGATATCCTGCTCACTTTTGGCGGCGAGCTCGCCACCCCGCAGTATGCCGCCACGCCGATGCGGGTATATGCCACGCCGCTGCCATCGTTCGACCCGCTGCAATTGGCCTGGTTCTATAAGCCGCCCCAGCGCGAGGCGGACCTGGGAGCGGTGGCAGCCAATTTCTCCCTGCTCATCCTGACGCGCAACGACGAGCGCGAACGCGCCGAGCTGCGCGCCATGGGCAATCAAAGCCCCGTACTGCAATACCTGCGTTTCGAAGCAGTCATGGACCCCGGCAGCTGCCAGGCGAAACCATTCCAGAATCAGGCCGCCCACCTGGAAGGGGATTACTGCCTGCTGGAAAGCAGCCACCCGGATTGGTTCCTGCGCGATATCAATGGGGATGTCATCCGTTACTCCAATTCGGAATACGTGCTGATGGATCCCGGCAACAACGAATGGCAGGCGTATTTCCTGGATAAGGTCAAGGGTTTTCAGGCCGATAGCGGCTGGGATGGGCTTTTTCTCGATAACGTGGATGGCAGCCTGGGCAGGTTCGAGAATATGCGCCGCCTGCTGGCGGATTACACCGATGACGCCGCCTATCAAAACGCGGTATTGTCTTTTTTGCAGCAGCTGTACACCGGCTATTTTGCCCCCCATGGCAGGCTGCTCTACGCCAACATCCCGTACCTGGAAGACAGCAGCGCCTGGCTGGCCTACCTGCAATACCTGGATGGCGCCATGCTCGAATCCTTCGCGGTCGCGTGGGATAACGGTTATCTGAATGAACAAGACTGGCTGGAGCAGCTCGACCTGGCGGAGAAAACGCAGGCGCTCGGCAAGCGCATCATCCTGGTCACCCAGGGGGAACTGAATGATCAGGGACGCATGCAATACGGGCTGGCTTCATACCTGCGGGTCAACAATGGCCTGGCGTATTTCCGCTACAGCAGCGCGGACGCCTATCGCGATTTATGGTGGTATTCCTCTTATGAAATCGAACTCGGCCAACCGCTGGGGCCGCGCTATCCGCAGGACGACCGCTGGCGGCGCGATTTTGAGAATGGCAGCGTGCTGGTCGATCCGAAAAACCATGCGATGGAAATCGCTATTGATTAATCCTTGGCTTTTCCTTGCGGCAGGATCAAGTCGCGTGTTTTCAGGATGATATTGGCGCTCCAGAACAAATAGCCGCCCAGCTTGCTGCCCTCTTCGAGAATTTCCACAGTGTCCGCCATTGCCGCAGGCAATGAAATCTTGTCCGAAAGCAGATCAGCCGCCAGCGACAAAGCAAACAGCATGATTGACACCAGGAAAAAAATGAAGCTGTTATCAACCAACTCCTTCCGAAATATATAAAGAAATACCGCGAACAAAGACATATAGATCAGAAAAATGCGGCGCTCCCCCACCTGCAGCAAACCCGTAAAAACGCGTTCATGCAAGAGGAACAGGTCATCTATGATCAGGAACAATGTGATCAGAGCCAGCCCGATCACCGCCTGGGACGCCTTCTTCTTGTTTGCCTGAGGGCGAAACAATAAAAGCAGAATGGCTGCACCCATACCGGCTGATAACACGATCACGCCCATGTAGGTGGTGAATCCGATGAATTGGTTGTACCCGAAAATGGACGGGGGATCCTCCAGCATGCTTCCGAGCGGGAGAGAATAGATGGCGCTGATCCCCCAGGCAGCCAGCAGCATCAGGTTTAGCAGTAGAATCAGAATCAGGATTGTTATTCCGTACTGTTTGAATTGTTTTATAAAATTAATCTGCATGTCATCCTCTCCCGTTATAATAAACTCATGGATGCGGCCCTTGTTTCAACAATCCAACGCTATATTCAGGATTTTATCCATTCTTTTGAAAGCGCTTATGATAGCAGCCACGCGGAAATTGAAGGAACGCAAATCTTCTATTATGGCCCTGAGTTTGCCGCATCGCCTTATGAGGTAGTCCCATACCATTCAATTGTATTCGCGATTGATCGATCTCCGCAGGAAATCGAGCGCATCGCCCGCTCCTACGCATTTCCCGGCGATGGGTCGTTCGCCATCCAGGTGTTTCATGAAAGTGCGGACGCGGGGATCGCCAAGCTGCGCTACCAGCCCTTCGGATATGAATACTACCTGCCCAATCTTCTGCAAATCATCGACCTGCCCGCCCGGGTGGATTGCCCTGAAATGGAAATCGAGCGTGCCGCCAATCCAGCGCAGGCCGATTTCATCAACGCCAGCTTCGCCGATTTCAAACCCTTTCCTCAAAAACTGCTGGGCGCGGAATCTTGCAGCGCTTTCTATGCCAACATCGACGGGAAAGCCGCCGGCTGGGGATACCTGGTGCATGCCGACCTTGAATACGCTTACGTGGCCGGTATGTTCACCGCGCCGGCTTTCCGCCAGCGCGGCGTTGCCAGCGCCCTGCTGAACCGCATGCATCAATTCGCCTTCGAAAAAGGCATCCGCAAAGTCATGCTGGTTCCTTCGTTCATGGCCTGGAATTTCTACAGCCGGCGCGGCTACCACACGATTTCTCACTTCTCGACTTTTCTTCCATCTGAAGCGTAAAGATCGTCCAGCAGCCGCGCGCTGAAGTTGTAAAAATT
>Ga0172371_10013028_pt1 | contig 10873 bp, 7 predicted proteins | sample Lak12m_FD_114543 | JGI IMG/M metagenome (GOLD analysis project Ga0172371, IMG submission 114543) | Freshwater microbial communities from Kabuno Bay, South-Kivu, Congo - kab_022012_12m | ecosystem: Environmental > Aquatic > Freshwater > Lake | place: Democratic Republic of the Congo: South-Kivu... | reverse complement strand
TCGCAAATTGACTTGCATGCCAAATTTGGGGGCGTCTTCCCGGAGATGGCATCCCGCCAGCACATCCTGACCATCTACCCGGTGGTCGATGAAGCCCTGCAGCAGGCACATTTGAGTTTGTCCGAGCTGGACGCCATTGCCGTAACGCGTGGGCCGGGATTGGCTGGTTCGCTAGTGGTCGGTATGAATATGGCCAAGGCGCTGTCTATGGGCAGCCAGCTGCCTTTGATCGGCATTAACCACCTGGAGGGCCATTTGTATTCCGCCTGGATCCAGGCGGAGGCGGATGAACCCAGTAAACCTCCTGAATTTCCATTGATCGCGTTAATCGTTTCCGGAGGCCATACCTCCCTTTTATTGATGAAAGATCATCTGCAGTATGAATTGCTCGGCAATACGCTGGATGACGCAGCCGGCGAAGCATTCGATAAAGTCGCCCGATTGCTGAACCTGCCCTATCCCGGCGGGCCATCCGTGCAGAAAGCGGCCGAAAAAGGTAATCCCTCCGCTTTCAATTTTCCCCGCTCCAGGCTGGAAGGCAGTTGGAACTTTTCATTCAGCGGATTGAAAACCGCAGTCTTGCGGGAAGTACGCGCCCTGCAGGAACAAGGCACGGTCATTCCGGTTGAAGATATGGCAGCCAGTTTTCAGGAAGCCGTTGTGGACGTGCTGGCGGAAAAGACTTTTCAGGCTGCAGAACAATTCAAAGCCCAGCATATCGTCGTCGCGGGAGGAGTTTCAGCCAACCGCGCGCTGCGCAAAACGTTGACTGAAGAAAAACGCTTCACGACTCATATTCCTCCTTTGAAATATTGCACGGATAACGCCGCCATGGTGGCGGCAGCCGGCTACCAGCGTTTCACTAATGGCTATTTTGACGATCTCAGCATGGACGTATTCCCGAATTGGCCATTGGCATAAAGCCATTTCACCAAGTTAGGTGGAAAATCAGATTAATAGAGATATTCAATCCAAGTCTGAAGAAAAAGGGACAAACAAGCACACCTGTGCGGGTTTCGGCGCAGGCGCGCTCTGCCCGGTATGTAAAAAAGGCAGGCTGGATTACAATAGTCTGCTCAACCTGGCATGCGAAAAATGCGGTTGGGAATCGGCTGCCAGCTTTACCTGATAATCTATATACTTCAATCTCGGAGAGATGATTGGAAGGAGCTCGATGGACGCAAAAGTGATCTGGAAAAATCGCATGAGTTTCGAAGGAAGCTCGGATTCGGGATTCAAGCTTCCCCTGGGAACCACGCCCGAAGTGGGCGGTGACAACGATGGTTTCCGCCCAATGGAATTACTTGCGGTCGGCCTGGCAGGCTGCACCGCCATGGATGTGATCTCGATTCTGTCAAAGAAACGCCAGGAAGTGACCAGTTTTGAAGTTCGCGTTCATGCCGACCGGCAGGAGGAACACCCCAAGGTGTTCACTCACCTGACCATTGAATATGTATTGGGCGGCAAGGATATCGCGCGCGAAGCAGTGGAGAGAGCTGTCCAGCTTTCAGCGGAGAAATATTGCCCCGCCCAGGCCATGTTCACCAAAATCGCGCCCATTGACCTGAAAATCACGATTCTTTAGGACTGTCCGTGTAATTAGAAAAAAGAGGTGCAGATCTCCGATAATTGCATCCCCATGATTATTCAGGAAGATCTGCACCACAGTAAAAGGGGAGAGACTCCGCGATTACCTTCCTCTACGGCGAGTGGTTACATCAAAAATCACTGCTAACAACAAAACCATCCCGCGCACGATGTATTGCGAAGAGATATCAATGCCCATCAGGTTCATGCCGCTGGTCAGCGAAGTCATGACCAGCGCGCCAATCAGCGATCCGGTTACTTTGCCAACGCCACCCGCCGCTGAAACGCCGCCCACGTAAGCCGCGGCAATTGCATCCATCTCGAAAAGCTGCCCGGCCACTGTGGTAGCGGATTGCAGACGGGATGAATACAGGATACCCGAAAGTGCGGCTAACATTCCCATCGAACCGAAGACAATGAATGTTAGCTTTTTCACGTCAATACCGCTCAGCTCAGCCGCTTCCGGATTACCGCCGATGGCGTAGATGTAACGGCCTAAAACTGTCTTGGTCGTAATGTAGTGATACAACGCAACAACCACCAGCATGATCACAACCGTCCAGGATAAACCGTTATAACCCGCCAGCACCCAGGTAATCCCCAGGATTACCGCCGAGGTGAAGATGAGTTTCATGATGAACATGTCCATTGTTAATACTTCGAAGTTATAGGCCAATTTATTTTGGCGGCTCCTGATTTCATTGTAAATATTAAGAATTACTGCAATAATTCCTAACAGAAGGGTCAATTTGTGCATGTCCGGCAGCAGGCTCATTTCCGGAAAATCGGGGATGAAGCCATTGCCGATCGCGTTGTAGGTAGCATTGGGGATAATGATAGTACCCGTTTTCAGGGTTACCAGTAATAAAAACCCTCGGTAGATCAACCAGCCTGCCAGCGAAGCCACAAACGCCGGGATCCCCAACTGCGCGACGGGGAAGGCAGTGATCAGACCAGCGACTATGCCCATTGCCATAACCAGTGGAATGACAATTCCCACGGGTAAATGCCAGGAAACCATCGCAATTGCTGCCATAGCGCCTAAAAAACCGGCCAGGAATCCAACCGAGAGATCGATGTGGCGTATCACGATCACCAGTGTCATGCCCACAGCCAGGACGGCGATATAACCAGTTTGGTTAAGCAAATTACTGATATTTCGGGAAGATATGAATATACCATTTGTAGTCGCAGTGAAAAAGAGAATAATTGCCACCAGGGCAATATACATACCGTATTCACGGACATTTTGTTTCAGTATTTTTTGAATATTTTTAATAAATGACATATCCGGTCTCCTTAATTCGTAGCCATATGCATGATTTTTTCCTGGGTGGCTTCTTCAATCGGCATTTCCCCGGCAATTCTTCCCGATGAAACAATATAAACCCGATCACTCATGCCCAGGATTTCAGGCAACTCCGATGAGATCATAATAATGCTCTTGCCCTCCGCGACCAGCCGGTTCATGATGGTATATATCTCATATTTCGCGCCAACATCGATGCCGCGCGTGGGTTCATCCAAAATCAGGATCTCAGGGCCGACAAACAGCCACTTGGCCAGCGATACTTTTTGTTGATTGCCTCCGCTCAGGTTGAGCACAATCTGTTCAATGGATGGCGTGCGGATATCGAGATTTTTCCTGTATTCGGTTGCTTCTTTTACTTCGTTGTTCTCATTGACCACCCCGCGCCTGGCGATTTTATCTAAATTGGCCAACGTGATATTCTGTTTTACATCCTGGATCAGGATCAATCCATTTCCCTTGCGATCTTCTGTAACATAAGCAAGACCGGAATTTATCGCTTGTCTCGGATTCTTGAAATCGTGCTTTTTACCCTGGACTATGATCTCGCCATTGATTGCATAACCGGTGGGATTGCCGAAAAGACTTAAAGCCAATTCGGTTCTACCCGAACCCATCAACCCGGCGAAACCAACGATTTCACCCTTCCTTACGTTGAAATTAATATCCTTCAAAATCGACCGCCCGATCTTCGGATTGTATGCATTCAACCCACGAACTTCAAAAACCACATCGTCAGAGCGAACCCTTTGGCGGGGAGGGTAAACGTTGTTGATCTCACGCCCCACCATGTGTTTAATGAGAACACCTTCCGATACTTCACCATTCTTCGCGTTGAGCGTGCAAATGGTTTTCCCATCGCGCAGCACGGTAACCGTATCAGCGATACCGATGACTTCTTTCAGTTTATGCGAAATCAAAATGGAAGTGACAGCGTGTTTTTTCAGTTCCCGTAATAGATCAAATAGATTTTCGCAGTCATCTTCATTCAATGCCGAGGTAGGCTCATCCAGGATCAACAGTTTTACATCCTGGCTCAATGCCTTGGCAATCTCAATTAATTGCTGTTTTCCGACCCCCAGATCCCTGACCTTCGTGGCTGGATTGACATCCAGCCGGACCTTTTTCAGCATTTCCACGGCTTGTTTGATGGTCTCGTTCCAATCGACAATACCCCCCCTGTGAATTTCATGGCCTAAAAAGATATTTTCATATACCGACATTTCGGGAACAAGCGCCAGTTCCTGGTAAATGATCGCAATACCGGCATTTTTACTATCGTTTATTCCCGAAAATTTTTGTTCTACACCATTGAAAAATATCTCGCCGGTATATTCACCAAATGGATAAACCCCGCTTAAGACTTTCATCAGTGTGGATTTACCTGCGCCGTTTTCACCCACCAGGCAATGGATCTCGCCCCTGGTTACGGAAAAACTGACCTCGTCCAGCGCCCTGACACCCGGAAATTCTTTGGTGATGTATTTCATTTCCAAGATTTGGTTATTCATTGATCAATCCACTCCGTATTAACTAAAGCGGTTTACAAAAATTTTGTAGAAGAATAGTGATGGCATTGCTACCATCACTATTCTTTTTACCAATCTCGTTTACTTACTCAAGCCCGGTGAATTGATCGGCGGTGTAATAACCACCATCGATCAAAGCGGATTTCACGTTTTTCTTGTCAACCGTGACCACTGCGGACTGAATGGCGGGAACTTCCTTGGCGCCATTGTCGTAGCTGCCCTTGGAAGCAGGTTCGCTGCCCTCAAGCAGTGCAATAGCGGCCGCAATCGCGTCGCTCACCAGCGTGCGGACATCTTTCCAAACCGTCATGGACTGTTTGCCATCGATGATGTACTGGACGGAAGCGATTTCAGCATCCTGCCCGGTAACGAAGTACTCAGTCACATCCTTGTCAGCGCCAAACGCATCCGCAATCGCGCGCGCGGTGCCATCATTGGGAGCCAGGATAAAGACCTTGCCCTTATCGGCGGCAGTCGCGGAGGTCAAGTGAGCCTCAGCTTTGTTCTTGGCCACATCGAACAGCCAATCCGTGGTAACCTGGCCGATGATCTTGCTCATCTCATCGCGGGTCAGTTCAGCCTTATCCTGCAGCGCAACAGCTTCGCTCGAATTTTTGATGACGAATGTGCCATCAGCAACCTTGGGCTGCAAAACGCTCCAGGCGCCTTCGAAGAAGAGGAACGCATTGTTATCGGAAGCTGCGCCGGCATACAAGTATAACGGGTTGCCGGTGCCGGTGGCGTTGTCGATCAAGTACTGGCCCTGCTGGGCACCAACCGCAATGCTATCGAAGGTAACATAGTAATCCACTGCTTCGGTATCGCGGATCAGGCGGTCATAGGAAATGACTTTCACACCAGCAGCGGCGGCTTCCTCTGCAGCAGCAGCGGCAGCGGTTCCATCCTGCGGGCAAATGACAATCACTTTAACGCCCTTGGAAATCAGCGATTCAACATTGGTCTTCTCTTTCGCGGAATCACCCTGGCTGAAGAGGATTTCAACATCATAACCTGCTTCGGTCAAAGCATCCTTGAACCTGGTCTCGTCCTGGATCCAGCGGGGTTCGTCCTTGGTGGGGAGAACGATGCCGACAGCCAATGTGGCTTCTTCAGCAGGAGCTGCTTCCTCTGCGGGAGCGGCTTCCTCAGCGGCTGGTGCAGCTTCTTCAACTGCTGCCGGTTGGCATGCTGTTAAAACAGAGGCAGCAATCATCAGTGCCGCGAGTAATACGTACAGTGATACTTTTTTAAGCATTTTCATTCCTCCTTGGTAGAATGAGTTTTTATTTGTTTTCTACATTTGCATTTATTTTATTTTCTTTATTTTAGTAAACCACCTCCTGTGTCTTGGGATTGGATAAGTGCATCATCAGCAAAAATCAACTCTGAGTAAGTTTTATCCTCTGAGCTGAATTCAAAAATTTTCTTAATCTCTGATAAATTGTAAGAATGTTTTATTCATATGACGGCGTAGGTATAGAATAGCAAAAACCTGAACCCTCAGTTTGGCTTTTTTCCCCCTATAACATTAGGGGAAATCCCCTAGCTGGCAAAGTACCTAATCCGTCGAGCTGCCCGCGTTGACGCGTGGATGTGGGATCTCGACCAACAGCAAGGATCCACCTTCCGGCAAACGCTGTAAGTGAAATCTGCCGCTCATTAAAGCCACGCGTTCACTGATGCCAAGCAAACCATAATGTCCGTTGTTGGCCAAAGCCACAAGGTCGAAATCTTCATCCAAACCCAGGCCATCATCGCTGAGTGATACCATCAATGAGCGCGGCGTGGAATGCCGCAAGGTCAGTTGAACATGCTTTGCCTGGGCGTGGCGCCAAACATTATTTAACCCCTCCTGGATAATGCGGAAGATGGATAATTCTGTTTCTTCAGGTAAACGTCCCAGTTTGGTATCGAGATTCAATTCCACCCGGATGCCAGTGCGGGCTGACCAATCCTGAGTATAGGATTGCAGCGCCGCGCCCAAACCGAGATTATCAATAGTCGGCGGCCGTAAATTTCGGCAAATATTACGTAAGCTATCGATCAGATCGCGAATCCCTTTGCGAGTATTAGCCAGGTTTTCTTGCAAATGAGAAACCTGCCTGCCATCCGCTTCGAGGCTCTCCAATTCATAATTTACGCTGAGCAGATCCTGGATGATATCATCGTGCAATTCACGCGCCAGGTACTTGCGCTCTTCTTCTCTCTCGGAGAGCAGCCGCCGCTGCGCATCGCGCAGCGCCAGGTTGGCTTGATCCAAGGCATGCAATTGTTCTGCGAGCTGTTCGGTTAACTGCCGGTTCAGCGTACCTTCAGCAGCCAAATCTTTTTCCAACAGCATCTGATGGTAACGCAATTTCTCTGCATTCTCACGAATCTGGTCATAACTATCGTAATCCCAATACGTCGGCACGGGTTCAGAGGGATTTCTCATTCCCAATAAGGTACTGACAACTTCTTCCCTGCTGGTTTTGTCAGTATAAAGGTTGGCTACCTTCTTGCCCTGGTTGAGGATGATGATGCGGTCAGTGACTGCAAACAAATGATCGAGATTATTGCTGCTGAATAAGACCGAGACACCCTCCTGACGCCATTCCTGGATCAACCCCAGCAATCGCTGCTGATAAGGATAACTTAGAGAAACGGTAGGTTCGTCGATGATGATCAATTTAACGGGTTTGGTCAAGACTCTGGCAATCGCGATCATCTGGCGCTGTTCGCCGGATAAGTTATATGCTTCTTCATTGAGTGAATCAAACTGAATCCCCAATTTTTCCAGAAGCTGCAATGCTTTCTGGCGCATGCGGTCATTATCCAGCTTGCGCAGCCAACCCAGCCAATTCATGGATCCGATCTCACTACCCAGAAATATATTACTGACAATATCCAGGTGATCCTCAAGCGGCGGCCGTTGATGGATGACGCCGATCCCCAAATTCTGGGCAATAAAAGGATAGGTCAGTTTTTTCCCCAGGTAGAAAATATCGCCCTCGTCAGGGATATAAAGCCCGGCTAATAGCATGATCAAAACTGATTTACCCGAACCGGTGCTGCCGGTCAACCCGATCACTTCACCGGCGGGAATATCAAAACTTACCTGCTGAATCACAGGTAAAGTACCAAAAGATTTGGTGAGATTTTTAACCTGCAAGAGTGTTTGCATAGGCTGCATCCCAGCTAAACTATTTCGCGGGTTTCATCGACATTTTTTACACCCTCGCTTCCCAATGGTATGAGCGCCGCACCACCACGGAATCAAGCCGGCTGGTAGAAAAATTATACATGATTTCATTTTCATTACGACAATGGCGCTAACTCATCAGGAAAGTGTTCAGTGGTATAAATGACATATGACCAAAACTCGCATTCTTCTGGCAGATGACCATGCGATTGTGCGCGCCGGAATCCGGCGAATGATCGAGCAACTGCCAGACCTGGAGGTTGTGGGGGAAATCGGGAACGGTTCAGAATTATTAAGTTCGCTGAAAAATAACAAGGTTGATTGCCTGATCATGGATGTCACCATGCCAGAATTCCAACCAATTCAGGCGATTCATAAGATTCGGTCTCTCTATCCAGAAATGAAAATATTGGTCGTCAGCGCTTATGACGATGATATTTATGTCAAAGGCCTGCTGAACGCCGGGGTGAATGGTTATCATATGAAAGACCAGTCACTGGACGATCTGAAATTGGCCATACAGCAAGTCTTGGCGGGGGAACGTTGGATTTCCAGTTCATTGATCAGTAAATTGACCGAACCCCCATCCAGAAAACCAGCGATACCCGATTTAACCGAAAGACAGCGTACAATCCTGCGCTTGCTGCATGAAGGTTTGGATAACAAATCCATTGCAAAAGAAATTGACCTGAGCGTTAAAACTATCGAGAACCACCTGACGCGTTTATACCAGCAGCTAGATGTACAAAGCCGCCTGGAAGCAGTCAATTTTGTCACCCGCCATCCAGAAATCCTGGCGACGCCTGGCAATGAAGCGGCGGAATTAATCATCCCGACCAAACGAGAATCGGAGAATTCCTCTGCTATTCTGGTAGTGGATGATAATGCGCGTTATCGGAAGCAACTTCTGAAAATGATCGGTATCGCTCATCCTGGGGCATTGATCTATGAAACAGATAACATCCAGAGTTCCTTGCAACTGGCAAGAAACGTCGTCTTTCAATTGGTATTGATTGATGTAATCCTGGGAGAAGAGGATGGTATTCAGTGCGCCAGGAAAATTAAACATATTAATCCGCAAACCCGCATTGTGCTGATCAGCGCCTACCCAGACCGCGAGTTTCATCGGCAAGCGTTGGAATCCGGCGCGGTAGCATTCCTGGACAAGAAAAACCTGGATCTGGCGGCGATCAAACAAGTAATTAATGACGTGCTGCTGATCTGAACCAATAGAATTATTAATAATTCAAGCGTAAGCCCGCACCGACTTCTTTGAGATCTGCGATAGTGGCAAGTTGGATTTTTGAAGGTAGGTCGGTGCAATGGCAGGCATGCAACTGTTTGGATGGATTTTGCCTGAAATAGTCGATTGTGCCTTGCATTTGCTGCGCGCTTGGATTTAATAAGTGAAATCCACCGATAACATCCACTATGCGGCATTCGCCTGTGACCTTTTTAGCATATTCGAGAATATTGCAGATACCTGAATGCGAGCAGCCTGTTATCACCACCAGCCCGGCATCGGCTTGGAAAGCCAGAGCCGTATCATCCACGATCAAATCCGGGATTTCGCCGCCATTCCCCAAGCGAAGCATGCCAATACCGCGATTGGCTTCGAAATCATTCACCCGTTCGATTTCACCCAGGAACGTTAATTTTGATGTCAGTTGAACAGGGGTTGCGCTCAATTGCAGGTCGAAAAACAAGCTTAGTGTGTCTTCCTTAAGTAATGAACCAATTTCAGGGTCTTTTTTGAAGTATCGGCTGGCAAAAACATCCGGGTGGGCAACGAGCGTAGGTGTTTTCACATCCCTAGCCAGAGAACGCTTTTCAGCCAACATTCTCACAAGGGATTCCAGCCCCCAGGTATGATCCAAATGTCCATGCGAGAGAACCACCATGTCGATATCAGCCAGGTCGATACCCAGCTGTTGGGCATTGGTCAGGAATGCGTCGGAATAACCCGCATCAAACAGGATCTTGCGGCCTTCTGTCTCGATATAAAAGGAGACAGCCGGTTCGCCGATCAGGTAAAGGTCGATAAAGGTGTTGTTATCAACCAGCACGGTTAATTTCATATTTCCCTTCAGTCTCTCTTTTATATATTCAACCAACGGGTTGACTCATCCGGCAGGTTCTCAATCGAGCTTTCCACCAAATAGCAGCCTGGCAGCGATTGCAGGAATAGCTGGCCATATTGCTTGGAACGCACGCGGCGATCCAGAACCGCCACCACACCACGATCAGATTGCGTGCGGATCAGGCGGCCAAACCCCTGGCGAAATCGGAGAATGGCTTCCGGTAGCGTGTATTCACTGAAGGGATTCTCAAAAGTCTCCGCGCGCGCGGCAATCACCGGATCGCTGGGAACGTCGAATGGCAGTTTGACGATCATCAGGATCGACAAGGCTTCGCCGGGTACATCCACACCTTCCCAAAACGATTTGGTTCCCAACAATACCGCGCGGTCGGTTGAGCGGAATGAATCCAACAGCGCGCTGGTGGATGCGCCTTCCCCTTGCTCATAAACCTGGATATTATCCTTGGCAAGCAATGGCGAAATAACATGGGAGGTGGCTTTCAACTGCCGATACGAAGTGAACAGCACCAGCATGCGGCCGCCAGTGGCGCGCGCCGTGCGCAAAATCGCTCTTTCAATCGACCGTTGATGATTTAAATAATCGATCGGCTCGGGCATATCCGTAGGCAGGAAAAGCATGGCCGAGTTTTCATAATCGAAAGGAGAACCCAGGATCAGTTCATCTGCTTCATCCGCGTTCAAGCGCGCGCGAATGTAATCGAAGGAATTATTGGCCGTTAAAGTCGCGGAGGTGATTACCACGCTTTCCTTTGTATGCCAGAGATACTTTTCCATCAAAGGGCCAATCTCCAACGGGGCAAAGTTTAATGACAAGCGGTTGTATTTACTGTCTAGTTCAATCCAATAGATCGTGTTACTATCCAGCTCGGAAACCATGGCATGAATATTGTTGTGCATTTCCTGCATTACGTGGACAATCGAAAGCAATTCACCCAGGAGGTTTTCTATCTGTTCGGTGCTCGCTGCTTCTTCATCGGATAAACCGTTGATCATTGCGGTCAAAGAACGCTGCAGGGCATCCAATGGCTCGGCCACTTCATCCCAGGCAATCATGACATCATCCCAGATCGGCTGATGCTGCGTGGAAGCGATCACGCGAACCTGTTGGCCGTAATCACCCACTTCATTTCCGTTACGTTCCTGGTCCAGAAAATGCTCAATGCTCC
>Ga0172371_10013025_pt1 | contig 10874 bp, 8 predicted proteins | sample Lak12m_FD_114543 | JGI IMG/M metagenome (GOLD analysis project Ga0172371, IMG submission 114543) | Freshwater microbial communities from Kabuno Bay, South-Kivu, Congo - kab_022012_12m | ecosystem: Environmental > Aquatic > Freshwater > Lake | place: Democratic Republic of the Congo: South-Kivu... | reverse complement strand
GAGCCTTTTCACTCTTGGCTTGCTGACGAATGGCGGGGTATTCCTTTTCCAGCCAGTTGCGAACCTCTTGGGGATTTTGTTCCACGGCCCGGCGCACCGGTTTTTGCGGAGTAAACCCCCAGCGTTTTAAATATCGACCGGCGGTTGATAACGACAACCGAATGCCAAACTTGCGATGAATCAACTTTGCCACTGCTTCTCGGGTCCAAAGGTAAAAGGGCAACTTGAGCTGTTCCGGGTGATGGTCGATCACCGTTTTAGCAATTTGAGCCGCCTGCCACGGTTCTAATGATCCTCCTTTGGGGCGGCCTTTAGATTTGGCTTTGAGCGCCGGCATACCGTCTTGGCGGTAGGCTTTCAGCCAGTTGCCAATGGCCCGTCGGGTTACGCCAAAAAGTTTGGCGGCTTCAACTTGCTTTTTGCCATCCAATACGGCCTTGACGGCAAGTTGACGGAGTCTCCCTTGAGCTTTCGGTGAAAGTGAACGGGCATCAACCTTTTCCATGAATAATAGTTTACACTAATTTAAGATAAATGGGAACTATTTAATGCACTGAGTAATAAATGTTTTAAACCGTCATTGCATGGCTCCTTATTGTCATTACCGGGACGGTCCTTGGTTCAAGCAGCGCATCTATGTCGACATTTTCTCAAAAGGAGACTCCAACCATGAAATTACGGGAACTGATGTGGGCAATCCTATCGGGGTGTTGTGTGCTGCTGTGTGTAGCGTGGTCTCCATTCGAGTCTAATTTGATTCAACAAGTTAAGGACTTTAAGTTACCCAACGGTTCAACGATGGAGGAGTGGCTGACCAAACACCCCGCACTCACCAAGGTGGAGTGGAAAATTGATCCTACTGGTGACCTCAAAGTTGTTCACTTCATTGGCGTGGTAAATTTGGGCAAGATTTACAAGGTCTTACATCCATGGACATTTGACAAGCAAGTCTCTGAAGACGAAGCGGCTTATAACGCCCGAAAGGACCTGGCTAGCTGTGGGATCAAGACCCTAATGGTTATGGTCCAATTTAAACGACGTTATCCTGATAATCCAAACTCGGAATTTGCCCAGCACTTCAGTTTTGTGGCGGTAGGAGTAAATGAGAGAGTGGTTGTTAAAGAGGATGCGATAGTGCAGGGTTTGTTATCAAAGTTTTTGGACAGAGATTTAACGTCTTTTTGTCGCTTTGACTTACTCGATTTTGGCCCATTCCGTGGGTATGCGAGTAAAGCTGCCTACCAACAAGCTATGGCCCCTTTTGAGGAGGAGGATAAACGCCGAGAAGCAGCGAAACGAGCCAATTGGTCTACCTTGGATGACTTTATAAGGGCATCGGACATTCCTACCCTTGCTAAATTTATGCGGCAGGTTGCCAATGCTGCTGATCGAGCCTATAAATCTGAATCAATTTTTCACTTGAACTTGCTTTGTGACCCGGTGAAGATTCGTATCTCTGACAAGGAAGTAGATGACCTGAGAAAGATAGCGCGCCCACTTGTGCTGCTGGATGATATCCAGCTCAGTCAATTTGCTACAAGGCTTAAAAACCAGGTGTTGCAGGAAAAGGGCCAAGCAGCCAAGGCTGACGTCCCCGACGTGCCAACCAAACCAACCTCGGAAGAAGGTGGGGCGAGTGCCGACAAGTATATGCAGGATGGGGTTGTCTATTTTCAACAGCAGAAGTATGACGAGGCTATTGTTAGCTACGAAAAGGCCATCAAAGCCGAACCCCGGGCCGCGGACGCCTACAACATGATGGGCATGGCCTACCGTTTCAAGTACAACCAGCTGAGGGTGCCGGAATTCCGTCAGAAAGAGATGGCCGCGTTTCAAAAGGCCATGGAGATCGACCCGAAGAATTGGGTCGCCATGATCAACCTGGCCACCGACTACTATGCCGACGGCCAGAAGGGCAAGGCTGCAGCCCTGTTTAAAAAAGCCCTAGAATTGAAACCCGATCACCCGGAAAAGGCCGAGATCGAAAAAATGATTGCGGCGGGCGAACCAAAGCCTTAAGAATACGACAGCGAGGTGGTTGGCCCTGACCCTATAAGGCCAGAATCTGCCACCGAAACAAGGAGTGTGCTGCTGCAATACGTGCTGGGGAAGTATGTAGCCATTCAAGTGACTGACGCTAATGTCTTTGCCGGCATCAAAAGCCGACCGAGCTCTTTTTAAGACCAGGCTTGGAGGCAACCTCTTGTTCGAGCCAGGTCAGGAACTGTTCAGCGGTCGGTTGCTTTTCATACATCAGGCTCTTCCGCTTGACTACGGCGAAATCCCCGGGCGTTAAATGATGAAGGCGGGCCAGTCTTGCCTTGAACTGCCCGGCCTCCGACGGACATACGGATACCTTCAAATCCTTCGTCACGGCCTTGAACAATAGCCACGCCTGCTCCGGCTTCAAGTAATTAAACCACACCTTGAAATCAAATCGCCGGAATACCGCCAAGTCCAGGCTTTCCCGCAGGTTAGTGGCGGCGACAAACGTCCCGCGAAACCGTTCGACCTCCCCCAAAAACTCATTGACGATGGTTACTTCCCACGAGTGGTGAGCCCGGTCCCGGCTTTGCATAAACCCGTCGACTTCATCAACGAAAAGGATCGCCTTTTGATCCCGAGCCTCCCGGAACATGCCGGCAATTTCCTGTTCAGTCTGCCCGACGTACGGCCGGAGGAGGTCTGAGCCGGTTTTGACCAGGACCGTTTTCCCCAAGACGTGCCCCAAGTACTGAACAAAGGCCGTTTTGCCACTCCCCGGCGGGCCAAACAATAGTAAGCGTAATGCAGGGGACCGCCGGCAGCACTTGACCAGTCCCTCCAAGTCGTGGTCGGCATTGACATGGGAGAGACTGTAGGACGGGTCGAGTGGTTGACCAAACCCTTTCCCCGGCTTCAAGTTCAGCGCCTTATGGACGTTCCCAACAACAGTCTTCAGAATTTTTTCTGTGTCTTCAGGGTTCCGGGGTTGGCAGTAGTCGGCGACTTTCGCGGCCTTGTCGATGTGGGCCGGGGCGAGGTGGACGTTTTGAGCGAGTTCCCGGAAGAAACCCCTGCCAACCTTCAAGGCGCCGAGCTTGTTTGCCAACATTTTCTCTCGGGTTCTGAGAGGCGGCAGCGGCAATTCCATGACCAAGTCAAACCGCCGGACATGAGCCGGGTCAATTCCATCCAAGTTGTTGCAAATCCAGACCGCCGGAACTGGATTGGTTTCGAGGAGGCGGTTCGTCCACCCTTTTAGGGAGTTGTCGTGGTGTGGGGGCATGAATGGGAAGAAATCGGGCCAGGGGAAGGCATCCTCAATTTCGTCGAAAAGCAAAAGGCTGTCAGGAGCCTGAGACAAGACCCGCTGGCTGAGGAGGTAACCCTGCAACCGCCGCCCACCTCCAATTGCCTCCCCGTCACCGTCTTCGGTGCTGACTTCAAACAACCTGCCTTTAACATGCTTGGCAAGGGTTCGCGCCAGTTCGGTCTTCCCGGTACCATGGGAGCCATATAGCAAGACATTGGTGCCCGGTTCCCGGCGTTTCACTGCTTGCCTGATATACCGGACCAACAGGCTGAGGTTGGGGTGGTGGGCAAAATCCTCCAACGACAGGGTTGGAGCCGGAGACTGGGTGAAGTAGGTGCCCAGTATCCCCTCCACCCCACCTTCAGCCTTCCATAGGGCCTTGTAGAGACCTTCCATCGGTTCGAGATCGACTGATTGGTGGACGCCTTTATATACTTGGACGAGGCCGGAGGTGACGAGGGTCCCGTCCTTCCGAACCGCCCGCCGAATTTCGGGTTCCGGAACCTTCAGAATCCGGGCCAAGTGGTCAAAAAATTCTTGGACCCCGCAGCAATTGAGTTCGTGGAGGGCTTGCCGGAGGCCGGGCTCCTCCCGGAAGAGCATGACGAACAAGAGGACATCCCGCTCGGCTTCGGTCAGCTTCAGCAACATGCTCAGCTGCTCCAAGTTCTGAAAAAAGACTCCCTTCCGGGTCAGGGTGATTGCGTCCATCCCTTTTTCGATGGTCGTCAGGGAATTGGCCGACAGGAGCTTGACCGTTGCCGGCGTCTCCTTGGCTTTGAGGTATTCGAGCAGCTCTTCCAACTCTTCCTTGTCCCAAAAAACTAACCCGTCATTCAGCTTAAAGTCTTTGAACCCTTCCGGGGTGAGAATTCCCCTCAGGGCCCACACTGCCGCCAAACATTTGAGTTCATGTTCGCTGTCCATAGGCCTGGCCTTCTCTATCCGGTTACATGCATGGTGGTCGCATCAAAACAGCCCCATTGCCACATAGTGCTGCTCATCCCGCGGAAAAGGATCATTCTCGGTCCAGCCTTCCTCCTGCAGGTCGGCAATGATGTGCTGGCGGGCGACTTCCCCGGCGATTTCGCCAAACAGGGCTGTCGCTTCCCGGATGCCGGCTTCATGGTGCCGGACCCGGCGGTGCCGCATTCGATATTTCGGGGTCCCGTGGAATGCGTCGAGCCATCGGTGGACTTCCTCGAACGCCTGTCCAAACCGCATGATGGACTCGTCGCAGTGGGCTTCGAACGTTGACATAGCTAAATACTCCTTCTTGGTGTGGTTCAGGGGAATAGGAATTCCCCAGCCTGCTGTGCCGGCCTATGGGGGGGCAGTTCGGCGCACAACCGCTGTTGGTGGAGGACGCAGGCCGGGTTCGGCTTCCCCGGCTTGCACTTGTTGAGGTTGCAAATGTTTTCCCCCACCTGGCCGCAATAGGCCCAAATATAGTACTGTATGAACCGGGGAAAGCTGGCAGGAAGGGTGGGGTTGAACTTTCGGCAGTCAATCCGGCCAGCGAGGTCCTGTATCACCCCCAAGCAACCGTTTTGAGCATGGCAGCGGGGGCCGTAGGGATGGTTGAGCTGGTAGCTGTCCAAAATACCGGTCCGGTGGAGGAAGTTGTGAACCAGGCTGTCGACGGCAATCATGTGCGCCCCCACCCGCCGATAGTCCCACCCGGGATAGCGGCATAAGAAAAGGGCGGATAAGGCCATGTGAGCCAGCTTTGGGCCAACGTTGGCAATGGTTGTGATTTTCCCGATGAAGGTCTGTAGGAGGTCGGTGATGGCCCCGTCGGCCGGCAGGTTATCCTCGAAGTGCTGCTTGGCAAATGTGTAAAAGTCCCTCCCGCAGACATCCCGGAGGAAGAAATACAGCGAAAACGCCATGTGGTTCAAATTGCCACGTTTCATGTCGAAAGTCGGGAGTGGACAGGTACCCAGGAAGGCGGGTTCATTGCACGTTTTCGCTGTTTTTCGGTAGCCGCACCCCTTGAAGGTCTCAAAGGTCGCTAATTTCGGGCACTGGGCGGCTTTGACGGCTTGTTTGACCCAGTTAAAGGTCGGTTTGTGGTTTTGCTTGGCGTAATATCCGTGGTTTGACTGGTTCCCGCCCCCTGAGAAGAGGAAGGCTTCAACCAAGTATTGGTAGAGTTTGATTGACTTGTGGTGGGGCTTTCCGTGGATCATTTGGTGAAGAATGGCTTCTATTTCAGGAGAATCCGTCAGATATACGTCAATAAATAGCTTCTGATGAGATATGATTATTTGGTTTACTATCTCAACACTATGCTCAAAAGTCTTACTTTTGCGTGACATAATTACAATATTAACACAAAATGCTTTATGTGTCAAGTAAGATGGTTTTAATAGCTGTTATAGAAAGTCTTAATACGCTAATTGCGTAAGTATATATGATTTGCAGCCTTATGATTATTGTATTTAACCCGTTGTAAAAAAGAAAACGCCCATATCATTGCTAATGATGAATTGTTAAGGGGAAGGAGTTGGTGAGGTATTTATGCTTTAGATGGCTCTTAAATCGTTGTCAAGTTGACTTTATGTATCGATAATCTAAAGTGAATGATAATACTGTGGTGGTTCTCAGACTTATTAACCGTCCGATTACGAAAATAAGTCATACTAAGATCTCATTTCTATATAGAGATTATAGCGACAACTTTTGGGGATTTTTGATGATTTGCGGTTTTGTAAGTGCTTGCCAAACGATGAGACGGAATGACATTACCGACTTTAAAAAATACCTTTCCCTCCGGAGTCACAAGGAATGGTAGTGACTATGACTAACCAAAGCAAGCCAAAAAGAAGAGATTCTGCTGGTGAACTGAGGGGTGATGAGTCAACGGTAGGGTGTGCCGACTGAGTAGCTGAATCCGGAAATCAAACTAAATCACAAAGTGAACAAAGCCATGGTTAGGAGCTTAAGGAAAATGGTCTCTCAAGAAATGAACTGTAATCCATGAAAAGCTACACGAAAGGGGATGTGAAATGGAGACTACAAACATGCTCAACAAATGCGATGGATAGGTATTGGTGATTAGGATGTCGCATAATGTTTAGAGCTTAAGGTAAGGTGTGTATGTAAGCAGCCTAGTCGGAATGGTATTTTAATGATTTGGTTAAGTTAATATATATTATATATAAATAGTATATATATTATAGCATTGGCATGTAATTGTCGTAATAAGTTGATCTCCATTGATTATCTAATTTACGAAGCTCATAAAATAATTCCATTTTTAATGAATTAAGCTTTTTGTTATGTCTAAGGTACTGGAGAGGGTTCTCAAATTTACGCTCTCGCTTTGCCTTAAAAACCTCCTCCATGAGGGAGCCGTTGTTTCCATCTTTGTCTCTAGCGGTGTATTCTTGATAGTATTTGGGAAATGGGCTTGTCGCCTTAAAATGCTTGAACTGAATTCTGGGGGAGCATAGATGGCGAAATTTAGGGTCAATTATTAACGAGCAAAGGTCAGCGATGTTTTTGCGGACCAACAATGGCCTTCCATAGGTGAACTCCAATCGGACCCGATTTACATTCTTATGCGGCCATCCTTTACGGTCTTTGAAGCCGTTGTTGTCATTCCCCCGCTCATAAATTTTGGCATGGTTAATACCCATATCAACGTGATAAACAGAATTGTATTTCCTGAGTTCATTCCAGCCCAAGGATTTATCTCCGCGGATTATGGTAGATTTGGCTTGTGGAAAAAACATGTAGCGCCTCAAGACGTAGAAAAGGTTACTCACTGATTTGGGTGAATAGCAGAAGAAGTCAATCGCATACTCTAAGGAACTAACTTTCAGTTCAGGATAGCCCGTGGAGTCATCATATAGAGCCATCAGGGCGTCTTGACTAGAATGGTTTGTATGAAACCGGAATTTTGGGTAATAAGCCTCCTTAGGGTTGAAAAAAACCGTAAGTCTCCTCCAATCTCTTTGGATAAAGCCGACTTGTCGATAACCTGGTTCTCGTTTAAGGTACATGAGACTTTCCTTCGGAGAGACGACTTTGATCTCACCAAGACGCTCTGCAACTTCTCCATACTTGCATTGTTGTATGAAAAACTTTGACCGATGAATTTGTGGGGTGATTTCTTTGATCCCGCTTAGGGCGGTTCGGATGATATTCCTGTGAAATGCTTTTGATGACCGCGGATATGACATAATGGATCTCCTGTTCAGTAAGTTTGCCTATATAGTCAAACGGCACCGGATAAGGATCATACTGGGGGATATCTTAAGAAAAAGATGGCTTTAGGTGTGCTTTGTGGAGGGTGTGGAGTAATTTCATCCTATCGAGCCGAGGTAACATTTTGGCGGGCCTCCAATAACACTCAGCTCAGCATCTCTGCCACGGCACTTTGGACTATCTTATCCTTCAAGGTCGGCACTCCCAGAAGCCGTCCGCCTTGAGATGTAGGTCCGCCGCACAGGGCTGGACCAAGGATGCTCGGCCTGCCCACACCGAAGACATGCGGGGCAGGCCGAACATGCGCTACCATCACTCCTTAACCTTTCCGCCTCCAGGGAATAGCCATCCCTGCTTCAGTAATGGCAGCCTTGGGGACGGAGATGTCACCACATCTTTGCGACACGTGTCGCAAACTTTCCCATGAAGGTTAAGGCTTGCAAATCGCGCGAATTTTTTCCCTCAGTTTTTTTAGTTCCCGCCTAAACTTCTTGTCGGTCTCTGCGTATTCAGCGAGACTCTCCATTAATTCTGACGAGGTTAAGCAGCGCCCCATATACGAGACCCATTTTTTTATGGTGTTAACGGTAACGCTTTTGGATTCGCCACCTGATTTTTTAGGAGAATTTTCATCCTGCTCTTCTTTTAATCGCGAGATAAGTTTTTTTGCCTGGGCCTTGAGCTTAGTTATCGCTTCCCCATCTTTAGGCTTAACGTTCGCCTCGATTTTATGTTTGGCCAGAAATTTCCCGACTGGGACATCATCCCCCATCTTGATTAGGTCCAGAAGGGTTCTCTGAGGTAATGATGCCAGCCCCTTAAATTTGGCCAGATTCACATACCTCCCCAGTTTCAGGTAACGCTCTATCCTCTTAGGTGTAAGATTCGGAAAAAATTCCTTCCGATAAGGCCCCCATTTACCCCACCTGCTTTCACCCTCCCCGAACATGGTTGCCTCTGCCCTTACAAGCTCCTTGCCGATTTTGACGGCGCACCAAACTGGTATCCTATCGATCTTCCGGCATAAGGCATCAATCTTCTCGGAACTTGCCCTTAATGCCTTTTCTTTCTTTTCCGAAAGTTTTGGTATTGATGATTTTTTATTACGATTTTTCTTCTGGGCCTTTTTCGGTTTATTCATGGCTTTGCCCTCCATAATTTTTTTGTGAGACTCTTGGCCTCGCATGTTCAAACGGGCAAAATTATTTAGTTAACTCCGAAAATCCATTGAAAATTCATTTTTATTAAAATATTAGGACAGGTGTGTGAAATGTCTAGTGGAGTCAAAAATGAGGAGTGGGAAGGTGGGAGCTATATAAAAGTGTTCATGAAAATTAGTCCAGCTTAATTTCTAACAGATCAGCCAGTCTCCTCTTCATTCTAGGCTTGGTGAGTTTCTTCATAATTTTTTTTTGCATCATCCAAAATGTCTTGGGGTTCCTGATTTCCAGCGTCTCCCGGAGAACATAAAGCCGCCCAACTTTGACGTTTCTCAACATTAAGAAAATTAGCCGAAACCATTTCTGCAACGGAATCCTCGTTCTGTGAAAGAATGTCCCGGCGGTGATGGAAGCCTGGTAACTGCATTCCTTGCATTGATAAAGCTGCCGATTCTTATGGAAATATGCCTCTCTATGGCCACATTCAGGGCAGTTATACCCTTTGGACCAGCGCCAGCGTAAAAGTGCATTTCTGCAGGCCTCTTCTGAATCAAATTTCCTTTTAATTTCATTCAGTTCTCCAATTAAGCTATGCAACTCACCATGTTCCATATTTAAATTGTCCATGGTCATATTATCAACTAATTTCGGATTTAAGTAAATGTTTGCCCGTCGTTTGAGCCCACCAGAAAGCCATCAGTCTTTCTAATCAAAATTTTCGCAAGAGATTGTCATAGTGCAATTTGAAACCGATAGCAATCTCCTGCTGGGCGGGTGGGCAATGACTGCTGCGTTTACAGTTGACAAACCAGAGAGAACAGAAATAATGACTCCTGAGGAGGTCGCCCGATATCTGAAAAAGAGTTTAAGCTGGGTTTACCGGCATTGGAAGATATTGGGTGGCAGGAAACTTGGGGGTTCTCTGTTCTTCCCCGGAAAGGAGAACCTCTATGAGCATTTATTTTCAGAAGGGCCGAGGGTGGAAGGCCGATTTCACCCTCAACGGGAGACGGTACACATCCCGGTATTTCAAAACCAAAAAGGAGGCAAAGCAGGCAGAATTACAAAGAAAGGAGGAGATTCTGAACCCGGCGCCGGAGAAGCCGGTGGAGATAACCCCAACCGACATGGCCTTCTTCGACCTGGTGAATAGGCGCCTGGATCACGTTAAGGCCTATAATTCCGAAAGCTACTACCAGACCTACCAGGTATCGGCCCGAAGATGGGTTAGGCAGTGGAAAGGGCTAACATGCAGCGGAATTTCCCGAGATATGGTGGAGCGGTTCATTTTGGAGCGCAGTAAGGTGTCTGCCTTCACTGCTAATAAGGAAATTCGCTACCTCAAGGCAACGTTTAATTTCGGCAAAAAGAAGGGCTGGATCACCGAAAACCCGGTTGTTGGCTTAAGTTTCCTGCCCATGGCAAAGAGACTTAAGTATGTTCCAGCGCCAGAGGACATAAACATGCTGATCGCCCTCGCTGATCCTGAAGTTCAGGACTACCTGTGGCTCTTGCGAGACAGCATGGCCCGGGTCAGTGAAGTCAATCGCCTTATCTGGGATGATGTAAACCTCGAACAGAAATATGTGGTGCTTTACACCCGCAAGAAACGGGGTGGCCACTTGACTCCCAGGAAAGTGCCGATGACCCAGAAAGTCTTGGATATTTTGTCCCGCAGGTTTTCCGATAGGGATAAGAACAGACCCTGGGTTTTCTGGCATTCATATGTTAGCCGGGACAATGGCGAGAGAAAGATCGGGCCGTTCAAAGATAGGCGGGAAGTCCTAAAAAATCTTTGCGCTAAAGCGGGAGTAAGAGCTTTCGGTTTTCATGCCTTAAGACATGCCGGGGCATCACTCATGGACAACTGCAACGTCCCGCTCGGGGCCATTCAACGCATCTTAGGCCACGAGAACCGGACCACCACCGAAATTTATCTCCACTCCATTAACCAATCTGAGATTGCGGCTATGGCAGTGTATGAGCAGGCCAGGGAAAAGTCACACTCAGATTCACACTCAGTCAAAAGCGAGAGGCTTAGGCCTGATGACCTAAACCCCACTTAAGTACTTAAATTTACTTGGTGCCGGAGGCCGGACTCGAACCGGCACAGGCTTTCACCCGGGGGATTTTGAGTCCCCTGCGTCTACCAATTCCACCACTCCGGCGGCCTGTTTATTGTAAATCGCTTCATGAGGATTTGG
>Ga0172371_10013024_pt1 | contig 10875 bp, 10 predicted proteins | sample Lak12m_FD_114543 | JGI IMG/M metagenome (GOLD analysis project Ga0172371, IMG submission 114543) | Freshwater microbial communities from Kabuno Bay, South-Kivu, Congo - kab_022012_12m | ecosystem: Environmental > Aquatic > Freshwater > Lake | place: Democratic Republic of the Congo: South-Kivu... | reverse complement strand
TTGGGAGATTTATCCATGCATTATCCCGCGAGTGTGGATTAATTTATTGATTAGAGAAAAATGGGTAAAAACCAAAAGCATTGACAATGATAAGTTGAAAATAAAATATCAGGAGGTTTTCTATGCAAGAGCAAGTATTTTTCCCTCTTACTCCAAAGCTTAAGGACGGTGCTGATAGGAAAATTACCTCTTTTAATAGAGCAGGAGTTTGGGATAGCAGGTCTTCCGTTGAGTTTGACAAGTTAAGTGAGAGCTTGAACGTAGAAGATATAATCCCAAAATCTATAGAGCTAACGGGTATTCCTGATATGTGGGCGCGCCCGCTTCTCTTTGAGATGGCACTTTACGATACCAGACATCCGTTCCATAGCCGAACTTTGGGGGAATGGCGTGGGCTTTTAGCAATGATCGCTCTCAACAAATGGAAAGACTTACCATTAATGGTTGAGGAAATCAAAATTCCCAGTCAAGGTGGGTCTACAGCTCCAGCATCGCCTGACTTCCTTAATGCCCTTGAAAAACTGGCTCCATCTAAGACACTATCTGGAGACACCGATTGGCGTAACCTATATGTGATTTTGTTTGATGGTCAACCAATAGGCATTACCTCACCGACCACCATTGTTTGTACTGCAGCGAACTATTTTAACCGTATTAAAAATGTAGAATGGTTTGATGGTGAATTTTTGTTAGATCCTACCAATTTTTTAAACTCTGACGAAAAGGCAGCGTTAGCCAGCTGGCTGGAACAACTTAAGGAGAATCTTCACAACCATTCACAACGTATAAAAGGAATGTCCGAGTATGACAAGCTTTTGGGATTAATAGACAGCCAAGGGGATGCCAAAGGAAAAAACAAGGGTTTTATCCAGGATTTAGGCGGGTGTCCACAAACTCCAATAGATTTAGAACAAAGAGGTTTTGGAATGACACGAGGAATCTTTCTCTACCTTGATAAGCCTATAGCAGTTATAGAGAAACCTCTAGAAAAATCTCATGTCCTCCTTAGGGCATCAAAGGCACTGACAGTTTCTCCTCCATCTTTGCTTGTGGTAGATGCAAAAATTGCCGAGCAGTGGAGAATAAAAAAGCATGAGATTCTTGTTTATGGCACACTAACGCTCGCCTCCATTCCATTTAGCGGGTTAGGAAGCGACCGTACAAGAATTAGTTCGATTCCACTTCCCAAAAAACTGGAGTGGAGATTACCCAAGGATTTTTTTACAAAAAAACTTTTTGTAATTCAACAGCAAAATGCCTTCCCAGGTGCAATGAATATAAAAGGTGATGATAGGTTACAGTTTCAAGGTCAAACTGTGACACCTATTCTTCCCATAAATGAAGAGTTATTGAATTATTTGACAGCAGACGACCTGTGTCAACGAGTCAGCTTTGAACAGGGGACTGAAGGCTTTGTTGTTTATTTACGATTGCCCTTGTCTGGTACCGATGGCAACGGCAGAGATTTCATGGTACAAAAGGAGTTTAGTTTCAAGGAAAACGAGGTTATTTCTATTTCAACCGTGCCTGTTCTCGAAGTGTGGCCAAACTTCAAGGTAAATAAAATAGGAGAGGCAAGCGAGCCAGCATGGAATATTTACTATACCTATTTTTCAACAACTGGCGAACAGACATTCTATGCAAGACCATATACTTTAGGCAAAGAACCAGAAAGACAATCCTTTAAAGATAAACTTGATAAAAAAATTGAGCGTGAAATTACCCAAATGGACATATTCCCTGAAGCAATGGTATGCAAAGGAGAGATGGTGAATTCTCAAACCAGTAGTATGGAGTCAATTCAAGCCAGTATATTACTGCTAATGCCACCTGAACTGATAACTCAACAGCAAAATAAGAAATGGTTAATAGGGATTGACTTTGGCACAACTGGCACTAATGTCTATGTCACTGATACTAACTGTGACCCTTTCCCTATAACATTTAAAGAACGCTTTTTAAAGGTAACTGCATCAGGTGAGCGACGTAACTATCTATATGACGATTTTCTACCAGGCAAGGAAGAAAATGCACCATTTTTAAGTATTTTTCATGACTTTCAAACAAAACAAGTTGAATTGCGTCCTTTGCTTGATGGGCACATCTACTTCCTGCTCGATTACACAAAATTTAATGCAATCGCTCAGGGTATGGTTACCGACCTGAAGTGGTCAGAAGACCCTGCTGTTCGTTTCCGCACAGCGACATTTCTGGAGCAGCTTTGTCTGCAGTGCTCAGCCGAAGCTGCTGCTGATGGTGCTGAAGAAATTAGCTGGCGATTCTCATACCCTAGTGCATTTTCCACAGGTGATATAGAAGCATTCCGACAAATTTGGAATACAATAACTACAAAAACGGGCATTAAACAAAGCCAGGGTTCTCCTGAAAATAAAATGGAAAGTATTGTATCAGCACACTTCTTTGCGTATCATCCTAAAATGCAGGGTATTAAAAAGGGTTTATTTGGTCCTGGAATGGTGTGCATAGATGTCGGAGGTGGAACCTCGGATATCTCTATTTATCAGGGCAATAAATTACATTGGCAAACATCCTTATTATTTGCAGGGCGTAATATATTTTTAGATTTGCTATACGCAAAACCTGATTTTTTGGAGATTTTTGGAGCAGATGTTTTAAGCCTAAACAAAACCACAGGTAATCGGCCAGCATTTTACGCACAGGTAGATGCACTTATTAGTAATCAGGGGCAAGGATGGTTGAATAATCTCCATGCTTATACGGGGGATCAAGAAGTAAAAAAATTTTCTCAGCTCATTGCAGTTGGGCTGTCGGGCATTTTTTATTATATTGGTTTGCTGCTTCAACATCTGGTTAAATTAGCAAGCTATCAAGGGCAAATGCCGAATATATATGTGGCAGGCAATGGAGCAAAAATGTTCCATTGGTTAGCAACTGGTGCTTACAGTAGCAATCGCCCAATCAGTGCGCTTTTCAAGAGTGTTCTATTGAAGGCATCAGGGTTTAAAGATGATCCGAAGACGTTTGATGTCCACATAAGTCCTGAGCCTAAAGCTGAAGCGGCCTTTGGATTGGTTTGCACGGAAACAGATCTAGATGAAAGTGGCAGAACTGATGCGGTTATGGCTGGTGAGGTATTCATAGAAGACTCAAAACAATGTGACTGGAGTGAAACGCTTACAGCCAAAAGGATAAAAAAAGGATTGGAGATACCACAAACATTGCAAAATCTGGAAGATTTTATAGAGACTTTCAACTCATATGCTAACTCAAGAAATGCCGTTATACCATCACTTCTTAGCGATGATATTTTAATTAATACTATTAAAAAGCGGTTAAGTCAAAAACTTCTTGATTTTAAGGGCAAAGAAGCAAAGGCTATCCATGTTGAACCATTATTTATCAGTGCATTGAAAATCTTGCTGAAGATAAAAGCCGATGAATGGGCATCTAAATAACCTTAGAACAACCATTGGGTTAAGGGTTATGGCATCCAAACAATCAATTTGTAGATATACCTTTATTTGCGGTATAGTAGTCATTTTCTTTAACATGTTAGTTATAGATATAAGGCCGGCTTTTACCCAAAGCACGATATCTGAGGTCAATTCATTTCTGGGGAAAATCATAGAGATTAATAAAAAGTTGGATAATATTGATTTAAAATCGGAAACTTCAATTGGAACAATTAATAAATTAGAAAGTGAAGTTGCTTTAGTTGAAAAGAGCCAGCAAGCAATTCTAAAAAATAACCCTGCAGCTAAGTTAAAAAGTCCAGAAAAAGAACAGCTTCAAACAGGATTAGATAATCTAAAGGATGAAATACTTACGGCAAAGGTAAAGACTAAAATGCTCTTACAAATTGCTCCATATCTCCATAGCCTCAAATCTTCAATAGATAAACCTGTCCAGAACCAGGAGAAGGAAGTTAGAATACTACCTACAATTCTCCTGCTTCTCGCCATTGTCGGAATCTTTTTAACACCTGTTACATTATCTTTTGGGGTATTTCTATGGTATCGAAATGAGTCAAAAAAACAGAACATGTTTGATGAATTATACCTATTATTAAAGCAGATAGATAAAAAGATAGTTACACAACCGTCCTTAAAGACTGATAATTTTAAAAAGAGAATACCAGTTGAGGAATCTAATCGAGAGACATTTCGTGTAGATTCAGAAATAAAAAGTCCCGAAAAGTCTATTGTAGGTATCAAGGAACAGCAACCATCGGAACCACAACAAAAGGAAACTCCATTGCAACTGTTTTGCCGCCTCTATAATGCTGAAGTAGACGGATTTAATAATGAATTTATGCAACAATATAAGCCCATTCGTATCGGTGTTGCTAATGCAATGGACCGTCGTCGCAATACTGACATCAGCCCTATTTTTGTAACAGCAACTGACGGCGACTATTATGCAGCAGAGGGTGAAAGAGATAGGCAATTTATGGTTGTTCCACGTCCTGGTATGGCGTTTCAAGAGTCCAGTTATGGACCTGGAGCAATGGGGCTTGTATTTGATTGTCCCAACTATAATCCCCAATTGCGATATTACCGAGTGAAGGTGATTAAACCTGCCTTTTTTGAACCAGATTTTACAATGCAACGCTGGAAGCTTATAGAAAATGGTAAACTGGACCTGGGCAAAGGTGAATGAATTGGTAATAGAATTATATGAACACAACTTTTGAGGCTTATGCCTATCAAATCTTGGAGTATTTAACTCCCGAAAATATAATTGCTTTAGTAATTGTTAGATTTCTTCAATTTGTTTTTTTGCTCTGGGTTTTAGGATTTATATATTCTTGTCGTCAGCTTCGGGCAAACCAAAGGCAGATGTTCAGTTGTGAAGATGTTGGAATACTTGTAAAAGCACGGCAAAAGCATCATGTCAGTGATAGAGAATCAGAACAAAGCGAAGGTGAGATTTTCAGTAGTTTCTGCAAAGAAAAATCTGTTCAGGAGCAAACAGTTGGTATAAGACATTTGAAGTGTATTTTCTTATCAGGTTGGAATGAAAGCCGTTTTGAAGTCAGTGAATTACTCGGGCATACAACACATATCCTATTCCAGGAAAACAATCTTCTACGTTCCGTTTTGGCGTCCTTTATAGTACTTGGCCTTTTGGGGACACTTTTCGGGCTTGCAGATAGTTTGGCACACCTATCACCTGTATTGGGAACAAGTGGTTTTCAAAAGACAAACGAAGGGATTACCTATTCGCTGGGTCAACTTCTCAGTCATATAAAAAGTGCATTTGCTCCCAGTATCTGGGGGGTTACATTTACAGTCATAGGTGTATTTCTTTATGGGTTCTATTTACGGTTTGTTTGCAGTCCTGTTAAATCTACCCTTGAACAGATGACACTTACAAACTGGGTTCCACAGCTTTACCCAACCACTTCGCAAAAACTGATTGAAACCCTTCAGCAAAGCGAACAGCAAATGCGTCAAAACTTCGAGGCAGCACGCAAAGTGGCCGAGTTGGCAGACTCCGTCCAGACCGGGATTGGCGATTTCAACCAGAATCTCAGTCAGGCTAATCTCGTGACAGGTTCACTCACCGCCGCAGTATCTGAAATTAGCCAAGCTGCTAACCTGATAAACAAGACATTTGCCAAACGGCTAAGTAAATTTTCTGATGAGTTTTCAGGAAGTGTCTCTCACCTAACTTCCTTTCAAGAGGATTTGCGTATCTTGTATCAGAAGATGGTTGATGAATCGGATGCGTTTCAAAGTGGTATCAGAGAGACACTTTATGTGCAGAATTCACGTCTTGAGAATATCTTGAAAACTTTCAAGAACTACGAGGATGCATATATTGCCGAGCGTGGGCAAATAGACAACAAGATGCAAAAATTTTTGGATGAAGCAACGGAGGTAAACACCAGCATTAATACTCAAAATCGTCAGTTAGTTGAAGAAATTAGCAATAAATTGACGACAAGTCTGGGGGAAATTGAGAATACCTTGAAAGTGAATCTATCCAGTATCACACAAAGATTTGACAGTTTTGATGTTCCTATTAAGAATGCAGCTGAGAAGATTGAAGGATCTCATGAAAATTTTTATAAACTAATGGGGCAAATTATCACGGATTTACAGAGTGAAGTTAGAAAGCAAAACGTTAACTATGAACAACACCTTACATCGCTTATTCAGGTGAAACAGCGAATTGAGACATTACTTACTCATTTAACCCAAAATAGTCAGTTACAGACTACTGAAACTCAGAAATTAAGTCAGAGCGTTAACAAATTGACAGAGGACATTACTTCTCTATCTTCAAATATTAATTCCCTTTCGTCGGAAGCTGGCATTTTTAGCAATTCTGTTAATGCTATAGAACAAAACATCCAGTCACTGGGAAAAGGGGCACAAATACTTGCTGAAACATCTAAGACTATTGCCCCTTTGGCAAATATTATTACTGATTTTTCAGGGGCAGTGAAACAACTGCAACAGGATGTTCTTGCTTTTAAAACATTTGCACAGCGACTTGAATTGCAACAAAAACCCTCAAAAACCCTTGAAAAACAAACAAAACCTCAAAAACGGTGGTCGGCGTTGTTTTTTTGGAGAAAATAATAATATATGGATAGCAGATTTACCATGGCAGACGAAGATATTCTAGATTTTAATTTTTGGCCTTCATTCTCTGATTTGATGCTCTCGTTAGTTTTAATTTTGGTGTTAGTAATTTTTTTGTTCCTTAGTGTTATTACTGCGGGAACAATTAATCTCAAACATGTAAAGGAAAATCAGATGGAAATGGTTCATGGCATTGCTGCTGCTTACAGTATGACACCAAAAGAAATAAGTCCTGACTATTTTGTTATCCCTACTGGTATTATGATTCAAAACGAGCCAACACTTCAGCGGATCAGCTTCACAGACCGTATTTTATTTCCACAAGATGAACACGGATTGAGCGAAACCGGGAAACAAACTCTTACTATTATCGGAGAATTAATCAAGAAGCAATTACCAGTTATCCGCGAAATCCAGATTCAAGGTCACGCTGATACTGATAAGAGTAGGTTACACCCATCAAATTTAGATTTAGCAGCTTTACGAGCAATAGAAGTGTTTAAGTATTTACAAAATGAAGTTGGAATTGACCCAGCTGAACATCTAATGTCTGCAACCTCGTTTGGTGAATTTAAACCAGTTCAACGTTCAGACGAAGACTTGTCTTACAATAACTTAATGCTAATCAAAGATAATAGAACGAAAAGTCTTAAGGATAGAAATCGTCGTATAGAATTGTTGTTATTTTACTCAATAGAAATAAAAGAGCAAAAGAAAGAGTGAAAGGAAAGCCAGGATTATTTTAAAAAATCAAGTGAAAAATAATTTTGAATGGTAGAAATTATAAGGGCATATAAGCAAGTATGTGTGTTATGTTTCGCACAATCTGACGAAGAGCAAGGTTAATAAATTGTAAGAGATTAACGATGTCATTTTTCCATGATCGCTTTTTGGTAGTAGTCGTAATAATTACGGCGATTGTTGTTTTAGTAATAGCAGTATTTCATATAAGGGGAGGTAGGGAAAGACTGCCAAAGACAACCTTTGTGGTTGCCCCGGTTGTTCCCTTTAAAAATGAAGGGCGATTACCAATTAAGGACAATATGCTACTGTCTTCTAAATGGCAATTTCGTGTGACTCGCGTTCTCGATGGTGACACAATTGTACTTGATAATGGTAAGACTGTCCGTTTGATCGGGGTAGATGCTCCAGAGATCCATCATCCTGAAATTCCCGTGCAGAGGTTTGGCCAAGAGGCAGCAGAGTTTTTGGGACGGTTTGCAGAGGGATTTGAGTGTACACTGGAATATGAACCCAGTGATATTCGGGACCAATATGGAAGGCTTCTTGCATATGTTTTTGTTGGAGACCGTCTTGCAAATGCTGAAATGATCCGCCGAGGCTACGCATACGCTTACACCCGATTTCCTTTTCGCCGTCAGACTGAATTTATCGCCTTGGAGCGAGAAGCACGCGAACACCAATATGGTCTATGGCATCTATCACTCAGAGACGGCAGGATTGCAAACCTTGTTAACAGATATGAGTCGCTTAGCATCGAAGGGCGTAAGAAATTAGACGAAGTCATGGAAAAGCTTGTTAAAGAATATCCTTTTGAAAAAAAGTGAAAAGCGTATTGCCAACTGTAGAGGGGAAATAACATGGTAACGCAACAGAACCCTAATCGTAAGAATTTTTTAATCAGGATTATAGTTACTACCTTAGCAGTGGTTTTAGTAATGTACTTAGCCAAAGTTTGGTTTGTAGACCAACAGGGTGATAAGTCCATTACACTCGATTCAAGAAGTAACAAGGAGAGTACAACACCTTATAGAGACCTACAAACCCCGAGTACAAGTCGGGTGATCTTGTGGCAGGATGCTGCTAAGCATTACGGAGAATATGCAACAGTTGAAGGGAAAATCGTTTCTACGCATAATTCAGGAAAGGCTTGTTTCCTCAACTTTCATCCTAACTATAAGCGGTATTTTACAGCGGTTATTTTCGCATCGGCATTTTCCCTATTCCCAGCAAATCCAGAGACCTTTTACTATGGCAAAAAGATTCGAGTGTCTGGTTATATAAAAGAGTATAAAGGGAAACCAGAAATTATCTTAAATGACCCGATTCAAATAGAGATATTGAAATAGATAGTGTCCTGAATAATTAATGGGTAGTGATAGATAGAGGTTTCTTTTTTAGGAGGTATTGATATGATAAAGATGGCTCAAAATAGCATTTTCAGAGTAACCCTCGGGTTTTTCATAATATTGCTTTTGTCTTGTCAAAAGCCTTCAACAACAGATGTGGAAAGAGGTGTTCAGACAAATAAGAAAAATGTAACTCAACCCTCAGCAGAAAAGCATGCAAACAGCCAGGCAATACAACAACCCATCATTATTATCAGCCCTACCGATGGTAGTCATGTCTGCATGCAGGCCATGGTAAGGGGGACTATCTCTGACTCAAACTTACAGGTATTTGTATTAATCCATCCGATGGCTACCGACAGATTTTGGGTTCAACCATTACCAGAAAGGGGTAGTAATTGGCATACTTATTGTTTTTTTGGAGAACCAAACAGGGGAATAGGCGAACCTTTTGAAATTATTGCAGTAGCCTCACGCAACAGAAACTTATTTAGAAGAGGTGATACATTGCCCTCTCCCTTGCCAGATAATCCTCATATATTAATTAGATCAAGTCCAATTAGAGTTACAAGAGATCCATGTCTTCACAGTTAATTTTTAGTCGTACTCGCATAACTTTTATATAAAAGAAGGATATTGAATTGACAGAAAGAATATCACGGATAATAGTAGTTACATCGTTTATTTTAATTTTAGTTATCGCAGTAACTGTCTCAGATGATAAACTTCTTGAGTTCCTATTTGTTATACATAAAAAGGTTCTTGTTATTATGGGGATATTGTTTATTGGCAAAGAATTATGGGACTTCATAAAGAAATATAAGAGTGGTATTGTTGATAAATTTCATTTGCTATGGAGTTTAGTCTTTTTTGTTTTGTTGTTTGCAAACATTGCAGTATTTGAGATAATTGTCGTTCCTAAGTTATCTAAGATTGAAATATCATATCCAAAAGATGGTACAGAAATTATGGGTCTTATGACAGATGTTGAAATCCTTGTTAGAAGTGTAAAGCATCATCTTTACATAATTGTAAAAACTCCACAGTGCTCTCTTTGGAGACAGATAGACGAGCTTAAAACTGAGAAATTTAAAGATAAATTAAAAGGTAAAGCTCAGTTGGGCGAATTAATGTTGGGGATAGATGAAAGCTATGAAATTTTTGCAATAGCAACAAAAAAAGATTTACCGATTGGTAGGCTTGAAAGCATTCCTCCAGACGCCATATGGTCTAATACAGTAACTGTTAGAAGGGTTAGGTAAATTATTTTGATTATAGGTCATTTGAAGAAAGAAACTTCACGACTACAGTAACCCAATAATATATTCCCATCTTCTGGCGCTTTTAATTCTTATTTTGAATATGCTTTAAATTTTTCCAAATTGAAGAAAATTTGTATAATAGAGTTGGAGGTGGGAAGATGCAGAAAACATTGTCGGCTGAATTGAAAAGAATGAGTAAGGATAAGGTTAGGTTTGAAATTACAAAAGAGAACTACGAGGCATTTTGTAATGCTGTAGGACTTTATAAAAAAGAATTTATTGAGTCTTTGAAAAAATCTGAAGCAGACCACAAGGCAGGACGTATAACAAGGAGAAAATCGCTTTTAGAAATTGTTGAAGAAGCATGATAGAAATTTATACCACTGCCACTTTTGATGAGCTCTTTCTTAAGCTTCCTAAGAAAATCCAGATTAAAGCAGATGAGAAAACAAAGTTATTTAAGGAAAACCCCTTTAATCCAATTTTAAGGACTGAAAAGCTTCATCCCAAAGGGCATGATGTCTGGAGTTTCAGGGTTGACATCTATTATAGGATTGTTTTCAAATTCACAGGGAAAAATTCAGATGAATTTCGTTTTATAGGGCATCACAATGATATTTATGATTACAATATATTTGGATAAGATCTCACATCATTTTAAAAAGTAAGAAGTTCAAAGAGAGTTGGTCTGTGTTATAATTTTAACAAATTGAGGCGGGGATGAAATTTATTGGTCTTGATGCAGGTTCTGTGAGTGTAAAGCTTGTTGTCCTTGATGAAAAAGGAAACAGGCTTTGCAGCTATTATGAAAGGCATAAAGGGCATCCCATTAACGTTGCCCTTGAATTCCTCAATCAAGTAACGAATAACGAGTTACAAGTAACAAAACCGAAAAGAGAAAAGAATGATATCACAGACTCGTCACTCATCACTCATCACTCATCACTT
>Ga0172371_10013022_pt1 | contig 10875 bp, 7 predicted proteins | sample Lak12m_FD_114543 | JGI IMG/M metagenome (GOLD analysis project Ga0172371, IMG submission 114543) | Freshwater microbial communities from Kabuno Bay, South-Kivu, Congo - kab_022012_12m | ecosystem: Environmental > Aquatic > Freshwater > Lake | place: Democratic Republic of the Congo: South-Kivu... | reverse complement strand
GGTGTTAATCTGTGGAAATCAATCAACGGAGGATACGACTGGCAGATTTTAACCCATGAAAACCCTTACACTCCCAATGTTTACAACACATGGGTTGATTATCACGACATGAGGTTCAGACCCGGAACCGAACAATTGTTTTGTTGCCACGATGGTGGAATTATCAAAACCTACGATTACGGGAGCACTTTCAGTAATATTACCGATGGGCTGGAAATTCTTCAGATTTACAAGATAGGCCTTTCGGCAACCAACGAGGAAATGGCGCTTTGTGGCGACCAGGACCAGTTTACCATGTATAAAAATGGTGATGAGTGGCACTGTATGCCTTTTGGCGAATCGGGTGAAAACTTTTTTGATTACACCAATCCGCTAATATTTTACATGAGTGGCTACGGTGGCGGGCTGCGCAGAACGGTAACCGGAGGAACATCGGCAAGCAATATTACACCACCTGGCCAAAGTGTGTATTTATGGCTGGCTCCTTTCATTATTCATCCTACCGACCCAAATATCATATTTGTTGGCTTTAACGATGTTTTCATGTCGGTAAACAAAGGCTCGCAATGGACAAAAATTTCGGAAAGCCTGTCGAACACTCAGCTCAGGATTCTCGAAATAGCTCCTTCCGACCCGCAGACAATGGTTGCAGGCCTTGGCACAGCACTTTGGAAAACCACGGATGGCGGACAAACCTGGGAAAACATTTTACCCGGATTGCCCGCACAGCGAATTACTGATGTTTGTATTTCATCGGCTGACCCAAGCCATTTTTATGTTACCATTGGTGGATTTACAAATGGAAGCAAGGTTTATGAGTCAAACAACGGTGGACTCAACTGGCAAAACATTTCGCTCAACTTACCCAACGTACCAGCTACCTGCATTGCTTATCAGGATGGGACAAACGATGCCATGTATGTTGGCACCGATCTGGGTGTTTTTTACAAAAACAATGACCTTGACCATTGGATTGATTTCAGTAATGGGTTGCCGAATGTTGTTTTGGGAGAAATCGAGATTCATTATGGTACTTCAAAACTAAGGGCTGGCACTTTTGGCAGGGGTTTGTGGGAAACACCGCTGATGGACCCAACAATTCTTTCGATGAATGCTGAAACTGACCAGCAATGGTTCCTATACCCTAATCCGGCTACCGACAGGGTAAATGTTCATTTCGAAACAAATAATAATGAACCCATCAAGCTATGTATCCAAAACATGATAGGCACAGTTGAAAAATGGATTGAGTTAAAACCCACTGATAACAGACTAAATGCCAACATTCCAGTGGATGACCTTTTGCCAGGCATTTACCTGTTTAAATTTGAAGGCAAAAACAATAGCATAACACAACGAATTGTGATTCAATAATTTCAACGAAAATGAAAAAAACAATTCTGTTGATTACAACCTTGATTGTTCTGGTGGTACCCGCCTTTACACAAATTGTAACTTTTGAAGTGGCCAAAAAAGCAGCTTGTAAGGCCTTTGCTGATTTTGAATTTAAAAAACAGGAATCCGGCAGGACTTGCCAATGATTGCCGACTGGCAAACAATTGATGATACCAATGATTTACCACTTTACTATATTTTTCAAATAAAAAGCAATGGTTTCATCATCATATCAGGCGATTACAGAGCCGTTCCTGTAATTGGATTTGCTTTTGGTGGCCAATTCGACCAGACTGATTTGCCACCTTCAGCCAGCGATTGGCTTAATGATTGTGCCAGACAAATTCAACTTATTCGAAAAAACAATCTTCAGGCAGATTCAAAAACTGCTGCACAATGGGAATATCTGTTTGGAAATACTACCGTTGAAAGACGGTTCGGAGGGAATCATGTTGACCCTTTGCTCACAACAAAATGGGGACAGCGTGCTCCGTACAACCTGTATTGTCCGCCCGACCCGGCAAGTCCTGATGGCCGGACCGTTACCGGTTGCGCTGCCACTGCAATAGCACAAGTAATGGCTTATTACAATTATCCGAAAAACGGATTCGGCAGCAACAGCTATTATCATCCGGTCTATGGGCAAATATCAGCCAACTTTGAAGATTCGACATATCGCTGGCAGCTTATGTCAGACAGTGTACACACCGAAATGCCGCCCGAAAACCAGGAAGCTGTTTCACTCCTTTGTTTTCATGCAGGTGTAGCCATGAATATGTATTACGGACCCAATGGTTCGGGTGTGGTGGCTACTCAAATTCTTCAACCCATCCAGCAACATTTCGGCTACAATCCCGAAGCTGAATATACGTGGCGGTCGGAATTTGAGCCATCCGTGTGGGTTAACATCCTTCAGATACAACTTGATTGCGGTCATCCGCTTATTTACCGGGGAACAAGCTCAACTGTGGGTCATATTTTCGTTTGTGACGGTTATCTGGACGACGAATATTTCCATTTTAACTGGGGCTGGAACGGAAATGCAGATGGCTATTTTTACATCAACAACCTGAATCCCAATGGTTACACCTTCAATCTGAACAACTATTGCATTACCAATTTCTACCCCACAGGCATCTACCCTGAATATTGCCAGGAAACCGACACGCTGCGGAGTATTACAGCAATAATAGATGATGGCAGCGGTCCAATTTTCGATTATTCCGACAATGCGGATTGTGTTTGGTTAATAGCCCCACAGTTTCATACCCCGATTACAACAATTTCTTTACACTTTAGAAAATTCCAGACTGAAGAAAATGGTGATTTTCTAAAGATTTTTTCAGGTCAGATTGCGAGCGATAATTTGGTGGTTGAATTTTCGGGCAACATGATACCAGAAGACATGATAGTAAATTCCGATACTGTTTTTCTTGTTTTTACCGCCAACAACAACGGAATTGCGATGAGCGGCTGGGAAGTTGAATATTTTGCCGGAAATTCACCCGTAACACAAAATCCTGCGGAAATTGAACCTTCTCAAGCATTTACAATATCGCCCAACCCATCGGGGAATATTTTCACCCTAACGCCCAATCAATCCTTTTTTACAATAAAGGGTGCGGAGGTTTATGACCTTTCGGGTAAACTTTGGTTGGACGAAAATGGTTTAAAATCCATTCCGGGGCATAGCAAAACCCTTGATTTACATTGGATGCCTCCCGGAATGTATGTTTTGAAAATTACATACGGTTCAGGTGAACTATTTTTTACAAAGCTTCTGAAATACTAAAAAACATTATTGTTCTATCCACGCATTCTTATTTTGAAAAGCGCTCTGCGAATTAATGGGTTTTAAATATTTGCCCGGAATCCAAAAGCGCTTTTCTTTTAAATCTAAACCCAAAAATTTTATGAAATACCTACGATTTGTTGTTCTGTTATTTGTTGCAGTATCAGGAATTGCAAGCCTGAATCTGTCGGCCTGTACCAGCCTTTCGGTGAAAACAATGAACAACCGGGTGTGGTACGCTGCCAATTTCGATTATCCTGATTGTGAAATTCGGTTTGTTATTCATACCTTACTCAATAGAAAGGTTTTTCAAACGCAGTTTTTGCAAAATGGAATCTGGTTGACAGCAAATATGGCAAACACTGCCGGAACCTTTGCCCCACTTCAAATGCAGTATCCTGTTCAGGGTGGCAGTGGCACACCCGGTACCAACCAGGTTTATATTGATGGATTTGCTGCGTATGCCATTTACGAATCCAACAGCCTGAGTGAAATGATTGCTGCCCTCGATACCATCGAACTAATTCAGTCGCCCATTACAACCATTCACACAATGCTGTGTTACGAAAACACTGGTTCAGCCATCTTCGAAAAATGTGACCAGGGGAATGCTGTAACCCTCCCCGACACTTCATGGCAAATTCTGTCGAATTTCGAAATGTGCAATTTTGCCGGACTGCCATACAACCAGATTAGCGGAATTGGCGCAAACCGCTACATTGCAGGCTATGAGTATCTGCTCGGTAATTATTCGATATTTGATTTTGAAAAGGCACTCGGCTTTCTTGAAACAACACAACAGGCGGCAGGTTCCTACAAAACATTGTGTTCACTGGTATTTGATGTCGAAAACGATGACATTTTTGTTTGTCTCGAACGTGACTTTTCAAAAATTCTCAGGATTTCGGTTGACTCCGGCTTTATTACAAGTTATCGGGGATGGGAAACTCCAATATATTTACCCATCAACGAATCTGGATTGACAGTTTCAGAAATAATGGCGCTGGTTTCGGCAAACAGTCAGAACAACACAACTTTTAATGTACAAATTCAGCCCAATCCTTTTACAGAACAAGTTTGTATTTGCTCCTCAACTGACAATCAAAACGAAACAACAATTACTATTTTAAATTTGGATGGAATGAGGGTAAAAACAATCTATTGCCGACAGGAAAAGTATATTTGGGATGGTAAGGACGAAAATGGCAATGCGGTTAACAGGGGTGTTTATCTGGCCGTTATCTCAACAAAAAAAACCACCGTCACAAAAAAATTGGTAAAGCTTTGATTTCTATTTTGAAAATTTTTCCATCTGAGCTAAAAATATTTCTTTCTTCCCCCGGGCCACAGGTATTTCGGAGCCATCGGTTAACTGAATTGAACCACCTTCGTGGCGGATGAATTTTTTCACAAACTCAAGGTTGATGAGATGTGAGTTGTGTGGACGGAAAAATCCACGGTCGGCCAACAATTCATGATATTCTTTCAGGTTGCGCGAAACAAGGATTCTGCGGCCATCCACTAAAAAAAACCATGAATAACTCCTGTCGGCTTCCACGCGAATAATTTCACGGGTATTCAGATATTCCATCCCCTCCGAAGTGGGTATGGCAAGTTTTGCTGGTAATGCCGTCCGAAGATTTTCGAATAAGGTGTTGTAGTTTTGAAATTGATAAGCGGCATCCAATCGTTTTTGGATTACTTTGTCAACAGCTTTAATAAATTCTGTGATATTGATGGGTTTGAGAATGTAATCCACGGCGCTGAATTTAATGGCCTGAATGGCATAATGGTTAAACGCGGTGACAAAAACAACATCAAAACTTTTTTCCGGAAAATTCTCCAACACTGTAAAACCATTGCCATGAGGCATTTCCACGTCCAGAAAAACAATTTCGGGCTGTGTATTTATAATAACAGAAACACCATCTTTTGCCGAATGTGCAAATCCAACTACCTCCACCTGTGGCAGTTGGTCGGCAATGATTGATTTAATAAAATTGACGGCGTCCGGCTCATCGTCAACAATAACTGCTTTAAACCTTTTCATGTTATGATGGGAATATAAATGATAACTTTTGTTCCCTGCGGTGTTCCAACCTCACTTTTCAAATCCTGATATTCAATCTTCATGCTACTGCCGTAAAGTGAATGTACAAGCTTCAGCCTCGATTCGGTGATGGTGGTTCCCAGCGACTCATGCTGACCATTGTTACTGTTTTTGATTTTGAGGGCGGCTTCACGTCCAATGCCATTATCATGAATTGTGCAAACAATGGTATTTTCTTCAAGTCGTAGGTCAACACGAACCGTACCTTGTTCTTCCTTGTGCATCAGGCCGTGGCAGATTGCATTTTCGACATAGGGCTGTATGAGCATGGTGGGGATTTTGTGCATCACCACATCAATATCCTCATCAATAGTAACCGTATAGTTGAATTTATTCTTAAAGCGCAATGCCTCCAATTCCAGATAAAGTGTAAGGGCTTCCAGTTCATCTTTAACAGGAATGGCTGTAAAGCGGGAGTTTTCTAAGGTTTTTCGCATCAGGCGCGAAAACTTCGACATGTAATCGTTGGTGGCCATTTTATCATGCTGATACATGTAATACTGAATCGAATTGAGGGTGTTGAAAATAAAATGAGGATTCATTTGCTGTTGCAGGTTCTTTTGAGTCATTTCAGCAATTTTCTGGTTCATTTCGGCCATTTTTCGCCTGGTATTAACTTTTATTTGCCTGAAAACCAATACTACAATAATGAAGAGCAAAACAATCAAAGCGGCGATTCCGTAAAAAATGGACCGGTGTTGTTGTAGTTTTAACGAAAGCATCTGCAGTTCCTGTTGTTTTCGTTCCGATTCATAAAGCATACGCGCCTGTTCGAGCCCCCGCCGGTAGCGGAATGTTTCCACCGAATCGTTGTAGGTTTTGTACATCTTAAAATATCCGAAAGCTTTTTCAAAATTTCCTTTTTGTGCAAACATGTTACTCATATCCTGATAGACCCACGACAGGTTGTAATAATCTTTAATTTTTCTTGAAATTCCGATGCTTTTCAGGTAAAAATCCATAGCTGTGGAATCATCACCTTTGTCGCGGTAGATGGTTCCAAGATTTCCCAAAGCGTTGGTAATCTGCACAGGGTTGTTCGAAATTTCAGCATATTGAAGCGCTTCCGTAAAAAGTTTTATTGAATTGTCGAGATCCTTTTTAAGATATTCAACCCATGCAATTCGCAAAAGAGAATGTGCCATCATGTTGGTATCGTGCAGGTTGGTGTAAATTTGATATGATTTTTTGTAATACATGCCCGATTCATCAAAAACACTGTCGGTAAGATAAAATTCACCCAATCGGAAGTAAGCCGAAGCAATTGATGTTTTTTTGCCAAGTTCAATCAGTTTTTCGAGATATAGGTTAATATATTTTCTTTCCATCTCCCTGTCGCCAATACCGTTGTAGGTATCGGCCAATCCACGTAAAGCCTCGGCTTCATACATTTTCAAGCTATATATTTCAGCGTACTCAAGGTTCTTCAAAAACTCGTTACGGGCATCCATAAATTTACCCATGTGCAGACTGAGTATTGCCAAGTAGTTCTTTGCTTGTGCCATAAGCTGATAATTCCCGGGATTAATTTTTTTCAATGCCTGTTCAATTTCGAGTAACCCTGAATATGGCGCCATCATACGATCGTAAATACGTGCAACCACAAAATGCAGTTCAACCGGACAATCAAATCCATCAGCAATGGCAATTTCTTTGGCTTCCCATGCGTATTTTTTTGCCAGATTGGCATTGGCCAGGCTATCGAGAGACCATAGTGCAGCCTCGGTGAGTGAAATCATTTTTTGTTTTGAACTGGCAGCCTGATTTATTTTGGCGTCTAACAAGGGTGGCAGTGGCTGTGCAAAACCAGTGGCATTAAAAAATACCACAAAAAACACGCACCCGATGGCTGATTTCATTGCTCGTTTCATTGCCAGTTAAAATAGTGGCAAATGTACACAAACAAAAATTTGATCCTGAGAATGCATTTGCTGTATGATCCTTAAGATTTGTAGATTGTGGTTTCGGGCTCACAATTGACGTTTGTCAGCATTTCAATCCATTCTTAAAATCTCAAAGATGAGGTTAAATTTTCTGTGCCTTTTTTGCTGAATCAAGACCCAGTTGATGCTGCATAATCAGCTCGCGGACATTCTTGTATTTTTTCCAGTCAAATCTCCTCAAAAACGCAGCGGCGGCCTGCGCTCCACGAACAAACAGGTCAATTTTGGAAGGGTTGTCAATCCCGAAATTCAGCCAGTCGTAGTCGCCGATGTCAATTTGCTGAACCAGCATTTCATAGTCAGGATTACGAAGGATGAAATCATAATCGTGCAGATGCCTGATGGAGTTGAACATAGCCCCAAAAAGGTTGATGGGTGAACTGATCTTGTTGGCTTGATTCCGGTCAACACCCAGCCTTACGCCAAAGGTGGGCAGTCGAGGTACCACCGATTTATTATGGAAAACATCAATCGGGAAATTCGACATCAGACCTCCATCAACAAAATACGCCTTGTTGGGAACCTCTCCATAATACTTGGCCAGTTTTCTCCAGTTATCCAACGCTTCAGGGCCTTCGGGCAGATTTTCGATAACAAGCGGATGGAAAAAATACGGTACTGACATCGAGGCCCTTACATACAACGCCGGGTTTACCTCATCCGGATTTTTCCAATACAAGGCCGACATTCTGGGGAATTCCACTTTGGTTTCGGTGGTAAGGTCAGAACCGATTACCGCAAAACGAGGTTTCAGACCGGCAGTTGTTTTGGGCACCCCATCCCTGATTTTTAAACCTAACGGAGCTTTTCCAAAATGTACATCCAGGTCTTTGGTTGTTTTAACACCATTTTCGTCCAAAATCCCGGTCAGCCATTTTACGAAATCATTTCCAGGATTCAGCCCCATATCTTTTTTCAAATTATCCAATACCTGCAAGCCCTTTAAAATCATTTTGGCAATTCCGGCTTTTTTAATGATGGCATTTACAAGGTCTCTGGCATCGCTGTCACCATCCACAAATTCCAGTAAATTTTTATTGGCCATAATATTCACCAATCGTTCAGCCTTTGGTTGCGAAACATCACCCAAACCAGCTAACAGCAAGGCATTAATTGATCCTGCCGAAGTGCCCGCAAGGCTAAAAAACCGTAAACCCATCTGCTCAAGCACATAGTTGTAACCAACGAGCGCCACGCCCAGCACTCCGCCTCCTTCCATCACCAATTCCACATACTGGTTTCCATTTTCATCCAAAAGATCCGAAAATTGCTTTTTATCGATACCTTCATCTTTCAAATCGCTGATAAGATGATGAACTGTGGGGTGGTTTGTAAAGTCTGTTGTTTTCATAAGGTTGTATTATTTCGTTTTCACTAAAACAACATAACAGGATAAAAGTTTACGGATATCTGAAAAAGCCCAGTTTCAATTGTCTGATTCAAACGAAAATTTCATTTCTTTTAAAAAATCAATATTGAGGTTTATCAATTAGTGGTTAAATTTGTGCTGTAAAAATTTCAACTTGATTTGCTATGAAAATCATCAATCCTTTGTACGACAAAGCCTTTAAGTACCTGATGGAAAACGAAAAACTGGCCAGAAAGGTACTTTCGGTAATTCTGGATGTTGAGGTAGATGAGGTAAAACTCGAAAACCAGGAAACCGTCCTGACTTACGAAAGAAAATTACTCACCTTGTTCCGGCTCGACTTTAAAGCCGTCATTAAGGAATCGGATGGTTCACGCAAAACGGTTCTGATTGAATTGCAGAAATCGAAATTTCCTACTGATATCCAACGCTTCCGCAATTACCTGGGCTCGGCTTATCTTGAAAAAGATGACGCACCTGAAAATATGGTGGAGGAACCCCGTGTGGAATACGCCAAACCTTACCCCATCATCACAATTTATATTTTGGGATATAATCTTGATGATTTACCATATCTTGCTGTAACTTTGGCTTCGACTTCGCTCAGCCACCCGGGTGACATTGTGAATGCGGTCAACAAAGAAAAAATACTCGTAAAAAGCTTTTTTATTGAACAGCTTACTCATCAGTCACACATAATCCAGGTAAGGCGCATCCCTGAGAAGCGGCGCACGCGGTTGGAAAAATTCCTGGTTTTCTTCAACCAGGCATGGTGCACCGAAAATGGTTTTATTATTGATCTGCAGGAGGTTCCCCGGGAATTTACTGATATTGCCCACTATCTACAGGGCCCGGTTATGGATGAAACTTTCCGGCGAAACCTTGTGGCAGAAGACCAACTTGACCAGATTTTCGAACAACAGGAGAAGAAATATCTCAGGAAGATTGAAGAATTTGAAAAACAAAAGGAAGAAGAACGAAGACTAAAGGAAGAAGAACGAAGACAAAAAGAGTCCCTTGCACGGAAACTTGCTGTTCAGATGAAAAAATCAGGTATGCCCAATGATGAAATTATCAGGGAGACAGGATTGACATCCGATGATATCCTAAAATTATAGTACACTCAGACCATCATATTTACGGTAAACACTTTTTAAATAGCAAATTAAACCAGCCTGCAAATGAACCACAAGAAAAAGAATAAGGTTATCTTTAAAATTTTTTTCATTATTCTTTTTTTTCTACCTGGAAATGTAGTCACAGCCGAAAAACCTTACACTTTATCAGAGTCTCTCAAAAAAGCAGATGAATATTTTTCATCACTGCGTTACGATAGCGCCGAGGTTTTGTATTTACAAGTTCTTAAATCAATTAAACCTGACGTACAGAAAGAGTTGTACTGCAAAGTACTTAACAATTACGCGCTTTCCTTGCTTTGGCAGGATAAACTTGTTGAATCAAAATCAGTATGTTACAACAACCTGGAAAACTGCATCCGGTTGTTTGGAAACAATCATACAATAACCGCTGATGCACATCAAAACCTTGGAATCTACAAAATGATGGCAGCTTCCTACGAAAATGTAGAAACAAACTTTCTGATGGCGGCTTACATCAATGAAGAAATTAATGGGAAAAATCATGCTTCGGTTGCCAAAGCTTACGAGTGGTTGGGTACTTACTTTGAATCGAATGCAGATACGATAAAATCAAGAAAATATTTGATGAAATCATATCATCTCTGGAAAAAAGTAAAAGGCACCGACCATCCCGATCTGGCTGAAATTTACCGGTATTTGGGATTGTACTACAAACGGTTTCAGGTTCCTGATTCCGCCATTTATTGCTTTCAAAAAGCCAAAAATCTTTTTGACAAAAAGTATGGCCCAGCCAATTTTTTGTCCATAAAATGTTTGAACAATCTCGCAGATGTTTATTCAAGAAATCCATTAATGCATGAGATGATAGTTCCAACCTTTCAACATTGTATCGAACTTGCCTCTCAGCAAAAATCACAACTGCGGATGGCCTGGGTTATGACCTGGTATAACCTGGCAATTCACTATTCCAGTGAAAAAAACTACGATCGTGCACTCGAATATCTTAATAAAGTGCTTGCTATGTATTATCCTGATTTTAAGCCTGGAAATATTTTGGAAAACCCTTTGCACGTGATAAAAGACCCACACCCGATTCCCATGATGGCATTGCTTTCGAAGGCAGAGGTTTATTCAAAAATCATTCAAACTGATACCTTACAGAAAAT
>Ga0172371_10013021_pt1 | contig 10878 bp, 9 predicted proteins | sample Lak12m_FD_114543 | JGI IMG/M metagenome (GOLD analysis project Ga0172371, IMG submission 114543) | Freshwater microbial communities from Kabuno Bay, South-Kivu, Congo - kab_022012_12m | ecosystem: Environmental > Aquatic > Freshwater > Lake | place: Democratic Republic of the Congo: South-Kivu... | reverse complement strand
TTTAGAGGCGGGAATATCGACACAAAAGTACCAGATAATTTTTTTCGTTTGGTATTTACTTAATCGGAGCCTACTGACAATCATAATGACTAGTATAACAGACGTTATCTAGTCTAGAACCTACCTTATTGTTGGGTATCACTACTTTCTCCATCTATCTTACTAAGACTAAACAACTCAATAAGACCAAAGCTAATGAAATGATATTTATCGGCAAGATTACCAGAAGAAAGTTCGACTGCGCATACTCGGAGTTGGATCGAGAAAACCCAAATAAAACCAACTGTTTTGGCGGCGTAGCAAAAGATGCAACTCAGCCGAGCGGCTTTAATCAAAACTGCGTCTGGGATCCCGGCAGCTCAGAACCCGTCCCCTGTCCAGGCATCGAAGAGACACTGCCTATTCAGTCCCCAACGCTAATAAATGAGGAAAAACCCGCTGCTTCTCTTCCTTTAAACTCTACGCCCATTAAGAAAAACGGTCAAATTAAAAGTGTGGCGGTTATTGGCGACTCACTGTCTTCAAGCAATCAATCTTACTCTTATTATCGTGTCCTCCAAAAAGAGCTTGATATTAACACGGTTGATTCTTATGCTTCCAAATATGCCCAAACCGGCGATTACCCGGGAATCGGCGATAATTTTGTCGGTATGAAAATCCAGTTGCAAAAAATTATCACTTCGGGAATCCATTATGATTGGATTATTGTTTTTGGAGGCGTTAACGACCTGGCTAGTGGCGTTTTCCCAACCGTAACGAAAAATAATCTCCAGGACATTTATCAACAGATCCATCAATTGGGCAGTAAGGTAATGGCGATCTCCGTTTTGCCCTGGAAAGATTATGTCTATGGTGAATATTATGTTCAACCCACCAAAAACATTAACGATTGGATGGCTCATGAGGCTACCCGCGTCGATTTGTTTATCAACGCTTATGATTATTTTAATGATCCCGCCAATCCCGGCGCCTTGCAAAAACAATATGATTGGGGCGACGGTCTGCATTATAATCCCGTCGGTCAGGCAGCTTTGGCTAATTTAATCCTTGAAAATCTGAAATAACCGGTATATACTGATAAGCAGGAAAGGCGCACAGCGCCCCAACATGAAGACTCTTATAGAGGAAACGCTTCAACAGTTCGCCGCTTTAATGCGGGACAAAACGTCTTCGCTTCTCGGTTATCCAATCAATACGAGCCCTTCTTACCGCCGCTTATACCGTTTTCTTGACTATTGTCTTATCAATCTCGGCGATCCGTTTGTCCCTTCCAGTTATCGGATTAATGCTGAACAGTTTGAGGTTGAGGCGCTCCAGTTCGTTGCTGATCTGTATAAGATGCCTACATCGGATTTTTGGGGATATCTGGCTTCGGGCTGCACCGAAAGCAACTTGTACGGGATCTTTTTGGGACGAGAGCTTTACCCTGACGGCTTGCTTTATTTTTCCAAAGATACTCACTATTCGCTAAGCAAAATCGCTCGGTTGCTGAAAATAAAAACAGTGTTGATCAATTCCCAAACCAGCGGGGAAATCGACTATTCCGATCTGGAAAAACAGTTGCGCCAGCATCGGTTTCAACCGGCCATCATTAACTGCAATTTAGGAACAACTATAAAAGGAGCGATCGATCGGGTGGAAAAAATCGTTGCGATCCTTCACCGGCTGAAAATGAAAAAATACCATCTCCACTGTGATGCGGCTCTGTTTGGGATGATGCTGCCGTTTATTAAAGACGCGCCCCGAGCGGATTTCTCTCTTCCGATCGGCAGTCTGGCGATTTCCGCTCATAAATTCATCGGTACTCACATGCCCTGCGGCATTACGTTGGCCCGTAAGGCCCTGGTAAAGAAAATCGAGCGACCAATCGAGTATATCGGAACCGTCGATACGACGATCACCGGCTGCCGCAACGGTCACACGCCCCTGTTTTTATGGTATGCAATCAAAACTCGAGGCAGAGACGGTTTTTCCCGTGAAGCCAATAGCTGTGTTGATAACGCTTCATATCTGGCTCACCGCTTGAAGAAAATCGGCTGGCCCTATTTCCTTAATCCTTATTCCAATATCGTCCTGTTAAAAAAACCAAAATCGGCCATCGTCAAAAAATGGCAACTGGCTGTAAGCCAAAACTGGGCCCATGTGGTGGTGATGCAATCGGTAACCACAAAACGGATTGACGAATTTGTCGGCGATCTGCATAATTAACTTGATGAAACAACTACAATGTGTTGCCTTGATCGATATTTTCCCACCCCATCTTCATACGTGCGACATGTTTGAAAAATCGAGGGAAACGCGTTCGCTTATCAAAACTTTAGGCAACATCGATATCATAAATATTATCCAACACCGATCCCATCCTGATCAGGCCACCTATATCGGATCAGGCAAAATTGAGGAACTACGGCAGATCATCGGCAATAAGCGGATCGCAATTGTCATCATTAACGACCTTGTCAATCACGGACAGCTGTTTCGTCTGACTCAAGCCCTCTGGCCGACCAACCGCCAGATTAGAGTCTGGGACAGGATCGATCTGATTTTAAATATATTTGATAAACACGCCAATACTGCCGAAGCTAAAGTGCAGATTGAGATTGCTCGGATGCGCCATATGGGACCGCAGATTTATGGATTGGGCGGCACATATTTCTCCCGCCAGGGCGCCGGTATCGGAACACGAGGCCTGGGTGAAACCAACATTGAATTGATGAAACGCCATTGGCGCAATCAAATTAAGAAAAAAACCGAAGAATTGAAAAGACTGATAGTCCACCGCCAACAACAACTGGACCGCAGAAAACAAAATGGTTTACAAACTGTTTCTATTGTTGGCTACACTAATGCCGGTAAAACTTCGCTATTCAATCTGCTGACCAAGAAAAACAAAGCAGTGAAAAACGCGTTGTTTGTCACCCTCGACAGCACAACGGGGAAATTATTTCTTCCCAAATTAAAAGAAGAAATAATAGTTACCGATACGATCGGTTTTATCCAAGATCTTCCTCCCACTTTAGTTGACGCTTTCCGCTCTACCCTTTTGGAATCGGTCAATGCGGATTTAGTAGTTCATCTGATTGATGTCGATGATGAAAAAAGAGATAATAAAATTGAGATTGTTAATGAAATCTTAAGCGGGATTGGGTCGCTAAAAAATAAACAGCTTTTTGTCTTTAATAAAAGCGACACGCTAGATAAAAAACAAAAAAAACAGTTGACTCATAACTATCATTATCTTAACCCAATTTTTATCTCGGTAAAAGAAAATGTTGGGATTGAACAATTAATAGAACGGGTTGAAAAGGAGTTGTTTTAGATTAAGAACAAATCGCTTTCAATCCGCATTTTGGACACGCCCTTACTCCTTTACCAACAGTTATCGCGCAGTTACACGACTGTTCGCGACCGGATTTTTCATCGCGAACTTTACCGGGACAATGAAAATGCGGTTCTCGATTGCCACACCGACACAGGGTTGAATCGTTTTTGGCTTCTTCAGTCGTCATCGATCGGCTGGATTGGATTAACCTTCGATATTCGGACGATAGTGGGTCGGACGGTCTGGCGATCTGTTTAACCAGAAATCGGCTTCCAAAAAGATCGTCGTACTCTATGGCCGACCCGCTGCAATTCCCTCCGAGCGGAAAACTTTGCCGACCCGTTCTTATCATTTCCAGACGATAGACATCGAGATAGGCTTGATCTAGCCTGTCCCTTGTTCCACCTCCATAAACATAATTTTTGGCAATCTCTCTAACATCAACGTCCTCCCCCAACTGACCGACAAACGCCGTCTGCATTTCTTTCATAACATCGGCGATATAATAGGATTTTTCACCGTTTGAATTGTTCGAATAAAAAATCAGTTTGTCGCTTGATTGCCACTGTTTGAGCATAAAGTCGTCGATCGTCAAATCGGTACAGATCGGGTTGGTGATAAAATATTTAATTCTATCGATCTCGCCTGGTTTTTGTGCCGCCGAAGCAAAATAATCGCGCCCGAAGATTTCCTCTACCCACTCTTCCCCTTGCTGATTGATTGAGACGGCAATGTTGTCGATCCTGTTTCCGTTGGACCAAATTAAGTACAGCTGGCCGATGTTGTAGGGACGTTGATATGGACTATCGGGATCGCTGTTAAAATTAACAGGACCCGGCGGGCTGTATAAAAATTGCAGCCGCATCGGATGTTCCTTCGCATTTTTCATTGCCTGCAACAGCCCTTCTTGATATAAACCGTCTCTGTCCCGCGGATCAATTTGTAAAGGAATTGCTCGCTTCGGATCGGTAAAAATCCGGTCGCCCGCTCCTAACCAATAAGGATAAGGCAGGGAGACGGCGATATTGCGGGAAACATGGAGAAGTTGAGTTTTTAGTTGTTTTTCTAAATAATTGACCGCCGCGTCTTTGTTTGTCATTACCGACAAAAAACGGGCTTCGTTAGTCGTGTCGAATCCGAATTTTGCAAGAGATGATTGTTCGCTGCGCGCCATGATATTTCCCTGCTCGGGGTTTTGATCTCTGGTCGGTCTTCGGACTTTGCCTCGCTGAAGTCTCGCCAAAAGGCGGACGAAGGCGGGCTCTTACCGCTGCGGCACAGTGCGAGAATCACACTCGCTTCCCTTTTTTGAATCTTGTCCCGACTTTACGTCGGGGTGATTCACCAGATGTAAATTTATTATTTTCAAAGAATAGTCTTGAAATTAAAAAAAATCAAGTAGAATATAATCGAGTAAAAAAGACTAATCGCTATGAAAAACCGCAAGATAATACAAAAAATCGGCTCCGTATTCAAACAATATTTCCCAGGTTTTATTTTGATAATGACTGCCGTTTTGACCCGTTTTTTACCCCATCCGCCCAATCTCACCCCCGTTGGAGGAATCGCCCTTTTTTCCGGCGCTTACCTTAAGGGCTTAAAACGCTTCCTTTTGCCTTTACTGATTATGTTTATCTCGGACATGGCGCTTGGTCTGCACAATACGATTTTGTTTGTTTATTTAAGTTTCTGCCTTATTACTTTCCTTGGTACGTTTCTTAAACGCAAACAAAGGGTTGACCGAATTGTTATTTTGGCCTTAAGCGCCTCGCTGGTCTTTTTTTTAATAACCAATTTTGGAGTTTGGCTGGTCGGCTCATATTACCCAAAGACAATCGACGGCTTGCTTCAGGCCTATGTCATGGGGTTGCCTTTTTTGCGAAACACCATGCTGGGTGATTTGATCTATACTCCCCTATTATTCGTCTCATACCAGCTGATTGTGCAGCTTGATCAACGCTTAAGCATTGACCTGGACTCTGAAGATTAAGCTTTTTCCGGCAGGAAGGAAGCCCTTTTTCCGACCAAAATAACCAACGCCAGCCACCGGTTCGATGCAACAATAATTTTGATCATATGTTTTTTTGCCGCCCTCTTCTCTAAATCCGGTCCACAAGACCGCATTGAAAAACCCCGATTGTTTTAGGATGATTTCCGTCTCTTGGGGAAATTTGATCGCGTTTTTTTCGGTCAATTTGATCGAGCCGTTATTTTTTATCTTGCCGGTAACTTTTTTACCGTTGATCGATGTATCCTGCCACCCCGCCGGCGTATCCCAATAATAATGAATTCCCGGATTCACCGGCACCGGTAACTTGCCGATATTTTTAATTTCGATTTGTTGGTTAAAATTTATCCCTAAAACAAATTTTTGCCTAACACGCAACTGAGTTGGATATAATAACGTTTTACCCAAAGTAGCCTCAATTGAGATTGAATTGTCACCACTAAATCTAACTTGCCAGGTTGAATTCCTGGCCGGACCGTGAAATGGCAACCCTAACTCTTTACCCTCCGCACCAAAATTGGGAACGCACAAATGGGTGTTACCGATTTTCCCGTCTATTCTTTGATAGCTCCCGAGAATCTTTCTTTTGTTTTTCGACAATTCAATAATCCGACCGCCGTTAAGATCAACTTGAAGATTCCAATCTTTATAATTTATTTTGATCATATGAATTATGGCTAAAGCAAAACAAAATGTCATTCCGGACTTGCATCGCCCATCGTAGTCACGACGTATGTCGGGACGCAGTTGGGATCCGAAATCCAGAAAATCAGCCTGGATTCCCGCTTTCGCGGGAATGACAATAACCGGACATTTTGTTTTGCGTGAACTATATTATAAATTAATCAGAAAAAAATCAATTATAATAGTTTGATCGGCGCGCCCAAGTAGTTTAGTGGTAAAACGTATTCTTGGTAAGAATAAGACCGCGAGTTCGATTCTCGCCTTGGGCTCATCCGAACTTAAGCTTGCTCAAGTTTTTAATTGATGCATGGCCCAATAGCTCACAGTCGCCGCCGAGACAATAACATTTAATGATTTATTAATCCCCCACATCGGAATCTCCACGATCTGATCTGCCAGCTTTAGAGTCTCAGGCAAAACTCCAAATGTCTCGTTACCAACAATTAAAGCCAGGGGTAAAGAATAATCAGCCCCAGTATAACAAATTGATTGTGAAGATTGCTCCACCGCGATAACGTTCAGCCTTTCGTCTTTTTGAACCTTGATCTGTCGCTTTGATCTTTGATCTTTGATTTTTGATCTTATTTCTTTAATCGCCTCCTTTACTGTCGACCGGTATTCCCACGGCACAATCTTATAAGTCCCAATTGATGCTTTTTTGATTTTTGGATTGGGCGGAATCTCGCATTGGCCGCATAAATAAATTTTTTCGGCACCGATTGCATCGGCTAAGCGGAATAACCCGCCGATGTTGTAGGTGTCATAAATATTTTCCAGAATCAGATAGATTGGGCGGGTCTGGCGTTTTTTCAGTTCTTCCTTGATCGCGTCCTGTTTAAGAATACGCAGTTGCCGGGCATTGAGTTTCATGGCTTAAGATAACTGCAGGTGGTTTTCTACTCGATCCATCCGAGTTTTCAAATCAATAACTTCATGATCAAAAAAGTCGATAGTAGTAGTCAGATCTTTTTGGAGCCTATCGAGTTTACGATGAATTGGTTTTAGCTTTCGATCAAATAAGCTCTCATGCTTTAAAAAACGTTCCTCAATTCTTGCATCTTGTTCTTTGAACCGCTTATTCATCTTTTGATCAATTAATTGCCCAATTTTACCAAGATCGTCTTTGGTTAACATAGCTCAACATTAACAAACGCCATCATTTCTGTCAACGGAATATAGACAACAATTGATAATCTCTTAAGAAGAAATTGACAAATAAACAGTATTGCTTATAACATTATAAATTAATGAACTTATCTAATTTGCGGCGCCTCTGGAAAAATCTGTCTTTTGGCCAAAGGTTTTCCATAATTTTACTTTTATGCGCCGTTCTGTTGATCCCCTTTTCCCTTTGGGCAATCTTTAACCCCGTCAAACTGACCAACTACGCCGCCAACCGGGCGAATATGGCTCCGGAAGAAGCAGCCGCCAAGCAAGGACAAAAAAAGATCCGCAGCAATGAGATATACATCAAAATAAAGAAAAATTCTTTGGAAAAAATCCGGACTCAAAGTGACAACAACAGAACCATGCTAAATCTCGAAGATACCGGTATAAAAACATTAAATACACTGGCGAAAGACAAGGAGATAACCAGTATAGAACAGGTGGCTTATCCTGCGCCTAATTCGCTTCATAACCATGATTTGTTCCGCTGGTATAAAATCACCCTGAACCGCCCCCAAAAACAGATCACCGGCACTTTCAGCCCTTTGAGCCAAACTTTTCAGGACACGCCGGACGCCGATTATCTGCAAAGCAAAATCCGGCAGATTTCCCAAGATGAGGCAATAGAGATTGCACAACCCAGTTTTGTAGTGGAGCCCTTGGCTGTCCCTAATGATCCATATTACAGCAGCTTCGGCAGTTTTGGCCCGCAATGGCCCTACAATGACTTATGGAATTTACACATGATCAACATGGAACAGGCCTGGGATGTAACCACCGGCTCTCCCGATGTGGTGGTGGCGGTCATAGATATGGGGCTAGATTATAACCATCCCGATTTGAAAGATAACGTTTGGGAAAATCCGGGGGAAACTGGCCCGGACAGCCAGGGTAAAGATAAAAGGAGCAACGGGATTGACGATGACAATAACGGCTATATTGACGACTGGCGTGGCTGGAATTTTGACCAGAGCAACAACAACCCGTATCCTGATGCCGAAGGATGGCACGGAACGCTGTGTTCCGGCATTATCGGGGCAATGGGTAATAACGCTCTTGGCGTCACGGGCATGAACTGGAAGGTAAAAATCATGCATCTAAAGGGGCTGGGAAGCCCCAGAGCATTGCAATATGCGGCTGATAACGGCGCCAGGATTTCTTCCAACAGCTATAACTTGGAAATTGAAGGATCTTTTTCCGAGGATCTGGTCAAATATCAACACGACCGGGGCATGCTGACGGTAGTATCCGCAGGCAATGATAATATGAATGTCACCAACAACGCACTATCTCTGGCTATGACCATATCCGCCACTGCCTGGGCCAATCCGGTTGACGTCAAGGCAAATTATTCCAACTGGGGAGACAGTATCGATGTGGCGGCTCCCGGCAGCGTGATTCTTTCTACCTGGGCTTCAAACGACACAGTCAGACCCGATTACGCCCAACTTGGTTACGGCCGCGGCAGCGGCACTTCCTTTTCCGCTCCGGAAGTAGCTGGTTTAGCGGCGTTGTTGCTGGCAAAAAATCCGTCTTTGACCAACGAGGAACTCCGCCAGATTATCCGGATGGGAACCGACGATCTGGGTGCTCCCGGCAAAGATGCGGAGTACGGTTTTGGCCGGATTAACGGCGGCAAAACAATGGCTTTGGCCAATTTTCAGCCGCTGACGCCCCTAATTACCAGCCCCCGCCGGCTTCAAAGTTACAGCGGCCGGTCAATTACGGTATCAGGATCAATCGGAGGAAAGAACCTGGCAAAATATAAGGTGGAGCTAAAAGGCGGATCCTCGATTGCCGACTGGACCCTTTTAGCGGAAAGTGCTGTACTCCTTCAAAGCGAAAACCTGGGCTACATAGATATGACGTCTCCGGCTGTAACCGATGGGCTTTATTCGGTTAGGTTGACAGCCTACGATACGGATAACCGCGGATACTCATTTCAGACTAACGCCGTCATTATCGACAATATCCACGTCAAGATTATGGATATGGCATATGATCTTCCCGAAAAAACCGAGCATCTTGACATTTTTGGCGTCGCCTATACCGACCCCAATTGGATCTCCGGCTTTAACCACTATGATCTTTCGCTTGGAACCGGAGAGCAGCCTAAGGATTTTAAGGTTTTCTCCACTTCCAGCACGTCTACAAAGGAAGAAACTCTACTGGGAAACCTCGACACTTCAGCTTTAAGTCAGGGAATGTATGCCGTAAAACTGACCGCCTATGACGCTGCCGGCAAATTGGATAGTTTTATCAGAACATTCAGAATCATCCCGGGCCCAAGCCCTACACCCCTACCCCCTACTCCCACTCCTTTTCCGGCAGTTGTTTCTAAAAACGGTAAAATCGAACTGAGCGCTTCCGGCGGAGTATTAATCGCCGACCCCGATGGCTCTCACTTGCAGACATTGGTCAATTGGTCGGAAACCAAACCTTTTAGTGCCTCAGATGCTACATGGTCATTTGACGGTAAGCAAATTGCTTTTGTCGCTTCCAGATTCGATTCATCCAAATTTAAAAGCTACTACAAGTTGATGTCGAAAACTTACCCCGAAGGTATTTCTTCTACCTGGCTGCCCGAGCAGGCAGCGGGAATAACCATAAGCAGTCCGCACTTTTCTCCGGACGGGCAAACTCTATTTTTCAGCATGAGCACCGCCCCCGACGCTTACGGTAATACCCGCAGGGGCATCTACCGCGTCAGCAAATCAAATCCGAATCCGGTCACCATTATCCCTCCCCATCCAAATCAAGGCGATTACCTCTTAAGGGACATCTCAACTGACGGAACCAAGATAATGTACTACTTTACCGGCAACGGCTGGTCAGACCAGAATGAAGACATTTTCATCGCCAACATTGACGGAACTAACCCTGTTGACATCACCAACACCCCGGGCATCCAGGAGCTTTACGCCAGTTTTTCTCCGGACGGCAAAACGATTGTTTTCTATAAATTTAACAGCGCAAATGGAACTTACGATTTGTACACGATGAATATTGACGGCTCGGGGATGAAGGAACTGGTAACTTCAAGCGACGTGAATGAAAGTAACCCCTGCTATTCGCCGGACGGTACCAAAATAGTTTACGGTTTCCAATCAAAAACCAATTCCCAGACCACCGGCATTAATCTGATTAACGCCGACGGCAGCGGTAAAACCAAGATTATGGACTTGCACAACGACCTCTGGCTCAATATGCACTGTTGGGTACCGGACCCGCTTTATACTCCTCCCACGCCTACCATTACCCCTACTCCTTCGCCCGCCTACCAATTTAGCGGCCAGCAGACTTTGACCCTTAGACAGGGAAGCGATGGTTATGACGGCGTCCGGGATCTGAGCATCGTGGCAACCGCCCATCCCGATAATAAGTTTTGCGGTCAGGATACTGCATCTATTCCCCAAAAAGACCGACAGTGCCTGATTACCGCCGACTATTACCCGATTAACCGCGCTCTCTTGGGTTTTGATCTGACCCGGTTAAAAAAACTGCAGAAGATAAAAATCGATTCGGCCGATCTCTACCTTTCCATGATTAAATGGGACGGGAAAACCAACACTAACCTAGAAGTCATCTCTAAACCCTCCTTAAACAGATAAGAGAACAAGCAATTTCAAGAAATGCCTCATAAGAATCTACCTTACGATCCCATCTAACAGTTATTCGCCGGTAGTTCATAAGCCAC
>Ga0172371_10013020_pt1 | contig 10878 bp, 12 predicted proteins | sample Lak12m_FD_114543 | JGI IMG/M metagenome (GOLD analysis project Ga0172371, IMG submission 114543) | Freshwater microbial communities from Kabuno Bay, South-Kivu, Congo - kab_022012_12m | ecosystem: Environmental > Aquatic > Freshwater > Lake | place: Democratic Republic of the Congo: South-Kivu... | reverse complement strand
ATCCACGGCAGTCTGCGTGGAGACTTCTAACGCTTCGACTCGTACGTAGTTCACAATGGTTTGCTGGGGGTGCACGCGGGCCATGAGACCTCCCTCAACTTCCTGCGAGCCGGTTTAAATCATACGGTAGTCCATTGGTCCCGGCATCTTTTCGAACTTCCATCCAAAGAGTTTTCCATAGAAGTCCTGCAATGCATCCACATTGTCCGCGGGAATCTCGAAATGACACACGGTATTGATCATCAAGCACCTCCCCTTTTCCTGGTAGATCTTGCTATGGGCATATCATATTCGGCGGCGAATTGTAACCGCTCGGAGTGAATCAGATAATTCCCGCGCTTCCAGTAGCACCGGCATCTCGCCGGTGCTGAAGACTCAACTGGCAGGATGCCGGTACCACTGTGCGGGCTCCGCTCCCCGCAGGGTCATGTTTCACCTCGAACAGGTTGCACAACAGGTGCTAACTCTGGATTCGCTGCCGTTTCCGATCTATATTCATAACTGCCGGGGCTTCGAGTTCGGCTCGGATGGCCGCCAAGGGCATGCATTAACCAGTGAGCAAATTCTTCCCGGCGCTGCCACATAACGGATTTGCCCTTCCGGGCAGGCTAATATCGAAGGGTGCGAGAATAATGGACTTTAGAGCAATTCAAGTTTTGGGCATGGCGGTAAGCACTCTCATACGTGAGATTCCATGGGACACATACGGGTCCCAGCAGCTCCATATACCGGTTATCACATCAGAAGAGGAGTGCCATAACCTGGACCTGCTCATGGACGTCATGGGCACCCTTACGAGAATGATGGATACGCGTATCGCGTACGTGACCAGTGAAGGTAAAGTCATACGTGAGTGGATCGAGGCCATTCTCGAGATCAGCGATCGTTATCGGCGGGAGCTGGATGCTTTGAAGCGGATCGAAACGGAATCGTCGATTGTGAGCACTAAGCCCGATTAGAGGGTGTGAAGGAACCCGAAACCGTTCGGTGGGAATCCGTATAGTTCCACCCGTGGGTCATGTGGAAGGAAGAATTATAGTAGTTGCCAAAAGTTTTGTCCGAAATGCGGATGTCCGTGTCGTTCCCAGGCAACCCCCCCAGCCCCCCTTTGGCAAAGGGGGAGTAAGGGGGGGTCCATTCAATGCCTGGGAACCAGACATTAGATATCGGTCAATTCTTTTGATAATGGCTATAAGCGGCAAAAAATGCCTGTCATCCTTGTTCCACGATGTTCCGGACTCACGAGAGCTTGTCTATTTTTCTCTGCCGTATTCTCCGTCGAACATCGTCCATGTTCTCGCCCGTGTCCTCATCCCCATTGATCTGTACTTGTCCTGGTTCGGTTTGATCGGTCTTGTCGCTCGAAGCGCTTCTGTTTCTCGCTCGGAGGGCCAAGACCGCAAACAGAGCTACGGCTCCACCGACGTAAAGTACCCAGCTCCAATCCACTGGCGAAGTTCCCGATCCCAGCGCGTCCATCACGATCAATAACGCAGCGGCCAGGATCATGAACGCCACTATCATGAGAAAGGGTTTGAGCGCGGCGAACCACTTCTTGTGATGAGATGTACGAGTGGAATGGTCTTGCATGGAGCACACCTGTTAGTGCGAGAAATCCACGGTCACGCATCCTTCTTGAGACGAACGACGGTCGCTCCCCAACCGCCCGCCTCCAAAGGGGCATCACTGAAGGTCTCGACGCGGGAATGTCTTGACAGAATGGCCTTCACCCTGTCACGGAGAATCCCCTTGCCTTTCCCGTGAATTATTCTCAAGTCGAGGATATCCACGGCCAAGCATGCGGTGATGTAGTCGTCAAGAAGATCTGCCACTTCCCGAGGTGAGAAGGTGTGAAGGTCCAACACTCCGTCTATCGGGATCTCCACGGGATCGTCAGCAGTCCACGCGTCGTCCGAATTATTGAGATCGTCGTGATCTTCTCTCTTGTCGTTCAAGCGGGTGAACTCCTCGCATCGCTGTCTTCCAAACACAGTACCATGTGTTGCGTTTTTTGTCTTGTCATGGTAGAGCCATGGCGGCGATGATGTTCCTCATATGGCTCCACAGGCGGGCAAGACGGGTAGATCAATGGCTCTTGAACCAAAACCAATGGACTCCACATACTGCTCTGAAATGAATGGGTCCGTCTCAAGTTCGGCCAGATCGAACAACGTAGAGAAACACGGAATAGGGAACCCCGAATTCCTCGATCTGAGCCGCGTGATAGACATCATCAAGCCCGTACGGGTGAAAGGTCCTGTCCGTGGCCCGGTGTCAGGTGTGGCTATTGATACTCGGAAATCCATTGGCGAGGAGTACCTATTCTGGGCCATCAAAGGCCTGCACTTTAATGGCAACGATTTTGCTGAAGAAGCTCTCAGGAAGGGAGTGCGAGCTGCGGTGGTCAACCGCGAGGACCTGTTTGAGAAATCCCTACCCGAGGGAACGACGCTCATACAGGTCCGGGACACGTTGTCTGCATTGCAGGATTTGGCTGCAACGTATCGGAGCGGGTTTTCCTGTCCGGTAGTGGGCATTACGGGAAGTAACGGTAAGACGCTCGTCAAGGAGATGCTCGCATCTATCCTCTGCCTGGAGCGCAAGACGTACAGATCGCCTCTCTCGTATAACACCCAGGTGGGAGCGGCACTCGGACTACTCGGCATCAGACCCGAGCATGAGGTCGCTGTCATTGAGGCAGGTATCAGCCTCCCTGGTGAAATGGACCGTTTGGAGAGGATGATCAAGCCGGATCACGGTATCCTCACCGTTATCAGCAAGGCGCATATCGGCGGCTTGGGCAGTCTGGAACAGACCCTGGAAGAAAAGCGGAAGCTCTTCGAGAACCTTCATGGCCCCGATTCATTCTTGCTGCTCAACGCGGACGATGCGCTGAGTATGAGTGTCCTCGGTCGATTCCAGGCACGCGTCTTAACATTCGGTTTCTCAAAATGGGCCGACGTCAGGGCCGACAACATTGAACCGCTGCCCGACGGAGGACACCGGTTCACGATGAGACTGTTCGACCGAAATCTGGACGTCACGATCCCCGTGCAAGGCCGATTCAATGTACTCAATGCATTGGCGGCTTCCTCGGCCGCGACACTCCTCGGGGCATCTCCCCAGGCGATAATCAAAGGGCTGGAAGGGTTTCGTCCCTCCCCCATGAGGCTCGAGACACACACCACTGTCACCGGTGTAACGCTGATCAACGACACGTACAATTCCGATCCGGCATCCATGATAGGGGCGCTGGACGTGCTGGGCAAAGTAGGCAAGGGGCGGCGGAAGATAGCTATTCTTAGCGAAATGCTGGATCTTGGTTTGCACAGCCGGGAAGAGCATCTGGCCGTAGGCAAGGATGTTGTGCGAACCGGAGTCGACCGCCTCATCACGGTGGGCGAAGCCGCGGCTCTCATCGGGCAATCCGCTGTCCTTGAGGGGATGAATCCGGAGAGGGTCACCAACACGCGAAGCAACAATGAAGCCGCGGTCGAGCTCGAGAAGATCATGAACCGCGACGACGTGGTGCTTTTCAAAGGATCTCGCTGGTTCCGATTGGAACGGATCGCCAAGGAGCTGGTAGGCTCCATGGGACCCACCAGGCTCCTGGTGAATCTCGATGCTATTGCCGCTAATATCAAGGCGGTTCGGGGGATGGTTGGCGAGAACGTCGAAATGATGACCGTTGTGAAGAGCTTTGGATACGGCAATGACTCCATAAGGGCGTCCAAGGTCGCGTTGGAAAACGGCGTAAGTTACCTGGCCGTGGCGTTCCCCGACGAAGGCACGACACTCCGTGAAAACAAGATCGACGCGCCGATTCTGGTTTTCAATGTCCTGTTCGAAGAAGTGGACAAGATCGTTCGCTACGGTTTGAGCGCGGTGGTATCGTCCCCGGCATTGGCCGAAGCGCTGAACAGCGCTGCCGGCAGAGGCTCAAGGATTCCCGTTCACATCAAGATCGATACCGGTATGGGACGATCCGGAGTCTGGGTGGATGAAGCTCCCCCGTTTATCGAGCAGGTCCTTCAGATGCCGAACCTGGACGTCGAGGGCATCATGACCCATTTATCGAGTGCAGACGATCCGACTGCCGATGACTACACCACGAAGCAGATCGACTCGTTCAATTGGCTCCTCAATGAAATGGAGAAAAGAGGCCGGCGTTTCCGCTACGTCCACGCGGCCAACACCGCGGCATTGGTCCGGTTCCCCGAGACTCACTACAACATGGTGCGCCCCGGCCTTGGCATCTACGGCATGTACCCGTCTGAGGCCGTCCGGTCTCTGATACACCTGGAGCAGGTTGTCACGTTTTGCACCAAGATTGCACAGATCAAGGAGCATCCTCCCGGCCGGTGCATTTCGTACAATCGTCGCTTCGTCACGTCCAGAGCCAGCCGAGTCGCCACCCTGCACGTGGGGTATAACGACGGGTACCCCCGATTTCAATCCAATATCGGAGAGGTGCTCGTCCGCGGCCGAAGAGCGCCGGTCGTGGGGACCGTCTGCATGGACACCATCATGATCGACGTGACCGACATCCCGGACGCTCGCGTGGGCGACGAAGTAGTACTCATCGGCCGGCAAGGCGACGAGGAAATCCTGGCCGATGAAATCGCAGCCAACGGCAACACCATCAATTACGAGATCGTGTGCAAGATATCGCCCAGGGTCACGAGGGTTTTTATTCAGACGTGAGACCTCGCACTCGGGGCGGAACGCTTTACCGAATATCGACGCGATCCAAGCCGACCACACCCGGCCTGTAACGTCCTGGATCGGCTTGCGAAAAACAAACGGTGACAAATATCGGGTGTGCCGAACCATGGCCGAATACTACGGTTCCGAGATCTGATCTGCCAGTCGGCTTGACCCCATTTCCTCATCATCCATCGGTTGAAATCATGTTTCCGTAGGCGGATTGAACCGCTTTCTCCATGCGACCGATTTCCTCATTCGTCAGGAAATCAAAGTGGCTTGCGCGTTTGCGTGCGGATAGGCGGCCATTGTTTTGCAGACAAAAGCGAATGAACAGGTCGATCTGCCGGTCGGGCATGTCCACGATCTCCTGGATAGCACGCTTGGTCTCATCGTACTTGGCGAGAAACGCCAATTCACTGGCGAGTTCCGTATCAATGGTTTCATGGATGAAGCGGAAGAGCGCCTCAGCCTGCGGTGTCATATCCATGTAACGGTACCATATGGCTGTCTCATTATGAACGGTCATACAGCTTTCTTCGTCGAGCGAGTATTCCATCAAGGGCATGAGATGCAGGGAAAACGCTTCCAAGGACGCGTCATACTCGGCAGGCCTGTGCGTCGACTTATCCTGATTGGTTTCAGCCACAGCTTGCTCCGGAAAAACGATTACAATGCAAGAATAATTGTTACGAATGGGGGTATGTCAAGAAAATTGATTACCACATTGACCATTACCAGCAGAATTTAAGGTCTTGGGCTGCGGCCACCCGTTTCTGAAAGAGTCTGTCACTGCGTCTCGCCCGTCATTGCTCGAATCTCCTCGAGAAGAGCGTGCAGCAGATCCTTCTCGTCATAGGTGCCGATGCTCGTTCCGCCCTTGAATATGATTCCGCGTCCTTTCCCCCCGGCAATACCGATGTCAGCCTCTCTAGCCTCTCCCGGGCCGTTTACCACGCACCCCATTACGGCCACCTTCAACGGCGCGTGGACTCGGGAAAGGGCCTTTTCCACTTTGAGAGCCAGCCCGATAAGGTCTATCTCAGTGCGGGAACACGTGGGACAAGAGATGACTTCCACACCTCGCTCTCGGATACCGAGCGCTCTTAGAATTGAGAATGCCGCCTGGATTTCACGTTCGGGTGGGGCAGTCAGTGACACACGGATCGTGTCGCCTATCCCATCAGCGAGAAGCAATCCGATTCCCACAGCTGACTTCACCGCTCCGGGCAAGAGAGTGCCCGCTTCCGTAATGCCCACATGCAGCGGATAATCGACACGGTCGGCCAGCATGCGGTACGCTTCTATGGTTCTCATGACGTCCGAGGCCTTGAGAGAGATCTTTATGAGGAGGAAGTCCTCGTTTTCCAGCATCGCGACGTGGTTCAACGCGCTTTCCACCATGGCCTCGGAAGTCGGGCCTCCGTACTTCTTGAGGAGGTTCTTCTCAACCGATCCGGAGTTCACCCCCACTCGTATGGGCACCCCCATCTCCGCTGCTGCCTTGGCAACTTCCCGAACTTTCTTTTGGCCTCCAATGTTGCCAGGGTTCAACCGTAACGCGTGTACTCCTTGGCGAAGAGACTCCAGAGCGAGCTTGTGGTCAAAGTGGATGTCCGCTACCAAAGGGATGTGTATCTTTGCCCTGATTGCACCCAGAGATTTTGCTGCATCCATGTCGGGCACACCGACCCGAATGATTTCACATCCCGCGCGCTCCAGCCGGCGGATCTGGCGAACCGTAGCTCGAACGTCTCTCGTGTCGGTGTTGGACATCGATTGAACCGCAATCGGTGCTCCTCCTCCCACGGTAACAGATCCTATTTGAATCTCACGAGTTTTTCGCCTTTGAATGGCCATTGTCCCTCTCGTTCCCAGGCTCCCCCGCGTTCTGCGGGGTTCTCCGGGCTCCTGCCCGGACACCCCTGCCACCAAGTTAAATAGTAATGGGAGGCAGAGCCTCCAGGCAAGCGTTCCCAGGCTGGAGCATGGGAACGAGATAAGGGACCCTCAGCGGTTGCCGTACAATTTCTCGTAGTACTCACGATACTGTCCGCTCTTTATGCGGAGCCACCATGCATCGTGCTCGATGTACCAACTGATTGTCTGATTCATTCCTTCTTCAAAACCTACAATGGGCTGCCATCCCAATTCCCGCTGCAGTTTGGAGAAGTCCATGGCGTATCTTCGGTCGTGGCCGGGCCGATCCGCCACGAAGCGGATCAGAGATTCGGGTTTGTCCAGCCTGCGCAAGATATACTTGACGATATCGATGTTGGGATATTCGCTCCCGCCGCCAATATTGTAGATTTCGCCCGGTCTCCCCTCGCCGAGAATCAGGTCAATGGCCCGGCAGTGGTCATGAACATGTATCCAGTCTCTCACGTTCCCGCCATCACCATAAACGGGAAGCTCTTGATCGTTCAGCGCATTACTGATCATCAAAGGTATGAGTTTCTCCGGAAACTGGTACGGTCCATAGTTGTTCGAACATCGAGTGATCACCACATCCATTCCATGGGTCTTGTGGTACGACCGTACCAGCAGGTCCGCGGCAGCCTTTGACGCAGCATAGGGACTGTTTGGGGCAATGGGGTGCTCCTCGGTGAAAGCACCGTCCGGTCCCAGAGATCCATAGGCTTCATCAGTCGAGATCTGTACATAACGCTTCACACCAAACTCCCGGCTCACGTCCAGAAGTACCTGAGTTCCGAGAACATTGGTGGTTATGAACGCGGAAGAATCCATGATGGAGCGGTCCACGTGGGATTCTGCCGCAAAGTTGATCACCGCGTCGGGTTTCTGGGATATCAGTGAACGGACAAGATCTCTGTCAGTGATGTCGCCCCTGACGAATTTGTGCCGCTCGCCATAAGGCTTAGCATCCTGAAGATTTTCCAGGTTGCCTGCATAGGTGAGGAGGTCCAGGTTGATGATGCTCATGTCCGGATGAGACTCCAACATGTGCATAATGAAGTTGGAGCCGATAAACCCGCATCCGCCGGTAACGAGTAGTTTCATGATGCTTTACCTGGAAAGGTCTTCTCCCGTCCGTGGGGCGGGCGTCCCTGCCCGCCATCTCCCCGGCGAAGGCCGGGGTCCGAGAAAGGAAGACTGGGCCCCGGCCTTCGCCGGGGAGACGGTGCTCGTAACCGTGGCCGCATTTGTGGCACGGAGCACTTAGGCACGAGAGTACTAAGAGCTATCCGTCTTTCCTTTTCCAATCGTACGGGATTCCACCGTCATGGGGATCGACACGATACTCGTCGGGATCGACACGATTATAGGGTTCTGATGGAATATTGATCACGTAGGCCTCGCACTCACTGATGCATTTCCATCCATGGTATACACCTGGAGGGATGACGACGAGTCTCGGATTGTGTTCGCCCACATAGAATTCGTTGAGCAGCCCTCGCGATGAAGAGGCTTCGCGGTCATCGTACAGTACCGCTTTGACCATACCGCGGACACAGGTGAAGCGATCCTCCTGCACATTGTGGTAGTGCCAGGCCTTCACAACACCGGGGAAAACGGTGGAGAGGTAAACCTGACCGAAGCCCGAGAAGAAATCATCGTCACGCCTCATGATCTCCATCAGCCGTCCTCGTTCGTCAGGCACCACTTTAAGAGGTTGGATTATGACCCCGTCGATCATCTCTGAATCGGGCTTCTTGAATTTCTTCCTTACCGCCATGGATACTAATCCTTGTTGGCACCACCGGTTGCCACCAGGTTGGAGGCCCTCAGAAGTGAGTCAAAGGTGCCTGCATCCGTCCACCATCCTTCAAGCTCAGACCAGGTCATGGTCCCCTGGTTGATGTAGAGATTGTTCACGTCGGTAATCTCCAATTCTCCTCGCTCGGAAGGCGACAATGATCTGATGAACTCGAATACGTGAGAGTCATACATGTAAATGCCTGTGACGGCATATTGAGACGCTGGGTTCTTGGGTTTCTCCTCGATTCGCACGACCTTGTCTCCATTAAGGACAGGTACTCCGAATCTTTGAGGATCATCCACCTCTTTGAGCAAGATCTTCGCTCCATGTCCCTGCTTCTTATACTCATCAACAGCTGATTTGATCGACTTTTCGACAATGTTGTCGCCGAGGACAACGCAGACCGGACCGCATGCGGCATGAGCTTCAGCCAAGGCGAGAGCATCGGCTATTCCGCCTTCCCCTTCTTGATAGGCATAGTTGATATTCTCGACGCCAAAGTGGTGACCGTTACCGAGTAACCTCAGAAAATCGCCAGGGTTGTTTCCGCCCGTGACCACCAGGATGTCCTTGATACCGGCCTTCACGAGACATTCAACCGGGTAGGTTATCATGGGACTGTTGTACACGGGCAAGAGATGTTTGTTGGTGATTTTCGTCAATGGGTACAGTCGAGTTCCCAGCCCTCCAGCCAAAACTACGCCTTTCATCGTATCCTCCGATGCAGGGATAATCTGAGCGGAATCCTACCACCAGCGCTGCGCTGAGTCAAATGGCCCGCGTCAGGCATTACCGCGTACCTGGTGCCGTTCACTTCTCGATTGTGGCCAAATAGGTGGAGATGAGGTGGTCAAGGACCATGTGGACGTCCTCTACAGGACCGTAATCGCCCTTCTCGGTTTCGACATGTACCACATGGGCGGCGATCTTCTTCATTGCGCCCCCGTCGAATCCCACCAGCGCCACCGGGATCCCTCCGTTATTCTTGGCATATTCAAGGGCCTTGACCGCGTTGGGCGAATTCCCGCTTGCGGAAATCCCCACGACGATATCACCGGGCCTCATGAGGTTCCTCAGCTGCCACGCGAAGACATTCTCATACCCAATGTCATTTGCCAGACATGTGATAAAGGCCGTATTGGTCGTGAGACTCAATGCTCGAAACGGAGTGTGTCCTTCCGGAGACGAACAGAATCCCAAGTCATTGGCGAAATGGGCAGATGTAGCTGCACTGCCGCCGTTACCGAGAAAAAATATGGTATTGCCCCGGGCACGGGCATCGAGGAACGCATCTATGACGCGGGCCACCGCATCGCAGTCCAGGCGCTGAAGAAGTGCCGTGAGCCGAGTCAAGTATCGGCGCGCGAATTCCACGCCTGTAGACGGGTCATGAATCTTCTCTGTCGGTGCGGCCAATTTTACGAGTCCTCCAATTCGGCGAAGGGATTCGGTTTTAGTTCACCGGTCTTTCATTGCCTGACGAACGACGTTCCTCGCAAAAGACTATAGTTGAACCGGTTCCTGTTTTCAATACCTTGCCACTGCTCCGCCTGACCCCTTTCTGTGGGAACGGAATTTGTGTTAGCTTTATGTGAGGGCACCCCCCGGGGAGGTTCTACGCGGCAAGCCGATACCGATCCGCCGAGAAAGAACACTATTGGGCCGAAGAAAGAATGGATATGGCCAGAATCAACCCTCACTATGCTGACATGGTCAGGCAGGTAGTAAATCAATCTCCCTACTTCAGGTTGCTCTCAATGGAGCTGCGGGAATTCGATGTCGGCACATCGCTCGTTGAAATAGATCTTCAGGAAAAGCACCTTCAGCCGTTCGGAGCTGTACACGGCGGAGTCTTCGCCACGATCATAGACGCGACAACCTTTTGGGCGGTGTACGGCGAGGTTGACGAGCGATCTGGCATGACATCGGTAGACCTCAAGTTGAATTATCTTGCACCAGCCGCAGCGCCAGGCAGACTCATTGCACGTGGGCGGAGAATCAAAATTGGTAAGACCCTCGGGCTTGGCGAAGCCGAGGTAACCAATGAAGAGGGCAAGCTACTCGCCCACGGGACGTCAACTTTGATGATCATGGCTGATTTGAGCTTTATCAACCAGGAGCGGCTTCCGCCAAAGTTTGTGTGAAAAACTCCTGCATCGACCAAACTTGCGGCCACGTGTGGGGGATTGGGGCATAAGGGCCAGTCTAACTTGAAGATGGCGGAAATCTTGACGTGTCTTTTCAGGGCTGGAGCCTGGGAACGAGATAATGCATTCACCGCGCTTGACTCGGTGATGCGAAATCTGGTACTACTATATCTTTGAGTTCGATCATTCCTTTCGGTTGCCCCGACGGAAACGACCGTCGCCGGTGATCGGGGGAGGGCGACCTGGAGTTACTCACCCCGTCAGGTCCGGGAGGAAGCAGCGGAAGTAATCTCGGGGGTCGGCCCT
>Ga0172371_10013019_pt1 | contig 10879 bp, 8 predicted proteins | sample Lak12m_FD_114543 | JGI IMG/M metagenome (GOLD analysis project Ga0172371, IMG submission 114543) | Freshwater microbial communities from Kabuno Bay, South-Kivu, Congo - kab_022012_12m | ecosystem: Environmental > Aquatic > Freshwater > Lake | place: Democratic Republic of the Congo: South-Kivu... | reverse complement strand
GCCGCGGAGAAACCGATCGAGCGGCCGCTCCCACCGGAACCTACTGAACAGGATCTCAGAATTGCTCGCAGGATTTTGGAGCCTATAAAGGATGAAGATCTGCGAGAAGTATTGAGCAGGCTTCTGGAAAAGGACCGAAAACTCAAATTTGATCGCGATGCCTGATACCAATTCGCTTTCAAAGAAGTAAAACACGGGGGAAACTTCTTTGTGTAAAGGATTGTTCCTTTGGCTCCGTTTGATGATGGCAGGCGCCATGAAAAAGTCATTGCGAGGGCCTGGCCCGAAGCAATCTCGATTGGTGGGACAGGCTTCCAACCCGTCTATTTGAATGACCGGCAAGATGCCGGTCCTACCGAAGATGAGATTGCTTCGTCGTCTCACTCCTCGCAATGACAATACTGAGCCCCTTCTTCAGGCAAAGGCTCGGGGCCATTTCTTCACCACATGGGCAAAATCTGTGGAGTTAAGGCAACAATCGATTGTGTAAAGAAGTTTCCCCCGTGTCTTACTGATTTGACACCGCATTGGTATGAGAGATCTCTCTGCGCTCTCTGTGAACTCTGGGGTGAAATGATATCCCGGAACTCCCCCGTGCAACTCAACAGATATTCTAAAAGCTGCTCTTGGTTTCTCCCCAAATCGCTTCTTGGTCCGCGGGTCTCTCGATCGCCGTGTCCGGCGACTCCAATTGCATCTTGGGGAAATTGCTCTGCCTGAGGTTGCTTCTCGGGCGTCTTGCCGGATCTGCATTAGGTTTTTCACTCACACGGCGGAACTCTTCATCAGGGACGCGCATCATTCCGATGCCGGTGGCGCCTCCGGTAAATGGAAGCAGCACCCATATCCGGTCCTTGCCTCTTTTGCGGACGGGAAGAATCTGGGAGCCTCGTTCGGGGTGACTTGGGTCATGGATCAAGATTCCCGTGCGGGTAATTTCCCAACGGCCCTCATTGGGCCTGAACAAATTGAACATCTTCAAAGCGCCGTCCTGGCCTAGGCTCATGAACGCGTTGCCTTTGAACGGCCGCACCTTCGCCTTGTCCTTGTCGGTGACGCCCCATCGGAAGAACTCATCGGAGTACTTCCATGTCCCGACCATGAATTCCGCTGTGATCGACTCTTCTATCCCCAGGAGAGCAGTCGGGTTGATCATGAGGCTCCCGTCCTTAGGGACAATTCCTGACAGAACAGGGACCAGAGTCAGAGCGAGAATCTGAAGACTGAGCAACGCTTTTATCTCCTCGAGAACATGGTCGGAATATGGTTTATACCAAGAAAATGTCTCCCGCGTCCAGAGTCTTGTAGGGCGGGCCGCGCCCGCCGGTTGTTGGTTTTGGCGGCCAATAGGCCGCCCTACATGTGCCATAGCGGACGCGGTAGGTTGGTAATCATGGGCGGACAGGCGAGGCTGTCTCAAAAATCGACCGGGGCTTCCGATGGCGCCACGCTTGGATCTGTGAGGCTAGTTATCTCCCTCACCCCAACCCTCTCCCAGAGGGAGAGGGGGAATTACCGGCGGGACGCCGGCGCTACGGGAGACTCTTGTCCACGCGGGCGAGGATGGCGGTGCGTTCGTTGTAGCGCCGGCATCTTGCCGGTACTTTTGTCGCTGTGGGAGAGGATAGCGGTGAGGTCAGTGAAACTTGGTACCAACGTCAATCGTGCCACGATTCCTGTTCTTGTACAGTCTTGTAGGCGGGCTGTGCCCGCCGGTTATTGGATTTGGCGGCCAATAGGCCGCCCTACGGGTGCTTGGCGCCTCCTGTTCCTTCAGAACCCGGAGGCAGTGGCCTCCGGGCCACCCAGCGCGGCACGGTTAGCAGGCGCCGATGAATCTTGAGGCAGTCTCAGACGCCTCTCCCACCAAGAGTGGAGATTGCTTCGGCCTTGCGGCCTCGCAATGACATTCTTTCACCGCTCATACCTGATTGGATAGGCAGGCTGCCTGCTCCTTCTTGCGCGGCCCGACAACGTGAAATAAGATGCCCGGATGAAAAGAAACGCGACATTGCGGTCACGTCTCTTGGATTTTTACCAAGAGATGCGCTCACGGTTCGGCCACCGCAACTGGTGGCCTGGGGATTCACCGCTCGAAGTCTGCATCGGCGCCGTGTTGACCCAGAACACCGCCTGGAAGAACGTAGTCAGGGCCATCGACAACCTCAAAGCAGCTTCGGCCCTTGATCTGTTCCGCATTTACGAATTGTCTCACGATGAACTCGCGGAGCTTATTCATCCGGCCGGGTATTACAACGTGAAGGCCATGAGGCTCGGCAATCTGGTGAGACACATAGTGGAGACGCACAGCGGGGATTTGGATACCATGTTTTCCGCGCGGACGGAGAAACTCCGCGAGGAACTGCTGTCCATAAACGGCGTTGGAAAAGAAACCGCGGACAGTATTATTCTTTACGCTGCAAACAAGCCGATTTTTGTGGTGGATGCGTACACGAAGAGAGTTCTGCACAGTCACGGTCTCATCAACGAAAAGGCCGATTATGATGAGGTGCAGGAGCTGTTTCACTCAGCCTTGCCGCGGGATGTAGATCTTTATAACGATTTCCACGCCCAGTTCGTGGCCGTGGGGCATCACTACTGCAAGAGAAAACCAAGGTGCGAAGAATGCCCCTTGGGGACGTTCCCCCGCAGGCAGATTGCATGAATCTGTCACGGTCACGCGTTCCGTCACAGAAATAGGATGGCGGGCACGGCCCGCCCTACAGAAGGCGCGGCGCAATATCGTAGGGCGGGCTGTGCCCGCCGATTCTTGGATGGCCATTGGCAAAAACGCCTCAGAAATGGGACTTGTGGGTGCCACTGCTGGCTCGTCCAGCAGTGCAAACTTATTCAGCAAAACCCTGCAAAAAAAGGAGCGATAGCGAGAGCCAAAATTCTTTTCGAATTTTCAGAGATGACATTCTGTAATTCGGACGGAAGCCGAAATCCAGGAAGAAGAGCACTGCTGGGCAAGCCAGCAGTGGCACCCGAACCATGGTCCTCAGCTTCTGAATGCCCCATCAAAAAGGACAAAAAACTCTGGCAACCTGCATAAATGACAGATGAAAATGCCGCGCCTTATTCCCTCTCCCTGCTGGTTGGTTGCCTCTCCCTACTGCCCCGGTGGGCGCTACTCCGGCAGTTTGGCAAGCTCTTGCTCGATCTTGTCGATGAGTCTCTGCACTCTGGCTTCTTCAGCATCACAGCGCCCCCCGTATCGTCGGAAGTCGCGCAGTGCGGCCTCCGCGTACGCCCGGCCGCGGAGCAGCAAATCCCGTTGCCGGGTCAGGGTTTCCTCACTCTCAGCGGCCTCCTGATACATGAGAGCTATGTTGTGACGCGTCTGTGCTGCGTGATAATAGTCACCGGTCTCCTGGCAAATTCTTGCGTTTTCCTCGTAGTGCTCCCGCGCTAAATCCGTCATGCCCAGGTCACAGTACAGATTCCCTAACTGATTATGTATTGGCCCGAGGTGAGCAATAGCCGAGTCGGGGCAAAGCTCCAGCGCCTTCTGATAATGCTGTTCCGCTGCGTTCCGGTGTCGAAACAGCGTTTCCGGTGATTCGTTCTGCTTCCGCGCCTCCAAGAAACGCTCGTGGTTTACGGTACCGATCTGTTGGAAGCACAAAGCCAGTCCCAACGGGTCGTTCGGATCACACAGATCCAGACTTCGCAGGTAAGCGGCCTCGGCGCCGTCCAAATCGCGAATGCCGGGAAGCAGGAGGTAAGCGTGGCCGAGGTTGTAGTGGACAATGCCCTTGGCTTGGCCGTCTTTGATGCGCCGATGATACCGAATTGCCTCCTGATAATGCTTTACGCAGCCGCTGCTGCCCTGCTCGCGCAGAATATGACCTAGCCCCCCCAAAGAAACACCCAGCGTCCGGATGCGGTTACGTTGGGCGTCGTCCAGCGGCGCTTCGTCCGGCAAGGCCAGCACGGCTGCCGCCTGCTGCCGATCCCACGCGACTTTGTTTTCCTGCAGGGCTGCCGCCTGAGCAAGATCGCGTCCATGGTAGGCCAGACGGACGCGATAATCCATGACTAGGCTGTACTCGTCTTCGCGGCCAGGGATGGGTTCGTCGTCTGTGGTGCAGTACTCGGGAACTATTTCCGCGACGAGTCGAGCCCATTCCGTCATGCGTCCCTGGTATTCGTAAAGTTGATCCAGGCCTTGCATGGAGGAGATGACTCGGCCCCACCATCTGTGGTCGCAGGCGAGCCTGCGGGCGTGCAACAGGTTGTCCTCCTCCACCGCCAGGAACCGGATTACGTCCCGGTTGCCCTCATGGAACTGCCGATGGCAATAACTGCTCATCCCTGCGACCGCCTCCACCCAGGCGCGGAGTGCGGCCTCAGCGCTGGAGCGGCCGTCCTGCCCGTTGTACTGCTCGGCGAATAGCTGCCGCAGGAACCAGGGCAGGGCCGGATGGATACGGTACCAAGTAGAGCCGATGTGCGTCAGCAGGCCGATGTCCCTGGCCCGCTCCAACAAGCCGCTCAAGTATTCCTTGCTCTTGCTCTGCAGCTCATGTAGCACGTAGTCGCCCACTCTCCCCATGGCTGCAAGCACATCCACATTCACTGTGCCCTGGAAGAGGTGGAGCAGTGCGATGATGGGCAGTTCGTCCTCTTTGAAAGCATTCCGGAAGCCGTAGGCGAGGGATGCGGCAAGTGATTTGTCGCGACCCTCGGCTTCATCAACGTCTTCGATCTCTTGCTCACCGTTTCGAACGGCCTGGACGAAACGCTCGATTTGATCCCTGCTACGAAGGCCCATGTTCACAGCCTGGCCGACAAGAACGCGCAGCGTTAGAGGATTCCCCGCGCAGTAGTCCAGTAACGGCCCCCAGTTCACGATTTCACTGCGCTTGATTCCTTTTTCCTCCGCGAGTTTGAAGGCAAGGCGGGCAGCATCGGGGTACGACATGCGGGGCATTTCGATTCGATACGGAATGCCGCCGAGCCACTTCTCTTCCATCCGTCGGGAGGTGAGCAGAATCTTGGCCCTCGTCGCGTTGTCCAGCTTGAGCTGCTTGATGAAGTCAGCCAGTTCAGCTTGCTCTTCAGCGGTCCACGCAGACTCGGTTCCCTGCGGGAATCCTGCCACGGGCTCTACATTGTCCCATATCCAGAGGACAGGGATCTCCCGAAGTACATCGAGAACAACCTTGCGCTTTTGTGGATCACTGAGAGCGTGCCACTCGATGCCATTGGCTTGCAGGAACTCCGCGAGGGTGTGACCGATCTGGTTGAGCACATCCACGAGGTCGGTATGGCGCTCGAAGGTAGTGAACAGGACCATGGGCTGGGAGCCAAGACCGCGGGTGAGCGCGTACCATCGCGCGAACTCGACCGCTGTGGCTGTCTTTCCCTGTCCCGCGTACGCGTGGAGGAGCACAATCCGGTGGTCGTCAAAGGCGCGGTCCAGCATGAGGAGGGTTTCATCCCGTCCGATAAACCCGAGGTCCGGCACGTACCGGCGGAGAGCCTCGTTGATCTGCACGGGGTCCATCTCCGCCTGCTGTCCGAGCTGGAGAGGCTTGTCCGCGGGAAGCAGCCGGAGAGGCATCGCCTCGTACACCACCGGGACGAACCAGTCCTGAAGGGGCCGAGCCTGGAGGCCGACCCAGCGGTCGGGATTGCGGTGCAGGTGCTTTCTTCCCTCGGTCGCGGCTTGCCCGAAGCTGCGCCCCTTGGCCAGGGAAGCGTAGAGTTCCCCGATATATTGAGCCGCGGTGACCACGAAGACGCTGTACCGCATCCCGAGGACCGCGGGGATGCCCTGGTCTATGACAGCCTGGGCCAGGGACCCGATGGCGCGGACTTCATCGTGGACAGTCGCGGCTTCTTCCGGTTTTTCCGCGGCTTCGTGCATGGCGGACTGGCACGCGTTGAGGACAAGGACGGGTACGCCGGTGTCGTGAAGGAGCTTGCCCAGTTCGTCGCCGGAGACGGGCCGCGTCTTCTCGTCACTAGCGGGGTGCTCGAAGAGAAGGTACCCATGCTTGCCGGATTTGTTCCCGCCGAGCGTGACGCTGGACAACTGCGTGAGCCATCCGGCCATCGTCGTGTCGCTCAGGTCCACGTACATGCCGTGCCCGTCGAAGTGGACGATGTGGTACGGACGACCGGCCTCCTTCGCGTCCTGGAGTTCGCTCTGTAATTGCTTGAAGGTGGGAGGCCGCAGGGCCGTGATTTCGTAACGCGCCAGGTCTTTGCCCAGGTCTTGAAGAAGGCGGTTGGCTACGGCGCGGAGGGGGACGTCGTGGGCTCCTTTAGGACGGCAGACCACGTAGAGTAGTCGAACACGCCCTTCGTCGGCTTCCGGCACGCGCACGAAGCTGAGGTTGGGATTGGATTGGACGCGGACAAAGGACTTCACACGAAGGGCGATCGCTGAGTCGGACTGGGGATCGCGCATGAGTTCCCACGGAATGGAAGCTGCTTCCGCGATCCCGGTGTTGATCTCGATACGCAGATCAGGGAGTTGGTCCAGTACCCGATCGAAAATGCGCTGCACATCGCGGCTTCCCTCGAGCATGTTCTCGTAAAGCTCGACCCCGCGCCTCCTCATGAGGTTTTCGATCTGCTCGATCTGGACTTTTTCTACGACGTCCGCGTTTTGGAGGTAGTCTTCGAGGCACCACCGCAGGTCTTCCTGCTCCTGCGGAGTCAGGGCAAACTCGATGCTGGCCTCGGCTTCCAGGTCGGCTTGGCCTGGCCGCTTCAATGTGAGACGGATGGGGTATTTCTCGTCACGGAGGGGATCCTGGCGAATGACAAGTGTGGGGCCGTCGGACATCAGCTATCTCCTGATTTCTGCTGTCTGGTTCACCTTCCCGCGCTCAACGCTCCGGTTCAGCCGCGGAGAATGATGCAGTTGTGCAGGAAATCGGAACCCCCAAAGTAATCATTCATGTAGGCGGGGGAGGGCGCCTCATAAGCGACGACTTTTTTCACAACTCTAGTCGTCCCGGAGGGACGGCCCAATAGTAGCCACGGGTGCAAACCCGTGGGCAGCGAAGAAAAAGATGAAAAAACCGGACCCTGAAGGGGTCAACCATTCCGTGTTCTACCCAAAAAGGTATTTTTCGTCAAACTCAACACCTGCTTCAATGAGAAGACTTCTTAATTCATCGGCAAAGGTGACTCTGGTATGGTGCTGTTCCTGGCCCATGATGTACTGGATCAACCGCTCCTTGTCCTGCTTGGAATGTGTGAACGCGCCGTACCCAGCTTGCCAGCCGGGAAAACCGGCAAAAATACCTTTTTCCTTGATCCAGTGGGATGAGCTTACTTTGATTTCCTTTACAAAGTCTGCCAGTGCCCGGGTGGGATGCAAACCGGTGAGGATGTGCACATGATCCAAGGTCCCGTTCAGCCGGTATAGGCGGCTGTCCCTGGAGCCGATCAAGCCCCAGATATAGCGGAACATGGCTTCCCTATCTGCGGGGATGAGTACCGGTTCTCTACCCTTGGTAGAGAAGACGATGTGGTAGAGAATCTGTGTGTAGGTAGGCATCGCTACGCCGTGGTTGGAGGATTGGCGGACCCCTCCAGGGTCATCGCTCCTGGTTTTTTGTCACAAAACCCTTTCCGTGGGTTGACACCCACGGCTACCGTAGGGCCGCCCCTCCGGGGCTACCTGTGTGCGAGCCTGGCTACCAGAGAATTCCTGAGCGGAATTAAGGGAACAGTCCATCCCGGGATTTCAGCGATGTCCCGTTTCATGATCGAATTCTACCGCGTCCGCCCACGGGATTGTTGAAGTTCTGGCGCAACTCAAAGGAGCCTGCATCGGACTTTTGCCCTTATTTCAGCTTTTCGCCGCATTCCTGGCAGAACCGGGCGGCAGGGTCGTTTGGCTTCCCGCACTTGGGACATTTGCCCTGCAGGGCTGACCCGCATTCAGGGCAAAATTTTGCATCAGTCGAGACGGGTTTGCCGCATTGTGCGCAGAACTTGCCGGAGCTTTGAGGCTGTGCGGCCGGGCCGGGCTCTTCCTTTTTCGTTTGAGAAAGGCTGGAGGCCATAGAACTGGCCATCTGCTGCCCCATCGCGATCCCCGCGCCCATTCCCATGAATTCTCCCGCGCCGCCGGACTTGGCCGCTTCAGGTATGGCCTGCGCCGTCTGGAACTGGGTATAACGCCCCATGTCGTCGACAAGGCCCATCTGCGCGCGAGTATCCAGCATCTTCTCCACTTCCGGCGGGAGTGAAATGTTCTCGATGAGGAACAGCGCCAGCGACACGCCGTATTTTTGGATATCAGGCTCCATGGCTCCCCTGGCCTTGTCGCCGATAGCCTTGTAATTGGCCGCCAAGTCCAAAGCCGCCACCTGGGCGGTCGCCAACATACTGGTGAAGGCAGAGACCAGCATACTGCGCAACTGGCCTTCGATCTCTTCTGTGGTAAACTGGCCGTCTGTCCCCACGATCTCCTTCAAGAACACGCCCGGATCGGTAACCCTTATGCCGTACGTTCCGAACGCCCTTAATCGGACCGCGCCGAGATCAGGATCTCTCATCATTATGGGGTTCTGCGTGCCCCATTTGAGGTCCAGGAAATTCCTCGTGTTGACAAAGTACACTTCAGCCTTGAACGGGGACTCAAACCCGTACTTCCACGAACGAAGAGTGGTCATCACGGGCATATTCTGGGTGTTCAGACTGTATAGGCCAGGGGTGAACACGTCCGCAATCTGACCTTCGTTTACGAACACCGCGGCCTGTCCTTCTCGGACCGTCAGTTTTGCCCCCATTTTGATCTCATGGTCCTGGTCGGGAAAACGCCAGACAAGGGTATCCCCCGTATCGTCCAACCATTCGATTACCTCAATCAGTTCGCCTTTGACCAAATCCCAGATACCCATGGTGAACTCCTTTTTCAGGTAGCGTGCTGAATTTCAAGGTGCCCGTTCAGCGAGCGTTGGTTGTGTGACGTATGGCGATTGCAGATGATGGGCATCTCTTGTAGGGGCGACACACGTGTCGCCCTCGGGCGAGGCATGCCTCGCCCCTACATAAGAACCCAGAGAAACATCTTCGCGCTGAACGGTTACATTTCGAGTTACCTCATTGTACGAATAACACCTTGGATGTTGCTTGACAAGTGAAGAACCGAGGAAGCAAAGACTGGAAGGAGGGAAGAGGGGAGGGCATCCACCAAAGGATGCCCCCGTCGGTTGAGGTTAATCGGTAACCGTTCGGCATGCGGATGAGTGTGCAACCTTTTGTCATTGCGAGGAGTGAAACGACGAAGCAATCTTATTCTCAGTAGGACCGGCATCTTGCCGGTCATTCAAATCAGGCGACCCCGCGTTCAGCGCGGGGCTGTCCCCCCAATTGAGATTGCTTCGGCCTAGCAGCCTCGCAATGACAGCCTTTCGCCGCTGGAACTAAATGATTACCTTAATCGGTGATTTTGTACTCACCCTTCTTTTCTTTGTCAAAATCCACGTTGGCCTTTACGTAACCCGCATTGAATCCGGCCTTCTTGAGCAGATTGTAGGCCATTTCCGCGCGGGCCCCGGTGGAGCAGTGAATGACTATTTTCTTGTCTTTCGGGAGGTCCGCCAGCTTCTGCTCCAGGTCGTCCAGAGGGATAGTCTTGGCATTGGGCAGAGCGCCTTCCGCAACCTCCGACACGGCACGGACATCGAGAATGACCGAATCAGCAGCGGGTTTCTGAACCAGGGCCTTAAAAGCTTCGATGTCCATCTCGCCGGGGAGCAGCTTGCGCACGTAAGTAATTTTGGTCTCCGCGGGGCCTTTAGCGATGGTCTTCCCCGCCTTCTCCCAAGCATCGAAGCCGCCTGAGAGAATGCCAACCTGCTTGTACCCCCATGACGAAATCTTCTTGTAAGCCTCTTTGGCTGCTTCGGTATCTCCGTGTTGGGTGTACAGGATGACAGGCGCATTCAGATACTTGGGGAATTGATCCTTGAGAGCGTCAAGTCCGCTTGCCGGAAGCCCCACGGCTTTCGGGAGATGCCCCTTTTCCGCAATATTACCGGGCCGTAAGTCGAGCAAGATGTAGGACGCTCCAAGTTTGTCATAGTTTTCAATTCCCGCCATGTTGGAGACAACAATGTTGCCTGCTTTTTTCCAGGCCGGCATGCCTGCGTGGAACACCTTTACGTTCTTGTAGCCGAGTTTTTCCGCCTTCCTGGCGGCTAGTGGGCTAAGCACTCAGGAAAATCCTATGCAATAGTAGATCTGGAGCATCTCCTTGTCTTTCGGGAGCACGGTTTCCTGAAGCTTGTCAAAAGCGAAAAAGGGCATTGAGATTGCCGTTGGGATGTGGCCCTGCTCATAGGCTTCTCCGGGCCGGCTGTCCAACAACACGTACTTTCCTTTTTCAGGACCGAGAGCCACCAACTTTGCCACTTCGTCCGCATCGGCGAGCTTTTCTTTAGGGACCGCGATGCCCTTTTTGACCTCGATCTCTTTGGCAAAGTTCTTTCCGTTCTTTTTCAAGTAAATGATTCTGATCGATTCTTGCTTCGGAATTTTCTTAAGTGAAGGGGCATTCTTCAGCACGGTTGAATCGTCGAAATAGATCACCTCCATTTCCTTGTCGATCTGTAGTTGTAGAGCGTTTGCCTTGCTCGAAACGTCCACCAGCTTCCCCGCAAAGAGGTTGGATGACTTGTCGTACTCGTGACATTTCAAGCAACTCTGGTCGGACTTTGACGGCAGCTTGTCATCGGCCAAGGCGGCCCCGATCAGCGGCCATCCTCCTGCCAATGCTAAAGCCGCCACCAGCGCCAAGACCGTAAGGGCCTTCCCTTTCATGCTTTTCTCCTTTCAATGGTTTGTGAGGCATGCCACCGGGAGTGGTATTTTTCACGCCCTCTGTTAGACTAAAGCTTTAAAG
>Ga0172371_10013018_pt1 | contig 10879 bp, 9 predicted proteins | sample Lak12m_FD_114543 | JGI IMG/M metagenome (GOLD analysis project Ga0172371, IMG submission 114543) | Freshwater microbial communities from Kabuno Bay, South-Kivu, Congo - kab_022012_12m | ecosystem: Environmental > Aquatic > Freshwater > Lake | place: Democratic Republic of the Congo: South-Kivu... | reverse complement strand
GGCGAATTCCCCGCTCCCTGAGGGCAGCTTGGTATTTTAAACCAATCCCTTTCAGTTTGCCGATACTGGTGTTGAGAGTGATTTTTTCCAACGTTCGTTTCATAATAATTATCGCCTAATTATACCACCGCATTATTAAAAAGTGCTTAAAAGATTATTAACTGAACCTCACCAGCCTAAATAAAGACTTCGGATTGATCGCTTGACAAGGTAGGTTAAAATAATTATACTGCGAACAGTGAGGGTTTCTGCTCATCCAAATTTCGACCCTGAAGGAGGACGGGGCGAAGAGTTCGATAAGTGCGGCCAAGGTTTTTGCCACCATTGCATCGGTCTGAGATTTACGGCCGCCAATTCCGGGTATTGCCTCCGATATTTGTGTGCCCCGTTCTTCTGCTCGCTTATTTGCGCCCGACTCCGATGAGCGGATAACCCTCACTTAATGTTCCTTATACCGCGTACAATGTACGCATGCAAACTGCTCTTTAAGCCGCACCGTTTTGATACGGCCTCCCTCCCCCGCACCTTCTTTCTCGCGTACAATGTTGTACGCACCGCACTTTATATCAACCCTCAATTGAGCTGTGCACAGCTCCCAACCTGCTCTTTCTTTTCCCCCAGATTCTACACCCTCTCCAACGTTGAGAGGGTTTTCTAATTGACAGACAAACAAATTTTGTGTTAGCTTACCAGAGCGTGAGGGTCTTTGGCATATAGAAAACAGCTTAACTCGTTCGTCCCTCCTGACACCGGCGGGATTTTTTATTTGGCTTTTCGAATCGCTGTTTTGTGGTATAATATAGACACAAAAACAAAACCCTTTTAGCTGAAACAAAACTAACTTTTCAAGAAAGGGGGTGAGGTAAAATGGAAGCAAAAATGTCGCGAAATTTCTTGGTTTGGATGGGATACATCGCAATCATACTGGGAATTTTAGGCTTCATTCATGTGCTCGGTCCGACCCCCCAAAACAGTATTTTTGGTTCTTATTGGTGGATGAGCAGCCAAGTTGGTCTGATCTACATCGTGGGCGGAATCGTATCGTTGTTCACCGCTTATGCGATGCCGGAGAGCATCATCCAAATAGTCACTTTCGGAATCGCCGTGGTGGCTTTTTTCATCGGTCTTTACGGATTGTTTTGGGCTCCGCGGGTTTTCTCCGTACCGCTGGAAGGAGTGATTGGAAACCTGATTAATTTCTTGATCGGTATTTGGGCGTTTTGGTCAGTTTCCGGCGAAAGATTTAGGTTGATGAAACGCTGCCGCGCGGGCGACACGGAAGCCTGCAATATGCTGGGTATGCAAGTCAGATAGGCTGAGGCGATAGCCTTATTGATAATGTTAACTTTCGGTGAGAGTTGGCTACGTTGTGAGTGCGTGTAATATGCAATACGCAATCCGGGGGTGCCCGTTCCAACTCTCACCCTTTTATGATGAAAGCACTCTGCTCAAAAGAGTGCTTTCCAATTTAAATACCCGCGAACTGCCGCTCGCGGGTATAATACAACCAGTATAGCTCGAAAAGTGCTCAAGTTTGCCTGCCGATAGCTTCGCCCCGAAAAGTTTTGACTTGGGGTCCCTCCACATCGAGCAAAACCAATAGCCATGCGACATGCTCTCTCAGTTTATTCAATTTTCTACTCCTTTCTGTTTACAAGCATTTGATTTATTTTTTCGGTTAGGTCGTAACCACCCCTCAAAATATTTCCATCGGCATCAGAAACCTGACCATTATCAATCCGGATCCGGCCCTCAACTATGGCCTTGATTGTCCACAGAATCAGGGGAACTTCTCGGGCCACACCCAACCCCCGGATATAGCCGAATAAGGCGTTAGCATCGCATTGTTCGTCAGACAGATTCACAAATACTTCGCGCGGGTCATCATCGCAAGCATCAATCCACATCTGCCAAAGCATCGGAAAATTCGATCCTGGACTTTCAATATCATATTTGCAGTAAGAAATAGCCGGACCCATATCCAATTCTTTAGTCAGCAAATGCATCATGACACCGCCAATTTGTTCACCGTCGAGAACTAATTGACGAATTACATCGTAAAAAGTTCCCATATATCTTCCAGGCAGGTCGGGGTGCAGGTTAATCGCCCCCAATATCGCGCACATCTCCTCACTAAAAATCCTCATCCAGCCTAAAGCGACGTGCAGGTCGGCAGTGGCCAGTTCCGGGAATAGTCTTAAAATTTCCCGGTCATGCTCGGTTCTCCATTGCCGAACTAATTCTTTATTTCCATTCTGAGCAGCCTTTTTCGCCTTTCTCCAGTTTTTATTCTGGAAATCGATAGTCGTCGGAAACTCCAGCAGGCGTGCCCCGTTTGATTGTGCGTTTTCTTTGAAACTGTCATAGTATTGACTATTGCCATCGCGACTGAGGAGGATTGAAATTTCCGAGTTTGGAATAAAGCCCTCTAGCACTTTCTTCAAGACTTCAAACACCAGTTTCCAAGCCACTCCGTTCCAGGCGGAGGTCCAAAGAACGATTCTGAATATTTTTTCCATTGCACACCTCTCATTTTATATTTAGATTTTTAAACGTCGCCCCCATTTGAACACGTCCTAATTTTATAACTCAGGGTTTTGATAATTCCAAAAATATCTCAGATAGATATTTTGATAATAATTCTTGCTGTATCCTTTTTTAGTTTACCATTTCTTATCAGAAAGTTTAATTAATTTCATTTTTTCTAATCATTTTATTTAAAACTTCTAGGCATTGCGGAAGTTGAAGCCAGCCGGAGGAGCCATTAAGATGGCCGCCGTTTTTTATGGTGATTAGCTCGCAACCCAAGTTCTTTGCTATAAACTGCGCATTGTTTAAGGGAACAGAAGGATCATTGTCTCCGTGTATCACCGCAAATTTTTGGCATTTTGACTTTATCTTTTCAAAATCAAAAGGCTTATCCATAAAAGTATCAATTTTTCGGTTATCATTTTTCTCTGATGGGCAAGATACCAAAATTGAACCGGCAATCTTTATTGCGATGGCGCTTTCTAAATATCGGAGAATAGCAGGAGACCCTAGCGAATGACCAACCAAATAAATTTCATCTTCTTTAGCGATATGCCGGGATATTTCATTAATCCATTCGGCACAATCTGGATTATTGGGATTGGGCATTGGGAGCGCGCAAGCATATACTTCTTGTTTTTCTAATTCGCCCATAAGCCAAGGCCGCCAACCACCGTTGGGACTACCCTCAAAACCGTGAATAATGAATACTTTTTTCATATTAATTTTTTAACTTTCTTATTTTCAAGTTTGAAATTGCTTCCGCTCACAACTCTTTTGCCGCTTTTTTTCTCAAGATCTTCTCGGGCTTTACCGGCCACGCTTCCGCCCTCCCGGGCGGCAAGTTTATTTTTGTCGAAGCCCTGCGCATTTCTGTTCCTGGCGATTTCAGTGGTAGAAGCTTCGCCCAGCATGGTGAAAATTAACTCTAAGTCGTTCATGTGGTCGCGCAAATTTTGGCGAAGGAATTGATTGGATGATACGAAAAATACCTTCCGTATTGGCACTGGTAACCTTTCTTTTCTTACCGTCTTTCGCGATCATTCCTACTGGGGGACAATTTGTCCCCCAGTAGGAATTTAACTCTTCGTCTCTTTTTCTTAACTTTTTTATGTAGTCTCTGACATTAACCGTATCGGTTAGAACCTCAATGACATCGGCAACAGAAAACCACCATTCGTTATGGTGAATAGTCCGGCGTATTTTCTTGCCCTCAAAAATTGCCAACGATTTTTTCTTGTCCATGTTCTTTTTATTGCGCCGTTTTATTTCCCCCGCAAGAGCAAATCTTAACAAAATATTAACTGTACCTCACCAAGTTTTGAGAGATCCCTTGATCTAATATTATGAGACAAAAACAAATGCACTTTGGTGGGGATTATTAAAAAAAGTTCGAATTTACTTTGAACAAAATCCCGATTGAACCTCCGGTTCGGGCGCGGCCGGAAGGGGGGTGTGGGGGGAATTCCGGCCGCGCCCGACTCTTTTGCCGCCCTGAAACCCGGAACGGGAGCGGGCCGCCGGCGAGGCGCAGGCAGGAGGCCGCCCAACAGGAACGAGCTTTTTAGATTTACTTATTATGATTTATCTTCTGAAAATTTGACTTTTTGATTATTCTTGGCATAATATAAGTACTAAACGTGAGGGGAATTCTATATGAGTTCCCTTCATTTATTTTTTGGGTCCATTTTCACCAAATATTTCAGGTATTCAAAATCTCTGAAATTTCCCGCTGCAAATTTTCTTATTTCTTTGGCGGTACGCGGGCTTCTGGCCAATATAAATACTTCCTTCCCTGATTTTTTCAGATATTTCAATACCGGCAAGAAATCGCCATCGCCGGAAAGAACCACGGCTCGATCAAATTTCTCCTTCTCCTTCATCATCCAAAAGGTCATGTCCACATCACAGTTGGCTTTTTTCTTGGCGGTTCCGTTTTCTGAGTAATAGAGTTTTACCGGCTTCAAGTGAAGCTCATAACCAAATTGATCAAGCTTCCGGTAGAATTTTACTCTCTGCAATTGGCCATTCAATTGTTGTAATTCAGTCTTTTTAATATGTTTTCCCTTTGATTTTAATATTTTCTGAAAGTAATCGTACAGTATTTTAATGGGAACGCTTTCGTATTTCAAACAATCAAAATCAAACTTATATATTTCTACTCCTCCAAAATACAAAAACCGTTTAACCTGGTATTTTTTCTCTAGATACTGCTTCAATTTTCGGTAGTCGATTTTGAAACCCAGCGATTTCTCGCCGCCGTAGAACAAATTCGAAGCATCAATGAAAGCGTAAGTTTTCATAACTCCTTATTGCGCAGTTTTATTTTTCTCGCAACAAATTTGGCTTGTTGTAAATAACATTTTTTCCAATTATATTAAATTCAATAGCAGAAAGATTTGCGGAGGAATTTTCTGCAATTTTTTGCTATTGAATTTTAACATACAGCCTAAACTTGCGCCGTTCTTCGGCGCGGGCATGGCATTAAAACCTCGTTGATGAAAACGGTCTCGTGACCGGCACTTATCAACGAGATCCATATCCGAAAGGGTGTGGGGGCAGTCCCGAAAGGTTCTGTCGCCAGGTTCACGGGACCTTTTGTGTTGAGCTAGAAACCTTTTATTATAGTTACTTTTAACCACCTCAAAAATAAAAATGAAAAACGGAACCAACAACAAGAAAAAGAGCAACAGTTCAGAAGACGAATCGGATAATTCTATATATGAAGAAAATTTAGAAAACAATTTTTCCTCTCAAGAAAACTCCCCAGACGCTGGGTTTGGAATTCGATTTTTAGCTGTGATAATAAATTTTCTAATTTTTCTGGATGTCGTTATTTTTTATTTCTGGATCGGGTTCGGGGAATCCGTCGACACTTTGACCAAGCGCAACGAGTATTCTTTTCTGATCAGCTCTTGGTCTTTTACCCTTTTTCTTATTCTGCTATTGGTGGTGAAGTTGTTGATGCTTCAAAAGCTCGGGGGCAGCCCAGGGAAATTAGTTTTGGGTTTAAGAATTGTATCCCGGGAAAACGAAGAACTGACCTGGAAGGAAATATTATTGAGACGAACCAGGGTGGTTGACAAAAATCCCGAGGGCAAAAACCTTTTTAGAATTATTTTAGCCTTTTTGTTGATGGCCCTAGGAATTGGCCTTCTATGTCTCGAATTTTATTTCCTCGCAAGAACCTTGGTGTTGATGGAGGATGTGGGAATAAGGCAAGGAATTTCTAATGCGATTAATAACACTATTTCAGTTAAGGATAAGAACACCGGGAAAATTCCTGCGGACTTCGAGGCTCTAACGGCACCCCCCAATGTGGCAGAACTCTGTGCCTTTAATTTAAATCCTAACAAACCTTTAATAGAAAGTGCCTCCCCTGACCAGAAGCACTTGGCGATTTATGTCCAAAGATGCCGCAATCTCGGAAAATATTTTTGCGGTGATCTTGACTCCGGCTCCGACAAAATAATCGAGGTAGACAAAGATTACGCTTTAAGCGGAAAAACCTACTGTTCGGGAAACCCACCAGCCGACTCGGAAAGTGGAGACGCAAATTCGATCAGCTCGAGCCTCTCGGCGATCGACATATCGGCTAACAGTAGTTCGTCCGGTGACAAAGAAGTAGCTGATTTTGAGCGCCAACTAGCTGAATCCAACGCAAAAATTGAATCACAAGTAAAAGAGCTTTCAAACCCGCAAGGGGCTCTTGTGACCAATCCCCTTAAATATCCCCCCACTAATTGCTTAACTCAGGGAATCCTGACCGGAGATGTTACTTTTCAACAGTCCAAAGACGACCCCAATAAATATTATTTGAGGAAGGGCAACCAGGATTTAGGCATTGTTTGGAGTTATTACTGCCAGCCGTATCTCCTCAAGGAAACCGCCGATTACATTTTCCTGGCTGGCGGCCGGGCTTTCGAAAACGGGGATATTTACTCCGGTCCAGCCGATTTTTACCGCATCGCCCTTCGCACCCAAAAATTAGATCATATCTATTTGGAAATGTCGGAGCACTTGGTGAGTTTAAACGATATTTCCTCGGACGGCAGTCTGGCTCTTTTTTCGGCGGGATATTTATACGGCAGTAAAGGCAACTATTATTCAAAAATGATAATCAAAAACCTTGACGGCACCATGGACAAAAAGCAATTTGCTGTTCCGCAAGAATACCGCCAGCCGGGATCGGGGAAAATTTCTCCCGATAACAAAAGTTTCGCTTACGCGGTTGGCGATATTGGGGACGTGGATTTCAGCCAGTATCCCATGGGAATCCCCACCGATAAATACTACGATAAGTTCGCGGTTTTTCAAGTGGATATCTCGACAGGAGAGCAAAAAGAGCTGGCTTCCCGGGAAGAATATCAAAATTATTACCATATGGGCCACTTCGTAATCGACGGATGGACTACTGACGGACCCAGTTATACATATACGATCGGGCCAAACTATTCGTATACAAATCATAATCAATATAAATGAGTAACGAAAATAAATTGTTTGGCAAACAACCTATCAATTTAGCACTGAAAAATTTGAGATTTAAAAGGAAAAAACTATTGTTTGGCTTAATCGCCGGACTGGTCACCCTTTCGATACTGACCATTTCTGTATACTATCTCGTAATGATAAATTCGAAAGAATCACTTGTTATTACTATTCCAGAAGGCCAGCAAAAAACCAGCTCAATCCCTTTGGCTGGACTTGGACTTTATGGAATGCTGGTGAAAAACGGCAAAATATTTCTTGCTCCGGAAGCCGGCGTGCTAACTGATATGGGCGTAAAGGGAGTTATCTCTAAATTTTGGCAATCGGTTGGGAATAATGCGCCTCTGAGAGCCGAATTGGAGGCGCAAGGGATACCAGCCAGGAGTCTTCTTGATCCAAGCAGAGTTGAGGTGCAGGTGGTAAACAAGCTACCTGAATCCCCAGCTAATCCTTACAAATATATTGGAACTCCTGACCCTGAAACCGGCGAGCTCGTTAGACCCTTTAACCCTAACAAATACCAAGCAACTTACGACTCTGCAAATAATGAGCTTTTCGTTCAGCCAATAAACGATGCCAGAGATCCAGCAAAACTCAATCCGGATAGTCTGAGAAATTTATTTAGTGAGGAAAGTGTGAATAAAGGACTCCCACCAATACCCGGGGACGCAAAAATAACTGTAGGGGAAAAATTAAATATGTCCTACGGGCTTGAGCCTCTGAATTTCGCTCCAGAACGAACCACTGTTACTATAAGGAGGATTAGCGATGATGAGGTTCGTTTGTATCCAATAAATAATGGTGATTTTAAAGGACTGACAGAAGCCGGGAGAGAAAGTTTCATAAAAAAATATAACGAAGCGTTTAGCGAATCCCCGTTGCCCGAAGACGCGAAAATAACTGTAGGTGAAAGAATTACCAGAGGACCCGATGGTAAATGGATACCTTATGATCAATATAATCGTGACTATACTCGATTAGGAACAATTGACGCATCTGACGGATTGGCACCACTTGATTTGAGCGGCCAGGGGCAGAATTCTAAATCATTGAGAATTGACGGGCCTTATGGATTAGAACCGCTTGATCTTTCTAACCAAGGGCAGAATTCTAAAATCCCAGCGATTGTGGCGGGAACCGCAGTGGGCGGAACATTCGCAAGCATAACCGACGATTCAAACGCGAGCCCAACCGTTTCAATATCCGATACGCTTCCCAGCACCAATCAGAGTTTTCAAACATTTACCCAAGGGAACAGTATTTTTATGTTTGATCCGAATAGCGGCCGGGTCACCCAGATGGATAACGGCGGGCAGATAAAGGAAATTTACTCAGAATGGGGAAAGACGGGAAGCGATTATAATCCGGAAGCAGGCAGATCGTTTTTAGACGCCCAGTCATTGGCAAAAGACCAGCCTCTGCCGCCGGAGTATTATTTGTCTCCCACCGAGTCCAAAATAGATTCCTATCTAGGCCAATTCAGCGAAAATCTTTCCATGTTAACCGATGCGGTGGGACTATCACCACTTGCGGCCTTACCGTTCGGCTCCGCAGCGGCAGCCACTATGTTAGAATCAACCGCTACGTTAGTTAATCCTTTAATTGCAGCAATAGCGACACCCCCGGCTCTTTGGGAAACTTATAAAGCGGTAAAGCGTGATTTGAACGACCCAGTAATGATTAAAAGGGCTGAAGAGATGGCCAAGATTCCTGCTCTTACGCCAGAGCAGGAATTAGGAGTCGGTTCGCCAACAAGTCAATCCACTGACTCGACACCAGCAGAGGGGACTGCTTCGGTGCAAAAAGAAAAAGATTCTGCCCCTCCTGACATAACACAATCACCCGAAGCTGATCGGGGGTTGAACACCCGGGTAAATGCTGGAGGACAGCGAGAAGAAACGCCTCCTGGAGCCAGTATGCTGCCTGATTATTGGGAAGGTTCAGTTAAGGGTACTCCTGCTCCCAACAATAATCCTCCTATCCCTCCTCCAACGCAAGTCGCCCAACAGGAACCTTCCCCAGCCCAGCCAATCGCAGGAGCGGAGAACTTCGGCAGAGGCAATGGCTCTGAGGAACAACCCTTCGAATTGACCGAAGAAGCGATTGCTAAGATTTATCAATATGATCCTCAAACCAATGAAATCCGGCTTAGGGATGATTGGAAAGACCGCTTAGAGAGAAACGGCACTGGTTCTTGGGTAAAAGGGGTAGACACACAAAAAATAACTGATGCCCTAGTAAAAGCTGGTGACATGACCGAGGACGAACAGACAAATTTTATGGAAAAAACTGACCGAGAGAGCATAAAAGCTCCCGATGGCACAGAAACCCGTAATACAAAAACCGGGCAAGAGTCCACTAATGACCAGGACGATAAGCCAGATACCGTCAAAAAGCCTGGAGAAACGCTTTTCCAGACTTAAACCAGAAAAAATAACAAATCAGAAAAATAACAAAAAAGATGGATAAAACACAAGCAAAAATGAGTTATTGCTGGGTAATACTGATTGGGATTTTATTCGCACTTTTCCCGATTGGGCTACCCAGTTTTCCCATGCAAAAACAGAGCCCTACTCTAATTGCGCAAGCTAAAACTAAATCCCAAAAGAAGGGCAAGGCGGTGACGGGATGGACAAAACAGGACATAGTTGATTTAGCGGTCTCTCCCGATGACAAGTATATTTCTTACGCCGTTATCACCGGGGAAAGCTCCGGGACAATTTATAGGAAGAAAGCGAACGGTACGGGAAAAGCCGTCCCAATAACTCAAAATGTTTTCCCCAATTGTCCGACTTATTCTCCCGACAGTAGTTATTTGGTTTACACGAATTATAATGACAACGGCTATCTTTACCGCAAGAATGCTAATGATAGTAGTGATGGGAGCGCGATAAACAATATTTCATCGCTTGATCCCTCCTATTCTCCCGACGGCGAGCATTTAATTTATTTGGCTTATGTGAACGGAGAAGACGTTCTTTACAAGAAAGATTCTGGCAATAAGAGTCGGGGCGAGCAGATTGCCAGCCCCGAGGCATTTTATCCGAAATACACTCCGGACGGCAGATACATAATCTATGTTAATACCGAGGATGGCTGGAAGTTGTACCGTAAAGACGCTAACGACAATAGCGATGGAGGGGCAATAAATAGTTTGGAATCGCGTTTTCCTTCAATTTCGCCGGACGGCAAGAATATAGCGTATGAAAATAACGGGAACATCTACATTAAGAAATTCAATGACAAAAGCAACGGAAAAAGAATTTTAAAGTCATCGAAGAAAAACAGCTTCTACAGACCACGCTACTCTGCGAACGGCAGAAAGCTTTTTTATGTTGTAAATAATGGCAGTGGTAGCAAGGAAAAATATAGAATATACTTCTTAAAACTGTAAAGGTTATTTAGCAAGCGAGATAGTCTTTGATTTATCCTCTTTTTGGGAGGAATTTGTTGCGCGCGTTGGGCGGGTCGGGACAAGCGCAAAAATCTTTTAGATTTTTTATTCTGCTCTTTCATTTTCGTATTCAGCAAAGCGGCCTCCTGCCTGCGCCTCGCCGGCGGCCCGCTCCCGTTCCGGGTTTCAGGGCGGCAAAAGAGTTGGGCGCGGCCGGAATTCCCCCCGCGTCCCCCCTTCCGGCCGCGCCCTGGGATTCTTCGGGGTCGCCCCCGGCCATGCGGCGGGGGCGTGTCAATCAGGATTTTGCGTAAAAAAGGTTCGAACTTTTTTTAATAATCCCCACCAAAGTGCATTTGTTTTACTGCTCGGCGCGAGTTTACCCCGTCGCATGACGGGGCGCCTCGAATTTGCTGGGATTTGGGCCAGGAAATTCCAGGGTTTGCGGAATTGCACTGCCAGCTT
>Ga0172371_10013017_pt1 | contig 10879 bp, 8 predicted proteins | sample Lak12m_FD_114543 | JGI IMG/M metagenome (GOLD analysis project Ga0172371, IMG submission 114543) | Freshwater microbial communities from Kabuno Bay, South-Kivu, Congo - kab_022012_12m | ecosystem: Environmental > Aquatic > Freshwater > Lake | place: Democratic Republic of the Congo: South-Kivu... | reverse complement strand
ATGGGTATAGCGGCTTGGGCTGAGGTTAAAATTACCTATGCCCAGTCCGGTTAAAGGATTCCTGTATATTATCATCAGTGTTTCCCGCCAATAATCCAGCCTCATCAGCGCCGAGAATCCTGGCGCGGTGTATTGTTTTAAAGTTATTGACCTGGCAATAAAAATCATCCCGATTACTATTAATAGCCCGGAAAGCGGAAGCGCCGCTTTCTTTTTCATTTTTCCTTTAAGGTTCAAATAAATGATCAGCCCTATGAAGAGGCTTAGGATCGCGCCTAAAGACCCGGTAAGCATAAGGGCAAGAGAAATTGGTATGATGAAGAAAAACCTGTTTTTATTTATTAGCGCAAGGGGAAATATCATGGCCAGGTATCCTCCTAAAGCATTTGGGGTTACAAAAGGAGAGAAAACTCGCCTCCGGCTTATGTAATCCATGGCAAAAGGATCAGATATCTTATTTTTTGTTATATAATTCAAGAGATTGGCGAAGCCAAAGAAATATTGATAAAGAGCTAGTATGCTGATAATAAAGCAGGCTATGAGGATACTTTGAATAAGGCGAGTTCTGTCCTTAAGGTTTAAAGAGGCGGCAACGATGAATGATAGCAGGTAAATCAGGTAGTTGCATAGGCCAAGAAAACTGTTGAATTTGTTTACGGAAAAAATTATTGAAATAACCAGCGCTGAAAGAAATGTGATTAAAGGCAGCCATAAATACCGGATATTCTTATACGGTTTACTGGAGCTGATTCCCCACGTAATTAAAAACAATATAAGGAAGGCGGAATAAGAGAAGTTCAGATAAACAAAGGCAAGAGAAGAAATAAAGGGCCGGATGAAGACTAAAACCTGCAGTATAATGAACATGTTTTAAGATTTTCCTTGCCGTTTATCTTTGACGTAAATGCTTATTTCGATACTTTTTGCAGTTTTCTTTAGTTCTGCGCCGATCTCGCCGATTTGGGCTACATGCGTGATGTCGCGTGTTTCATTGGAGACTACGCCGATAGATACCGAAAGCAGGGGGATTTTTTGGATTTCTCCCTGGCGGTCCTTGCCGACGATAAAACCGTTTTTTCTGTCCTCTTGATTGTAAAAGGAAGGAGAAATTTTGTCAAAATCGTGGATTATTTTTTCGCAAATTTTATCCGAAGCCTCAGGCGTGGTTACTACCACGAAATCATCCCCTCCAATATGTCCGACAAAATCCAGGGGGTTACCGTATTCTTTGGCTGCTCCAAGCAATATGCGCGCAGTTTCTCTAATTACGGTATCTCCATGTTCAAATCCGTATTTGTCATTGTAAGCCTTGAATTTATCCAGGTCTACATAGCAGACAGAGTAAGTTTTTTTACTTTCTATCCGGCTGGAAAGTTCATTGAGGATGGCTACGTTTCCCGGAAGCCGGGTTAGCGGGTTTGCCTCCAGGTCTCTTTTTGTGCGCCTTAAGACCATACGTATCCTGGCAAGCAGTTCTTTGGGCTCGAATGGTTTAACGATATAGTCATCCGCTCCGGAATCAATGCCGTCAATTTTATCGCTTACCTCTCCCTTTCCCGTCACCATGATTATCGGAAGGTACTGTAATAATAAATCTTTTTTGATCAGGTTGCATAATTGCCGGCCGTCCATTTTGGGCATCTTGTAATCCAGGAGGACCAGGTCCAGGGGTTTGGCGCGGATTATCTTTAGAGCCTCTTCTCCGTTACCAGCTTCAATAGTTTCGTAATTCTCTTCGGATAGAGTAAGTTTTAATATGTCTCTTATATCCGGGTCATCATCCGCAATAAGTATTTTTATTCCCATAGTTTTATTCGATACAGTTGAGGGTAAAGCTGAATGTTGAGCCTTCGCCCAATTTGCTGGTTACCCATATTCTCCCCCGGTGTGCTTCGACGATGTGTTTAACCAGTGTAAGCCCAAGGCCGGTTCCTTTTACCTCCTGATTTATAGTGTTATCCACGCGATAAAACTCTTCAAATATTTTTTCCTGGGCTTCCTGGGGAATCCCGAAACCGGAATCTTTAATATCAACCTGGATTAATTTGTTTGAACAATGCGCATTCACGCTGATAGAGCCTTTTTCAGGAGTGAATTTCAGGGCATTTCCAAGCAGGTTGATAAAAACCCTTTCAATCTGGCTGCGATCAACCATTATTTTATTACAATCCTCCGGAATTTGCATATTAAAGGTGATGTTCTTTGTTTTGAGCTGTTCAGAAAGCAAGTCCGCAACTTTCTCAACAATGGGGGCAAGTTCCAGGGTTTCTATGTTCATGTTGACTTTTCCGGATTCAATGCGCGAGATATCCAGGAGGTCATTTACCATATGCACTAATTCATCGCTGTGGCGGTTAATTTTTGCCAGGCGTTCTTTGATTTCATCCGGGAGGGCCCCTAATTTGCCGGCCAGCAATATTGCCGCGTATCCTTTAATTGAGGTAAGAGGGGTTCTTAGCTCATGCGAAACGCTTGAAATAAAATCGCTTTTACGTTTGCTTATCCTCTTAAGTTCTTCCAGGGCTTCGGATAACTGGTGGGTCCTTTCTTCTACTTTTATCTCCAACTCCTGCTGTGACCTCCAGGTTTTTTCGAATAACCTGGCATTGTCCAGTGTCTGGCCGATCTGGTTAGCCAGGATTGTGATTATCTCGCGTTCACCTTCGGTTATGCGGGTTTCTATATTTTGCGTGCCTACAAATATAAATCCCTGATTTCCTTCCTGGGGAGTAATCGGGCAGATAATAAATTCATTAGCCTGGAATAGATGGCAAATCTTTTCTTTAGATAGAAAACCCTCGGGAATAAACACGGAAGAGGCAGTTTTTCCGCCGTGCATCAAATCCAGGTAATAGTCCTTATTTTCATTAACCGTATCTCTTATTTTTAATGATTCGGTTTCATTATAGCCGATATTTAAGTATAGGTGGAATTCCCTGGTTAAATTGTCCCAGAGGAAAGCCGATGATTTTTCAAAACCCAGTTCTTCCAGATAAGACTTGCCGATTTTCTTGAAGATCTGGTTTTCTTCCAGGGTTGTGCTTATTTCCCGGGATAATTTCTGCAGTGTGGAAAGCCCGGTAATCTTTTTATCCAGCTCCTCCTGTGTTTTGTTTAATTCTATGTCTGTGCGAATAATCAATTTTGCTTGTTCGTCCATCTCTTCAAGCGAGGCGTTTAAGGCTTCGGCGCGTTTTTCCAGTTCTTTTAACCGCTGCATTTTAAGCAGCAGGGATATTCCCATGCCGGCAATAATCAAACAGATAATCAGGAACATCAAGTTTAGCATTTTATTGACCTCCTACAGCCAGGATGCTTATGCTCTGGTTATGGAAATGACTGTACCCAAGATAACTTATGGATTGAAGAGGGGCCAGTTCGCCATAAGTATATATGCCTATTAAAGGGGTTTCTTCTCCGAATGTGTCTTTGATTATCTCAAGTTCTTTTAGGCTTTGCCTTCCTAAAAGGGAAAACCTTGACGCGGAATCAAGGACCATTACAAATTTTGCCTTTTGGCCTATGAGATTTTTTTCTGCCTCTTCGCAAGAGTCGGCCGTTGCATTAAGGCAGGATTCCTTGGTGCCGATCATCAGCCTGATTTTGCTGTCCTGCGGTATATCTCCCTGGGTGACTAATGAGCCGTCGTCTTTTATGGAAATGATGTTACGCAGGAGATATTCTTTTTCCCCGGGCAGGTAAATCCCCAGGGGATAGAAAATAGATATTCGCCGCAGTTCTTCGGCCAGCTCCAGTGTATCTTTAGCCAGGTAGTCTTCATAAAGTTTTACGGCCGTCCGTCCGTCGATTTCGTTAATTATATTACCCTGGGATTTATTAGCGCAGCGCATTTTTCCTAAAGGTTTCCATCCGTGTTTTATGCCCAGGCCAAAATTTATCCCTCCGCCGAAAAGCACTCCGCAGCAGGATTCGCTCAGCAGCTCTTTATTGAAATATTGAAAAGTTTTCTGGAAGGTAAAGTTATCCGAGGCGAGTCCTCCGATAAGAGGGAAGCTCCTGCCTAAATTTTCCTGCAGCCCGTTGATTAAACTGGTCCCTTCGTTAATCAGCCCGTCTGAGAAGATTATGCTCAAATTCCTGCGCACATTTCTGTAGCCGTAAAGCAGTTTTTCTCCCAGTTCCCTGCCTGCCAGGAGGGCGGTTTTTTTGTTTACATCTTTAACCGAAGCTACATTAAAAAACATCTGCCGGTTTAAACCGATGAGCAGTATGGCAAAGCCGTGTTTAAATATTCCTTTGTTAGTTATAATTCCCAGGCTGCTGCAGCCTAATATAGGGATTTCTCCCAATAGATTATTCGCGATTTTTAATACAAGGGGGTGCGTAAATTCTATAGTAGTAAAAATAATTGCCAGATCCGCGTGCATATTCCCCAAGCCGATTATCGCTTGCCCTACTGCTTCATTGGTGGCTCGGATATGGTCTCTGGTCTGGCTAAAACCAAAACTGACATTCATGGCAGACAGTATATAATGTAAATATAGGGTGGTCAATAAAATTGTTGACTAAGAGCGCTTATATAGTAGAATAACTTTACATATTTTGGCCCCATCGTCTAGCCTGGTCCAGGACGTCAGGTTCTCAGCCTGTAAACACCGGTTCAAATCCGGTTGGGGCTATTAAGATCATCAACCGGTCCTCCGCAGGAGGGCCGTTGGGCCTATTAAATATTTCTCTTGCTTTTTTAATTAGTTTATGATAAAAGTAAAACAATAAAATAAGGAGCGTTGATGCGTGAACATTTAGGGTTTTTGCGGACATCCAGTGCGGCAGTGAAAATTGCTGCTTGGATTTTTTTATGTTTAGGCATTACCGGAGGAGCTTCTTTGTTAATGGGTTTAGCCCCGGGGAATCCCCGTTGGATGGGGTTGATAGTCTTGGCAATATATGCGTTCCTGTTTTTCTTTTTGTATCTTATCGCTAAAATCGCCGATCTCTTGACCAGAATAATTAATGAGGTTAGTGAAATAAAGAATAATGGAATAAATAAGGAGGATAAATGCGCAAACTAGGGAATCTCTTATTGATGCTATTTACCGTATTCTTATTTTCTGGTTGCGACAAAATGCCTTTTATGGGCGCAACGAAGCCTGTTAAACAAACCAAGCAAAGCCCTCCCATAGGCGAGACTATAGTCGCAAAGGTAGGGGATTTTTATATCACAGCTTCAGATTTGGATAAAGAAGTTGATAATTTTAATTCTTTGGCTTCCGCGCAAAAGCTGGATAAAAACAAAATTGATACCACCGATAAGAAAATTAAATATTTGAGAGACGAGCTTGTGCGTAAATATATCCTTTATCAGGAGGCGCTGGACAGAGGTTTAGATAAAAAGCCTGAGATTGCGAAGGAGCTTGAGGCTGCCAAGATGAATCTTTTGATCGGGGAATTACTGCGTAAAGAAATCGAGAAAATCGATGTAAGCAGTAAGGATATAGAAGATTTTTATGAGCAAAATAAAGAAATGCTTAAAGAGCCGGAACAGAGGAAAATTCTGGAGATTATGACTCCTACCGAGGATGAAGCCAAGCAGGTTTATATAGAGTTATTAAAAGGCACGGATTTTTCTTCTTTAGCCAGGCAGTATTCAAGAGCCAAGACCGCATCCAGCGGCGGGGATGTAGGTTTTATGACCTATGAAGCAACTCCTGAAAAACGGATAAGATCAGAGAAATTTTACGAAGTAGCTTTTGCTCCTTCATTGGAAGTTGGCGGGGTCAGCAGTATATTTAAAGGGCCGGACGGTTTTTACATAATAAAACTCGACAATATAAAGAAATCCGAGCCTAAAACCCTGGCTGAATTACGGGATAATATAAAATCCTGGCTGTTATTTGAAAAACAGCAGAAAGCCATAGTGGAGCTTGCCAATAAATTGTCCGGCGAGACAAAAATAGAAATTTACGAAGAAAAGGTGCGGTAGAATATGCAAATACAAGTTTTCAGGAAATACCTGCCGCTACTTATCAGCGGAATTTGCGGATTGGTCGCGGTGGTTTTGATTAATAATTATATCCAGCGGCAGACTGAAGAAGCGAAAAGATTAGTAACCCAAAGCCAAAAGAATTTAACTACCGTAGTGGTTGCTAAGCAGGATATCCCCGCGGGCACCGCGATAAAAGAATCCATGGTCGCGGAGACAACGCTTAGCAGGAATATGGTGCAACCGCGTTCAGCCGCATCCATAGATAGGGTGGTAGACAAGATTACCATTGCCCCTATAGGCAAAGGGGAACAAGTGCTTTTAAACAAGGTTACAATTTCCGGAGAGATAGGATCTTTGTCTATGAAAGTGCCCTCCGGCAAAAGAGCTGTAACTGTTTCTGTGGATAGCATCTCTTCGGTCGGGGGCATGCTTAGGCCGGGTGACCACGTTGATATCGTTGGGATGGTGCCTATCCCGGCAATGAATGCCGAGGGTAAACAAGTAAATCAGCTGGCTACTATGCCTTTATTCCAGGACGTATTGGTGTTAGCGGTTGGCCAGGATTTTATGAATACGCAAGGCGCAAAGAAAGAAGAAAAGACAGCATCTCCGGTCATAACCTTTGCTTTGTCTCCTCAAGAGGCAAATCTGATTGTTTTTGTACAGGAGCAGGGAAAAATCCGCCTGGTATTACGTTCTCCCGGGGATACACAACTCCAGCAAGTAACTCCGGCAAGCTGGGATACCTTGTTCAGGTTTGTTATGCCCCAGGCTTTTCAACAACAGACGGAAAAACCGGTAGCAGCTCCGGTTAAGCCTAAGAAAACAGTTGAGATTTATCACGGGTTAAACAAGGAAGTAAAAGTTATTGAATAAATTTAAGGATAATTATGCATAAGAAACTAAATGTTTATATTCGGATAAGCTTGTTTGCGATCTTAGCGTTGGCTGGGATTAATCCTGTATTAGCCGCAGATGCTCAGCAGGAAACATTAAAATTGCTGGTGGGAGAAACAAAAATAATCCCTACTCAGGCGCCTACCCGGGTAATTGTCGGTAACCCCCAGGTAGTTGATGTTACTAATGTTACGGAAACAGAGATTACCCTTTCCGCAAAATCCCCAGGCCGGACGTCTCTGGTTTATTGGGACACTTTCGGGGAACAATCTGAAAATATAAAGGTAATAAAAGAGGATATGTCCCAGATTAAGGCAAGAGTGGATAACCTATTGGGCCAACTTGGTCTTCCAGAGGTTTATACTAAGGCAGAAGAAGATGAAGGAAAAATTGTTCTTCTGGGGAGGGTAAAGACTTCTAAGGATAAAGAGAGGCTTTCTCTGGCTTTGATTGATTTTAAAGATAAAATATCCGACCTTGTAGAGGTTAAAGAAGAGGAAACAGTAATAGAGATTGATGTGCAGATACTGGAGCTTAACAAGGATGCCACGAAGACCCTGGGTTTTACCTGGCCGGGTACGATGACTTTAACCGAAGTGGGCTCCGCGGGTATCGCCGCCGCAGGAACGACTTGGGGAAAATTATTTAATATTGCTAATATAACTCGCGCAGCTTTTACTTTAAAACTGGATGCTTTAATACAGGAAGGCAAGGCGCGCATCCTTTCCCGCCCGCGGCTTTCTTGTCAGACTAATAAGGAAGCGCAATTGCTTGTGGGAGGGGAGAAACCTGTTTTTACCACAGCTGTATCTACAGGCGGGAGTTCTTCTACAAATGTGGAATATAAGGAATATGGCATTAAGTTGAAGATCAAGCCGACCGTGACCGAAGATGAACGTATAAAATTAAATTTGTATGTAGAGGTCAGCGATGTTGGTGAAGCTGAAATTTTAGGCCCGGCAGACGCCCCTACTGCCAAGGCATATCCTTTAAGCAAGCGTTCTGTTTCCAGCGAGCTTTACCTTAATAACGGCCAGATTATGGCAATAGGTGGCTTGATTAAACAAAAGACAGAAGAAGACCTGCGTAGGTTTCCCTGGCTTTCTGATGTGCCGGTTTTAGGCATGTTTTTCAGGCAAAGAATAACCAAGATAGGCAAAGGCACAGGGGCAAGGGATGATACAGAATTATTTATTACTCTCGTTCCTACCATAGTTTCCCGGGAAGAGCCTAAAGAAAAAGAGCCTTCTTCCGGTTTCGTCGTAAAAAGGCAGGAACCTTTTGATGTTTCGGGTTTACCGGAAAACATGAGAAATTACGTCCAGATAGTCCAGGCTAAAATACTTAAGGCGGCTTTTTATCCCCAGCAGGCTAAGAACGCGGGTTGGGAAGGCAGCGTACGTCTTAACCTTAATATTGCCGCAAATGGAGATTTAAAAGGCATAAAATTAGTGCAATCTTCGGGCTATAAGGTCTTAGATGACGCGGCTTCTACCATAGCCGAGAAACAGGCGCCTTATCCTCCTTTCCCCCCCCAGATAGATTCTCAGGAACTTTGGGTTGATGTCCCGATAGACTATAAAAATAATTAACCGTTTGCCATGTCAAAGACAATAGTAATATTCAGCACCAAGGGCGGAGTAGGCAAGACTTTGGTGGCGACGAATTTAGCCGTTAGCCTCGGGTTTTACCTGCGCAAGAAAGTAGCCCTTATTGACCTTGATTTGCAGGGCGCCGGAGATATGCCCAGATGGCTTGATATTACGGCCGATAAATCCCTGCTTGACCTGGCAGAAACCCTGAAAAATAATCCAGCAAAGCATTCCGCAAAAGAAGACTTGGTGCATATTGAAAAATACAGCATTGATTTCCTCCCCGCGGTTTTAAAGCCCAATCAGATATTTCGCGTAGACGGCGAGAAAATAAAGCTCGTTTTGGATACCCTTGAAAAGGAATATGATTATATTGTTATAGACGCCGGACGGGCATTTACCGAGAGCCTATTCTCCGTCTTTAACCACGCCAACCTTGTGCTTTTGGTGGTAACCCCGGATATACTATCTGTTTATCAGACAAAATGGTCTTTGGATGTACTGCAGTCGCTCTACATTCCTCTAAGCATGATCAAGATTGTTTTAAACCGCTCTCAGAGTTTAGGCGGGGTCATTTGGCAGGAAGTTCGTGCCGCTATCCCCTGTGACATAATTAGCCGTATATCTTCGGAGGGCAAGGCCGCGGGATTAGCATTGAACAGGCGGGTACCGCTTGTTATAGACAATCTTAATTGCAAGGCCAGCCAAAGCATCAAGAAATTAGCCACAACCCTTAGCGAAGACGAGGGGCTGTTCCTTAAGCGCCAGGATATTGCTTTGCCTGCTACGGCCGGAGAGGGTTTTTTCACAAAAGAAGGTGATTTCTGGAAGAAATTCAAATTAGGGCATGAAGCTTTTACTCCGGAAACCGAAGACAGGGAGCCGGATGAGATCATTGAGTTAAAAAAGCGCATACACCAGAGGTTGATTGAGAAATTGGACCTTAAGCACTTAGAGATAGATATGAGCGACCCGGCTAAGGCTCAAGCTATTAGGGATAAGACCGAAAAGGTTATTACCAACGCTCTTGCTGATGAAACCGGGGTATTTCTTTCTCCTCCCGATGTAAGGAAGAGGCTGGTTAAAGAGATAATTGACGAGGCATTAGGGCTTGGGCCGCTGGAAGATTTAGTAAATGATTCGGATATCTCTGATATTTTAGTCAACAATAAGAACCAGATATATATTGAACGCCACGGTAAAATAGAATTATCCCCTAAAAGGTTCCTTTCTAATGACCAGGTGCGTCAGGTTATTGAACGCATAATCGCGCCTTTAGGGAGGCGTATTGATGAAAGCGCTCCTATGGTTGACGCCAGGCTTTCCGACGGCTCCCGCGTTAACGCGATTATACCGCCGCTTTCTTTAACCGGTCCGACTCTTACCATAAGAAAGTTCGGCCGCGAGCGGCTGGTTATGGATGATCTCTTGCGTTTAAACACCTTAACCAAGCCTATGGCTGATTTTATGCAGGCCTGCATCGTGTCCAGAAAGAATACAATTGTTTCCGGAGGTACCGGTTCTGGAAAAACAACAGTATTAAATGTGCTTTCGATATTTATCCCGGCGGTTGAACGTATTATTACTATTGAAGACGCCGCGGAATTGAAATTAAAACAGGAGCATTGGGTGCGCCTTGAGTCGCGTCCTCCTAACGTTGAAGGAAAAGGTGCAATTACCGCCAGAGACCTTTTCCGTAATTCCCTGAGGATGCGTCCGGATAGGATTATAATCGGGGAATGCCGCGGTGCTGAAACCCTGGATATGCTTCAGGCAATGAACACAGGCCATGACGGCTCGATGACTACAATACACGCGAACTCTACCCGCGATGTCATTTCCAGGATGGATTCTATGATACTTATGTCAGGGGCGGAATTGCCCGTGCGCGCGATTAGGGAAATGATCGCCTCGGCAATTAATATTATTATACATACCGCCAGGTTATCCGATGGTTCAAGAAAGATAACACAGGTCTCTGAGATGATCGGCATGATTGATGAGGTGCATATCGAGTTAAAGGATATTTTTATGTTTAAGCAGACAGGAGTTGACAGGGATGGAAAAGTCCTTGGTGAATTTAAGCCTACCGGTTATATCCCCTCTTTTATGGATCAACTAAGGGTGCAGGGTATCTCGATCTCCAATGATATCTTCAATCCCGCTTTATGAAAATAATCAACAAAAATCGCAATATAACATTGGCTGAAAATGCTGTAATCGCCGGCACTCCTTTAAAAAGGATGATTGGTTTGTTAGGTTACAGGCAGTTTGAACAAGGGCAAGCACTAATAATTAAACCTTGCAATTCAATCCATACTTTTTTTATGCGTTTTGCCATTGACGTGATTTTTGTTGATTCCAACAATAAAATTACAAAGATAATCCATAATATGCGGCCTTTTAGAATAAGCGCTATTTATCTAAATGCTCTATTTACTAT
>Ga0172371_10013016_pt1 | contig 10880 bp, 10 predicted proteins | sample Lak12m_FD_114543 | JGI IMG/M metagenome (GOLD analysis project Ga0172371, IMG submission 114543) | Freshwater microbial communities from Kabuno Bay, South-Kivu, Congo - kab_022012_12m | ecosystem: Environmental > Aquatic > Freshwater > Lake | place: Democratic Republic of the Congo: South-Kivu... | reverse complement strand
GGAGAACAATTGAAACCAGATACGTCTAAAACCGGCTGTGACGCAAATAAAACAAAAGTATCTTCCTGATCTATACCAAGGCTCTGACGAATTGTATTCCTCTTGTCAGCCGAGAATCGGAATCGCCATTCGGCCAGACTATCCAACGCAGGTTGCCCCGTAACCACGATCCGATCTCCGTCCATACCGGCCTTAATCATCTCCTCGCGAGCGAAATCATCCATGACAGCAATCTGATCCGGCAAATGAACAAGCCTCCCGGCTACATCGCTGAATCGCTCCCTGTAGTTTGACCAGAAGTCCAGAACTGCCAGAGATGGAATGCCCTTTTGTCTTGCCGCCGTGATAACTCTCTTTTCCAAGTCAATCCCATTAACCGAGGTAGAAACAAGCACCAGTGCTGCATTTAGTCTCGACAACTCAGCCCCCGCATCATCGACCGTCCAATCTTCCGGCGCCGGAATTACCTCCATCGGAGCCTGTCTCCATGCGGTTAAACCTAGGCCGTAGGCATAAGCCACTACCCGAACACGCTGCTCTTTCCTGAGTCGCTCAATAACAGGAGCAATCGCGTTAGCGCCACCCACATCCCCGCCTAATGCGACAACAACAGGCATTAGTCTCATTATCAGACTTTCAGCTTGTGAATAATAATCCTTATCGTACAGCCTTCTGCTGCACATGTCGATTGATTGCCTGCAGGTCCGGTCGTTGAGACAAAAGATTTAGTATATCCTGCAATCCAAAGTCAGAATTTATCGGATACAGCTCCTCGTAGATTCGACTGACCAATTCAAAATCCTCTTCGGTATCAACAGTCAAGCGGACATCACTCGATCCACCAGGAATTTTGCTCTCCACATTTAATAACCGGAACATATCCGGATGTTCATAGATATAGAGGGATACATGCTCGCGATCTTCTGGTTGCTGGGTAAGCTCCGCCACTTTTTCAAGTACAGACACAGGAAACACCTGAACATCCATGCCCCGCGGATAGGTTTCGATTAAACCATTCGAGCAGTAATCAACCTTATTAGCCAGAAAAGCGTCTATGACGCAATCAACTATTGTCGGATCCAGAAGAGGACAATCTCCAGTAAGCTCCACTATAAGATCAGCTTTGGAGTGCTTTGCCGTTTGTAACACCCTATCCAGAACATCGTCTTCACTCCCCCTGTAGCATCCGATCTGGAGCTCGTTTGCCAATGTTTCGATCACATCACAGGATTTATCAGTGGTTGTGGCAATAGAGACAGCATCCACTCGGTTACTTTTACGCAAACGTTCAATCATTAAGGCCAACATGGGCCGCCCCAAAATCGTCTTCAGAACCTTGCCTGGCAATCGGGAGGACCGCATTCGTGCCTCGATGGTAGCAACAATTCGCATGTTTTCAGCCTCCAGAACAGTGTTCCCATGTCAAAGGCGTCCCACGTTCAATATCTTTAGCAGCTTTACAGTTCAACACACGATCCAGATAACGTGTATGCAACCCGCCACCCGGACGAATCGATCGTACATTTTCAGTTGTAAAGGACTCTCCAGCCTTGACGTCTTTTACAACGAACAATGATTTCCGAAACCGTACATTCTTTTGTTCCATCTGAACAGGCTGATAGACAACACTACCCAGCATACTCTCCACACGCCTAATCGATCGAACCATGTCCTTAAACTCTGCTGGTTCCATAGAAAAGGCCGCATCTGCCGTTGGATGCTCCCTGGAGATCGTGAAGTGCTTCTCGATGATACACGCACCCAACCCCACAGCCACCATCGCCGCATCCTTTCCCATACTATGATCAGAAAGTCCTACAGGGATTCCAAAAGACTCTTCAAGATCTTGAATCGTTCGTAGATTCATTTCTTCATCAGGTGCCGGATATGCACTTGTACACTTGAGCAGGGCTAGCTCCACAATACCACCTTTGAACGCAGTATCGACAGCTTCCTGAATTTCTTCCCGAGATCCCATGCCTGTTGAAATGATAAGCGGCTTCCCCGTCTTTGCCATTCGACGAATCAAAGGAAGATCAACCAACTCAAAAGACCCGATTTTATGGATCGGAACGTCCATCTTTTCAAGAAAATCTACTGCTGATTCATCAAATGCTGTTGAAAAGAGATCAACACCAACCTCTTGCGCAACCTCTTTCAAACGAGGATACCACTCCCATGGGGTATAAGTTTCCTTATAAAGATCATACAAAATCCTTCCAGCCCAGAGACCAACATCAACTTTAAAGGGAGCAGATGTACAATCAATAGTGAGGGTATCAGCGGTAAACATTTGAAGTTTTACGGCATCAGCACCTGCCTTTCCTGCCATGCGAATGCTTTCTTCCGCTCGGTAAAGGTTTTGCCCGCTATTGGCAGAAAGTTCCGCCACTATATAGACAGGATATCCAGGACCTATGCGACGGCCATTAATTATAATAAATGGATCAGACATTTCTTGATTTTTCCTACCCGATCAGCGCTCGGGTTCCTTCTGGTCCGATATTCATTAAGGGATCCAATACGGACATATGCGAGACAAACTTACCACTACATTGAAGATACTCCGGATGATTCCAATCCTGATACTTCACGTCAATTCCGGCTTCCTGGAAAAGATACTTCTCTTCTTCAAGATAGATCTTCGAACCAGCAGCGCTGTAATAGACGTTCGCACCCAACTTCATTGATATATCAACCAGCAGGGCCGTTCTCTTTCCATCCGGTTTTAGTTCGGACGCACGCATAAACGTACGTGAAAGCCCCAGCAACTCAGCAATTGCTTTTATTATAGAGATATTCAGATCCGCAAGGAACTCAGTCTCAGCGTTGATTAAACTCGTCACCAGCGGGAAGACACTATTGAAATAAGGGGCAGTTCCCAAACTCTTTTGGATGGATGTTAGATGCTGACGACGCCAGCCCGACTGGTCACGAGAAACGCGGATCTCATTAATCAGAGTCTTCTGAGAGTGAGCCATCAAAGGAACAGTAAGCCAAAAAGGTTCATCATCGACACCCTTTAGACGGTTCCGACACTGCCATGAGCGCCGCTCAAACTGAACTGTGTCCAGAAACACCAACACGTCCGAGCGGGCAACCTGCTCGAAATATCCCAGCCACGGAAAATAAGTTGGCTGGGTAATAACCACAGTCTTCTTCACCCTTCTTCCTTTCTTTAGAACATGGATACAGAATATAGCCTCAATGCAACCAAAACCGGAAAAGTTAATTAATTGATTTCTTCGGTGCAATCCCACAACTATAAACATAAACAGTAAACTCGAATGGAACAATTCCAAGTTTAATCTGGTAATCGTGCCTCAATGTAACGCACGGCGAAAGCATTTCTTTGCAATAACGAAAAACCCTTTCCGGATTTACATAGAACAATCCCGGAGATTTGTAATCAACGTAAGAAGAGAGAGCATTGAAAACCATGCCTCGGCGCACGTGAGGGAAAAGACGAGACAGAAGGGCTGTCATAAATCCCCAGTTGTCCGACAAAAGGTTATTAAAAACACCGTTGATCAGAACATAGTCAAAATCTTCGGGGATACCTTGTGTCAGTACATCCAATGCCTCAAATCTTACTCCTGAAAATTTTTGTCGACACGTCGCAACCATTTCCTTGGAGATGTCATAACCAACATATTCGCCATGAAAACCAATATTCTCGCGAAGAAAGGACAAAAGGTGGCCCGTGCCACAACCAAAATCCAAGACCTTCGCTTCTCTCAAATCGCCCACTTCAGTCAGAATACACATCCGATTTTCCTGTGTGGCCGCGTCCGCCCATTGGACTGCTTGGGGTGAATCCCCGTGTCTTGCTAAGAGTCCTGAATAATGACGTGACAGATGAAGAATATCTTCTTCGAATATATCCGACATTGACTTGACTCCTCTTATTGAGTTCTACTTCCAATATGTACAATCGCCTCAGCTGCATTACGCGTAGGGTCATCTGGAAAGGTCCGTAAACACGCCTCGCTCAGCGAAAGTCTTTGCGATTTATTTTCGATCAAATGAATCAAGCTCGACGCAAGAGAGGTCGCATCCAGCACCTGTGCTGCCCCTAAATCCACAGCCAAACCATGACTCGCAAAAAAAACAGTTTCCTCAAGCTGTTCTTCGTTTTGCGAGATTACAGCAGTCGGTAGTCCCATATAAGCCGCTTCATATTTAGTCAGGCCGCCCCCACAAAAACATATGTCAGCCCAAGCGTATTCTTCAGCAAGATCCGGCAGTTGAACCATAAAGCTGCCAGGACATCTAAACTGGCTAAGAACGTTGGCCAACTCTTGCTTGTTGCTATAGGTTGTGCCAATCACCACATGGACAGTTACCCCTGGTGCTACAGTTAACAGGACTTTCGAGATTTGAAGCGAGAGATCGTGAAGGTCCTCACCACCCACCGCTACGAGAACATTCTTTACTTCGCCTTTCTTCTTTCCATGCTTCTCGCACAAAGACATTCGCATATTTCTTATTCTGCGTCGGACAAGAAGATACCTTGGCCCCAGCAAATGAATGGCCTGTGTTACATATTTCATCCTGACGGCGTTTACGGTAAAATTAAGTATTGCCGAACAGTCGTAGCGCTCAAGACGCATAAAATCGTCAATAACTATTACTACTTTTCCTGCCCTGTGTAATGTGGTAAGAAAGGCGGCATTTGCAGAGTAGCTGTCGACAACAATACCTCTTACGGAATCCTCTCTTAACGCATTTAGGGTACGATTCGGATCGCCAGCATGATTGACTTCTTCCCCCACCTGCTCAAACGACATACCAGCAGATCGAAGAAGCGCCTGCGCTCCTGCCTCATACTTACCCACAAACCGACATGCAATTGAAGCCTCCTGCAGCGCCTCTGCCAGTGCAACACACCGGCTCACATGCCCTAAACCTGTGTTTTTAACACCATCACACCTAAAAAGCATGATGTCTTCGTCCCCTCCTTCCCGGGCGTAAAGAATGGATGAGCCTTCAAGATTCCTGTTGACAGATTTCAGCGAGTCCGCAGAATCATTAGAGATATTCATGTTAGCTTTTTTTCGCGTCTAAAACTGGACTCGCAACTGCATCCTCTTTTAACGATTTGCGGTACCCTTCTCCGCGAAGCGTACCAGAGTTGATGTCGTTTAATTCTGGATGCTCCTGTAAAAGTTTCAGAACATCTCCTGTCCCGAAATTGATATTGGGCCTCATCAGCTGGTATATGCGACGCACGAATTCCATATCTTCCGGTTTGTCGACAGTCCAACGCAAGGTCGATAAATCACGATCGCACTTCACATTTCTCAACTTGAATGACTCTGGATGATTCCAGATGTAGGATGTCACATGCTCTCGCTCGGACTTTAACCTAGCCTCACGCCAAGCCTGTTCCAAAACCGTGATGCCGAACACTTCTACATCCAACCCTTCTGGATAACTGAATTCCAAGGCGTTCGACACATACTCGCATTCTCCCGCCTCGTAAGCGCGTACGGTTTTATCAACCACCTCCGGATCCAAGAGCGGACAATCGGCGGTAATCCGCACCACGACAGTCGCGCCAGTCAATAAGGCAGCTTGATAAAATCTATCCAAGACATCATTTTCGCTCCCTCTATAACAAATCCAATGTTGTTCATGACAGTAGTCAGAGAGAACATCATCTTTGCAGCTGTCCGTTGTAGCAAGAACTATTGCATCTATCGTCTTTGCTAACGAAAGCCGATGCATCACTAGAAAAATCAGAGGCTTCCCCTCGACATCCAGCATAACCTTACCCGGCAACCGGTTGCTGCCCATTCGCGCCTGAACAATGGCTACAAACTTTGGCTTCATTTAGATCCCAGCAAGTCACGGCACACTGAAATTACAGTGTCGATCTGACGATCAGTCATCCCTGGATACATTGGCAACGAAAGAATCTCCTCGTAAGCAGATTCAGCAACAGGACACAAACCAATGGCTGTCCCCATATGTGTACGATAATACGGGTGCAGATGGACTGGCACATAATGCACGTTGGCCCCAACACCTCTATCTCGCAATGACTGAAACATCTTAGTCCGATTCATGCCGTTTGCTACAGACCCTATTCTCACAACATACAAATGATAAGCATGAAGCAAATCCTGCCCCTTACCGAGAATGCACATTCCAGGAAGATCCTTAAAAGACTCATCGTACCGACATGCTATTTCTCTTCGTCTATTGAGCCAGTGTGGAAGTTTTTTAAGCTGACTCAATCCGAGCGCGCATTGCACATCAGTAATTCGGTAGTTATAACCCAGCTCCACCATCTCGTAGATCCACGACCCATTTTGCGACCGTTCACGATGATCTGTTGTAATCCCATGATTTCTAAAGACTCGTATACGACGTGCCATTTCTGGATCATCCGTCGTCACCATACCTCCTTCTGCGGTGGTAATATGTTTCACAGGATGAAAGCTAAAGACAGAGAGGTCAGCCAAGGTCCCAACTCGCCGACCTCGATATGTTGCCCCTAGAGAATGACAAGCATCGGCAATCAACACCAAACCATGCTTAGCCGCAATAGCATGTAAGCGTTCATAATCACAGGGCTGTCCTGCATAGTCAACGGCTATAATAGCCTTTGTCCTTTCAGTCACTTTTTTCTCAACACAATAAGGATCTATGAGTAGCGTCTCTGAATTTACATCGGCAAACACTGGAGTACCACTCTGGTATAGCACACAGTTGACACTAGCGGCAAAGGTCATGGGAGTAACAATGACTTCATCCCCTGGACCAATACCGACGCAATGTGTAACACAATGCAAAGCCGCAGTCCCGCTCGAAACAGCCACAGCATGTTTTGCTCCGACGAACGAAGCAAAGGCCTGCTCAAACTCGTTGACCTTTGGTCCTGTTGTCAACCAGTCTGACCTAAGCACATCCACAACTGCCTTGATATCATTCTCGTCTATACTCTGTCGTCCATACGGAATCATCATATACTCATTTCAGGATTTCATATACACTGCACTTAACTGCTTTTTATACCTTCCAGGCACGAACCTGATCTATGATGGACATGGTGGGACGCGCCGTTATCAGATTACTCCGCGGCATAAAACCTTTCTCAAAAGAGGTCACTAGATCATTGAGAGCGCACACCATGGTTCCGTCAGGTTCTTTATCTACGCAAACCGATTCCGGTTCGCCAAGAAGAAAGAAACCAGGATACATCGCATTCCCGATTGCCCGCTCAACAACACATAACTCTCCATCTCTGGGAGCAGAAAAGCGTCCCTTATCACAGGTCAACCGCACGTCGATATCATGATATGGAAGGTTCGCACCCGCAACGATAACCAGTGGGCCTCCTTCCTGACTTAGAATAAAATTGGGACTCTTGTCGTGACTGGACGATACCCACTGAAGGGAAACTGTCTTTTCCGACTCAAGCAAATAAAAGAGCAGATCCAACATATGCGAACCATTCTCTTCAAGTCCTCGGGAGTAATGGATGTCAATACGGCGACACATCCCATACTCACCATTCCGAAAACACTGGCGAAGCCAATTATATGAAGCATCGTAGCGACGTGAATAATTTACTAATACCTTTGTCTGGCGCTTGGCCACGACAGCAATCAGTCGATCCAATTCTTGCAACGAACCGGCCGGAGGCTTTTCAAGCCAAATCATAGGAACACCATGTTCTGCACAATAGGAGGCATTCTCAACATGGAACGCAGAAGGAGAACAAATACTGACAACATCAGGTTTTACTGTATCAACCATCTCTTCGATACCGGCAAAAACGGGCACGTTCCGGAATTGACTAAAATCCTTTCTGTCGATTTCGTCAGGAGAACAACCACCCACCAGCAACACTCGATCACAAGCAGAATAGGCACCTACATGGGTAAGAGCGATATTTTGAAATATTCGCCTTTCATCAAAACGCCACGCGATCTTACCCAATCCACAAATCGCTGCTCGGTATATTTCCTTACTCATTATTAGACAAGCAATTCTCGACACACATCCTGTCGCTGTGTTATTTGATTAAATTAGACATTTCCTCCGGAGTCAGCCATCTAGTATTGTTGTTACTTCCGTAGTAAAAGCCTTCAGGAACTGACCGTGCCCCTGGATATTTGTCTGCCGTCCACCAGGGATGTGCAGGCTGAATAATAAACATATCATCCATTGCCAACGAGTTCCGCCCTTCGTCTTCCGAAACAAGAACCTCATGCAATTTCTCACCCGGCCGGATTCCGGTAATCTCCAATTTACTTTCAGGCGCAATAGTCCTGGCAAGATCAACAATTTTCATGCTGGGTATTTTGGGAACAAATACTTCTCCGCCGTGCATGATATCAATACACTTGACAACAAAGTTGACCCCCTGCTCCAGCGTCAGCCAGAAACGTGTCATTCGTTCATCGGTAATAGTAAGAACCCCTCTTTTGCGTTGCTCCAGAAAAACCGGGATTACACTCCCGCGGCTCCCAATTACGTTGCCATAACGCACACAACTAAAGCGTGTCCCGATAGTCCCTGAATAAGAGTTGCTCTGTATAAACAACTTCTCGGCGCATAACTTTGTCGCACCATAGAGATTAGTCGGCGCCACAGCCTTATCAGTACTGAGCGCAAACACTTTCCTGACTCCTGCATCAAGAGCAGCATTAATCACATTCTCGGCCCCACGGATATTGGTTTCAATAGCCTCGATAGGATTATACTCGCAAGCAGGTACCTGCTTAAGAGCAGCAGCATGAACAACAACATCTACCCCCTGCATGGCTCGCACAAGTCTCTGAGCGTCCCTCACGTCACCGATGAAATACCGCAGGCTAGGATGATTGAAACCAGCCATTCGCATCTCATGTTGTTTAAGTTCATCCCGGCTGAAAATAATAAGTTTCTTGGGATGAACCTTCTTTAACATGATTTCAACGAACTTCTTTCCAAACGAACCGGTACCACCGGTTACTAGGATTGTCTTGCCTTTCATAAATACACCTCTCTTCTTTACATATTTCTTTCGCAGCAAACAGACATTGGGCACCACTGGACAACTAACTTAACTTTTTAAAAGTCCACATCAATTTGGGCCAAATCGACCAAGCCCAAGTATTGCTCGCATACTGAATGTCAGGATTATAGCCGTTAAATTCGACTTGAAACTCCAACACTTTCGTCAAGACATGATGCTCGGTCTTTGGGCATAGAACATCAACGTTCAAATAGTACTTGCGGTTTCCAAAAGTATTGGCCGGTAGTGCGCATTTTGCAGTGTATTCGCCTGGATTAACGGAATAAAACACGTTCGCATTGTCACTATTATCCGTATTTTGAGAACCATAAAAGGGAGTTCCATTCTCATCCGCAACTGCTGCAAGAACACGCAGATCATGAACTGTCTTAAAACACTTGAAAGAAACACTGACAACCACTTGCTCAGTTGAGTCAAACACCGTCTTTGAAAGACCGCCTGTATCTTCAAGCCTGATCTCTGTAATCCTGAAATTGGGTGAATCAAGCTTGACGACGCCTTCAACACGGGCGGCAATCTCAGCTTCAGAGGCAACGGAACCCTCTATCAAATTCCTGTCAAGATACCTCGCGACAACGGCGTCCGCATCCGCGTCCAAGACAAGTCGACCATCGTCAATCAGCAATACCCTTGAGCAAAGATTCTTTATGGCGGCCATATTATGACTCACAAAAAGCACTGTACGCCCTGCCCCGGCAACATTTTTCATCTTCCCAAGACACTTTTTTTGAAACGCAACATCGCCAACCGCCAGCACTTCGTCAACCAGCATAATCTCTGTTTCCAGATGGGCCGCCACGGCAAACGCAAGCCGCACATACATTCCACTGGAATATCTTTTCACAGGTGTGTCTATAAATTCACCTATCTCGGCGAAATCAACTATTTCATTATACTTGCGATCTATCTCCGCTTTTTTCATACCCAGAATAGAACCATTAAGATATATGTTCTCTCTTCCCGTCAGTTCTCCATGAAATCCTGTTCCCACCTCCAATAATGACGCAACCCGCCCGTCAAGAACAGCTTCCCCGGTTGTCGGCTCGGTGATTCTCGTCAGTATCTTCAACAGAGTGCTCTTCCCTGCGCCGTTTCTGCCAACCACGCCCACCACCTCGCCGCGATTGACTTCAAATGAAACATCTTTAAGGGCCCAGAAATTGCCGTCCGGCCCTACGCGATCCTTATCTGCAACAGCAATCTTCCCGACAGTGCCCATATGCAGCGCCGGGTCCTTTCCCCGGAACTTCAACCATCTGTACTTCAATTCATCCTGAAGGGTCTTACGCCCAATAACGCCAAGCCGGTAGGCTTTGCTAAGATTATGAACAGATATGGCAGAATCAGACATAAAAGGGAGACTGAAAACCGAAAACCGGAAACCGCAAACAAAAGGTCAGAGACCAAAGACCAACGGCTGGCGATGGGAATTCGGAAATTAGCAGACACAATCTAGGAACTAAAAACATCATGTGAATTTGGTTTTTCGCGTCTGGATGAGCTTGTATAGCATGGCTGAGATTTTTCGAGTTTGCTCAATCAATGAGTGACACTGCTGTTCGGGAATTAACTTGATCTCCATCGACAGATAAAGCTGCGTTCTCATTTCAGCGCAGGAGCCTTGGGCTACATAAAGGAATTGCATGAATTCGCGATTCGATCTTCTTTCGAATCCTTCGGCTATGTTGGACGCTATAGAGACAGCAGCACGTTGCATTTGGTCTCGCAAACCGAAATCACGGCACTCTCTCAATACAGCATAAACGCTAGCGGCCAACTTCATGGCTTCTTGCCACACATCCAAATCTTCAAACCCTCTTATCATAACCCTTATCTTCCCTGCCTTAGT
>Ga0172371_10013015_pt1 | contig 10880 bp, 9 predicted proteins | sample Lak12m_FD_114543 | JGI IMG/M metagenome (GOLD analysis project Ga0172371, IMG submission 114543) | Freshwater microbial communities from Kabuno Bay, South-Kivu, Congo - kab_022012_12m | ecosystem: Environmental > Aquatic > Freshwater > Lake | place: Democratic Republic of the Congo: South-Kivu... | reverse complement strand
CGTCGATCCAATTCCTGCATGGCTGCTGTTGATGCAGCCCGTTGGCAAGTATGCTGCCCTCATGATGGTGGCGGGGCTGGCCGGTCTCTGGGTGCGCCGCCTCTTCGTCGAACGCATCCGCTATATCTCGACGCCCTCCGACCACCTCTGGCTGATCCTGTTGCTGGGTATCGGCGCCGCCGGTCTGAGCATGACATTCCTCAATCACACCGACATCGTCGCGGTCAAGTCCTTTTCCCTCGGGCTGTTAAGTTTCGACATCCAGCCCCTGCCGGCGCATCCGGCTCTGTACCTGCACCTGCTCCTCGTCGCCCTGCTGATGATCCTGTTCCCGTTCAGCAAGCTGCTGCATGCCCCGGGCTTGTTCTTCAGTCCGACCCGTAACCAGGCCGACACCCCGCGCGAACGACGCCATCTGGCCGCGTGGGCCGCCCAGATCGAGAACCGCTGACATGGCCGATCTTGCCTTTGAAATTCCCAAGTTCCGCCCCTACTCGACTGTCCCGGAACTCGCGCCGGGCGCGATGGCCCACTCCCATCCGCACGTCGCCAATGAAAAGATTCAGGAAGCGCTGGGCTTCCAGGGCAAGCTCGACGAGAACTGGCAGGTCACCCACGACAAGGCAATCGCCCGCTTCGGCGAGCTGCTCGGCAAGTACCGTTCGCTCAAGGTGTTCATGGACGCCTGCGTGCATTGTGGCTCCTGTACCGACAAGTGCCACTACTTCATCGGCACCCGCGATCCGAAGAACATGCCGGTCGCCCGCCAGGAGTTGATGCGCTCGGTCTACCGCCGCTACTTCACCCTCGCCGGCAAGCTGGTTCCCGGCCTGGTCGGCGCCCGCGACCTGACGCGCGAACTGCTCGACGAGTGGTTCTCCTACTTCTGGCAATGTTCCGAGTGTCGGCGCTGCTCGGTATTCTGCCCCTACGGCATCGACACCGCGGAAGTAACGATGGCCGCGCGCAGCATTCTCGACACCGTCGGCTACGGCCAGAAATACGCGAACGAGATTCTTGGCAAGGTTTACAGGATTGGCAACAACCTTGGCCTGCCCGGCCCGGCGCTGGAGAACACCCTGGAGGGCCTCGAAGAGGACGTCAAGGAAGACACCGGCGTCGACGTCAAATACCCCCTCGACGTGAAGGGCGCCGAAGTCCTGCTGGTAACGCCCTCGGCGGACTTCTTCGCCGAACCGCACATCGAGTCGCTGATCGGCTACGGCAAGGTCTTCCATGCCGTAGGTACCTCCTGGACGCTTTCCTCATACGCCTCCGAGGCTGGCAACTTCGGCCTCTTCAACGGCAATTACGAGACAATGCGCAAGGTCGCCATGCGTATCCGCGAGCAGGCGCTTGAACTCGGCGTCAAGCGCATCATCGTCGGCGAGTGTGGCCATGCCTGGCGCGTCGCCTACGCGTTCTGGAACACTCTCACGGGCTTGGGCGCCGGCGCCAGCGATCCCTTCGCGGTCGAGTTGCAGAAGCAGCTTGATCCGCGCTACCCGGAGCCTTCCCACATCTGCGAATTCACCTGGGATCTGATCCAGCAGGGCCGGCTCAAGTTCGACAAGGAAGCCAATGACTCCCGCGTCGTCACCTTCCACGACTCCTGCAACGTGGCGCGTGCCTCGCGCATGGGCAACACTCCCGGTGGCCAGTTCGACATCCCGCGCAACATCATCAAGGCGGTCGCCAACAAGTTTGTCGAAATGCCCCCCGAGACCATTCGCGAAGTCACCTTCTGCTGCGGCGGCGGTGGTGGCGTGCTGACCGACGAACTGATTGAAGCGCGCATCAAGGGCGCCCTGCCCCGCATGGAAGCCCTCCATGAGGTCGTCGAAAAGCACGGCGTGAATTTCATGGCGACCATCTGCGCGATCTGCAAAGCCCAATTCACCAAGGTTCTGCCCTACTACGGATTCAACATGCGATTGGTGGGCGGCGTGCACCAGCTGGTCAGCACGGCGATCCGCCTCGGCAACGAGCACTAAACGAAACCACACTCGATCATTCACGGAGACGACGATGTCAGCGACCCCCGAGACCCAAAATGAAAAGTTGACGTTCCGCCACTACCAAGACGGCGAAGTGCAGGACAAGTACAAGCGGTGGCAGGACAAGATCTTCCAAGCCGGCTGGTCGCACAAGTGCCCGACCTACATCCAGTCGACACCGCCATGCCAGGGTTCCTGCCCGTCCGGCGAAGACATTCGCGGTTACCTGAACATCGTGCGCGGCATCGAGAAGCCGCCGGTCGGCGCCGATGGCAAGCCGACCATGACCTGGCAGGAATACGCCTGGCGCCGGCTCACCGAAGCCAACCCGCTGCCCGCCGTGATGGGTCGCGTCTGCCCGGCTCCCTGCGAGACTGGCTGCAACCGCAACCAAGTTGAAGATCACGTCGGCATCAACTCCGTCGAGCACTATCTCGGCGAGTACGCAATCAAGAACAACCTGCAATTCAACAAACCCGCGAAGCTCACCGGCAAGAAGATTGCCGTGATCGGCGGCGGCCCGGCCAGCCTCTCGGCGGCTTACCAACTGGCGCTCAAGGGTCATTCCTGCACCATCTTCGACGACCATGAGCACCTCGGCGGCATGATGCGCTATGGCATCCCGGGCTACCGCACTCCGCGCGACGTGCTCGATGCCGAAATCCAGCGCATCCTCAACCTCGGTGTTGAAGTCAAGCTGAAGTGCAAAATCGGCGTCGACATCACGATGGAACAGATCCGCAAGGATTACGACGCCGTCTTCCTCGGCCTCGGCGCCCAGGGTGGCCGTGCCCTGCCTGCCGAAGGCGCCGACAACGTCTCCAACGTCGTGACCGCGACGGCATTCCTGAAGGCCTTTAACGACGGCCGTCTCAAGACTGTCGGCCGCAATGTCGTCGTTGTCGGTGGTGGCGACACCTCCATGGACGTCGCCACCGTTGCCCGCCGTCTCGGCCACATCGACCAGGCCAAGCCCACCGACTGGGAAGGTGCGATCGCCGGACAACTCGCCCAGGACGTCGCCGACATTTCCATGCGCAAGGGCGCCGATGTTGTACTGACCTCGATTTTCCCGGTCGACAAGATGTTGGCCTCGAAGGCCGAATTGGAACACGCCCAGTCCGAAGGCATCGCGATCATGGGCGGCTGGATGCCGGTCGCCGTCGTCAAGGGTGCTGACGGCCGCGCCAGCGCGCTGCGGATCTGCCAATGCGAGGCCAAGATGGTTGGCGGCAGGCTCGACATCAAGAAGATTGAAGGCTCCGAAAAAGATCTGCCGGCCGACCTGATCGTCTCCGCGATCGGCCAGACCATCGACCTGACCGGCCTCGAGGAATTCAACAACGGCAAGGGCAGCGTCACCGCAGACCGCAACTATCAGGTGCAGGGCAAACCGGGCGTGTTCGCCGGCGGCGACGTCATCCGGCCGCATCTGCTGACCAGCGCGGTCGGCCACGGCGCCATCGCCGCCGACGGCATCGACCAGTTCCTGCAGGGTAGCGAGGCCGGCAAGCGGCCGAAGGTCGATGTGCATGTCTTCGACCTGATGCGCAAGTATGTCGAGAAGGGTGTCAAGCTCGAAGAGATCAAGGAACCCCTGCGCGGTACCTCGGAAAGCAAGGGTGCGGTGCATAACTTTGACAACCGTTCGGATCGCTACATCATCCCGCACACCGAGCTGTTCCTCGCCCATTTCCAATACACGCCGCGCAACAAGCGTCATATCACACACCTCAACAAGGAGTCGGCGCTCGGCAACTTCGAGGAACGCCTTGAGGCCCTCGACGATAAGCAGGTCGTCGCCGAAGCCAAGCGCTGCATGAGCTGCGGCCTGTGTTTCGAATGCGACAACTGTGTCGTGTATTGCCCGCAGACTGCCGTCTATCGCGTCAAGAAGACCGAAGCGATGACCGGCCGCTATGTCGCCACCGACTACGACAAGTGCATCGGCTGCCATATCTGTCACGACGTCTGCCCAACCGGCTACATCCAGATGGGTCTGGGCGAGTGAGCGGACATTCCGACAACGGAAGCGTTGAAAGGAGCGGGGTCATCATGAAACGGACGCTCGTCGGTCTTGGCGCGTTCCTGCTGCTGGCGGGGTCGGTCTATGCGGGAACGCCCAAGCCCGCCGTGAAAATCGAGAACCCCGGCCAGTGCATCGCGCCGGCCGCCGAGATGCGCGCCAACCACATGGAAAAGCTCAAGCACACGCGCACCCGCACCCTGCGTCAAGGGATTCGTGGCGAGGTGGCCAGCCTCAACGGCTGCATCAACTGCCACGCCAGCAAGACCACCGGCAGCGTCCTCGGGCCGGGTGGTTTCTGCCAGGAGTGTCATAGTTACGCGGCCGTCAGCCCCGATTGCTGGATCTGTCATCAGCCCAAGGCCAAGCAGCCCGTCGGGCAGACCACCGCTGGAGTACAACAATGAGCGCACCGCATGACAAGGCTCCTGACAGCGGCCGCCGCAGTTTCATCGGTGCCGCGGCTGCGACCGGTGCCGGTCTTGGCGTCGCTGCCCTCGCCCCCGGTTTGCAACTGATCGAGGTTTCCGCCGCGGGTACTCCCTCCACAGGCGCATCGAGCGACAAGCGCTGGGGCATGCTGATCGATTCGAACAAATGTGCGAGCGGCTGCGATGCCTGCGTCAAGGCCTGCAATCGCGAGAACGGCATCACCGAAACGCTGCAGGATGTACGCCAGAGTTCGCAATGGATCCGCAAGGTTGACCTCAAGGATCCGAAGAGCGGACGCGAACACTCGCTGCCGGTGCTCTGCCAGCACTGCGCCAAGCCGACCTGCGTCGATGTCTGCCCGACCGGCGCCTCGATGAAACGCGCTGACGGCATCGTACTGGTCGACCGCCACATCTGCATCGGCTGCCGCTACTGCATGATGGCCTGCCCCTACAAGGCACGCTCCTTCGTGCATCTGACACTCACCGAACAGAATCCCGAGGTGCCGCGCGGCCAGGGCTGCGTGGAGGCCTGCACCTTCTGCGTCCATCGCGTGGACAAGGGTCAGCAGCCAGCCTGCGTCGAAGCCTGTCCGGAACGGGCCATGTTGTTCGGTGACCTCAAAGATCCACACAGCGAAATCGCCCAACGCATCGCGCAGGAAGCCACCACCCAGTTGCGTAGTGACCTCAAGCTCGATCTGGGCGTGCGTTACCAGGGAATCTGACCATGACGCATTCCGTAGCCATCCCGCCCGCCAGCGCCAAGGGCTTCTATTTCCTGACCGCCATCGGCGCGCTGGTCAGCGCCCTCGGCTTTGCCGCCGTCATCTACATGGAGCATCACGGCCACCAGGTCACCGGCATGAACAACCAGTTCGTCTGGGGGCTGCCGCTGGTGTTCGCGTTCTTCCAGCTGGTCGCAGGTTCAGGCGCCCTGAATGTCGGCCTGATCGGCCCGGTATTCGGCAAGCAGGTCTACAAACCCTTCGCGCCGCTGGCCGGGCTGCTCGCGCTCGCCCTGCTGGCCGGGGGCGTCCTGGTCATTCTGCTCGATCTCGGCCGCCCCGACCGTGTACCCGTCGCCCTGACGCACATGAACCTGACGTCGGTGTTCGGTTGGGACGTGATCCTCTTCAACGGCTTCTTCGCCATCGTCATCCTCTTCCTCTGGACGCAGATGTCTCCCGCCATGCGCCGTTATTCGCAGACCGCTGGTCTGCTCGCGCTGGTCTGGCGTTTCATTCTGACCACCGGTACCGGCTCGATCTTCGGTTTCCTGGTTGCCCGCCAGGCTTACCAGTCGGCCATCGTCGCACCGATGTTCATCATCTTCTCCTTCGCCTGGGGCATGGCGGTTTTCCTCGTCGTGCAGCGCGCCCTGTTACGCAGTGCCGGGGCAACACTTCACCCGGACATCGCCCGACGCATGGGCAATCTGCTCGGCATCTTCATCGTCGCGGCGTTCTACTTCGTTCTCGTCTATCACCTGACCAACCTTTACTACGCGCGGCAAACTGCCTTTGAAGAGTTCATCCTGGTCAGCGGCGGCGTCTTCCCGAAACTCTTCTGGGGTGGCTACATCGCGCTCGGCACCGTCCTGCCCCTGCTGCTGCTCTATGTACCGGCCTTCCAGCGCATCCAGGGCTCCGACCTGATCGCCGCCGTGCTCACCCTGCTCGGCGGACTGGCGCTGATGTATGTCTTCATCGTCGGGGCCCAGGCTTTCCCACTGGAGATTTTCCCCGGCATGCAAGTGAAGAGCAGCTTTCTAGACGGCCAGATCGACCACTACGTGCCGAGTACCGCCGAGGTCCTGCTCAGCTTCGGTGGCTTCGGCATCAGCTTGGTCATCACCCTGATCGCGTTACGGGTGCTGCCCTTCAAGCTGCTGGATGACAACGCCCCGCTGGCGGCAGATCCTCTGCACGACTGACTCTCTCCTCCTACCGCGGTGACCCGCAGCCATTGCGGGCGCCGCGGTTATTTTCCGGGGTGCGCCATGCACCGCTTCCTGATTTCCGCTGCTCACAAGTCATCGGGCAAGACCACGCTGAGCATCGGTCTCGCGGCGGCGTTACGCGCCCGCGGTCTGACCGTGCAGCCGTTCAAGAAGGGGCCCGACTATATCGACCCTTTGTGGTTGACGCACGCCGCCGGCCGCGGCTGCCGCAATCTGGACTTCTTCGTTTCCTCGACCGAGGAAATCCGCCGCCAGTACGCCTGCGGCCATGACGCCGACGTCTGTCTCGTCGAAGGCAACAAGGGGCTCTACGACGGCCTGGCGCTCGACGGTTCGAACAGCAACGCGGCGCTGGCGCGGCTGCTCGACCTGCCGGTCGTGCTGGTGCTCGACGCCCGAGGCATGACGCGCGGCGTGGCGCCGCTGATCCTCGGCTACCAGGCTTTCGATCCGGCCTTGCGCATCGCGGGTGTCATCCTCAACCGGCTTGGCGGCCGTCGCCACGAGGCCAAGCTGCGCGCGGTCGTCGAACACTACACCGACGTACCGGTGCTCGGTGGTGTGCAGGAAGACCCGGAACTCGCCCTCGTCGAACGCCACCTCGGGCTGATGCCGGCCAACGAGGCCGCCCAGGCCGATGCGGCGATCGCCGCGATCGCGCACCAGGTCGCCGCGCAGGTCGATGTGGACCAGCTGCTTGCGCTCACCGCCGCTGCGGCACCCCCCCCTGCCCCGCCACTGCAGCAGACCGCGCCCTCGCCCACCATGCGCCTGGCCATCGCGCAGGATGCCGCCTTTGGCTTCTACTACAGCGACGACCTGGCCGCACTCGCCGCGGCCGGCGCACAACTGGTGCCCTTCGACACGCTGCGCGACCACCGGCTGCCCCCCTGCGATGCCCTGCTGATCGGCGGCGGCTTCCCGGAATGCCTCCTCGATGGCCTGGCCGCGAATGAAAGGCTACGCAACGACATCCGCACGGCCATCGAAAACGGCCTGCCCACCTACGCCGAATGCGGCGGACTGATGTATCTGGCCCGTTCGATCACCTGGAACGGCAGCACGCGCCCGATGGTCGGCGTGATTCCCGGCGACGTCATCATGCACCCGAAGCCGGTCGGCCGCGGCTATGTGCTCATCGAGCCCACCGCCGCGCATCCCTGGCGCCGTCCCGCCGGCGCCGACTTCTGGTCGCAGGTCCCCGCCCACGAGTTTCATTACTCCGAGCTGCGCGGACTGCCGCCCGAGACGCGCTTCGCCTATCGGATGCGCCGCGGCCACGGCGTGGATGGCGAGAACGACGGCATCGTCCTGCACAACCTGCTTGCCTCCTACACCCATTTGCGCGGTGGCGAACGCTGCGACTGGCCGCGCCGTTTCCTCGACTTCGCACGCCGCTGCCGGCATACGAACGCCGCACCCGTAGAATCCCTCACGGAGACCCTCTGATGTTCACCCTTACCCCCGCCGCCGCCGAGCAGATCCGCCAGGCCGCCGCCACGCAGGACGATGGCGCAGCCTCCATCGAGCTGCGTATCGCCGCCAAGATCGAGGACGGCGAGATCGTCTATGGCATGGGCTTCGACAGCGAGCGCGAACACGACGCCGTGGTCGAAACCTGCGGTATCACCGTGCTGATCGCGCCGCGCAGCCTCGAACTGCTTGGCGACGCCACGCTCGACTTCGTCGAGCTGCAGCCCGGCGAATTCCAGTTCATCTTCATCAATCCAGCCGAACCGACCACTGGTGCCGGCGGCAGCTGCGCCTCCCGGCAGGGCGGCTGCGGCTCCTGTGGCGGAGGCTGCGGCTGACATGAGCGGTCTGCTGCCCGACACCCTGCCCAACCGCGGCCCGGCACAGCCAGGTACCGTCTATCTGGTCGGCGCCGGTCCCGGCGATCCCGAGCTGCTGACCCTGCGCGCGCTGCGCCTGATCGAAAGTGCGGAGGTGCTGGTTTATGACCAGCTCGTCTCGGAACCGATCATGGCGCTCGCCAATCCGGCCGCCGAGCGCATCTACGCCGGCAAGCAGCGTGGCAACCACGCCGTTCCGCAGGACGAGCTCAATCTGCTGCTGGTGCGCCTGGCGGGCACGGGCAGAAGCGTCGTCCGCCTGAAGGGCGGCGACCCCTATACCTTCGGCCGCGGCGGCGAGGAGGCCGAGACGCTCGCCGCGCACCGCATCCCCTTCGAGGTCGTGCCCGGCATCACCGCGGCGGCCGGCATTTCCGCCTACGCCGGCATCCCGCTCACCCACCGCGACTACGCCCAGGCCTGCGTCTTCGTCACCGGCCACCTCAAGGACAGCAGCATGAATCTCGACTGGCAGGGCCTGGCCCGCCCACGCCAGACGATTGTCATCTACATGGGCCTCTACGGGCTCGCCGAACTGTGCGCCCAGCTGATCGCCCACGGCCTGCCGGCCGACTGGCCGGCCGCCATCATCCAGCAGGGCACCACCCCGAACCAGCGCACCGTCAGCGGCACGCTAGCTACCCTGCCCACGCTCGCCGAAGCCGCCGGTTTGCGGGCACCGACCCTGATCATCGTCGGTGAGGTCGTGCGCCTGCGCGACCAGCTGACGTGGTTCGAGCCCCCGCCGCATTAAACCGGTCAGCTTGGCTATCTCTCTGTAGGAAAAGGTTTCCCCCGGCCCGGCCTCAAGAAAGGCGGCCGCCGGGCCGTTATTGGGTCATCCACCATGGCCCAGACCGACCGCGAAGCCCAATTCATCCCGACCGTCGCACTGCGCGTCGGCATGTTCATCTATCTCGATCTGGGCTGGATGCAGCATCCGTTCGCACTCAACAGTTTCAAAATCTCCTCGCGCAAGGAGATCGACACCCTCCGGAGTCTCGGCATCGACCGCATCCGCTGGTCGCCCGAGAAGAGCGATCCCGAGCCGGACGCCGAACCCGCCGCCGAGGACAGTCCGCCGCCCGGCGAAGTCATCCGCCTCGACGCGGTACGCGCCCAGACGCAGGCCGCGCGGGAACACCGCCAGGCCCTGCTGCGCGCCCAGAGTGAAAGCCTGGCGCAGTGCGAACGGCATTTTGCCGGCGCGACGCGGGCCTACCGGCAGCTCCTCGCCGATATCGACACGGCACCGCTGACGGCCCATGCCCAAGCCCGCACGCTGGTGGATGGCTTCGTCTGCACCGCACTGGAAGCGCAGGAAAGTGCGATCCGCCTGCTCTCGGAAGACGTCGGTGAGCGCACCGCCCAGCACGCCATCAACGTCACCGTCATCGCCCTGCTGCTCGGCAAGGCGCTCGGCCTGGCGGCGGAGGAACTGGCAACGCTCGGCACCGGCGCCCTGCTCCACGACATCGGCAAGACCGCCCTGCCCGAACGCCTGCGCGAGACGGCGGCACTACCGGTCACGGCCGAGGAAGTGCGCCAGTTCCGCGACCACGTCGCGCAGGGCGTCGCTCTCGGCCAGCGCATGCAGCTGCCGGCGACACCGCTCGACATCATCGCCCAGCATCACGAACAGGCCGACGGCGAGGGCTATCCCGCCGGTCTGACGGGCACGCAGATCGCGCCGCTGGCGCGCATTGTCGCGCTCGTCAATCGCTACGACGAACTGTGCAATCCCGGCAACCCGGCGCGGGCGATCACGCCACACGCCGCGTTGGCGCTGATCTACGCCCAGATGAAAACGCATTTCGAGGCGCGCCTGCTGGTCGCCTTCATCCGCATGATGGGCGTCTATCCGCCCGGCTCGGTGGTCGAGCTGTCGGATGGCCGACTGGCGCTGGTCGTTGCCTGCAATGCCGCACGGCCGCTCAAGCCGCAGGTACTCATCTACGACGCTCGCATCCCGCGCGGCGAGGCACTGGTCGAACACCTCGACGCGCTGCGCGATATCGGCATCCGCCGCAGCCTGAAGCCGTTGCAACTGCCGCGGGCGGTATTCGACTATCTCTCGCCGCGCCAGCGCATCTGCTATTTCTTCGAGCGCGCCCGCCGCCTCGAACCGGACGAGGCCAAACCATGACCAACCGCACCTGGCAGCCCCTTATCGAGGGCCTCATCGAGGGGGTCTGGATCGTCGATGCCGTCGAGCTGCGCATCCTGGCCGCCAACCGCGCCGCCGCCGACCTGCTCGGCCGGCCGGTCGATCAGTTGGTCGGCAAGCCGGTCGTCGACCTGGCCGCCACCCCCGAAGACGTCTATTTCTGGGAAGACGTCGCCGCCGGACTGACCGACGCGATCCCTCGGAAACCCTGCTGGTGCGCGCCAACGGGACCACCGTACCGGTCGAGCGGCGTGTCAGCCGGATTACGCTCAACGATGCCGCGGCGATCTTCCTGGTCGGCATCCGCGACCAGTCGGCGGAACGGCGCATCGAGGACGAACTCGAGGAACTCGTCGCCGAGTTGCGCGCCACGCTCGAATCGACCGCTGACGGCATTCTCGTCACCGATCTCGATGGCGCGATCCGCGGCTACAACCAGCGCT
>Ga0172371_10013014_pt1 | contig 10880 bp, 10 predicted proteins | sample Lak12m_FD_114543 | JGI IMG/M metagenome (GOLD analysis project Ga0172371, IMG submission 114543) | Freshwater microbial communities from Kabuno Bay, South-Kivu, Congo - kab_022012_12m | ecosystem: Environmental > Aquatic > Freshwater > Lake | place: Democratic Republic of the Congo: South-Kivu... | reverse complement strand
CGTGGACAAGGTCGTGCGTTCCGGCGTGCTCGGCGTGATGCACAACTCCGGCCAGTCGTGTAACGCGCCGACACGGATGCTGGTGGCGCAGGAGATCTACGACGAGGCCGTGGAGGTCGCGGCACATGCAGCGGACAACATCGCGGTCGGCGACCCGACGGACGAGGCGACGTTCATGGGTCCGGTGGCCGGGCGAAAACAGTATGACACCGTGCGTGGCTACATCCGGACCGGCCTCGATGAGGGCGCCCGGCTGGTCGCTGGGGGGCTCGACCGGCCGGATGGGCTAGATAAGGGCTTCTTCGTCCGGCCGACCGTGTTCGCCGACGTCACCCGGGACATGCGCGTCTTCCAGGAGGAGATCTTCGGCCCCGTGCTCGTCATGACCCGGTTCAAGGACGAGGCCGAGGCGATCGAGCTGGCCAACGCGACCGAGTACGGCCTCTCCGGCTACCTGTGGTCGGCGGACACCGAGCGCGCCCATCGTGTGGCGAGTCGCATGCGCACCGGCATGGTGCACCTGAACGGCGCGCCGACCGACGCCTACGCACCGTTCGGCGGCTACCGCAAGAGCGGCAACGGCCGCGAGTGGGGCGTGTTCGGCCTGGAGGACTATCTCGAGGTCAAGGCCGTGATGGGGTGGACGTCGCGGGCGTGAGGTCCTGATCGCGGGGCCGCGTGCCGACGCTGGTCTCGCGGCCGTCTGTGACCTCAGGCGGTCCGTCTCACGCCTGCGGTCCGGCGTCACACCTCGTCGAAGACCATGATGCTGCCGCTGTAGCAGCAGACCCAGACGCTCCTGGTCGGGAGGTCGTAGGTGATCCCGATGGGGAGCTGGCCCGTCTCCACGACCTGGATCACTTCGAGATCGCGGGTGCGCACCTTGCTCATCGTGCTCGAGTCGTAGTTGACCACGTACAACGACTTGCCGTCGGGCGCGATCGCCATGCTGCGGGGCTGGGAGCCCGTGGCGACCTTGTCGACGACCTCGCCCGACTCGGGGTCTATCTTGGCGACGGTGCCCTCGCTGCTCAGCGTCGCATACAGGTACTTGCCGTTGCCGGCCATGCACAGGTGTCGGGGGCCGACTCCCACTCCCTTGATCCACGAGACCGTGAAGCTCTGCAGATCGACCCGGGCGATGTCGGAGCTGCCCATCATCGCCACGTAGGCGTATCTGGAGTCCGGGTCGACGGCGATGCCGCGCGGGTACGGGCCCAGGTAGATGTTCTCGATCTGCCTGCTGGTGTGGACGTCGACCACGCTCATCGTGTACGAGCACCAGTTGGTGACGAGGAGGTACGTCTGGTCGGGCGTGACGGCGAGGTACTTGGGGACGGCGCCGACCCGGATGACCTTGTCGATGACGAGCGAGTCGAGCGGCACGCGGTACACGTAGCTGTCCGAGGTACCGTCGCCGGGCGAGCAGGCATCGTGACCCTCGGTGAACCCGTCGCCGTACATCGAGTACTGCGAGACGTACATGAAGCGCCCGTCGGGCGTCACCGCGGCCTCGACGGGCGCCCCCCGGATCGTGTCACCGTGTCCCTTGATGCGGAAGCGGGCCGCGTCGATCTCGTCCTGGATGGTCTCGACCAGCTCCAGGGTCCTGGAGTCGTACACGGTCATCGTGTGCTTGTACATCATGTTCTGGGCGAAGACGAAGCCGGTGCCGGTGGAGACCACGGACTTCGGCGCGATCTCGGTGCTGGTGATGACGTCGCGCAGCTCGAGGTCGAGCATGTTCGAGGCCGGGCCGGTCCAGGCGGTCGGGACCGGCGAGGGTCGGCCGGAGGCCGCGGGCGGCGAAGTCGCTCCCGCGGTCGATGCTCCCGAGCCGCCACACCCGCCACACCCGCCGACGGCCGTCCAGATCACGAGGACGAGGACGCCGACGATGATGAGGCCGGCGAGGGCGGCGAGCCGCCGGCGGCGGTAGATGCGCGCCTTGCCGGTGCGCCGGCCGCTGCCGCCCGGCCGGGAGGTTCGACTGGGCCTGCTCATGCTGCGAGGAGTGTAGCATTGGCGCCGAGCGTCTCGCGTGGGGGCGCCGCCCGGCCGGGCAGGCCCGCCGGGTCGCGCTGCCGGAGAGATCAGGCCAGCGCGGCGCGCAGGCGGCGCAGCCCCTCCTGCAGTGTCTCCCGGCGGCAGCCGAAGTTGAGGCGCAGGCAGGCCGGGTCGCCGAAGGCGGCCCCGGCCGAGAGGGCCACCCCGGCGGAGCGGCACGCCGCCGCCGGGTCCTCGAGTCCGAGCCGGTGCACGTCGAGCCAGGCGAGGTACGTCGCCTCGACGTGCGTCGTCGTCACTCCCGGCAGTTCCGCCGCGACGAACGCTTCGACGAGGTCGCGGTTGTCTCGCAGATACTCGAGCAGCCCCGCGTGCCACGCGCCGCCGTCGCGGTACGCAGCCTCGGCGGCGGCGATCGCGAAGCAGCCGGGGAAGGGCAGGATGCCCTCGCCCGGCTGCCGGAAGCGTTGCCGCAACTCCTCGTCCTCGACGATCGCGAAGGCGAAGTTGAGCCCGGGCAGGTTGAAGGTCTTGCTCGGTGACATGAGGGTCACGACGCGGTCCGCGTCGCCGGGGCAGGCGAGCGCGGCCGGTACGTGCGCGAGGTCGTCCAGGATCAGGTCACAGTGGATCTCATCGCTGACGAGCACGAGGTCGTGATGGCGGCAGAAGCCCATCAGCGCCGTGATCTCGTCGCGGCGCCAGACCCGCCCCAACGGGTTGTGCGGGTGGCAGAAGAGCAGCGCCCGGGTGTCCGGCGTGACCGCCTCCTCCAGCGCCTCCAGCGGCAGCTCCCAGCGCCCGGAGCGGAGGTCGGCCGGCACCGTGACGAGACGCCGCCCTCGTTCTCCGGGCGCCTCGAGGAACGGCGGGTAGACGGGAGTGATCGCCAGCACCGCCTCGCCGGGCGCGGCGAAGGCGTCGCAGGCGAGGTTCAGGCCCGGTACCACGCTGGGCAGCCAGACGATCCAGTCCCGCTCGATGCGCCAGCCGTACCGACGTTCGAGATGAACGATGATCGCTTCGACGAGCGAGTCCGGGACCAGCGAGTAGCCGAACACTCCGTGCTCGGCCCGGGCCCGAAGCGCCTCGACCACCGGCGGCGGCGAGGCGAAGTCCATGTCCGCGACCCAGAGCGGCAGCACGTCGCCCGGGTACAGGTCCCACTTGAAGCTCGCCGTAGCTCGGCGCTCGATCCGCCGGTCGAAGTCCACGTGTGCCCCCCGTTCGCGGCGCCCGCTTCCGGTCGCGCGCGGTTCGATTCGTGTGCGCAGCCCACCGTATCAGACGAGGTCCTGGGGTTGCTCTTTGCCAGAAAAGGTACAGACTCAGAGCACGTCCCCGTCATTCCTCGTCCGTAAAGGCTCGCCCTCGATGAAGATCCGTCTGATCGAACCGAACGCCCCCAGCATGCACCTGTGGTCCAAATCGTACTTCGTGCGTCTCGGCCTGCCGATGATCGGCGCCGCCCTGAAGGCACAGGGTCACGACGTGCGCATCTTCAACCCGCAACTCGCGCCGGTCGACTGGGCCGACGTGTACGGCGCCGAGTTCGTCGGCCTCTCGAGTACCACTTCCACGACGCCGGAGACGTATCGCATCGCCGACGACCTTCGCGCCCGCGGTATCCCGGTCATCATCGGCGGTTCCCACGTCACCTTCATGGCCGACGAGGCGCTCCAGCACGCGGACTACGTCGCACGCGGCGAGGGCGGCGAGACGATCATGGTCGAGCTCGCCGAGGCGCTCGCCGGTGAGCGCGAGCTCGACTCGATCAGGGGCATCTCTTACGTCAAGGACGGCGAAGCCGTCCATAACGAACTGCACGAGCGCTGCGCAGATCTGGACACGCTCCCCTTCCCCGACATCACGCTCGTCGACGGGCACGAACGGATCACCCAGACGCCGATCATGACCAGCTGGGGCTGTCCCTTCGCCTGCAACTTCTGCTCCGTCACGGCGATGTTCGGGCGCAAGTACCGCTTTCGCTCCGCCGAGAACGTCGTCGCCGAGATCAAGGAGAAGAAGCCGAAGAAGATCTTCTTCTACGACGACAACTTCGCCGCCGACAAGCGCCGGCTCAAGCGGCTGCTGCAGCTGATGATCGACGAGGGCATCACGGTGCCGTGGGGCGCCCAGGTGCGCACCGACGTGGTCAAGGACAAGGAGTTGCTCGAACTCATGCGGGCCTCGGGGGCCGACTTCGTCGCCCTCGGCCTGGAATCCGTGAACCAGGCCACGCTCGACCACTTCGAGAAGTCGCAGACGGTCGCGGAGATCGAGGAGTCCATCCGGATCCTCCATGATTACGGCATCCGCAGCCACGGCATGTTCGTGCTCGGCGCCGACCATGACTCGCCGGACTCGGTGCGCGACACCGTCGACTTCGCGCTGCGCAACAAGATCGACACGGTGATGCTCAACATCCTCACGCCGCTGCCCGGCACGCAGCAGTACGCCGACCTTGACGCCCAGGGGCGCATCATCGAGCGCGACTGGTCGTTCTACGACGCCCAGCACGTCGTGTTCCGCCCGCGGCACATGACGCCGCTCCATCTGCTGCAGGAGACGCTGCGCGCCAACCGCCGCTTCTACAGCACGCTGCGTCCGGTGGTGAAGTTCAACCGCTGGCTGTGGCGCCGCGACCCCGCGGCCTGGGACCGGATGCTCGAGTACGGCTGGCTCTGGTGGTACTCACGCATGTGGTGGCGCGACCCGGCCAACCGGGCGCAGCGTCGCCGGCTGCGTGATCTGAGCCGGTCGCAGCAGCCGGCCGCCCGCGTGGGCCGCACCCAGAAGGCGCCGCAGGCGTAGCCGCACGCGGCGCCGGCGCTTGAATCCGGCACTTCCGCTCGCCGTGCGTGCCCCCGGCTCCTCCGGGGAAGAGTCGAGGTGCACGGCGCGCCGACGAAGCGGCGCGCGCCACCCCGACGAGGCAGGATCACCATGCCCACCGCCACCTTCGCCGCCGGTTGCTTCTGGGGCGTCGAGCAGCGTTTCGCCGCGCTCGACGGCGTCACCAGTACCGAGGTCGGCTACACCGGCGGCAGCACGCCGCAGCCCACCTACGAACAGGTGTGCTCGCACACCACCGGCCACGCCGAGGCCGTGCGTCTCGAGTACGACCCCGAACGGATCACGTACGCGCAGCTCCTGACCGCCTTCTTCGGCATGCACGACCCGACGCAGCTGGACCGTCAGGGGCCCGACGTCGGGGATCAGTACCGCTCGGCGGTCTTCTTTCACACGCCCGAGCAGGAGGAAGCCGCACGGACGGAGGTCCGACGCTTGAGCGAGAGCGGGGCCTTCAAGCGGCCCATCGTCACGCAGATCGTCGCGGCGCCGGAGTGGTGGCGTGCCGAGGACTACCACCAGAAGTACTTCGAGACGCACCGTGGCCACGGCTGCCTGTTCTGAAGCGGCCGCGGGCCGCCGCATCCGGCGGCCCTCGCCCCGGCGGCGTGACTATCCCGCCAGGTGCTCGATGAGGATCTTGACGCCGATGCCGATGAGGATGAGGCCGCCGATCACCTCCATGCGGCGGCCCAGCAGGGCTCCGAAGCGCCTGCCGAGTTGCAGCCCCACGATCGTGAACACGGCGGCCACGATCCCGATGACCACTGCCGGGTACCAGATGTCGACGTTCAGCATGGCCAGCGAGAGACCGACGGCGAGCGCGTCGATGCTGGTGGCCACAGACAGGAGGATGAGCGACCAGCCCTTCGTGGGGTCGCTCCGTCCGCTCTCGCCGTCCTCGTTCCTGAGCGCCTCGTAGATCATCTTGCCGCCGATGGCGGCGAGCAGACCGAAGGCGATCCAGTGATCGACCGGGGCGATGTACTCGGCCACCGTGAGGCCGGCGAGCCAGCCGATGATCGGCATGAGGGCCTGAAAGAGGCCGAAGTGCCAGGCGAGCCGGAAAGTCTGTCGCGGCGTGACCACCTTGAGCGTCAGTCCGGCGCCGATGGCGACGGCGAAGGCGTCCATGGCGAGCCCGATCGCGATCCCGATGAGGGTGAGGGTAGACATGGCGCCGTGCACTCTACCAGCAGATCATGGCGCCGGGAGCGCCGGCGGCACGTCGTCGGCCTTCAGTGCGACGGGGCGGGCGACGCCGTCGCGGACGCGGAGGGCGTCGGCGAGGGCGAGTCGGTCGGCGTGGGCGTGGGCGTGGGCGTCGGCGTGGGCGTCGGCGCGGGCGTGATCATGTGGTACTTCTTGAGCAGCGTGATCGTCTTGTCGGAGAGGATGCTCTGGAACTTCTCCCGACCCGGCTCGACCAGGTGGAAGATGTCGAAGAAGTCGCGGTCCACGAGGCGGGCGCCGGCGACGAAATGAAACCAGGGGACGTTCCGGGCGCGGGCGAGGCGTGAGCACCCGTCGTGGTAGCGGGAGACGGGAGCGCTGAACGTGGATCCGATGACCGGCAGGTCGCGCGGCAGGTCGAGGAGGGCGACGCGCAGCCCGCGGCGCTTGCAGGTCCGGATGATCTTCCGGAGCATGGCGAGCTCGCCGCTGTAGTTCGCCTGGAACTCGGGGTAGCGGCGCTGCATCCAGAAGGACACGTAGTAGCGCTTCTCCGAGGGGCTCTGGATGCGGTTTCTCGTGTACACGTGCTGCGGGTAGTAGCGGAGCGGACGCGCGCGCGGCAAGCGGACGGTGGTGGATCGCGGAGCGACGCAGAAGCGGCCCAGGTTCACGCCGATGTAGACGATGGTCGGGATGCGCGGAAGGAGCTTCACGAACTCGAGGTCCTGGGCGAAGGTGCGGTGTTTCGAGCCGAGGTTGTAGGTGAGGACGTCGAAGCCGCTGCGCCGTTTGATCTGGCGGGTCCAGTGCGCGTCCAGCACCGTGCATTCGCGGGCCGATGACCCGCCGAGGAGCACGACGACGGGCACCTCGGGATGCTTGGCGCGGAGGTTGGCGACCACCTGGACGCTGTGCTGCCAGTCCATGCCGTGATCGGCGCCGCGAGTCTCCTCGCCCGGCGGAGGGACGAGCAGGGCTCCCGGAGCCGCGGGCGAGGACGCCGGCGTCGGAGAGACCTCGGCCTGCGCCGGCGCGGCGGCGAGCGCGAGCGCGGCAAGTCCGGCGGCGGCCAGTGCGATCAGCCCCAGACGTGTCGCCGCCGCGGCCGCACGGCGGCGGAGCGGCCTAGGAGCCGCCGCCGTCATACCCGTATTCCTCGAGCAGCGCCGCGGTCCTGGCGCTGAGCAGGGCCTGCCAGACCCGGCGGCCCGGCTCCACGAGATGCCAGAGGTCGTAGAAGCTGGAGTTCGGCAGCTTCGCCTGGGCGACGAAGCTGACAAAGGGGATGTCGTACTTCTTCGCCAGCGTCCGGCAGGTCGCGCGGGTGCGCGCGATCGGCGCGTCGAGCCGGTGGCCGATTATGGCCGTGTTGCGCGGCAGCTCCAAGAGCACCGGCTTCATGCCGCGATCCCGGCACGCCTCGATGAGCGCCGCCAGCACGCCGGCGCTGCCGGCGTAGTTGCGCTTGAAGACCGGGTAGCGCTCGGTGAGCCAGGCCTGCAGCAGCGCCTTTTTCTTCGCTGCCGTGAGGATCCTGCTCTGCGAGTACGTGTGCTGCCGGTATGCCGGGAGCGGCGTGCGCGGGGCCGGTAGAGAGACCGTGGCGGTCTTCTGCGGTGACGTGAAGCTGCCGAGGTTGACGCCGATGTAGACGATGGTCGGGACCTTGGGCATCTGGTCCACGAGGGCGACGCTCTGGGCGAGGGTGCGGTTGCGCGAGCCGAGGTTGTACGCCGCCGTGGCGGGACCGCCCTTCTTGCGGATCTGGTCGCGCCAGCTGCTGTCGCTGATCGTGGACTCGCGCGCGGCAGAGCCTCCGAAGAGGACGACCACGGGCTCGTCCGGCGGGGCGTCCCTGAGGTTCGCGACCACCTGGAGCGTGTGTGACCAGTCGGCGCCGGCGCCCGCTCTGGCGCCGATGGCCGGGTCGCCCTCAGCGGACGCTCCCGACGACACCGGAGTGGGGACGTCGGCGCTGGGGGCGGCGTCCGCCGCGGTCTGCGTCGAGCAGGCGGTGACGAATGTCGTCACGGCGAGGAGCAGGGCGGCCAGCATGAGGGCGGCGCCCGGGCGTGGGAACGGAGTGCGTCTCGCGACACGGCGGCGATCCTGCATCGTACCCGTACCCTCCTCTCGAAGCCGAGATTCGACTGTAGCATCCCGGAGACGGCGTCGCGACACGACGGCTGCGCCGCGCGGAAGACGGATGTAGGCTTTGCGGGCAACCCTGCACGCCGCCAGGAGGACCCGGCCGTGAACCGACCTATCCGCCGAGACCCCACCGGGAACCCGGGGGACGACTCGTTGCCGGGAGACGCTCCCGGTCGCGCCGGCGACTCCGGCGTGCGCCACGCCTCGGAGCAGTTCGAGGGCGCCGACGGACTGCGCCTGCACCTGCAGGCGTGGCGGCCCGCCGGTGAGCCGGCCGCCGTGCTGGCCGTGGTCCACGGCTACGGCGAGCACGGCGGCCGCTACGCCCGGTTCGCGGCGCAGATGGCGCCCCGCGGCTACGCCGTGTATGCGTACGATCTGCGCGGCCACGGACTCTCCTCCGGCACGCGCGGCCAGGTCCGCCGCTTCGGCGACTACCTCGACGACACGGCCGTGTTCCTCGACGAGGTGCGTGCCCGGCAGCCCGGCCGCCCGCTGTTCCTCCTCGGGCACAGTCTCGGCGGGCTCATCGCCGTGCACTTTGCGGCCCGGCGTCCCGAGGGGCTCTCCGGGCTGGCGCTCTCGTCGCCCTTCTTCCGGCTCGTGATGGAGGTGCTCCCCAGCAGGATCGTCGGCGCCAAGGTGCTCTCTCTCGTCTATCCCGGGTGGAACATCGGCAACACGCTGCTGGCGGCCGATCTCTCCCACGACCAGAGCGTCGTCGACACGTACGTCACCGACCCGCTGACGCACCACGTCGCTCCCGCGCGGTGGGCCACAGAGATGCTGGCGGCGCAGGGTACGGTCCTTTCGGCGGCCGAGCGCCTGAGCCTTCCGCTCGTGCTGCTGTACTCTGCCGACGATGCGGTCGCCGACCCCGTCGCCTGCCATGAGTTCTTCGCCGTTGCCGGCTCGGCCGACAAGACCGAGCACCGCTACGAGGGGCTCTACCACGAGCTGTTCAACGAACTCGACGGCGAAGCAGTGTACGCCGACCTGTCCGCATGGCTCGAGGGGCACACCGGCGGCTGACGGCGCGGCGTTCCCGGCGGAGTCCGGGTCGAGCCTGCCCGCCGCCGCTCAGCCTGCGGCCGGTCGTCCTATGGTCGTCATGTACACGACCGGCTCCACGTCCGGGTCGACCTCGAGCAGGTCCGCCGCCTCCTCGTCGAAGAAGGCGGCGATCTGGCAGCTGCCGAGCCCCAGCGCCGTGGCCGCAAGCGCCACGTTGGCGGCGATATGCCCGGCGTCCAGGAAGACGTAACGTGGGAAGCGCTGCCCGTACTTCCAGCGCGAGCGTTCGAGGACGGCCGTCCAGACGAAGACGGCGTCGGCGGTCGCGGCGATGCTCTGGTCCAAGGCGGCGCGAGCGAGCGGCAGCCGGAGGTCGCCGCGTCTGAGCCGCTCCAGGGAGCGCTCCAGCACGGCGTAGTGGTAGAGGCCCGCGTCGAGTCCGGCGACCGAGTTCGCGACCACGTAGTGCTCGATGGGGTAGAGGCCGCCGGCCGACGGCGCGGTGCGAAAGGCGAAGCCCGTCTGCCGCGCCGTGACGCCGGCGGCCGCCCAGAGAAGCGCTCCCAGCTCGGCGAGCGAGAGCGGCGGCTCCGCGTACTCGCGCAGGCTGCGCCGCCGCGCCAGCGCGTCGAACAGCCCGCCACTGTGGGGCGCGAGCTCCGGCAGCGGCACGCGCACGGCGTCCGGATACGTCTTGAACCAGTCGGGCTGGTGCGCCCAGTCCATGCGCCCGCCGACCAGGCGGGTCCTGTGGTGGCGGGTCTCCCGCAGGAACCGCTCGCCGATATCCTCGTCCACGCGTCTCCTCCGGGGTCAGGGCCTCAAGGGGCCTGCGAGCTGCCCCCCGCCGCTTCGAGGATGCTGCCCCAGGCGGTCGCCAGCGCGCTGTCCACCTTCTCCTCGATCTGGCTCTTGATGTCGTCGAAGTCCGGCGTGTACACGCCCTTCGCCAGGTACGAGGAGGTGGAGTCCAGCACCTTCTGGGCGGACCGCAGCGCCACGACCACGTTGTCCTGGATGGCCTGCAGAGAGGCCGGCGGCGTGAGGGCCTCGAGATCGGTCGCCGCCGTGCCGAGCGTCGCCGCCGCGGTCTCAAGCTCCGCCGATGAAGCCGTCCAGGTCTGGTCGGGTCTCGCGCTGAGGTCGCTCACGGCGCCTGCGACGGAGGTGACGGCCGCCGACGCCTCCTGGTAGATCGGTTGCACCTGGTCGGCGTACCCCTTGAACTCCTGCAGCTTCTCGGTCAGGGAGCTCGCGGTTGGAGTAGGTGAGGGAGACGGCGACGCCACCGAGCCGCCGCCGCAGCCGATCGCGGCGAGCGCGACGGCGACTCCGAACGCGAGCACGAGCGGCGGCCACGAACGGGCTGTGAGGGAACGATGCATGTCGTCTCCGTTTCTCGCCACGAGGGCGATGGTGGTACGTGGTCGCGGGGCTGTGCTCCTGTGGTGCCCCGCGGCGCCGGCCGTGACACTCCCCGGGGCGTGGATCAGTGCAGCAGGCTGCTGAAGTTGCCGGTGCCCCAGGGTGAAGCGCCGACCGCGGCGGCGACGGCCGCCGAGTCGTTGCCGCGTCGCAGGGCGGCGATGATGCCGTCGTAGTACCCGTTCTTCATCGTGATCACGGTCGCCTCCAGGCCCTGCTTCCAGCTCGTGTAGGCCTTGACGCCGACCGAGTTG